>Ga0209415_10001578_pt1 | contig 43594 bp, 34 predicted proteins | sample PeaSoiSIISIP2007_FD_187696 | JGI IMG/M metagenome (GOLD analysis project Ga0209415, IMG submission 187696) | Peat soil microbial communities from Weissenstadt, Germany - SII-SIP-2007 (SPAdes) (version 2) | ecosystem: Environmental > Terrestrial > Soil > Wetlands > Peat | place: Germany...
CTGCACGATGCTCACCGCGTAGGCCGTCGTCGCGTACTGCGACCACCACGCGTACGGGATCAGCACGATCTCGCCCCATGTGATCGCGAGGAAGCCGCGGGGCGTCCAGCCGAAGGGCACAAGCGCGTGGCCCCCGACCGCGGTGGTGGAGCTCAGGACCGGGTTGATCGTCGTCCCGATGGCGGCATTCTCGGGCAACAGGATCCCGGCGTAGAGGCCACCATCCGCCCTGATCGCCTCCTTGACGGCCGGTATGTCCTGCGGCTCGAGAAGTCGCCAGCCCCCGATGCGCGTGCCGAGCACGCCCGCCGGCCCTGCCCAGGCATGGAGAAGCTGGCTGTCCGTGAGGCCCTGCCCGCTGCCGCCGCCGATGGCGCTCCACTCGCCGAGCGCTTCGTTCGCCGTCATCGTCGGCACGGACCGCACCCGACGCTCGACGTGATCGATACGGACGATGTTCGAGACCGCGACCACCGTGCAGTCGCCGTAGGGACCGACGTTGCCGAGAGCCGGGAACGCGGTCGCGTCCGCGCCGAGCCAGGCGTCGACGGCCTTTCGGATCACCTTGTGGTGGCGCCTGATGAGTGTGACGGTGCCGAGCGGGTCGTAGGTCGCTGGGAGCGCGCCCGCCGGGCGGTCGACGGGTTCGCTGCCTGCGCTCGGTACGGCACCGGCCCGGTGGGCGGCCATCGCTGCGGCGACGGGGGAGAGCGTCGTGCTGTCGCTCGAGCCGCCCTGGTGCGAGAGCGTCGACCCAGTGGCCGGCGACGGTGGTGCCGGCGTCCCGGTCACATCGATCGTGAGCGGGACCTCGACCGAACCTGCCGAGCTCGAAGCGACGACCGCGAAGCTCTGCGGACCGGAGACGTAGTCGTCCGGCGTCCCCGAGATCGTCGCCGTCCCGTCCTGGTCGTCCCGGAAGCTCATGCCGGCCGGTACCCCGCCGGAAAGGCTGAGCGACGCCGTCGGGAAGGTCCCGGCGGCCGTCGTGACCTGAAAGCTCGATGCGACGCCGTATGCGGCCTGGAAGCTCGTCGACGAGCTGATGGCGGGCGCCTGATCGACCACGATCGTGAGCATCGTCGAGGACGAGCTGAGCGGGTTCGAGACGATGATCGGTACCTCGTATATGCCGCCGGAACCGAACGCGGGCACCCCAATGACGGCCCCGGAGGACGCGAGGCTGAGGCCAGATGGCAGCGCTGCCGACGTCGTCACGGTGGGGATCGGGTAGCCGACGAGCTGGAGCGCTGCAGACGACGGAGTGCCGGTGGCCTCGACGATCGTCGTGCTCCCGGTGAGATAGGGATTCTCATCGATCGGGACGATCGTGGAAAGCGTCGACGCGCCTTCCGTCATCGTCTGCTGGAACGTCGCCGTGATCGTGTCGGGACCGTCGGCGCTGAGCGTGCCACTCGTGCAGGAAGCGACGCCGGTCGAGGCGTTGACCGGGACCTCCGCGCACGCCGACAGCTCGCCGAGGGAGTCCGAGAAGGTGACGGTGCCGCTCACCGGCACGGGCGAGACCTGCACATCGATGTGCAGCTGCTGGCCGACCACCCCGATGGCGTCGGCCGAGCTCACCGTGAGCCTGGACGGAAGCCGACCGACCGCGATGGCGCCGGTGCCACTCGCGGCCGCGTAGTTCGCGTCTCCGCTGTAGGAGGCGCTGAGCGCGTCTGATCCGGCAGGCGAGAGCGTGCGGGTCGTGCAGGTCGCCTGACCGGTCGAGATGTTGACGGCGACTCCGGAGCACGTGAGATCGCCGTAGGAGTCGGTGACCGTGACCGTCCCGCCGTCCGGCACGGGAGACACCTGCACGGTCAACGTCGACGTGTTGCCGACCGTCGCAGAGCTCGGCGCGGGCGTGACTGTGATCGTCGTGCCGACCTTGGAGATCCCGAGCGCGAGCGAGCCCGTTTCCGCCTGGTAGTTCGAGTCGCCCGAGTACGAGGCGGTGAGATCGTCCGTGCCTGCTGCCGGCAGCTCGCCGATTGCGCAGCTGGCGACGCCGCTGGCGTTCACCGCGACGTTCGAGCATCCCGAGAGCGAGCCGTCGCTGTCGCTGAAGGTCACGGCCCCACCATCGGGGATGGGGCTGACGGTCGCAGTCAAGGTGTCGGCCGAGAAGGCTGGCGGATTCGTCGGTGAGGAATCGAGCAGCACGGCGGTGGGTGCCGGTGAGATCGTCACTGACCCGATGAACGTCCCAGCAGTGACGTAGTTCGCGTCGCCCGAGTAGCTAACCGACGGGGCCCAAGGTCCGGCGGTAGTGAACGGCGCCGAAGTGCACGTCGCCGAATCGCCCGAGAGAGGAACCGCCGAACAACCCGACAGGAATGGCCCCGAGAAATCCATGGTGCCACCCCCATCCGTCGGCGACAGGACGGCCGTGACCGTCGCGAATTGGCCAACGGTCGGATGAGAAGGAACGATGGTGACACTCAGCGAGGAGCTGCCGGGCTGGATATTGAACGTCGTGGACCCCGAGCTCGGAGCCCAGTTCGCCGAGCCGCCGAAGTTGGCGGTGACCCTGTCCGAGCCGGCCGAGTCGTAGGACAGACTGGTGCACGCCGCTGACAGGGGCGATCCGCTCGTCGCGACGGATCCACAGTCAGAGATCTTCCCCGCCGTGTCGGAGAACGCAACCGTGCCACCCGTCGGGTTCGCGTGCGCTCCTGCGACCGAGCTCACGTTGGCCGTGAACGTCGAGGTCGCCCCGACGCTCGGCTGAGGGTCGGCGGTCAACGAGAGATTCGTCGTCCCGCGGTCGATCTCCAGCGAGCCGCCGGCGCCGCCGGACGATGCGAGGTAGTCCGCGTCCCCGAGATACTGCGCCGAGAGTGAGTCGGCGGCGTCGGCACTGCTCAGGGTGCCGGTGCTGCAGGTCGCCTGACCGGTCGACGCATTGACGGGAAGGTTTGCGCAGGAGATCTGCCCGTCGCCGTCGGTGAGCGTGACCAGTCCCCCGTCCGGATGGGGATTGACCTGAACGGTGATCGTCGCGCTCTGCCCGACCTGACTCGAGGGCGCGGTGATAGAAGCGACGAGCGTCGAGGCTTTCGCCACGTCGAGTGTCGTCGTCGCGCTGGCCGGGCTGTAGTCCGCGTTGCCGGCCCAGTCCGCGGTGACGAGGTCGTCGCCCGCACTCGGAAGCGCCGAGCTGGCGCACGTCACCGGGTCGCTGACAACCGCATCCGTGCAGCTCAGCGCGCCCGTCTGATCCGTGATCGTGAAGTTGCCGTCGAGCACGGCGGTGGACGGGCTGATGTTGACGGTGACCGTTGTGGTCTGTCCGACGCTCGCGGCCGTGGTGCTCGGGAAGAGCGACACCGAGGCCTTCGACACCGTGACGGCCGCCGTGCCGTCGGACGATCCGTAGGAGCCGTTGCCGCCATAGCTTGCCGAGATGGTGTCGGAGCCGACTTCTGTGAAGCCGCCCAGGCAGGACGAGGAGTTCGAGCCCGAGAGGGTGAGCGTGCAGCTGAAGTCGCCCCAGCTGTCGAAGACGGTGATGGTGCCGGATGTGGGATTCGGCCCGGACGCAGCCGTCACCGTGACGAGCACGGTTGCGCTGCTGCCGTAGGTCGACGCGCTCGGGATGCTCACGGTCAGGTAGGTCGGCGTCGACGCTGACGCCACGCCCGCGGGGAAGGTGATGACAAGCCCGACGATGATCAGGAGCGCGCCGACTGAGGCGCCGAGCGAGCGCCTCAGTCGGCCATGACTACGCCGCGTAGACACTCGGTACGCGGGTGCGACGTGCATCGTGCTCCGATCTGTCAACACTCACCCTATCGGTGGCGCCTCCTACGAGGAGAAATCAGCCGCATCCGGATTGGATGGTCACGGCGGTCCGAGATGGCACTACGCGCCGTAGTTCGGCACGAGAGACCACGAGATGCGGTAGATGCCGTGCCGCCCCTCACCGGCACCGCTTGCCTTGACCGCCCTCAGGACGACGCGGTTGTCCTTGAGCTGCACGCTGAGCGGCTGAAGCACGAGCACGACGTCGCGTCGCTTTACGGGCTCGATCATTCGGAAACCGCCGTGCCAAGTCGCGACGTGCTGTCGGACAACCACGCCGGCCGGCGTCTTCTTCTTGACGACCTTCGTTCCTGACGCGATGGCTCCGCTGATCGTCACCGTGGTCTTTCCCGACTTGCAGACGAGGGACAGCCCGAGACTCTTGAGACCGCCTGTCGAGGACGCGTGCTCGGTCACCGCCGACGACGTTGCCGTGCAGATCACCGTCTGATGCGTCGCGCCAGTGAGCGTCGCCCGATAGGAGTACGAGACGACTTCTGGACCTGCAGGTCCGCTGGTCGAGAGTGAGTTGCCGCTCGAGCCGTTCGTGGGGGCCGCCGTGGGTGCGGCCTGGACGACGGTTGTCGTTCCCGGCGGGTTCGCCGACACCGTGAGGCTGAAGTGCTGCTCCGTGTCGCTCCCGATGCCGTTGTGGGCGGTGACGAGGAAGGTGACAGTCCCTACGTCATCGGTCGTGGCGGTGCCGACAATGCTGCCCGTCCCGTCGCCGTTGTCCTGGAAGGACAGCCCGGATGGAAGGGCGGCCGATGTGCCGAGCTGTGCCACCGGGTAGCCGACCGTGGCGACGGAGATGTCGCAGGCCGACCCCGCTACGCAAGTCCCGGTGGAGCTCGTGGTGAAGGCCGACGTCTGGTCGACGACCATCGAGAGCGGGCGGATGATTGGCGCGATGGCGCCGTCGTCGAGGGCGAGGCCAACGCCGTAGAGACCGCCGGCGGTCGGCGTGCCGCTGATCGTCGCGGTGCCGTTGCCGTTGTCAGTCACCGTCAGCCCCGGCGGCAGCGAGCCCCCGTTCAGCGCGACAGCGACAACCGACGGGCTGCCCGACGTCGTGACGACCGTCGAGAAGGCCTGTCCGGCCGTAGCGGTGAGCGTCGTCGACGAGGTGAGCGCCGGCTCGGAGTCGATCACCACGGTCTCGGAGAGCGAGGTCGGGTTGTCGAGCGCGTCCCCCGCGTAGGAAACGGTGATCGTGTCGTTGCCGATCGCGTTCGGCGAGCCGGTCGTGCAGGTCGCGATCATCGTGTCGTCGGGGCCGGAAGACATCGGGACGGCTCCGCACCCGCTGACGAGACCAGCGGAGTCGCTGAACGCCAGCGTCCCCGGAGCTGTCTGGTTCAGGGAGGCCGTGAGCGTCGTCGTGTGCCCAACGACAAGCTCGCCCGTCGACGCGGACACGATGAGCGCCGTTGAGCGTTTGTCGGGGGAGACCGTCGACGTCACGGTGTCCGCCGCGTAGAGCGTGGTGCCGGAGTACGACGCGGTCAGCGTGTCAGGGTTCGCAGACGGGACCGTGGTCACCTCGCACCTCGCTGTCCCATCGCTGACCGGCACAGCGCCGCACGCGTCCGCAGGGATGACTGCGCCGCCGGTGTCCCCGAACGCGATGGTGCCGCCATTGACCGGCCCATCTGGGCCCGTCACGGTCGCGGTCAGCTTCATCGGTGAGCCAACCACGATCGGCGAAGGCGACGTCGTCATGACGACACTCGTGACCGCCTGGCCGATCGTCACCGGCAGGCTCGCCGTGCTCGCCTGGTAGTCCGCACTACCCGAGTACGTCGCCTGGAAGGTGTCGACTCCGGGAGCGGCGAGTGCCTGCGTGGTGCACGTGGCAACGCCGGTCAGAGGGTTGACGGGTTGCGCCCCACAGCCGGTGACGTTCCCTTCCGCCGACGAGAACGCCACGGTCCCGCCGTCAGGGCTGGGTGAGACGGTGGCCGTCAGCGTGGCCGTCGCGAGTGCCGTCGGCACGACGGGACTCGAGGTGAGTACCAGGCTCGTCGTCGCCGGCGAGGGGGTAAGGGTCAGGCTCCCGCCCGACGATGCGTACTGCGCGTCGCCCGCGAACGACGCCGCGACGACATCGGAAGCCGTCGAGGCGATCGTGGAGGTGGTGCACGATGCGACGCCGGAGGAGACGGGTACCGCGGCGCAACCGGTGATGTAGCCGTCCGCATCCCTGAACGCGACCGTGCCGCCGTCGGGCGTCGGAGAGACCGTCGCCCTGATCGTCGCCGTCGACGCCACCGAGGGCTCGACCGGCGACGCGCTGACGGCGACCGAGGTCGACGCCGGCGAGACGGTGAGCGTGACGTTCTGCGACGCGGGCGAACCTACGCCGTTCGACGCATAGACCGTGATCGGGTAGGTGCCGGCGGTCCCGAGCGCCGGCGTACCAGCGAGCGTGCCGTTCGCGGCGAGGTTCACCCCCGCGGGCAGGCTTCCCGCGGAGGAGAAGGTCGGTGTCGGTGATCCGCCGGCGGTGACGGTGAACGTGCCCCCGACGTCCGCGGTGAAGGTCGCGGCATTGGCGCTCGTTATCGACGGGGAGGTGCCGACGACCTTGATCTCGTTGGCGAGGAAGTCGGCGAGGTAGAGCGCCCCAGACGGGGATGAGGCGATGCCGGTCGGACCGCTGAGCCCGCTGGCGACCTGGTAGATGTCGCCGGCGGTCATCGAGATGCCGAAGCTGGTGTGCGAGGTCGCGGCGATCTCTCGGACGTCGCCCGATCCCGGCGTGCCGCTGTAGTCGGCCAGGAAGAGGTCACCGCTCGCGTCGGTCGCGAGGCCGTACGCCTCCTCGATCCTCGCGGCGGTCGCGGGACCGCCATTGCCGGCGTCCCCGGCGGCGGTGCCGCCGGCGACGGTGTACATGTCGCCTGCGGTCATCGCGTCGCCGAAATAGGTCCCGCTGGTCGCCGGGAGCTCACGGATCGCGCTGTTCGCCGAGTCGCCGACGAACAGGTCGCCGTTCGCGTCAACCGCGACCGAGGCCGGCAGGTCGAGCTCGGCGCTGGACGCTGGGCCGTTGCGGTAGCCGGCGGTACCGCTACCGGCGACGGTGTAAATGTCGCCGGCGGTCATGGCCTGTCCGAAGTAGGTGCCCGAGACCGTCGGGACCATCCGCACGACGTTGTTGCCGCTGTCAGCGATGACGACGTTCCCCGAGCTGTCGACGGCGACACCGACGGGGTCGTCCAGCCTCGCCGTCACGGCAGGGCCGGTATCGCCGTAGTACCCCGCGGTGCCGTCGCCGGCCAGGGTGTAGATGTCACCGGCGGTCATGTCCTGTCCGAAGAAGGTGCCGGAGGAGGCAGGGACGAAGCGCACGCGATCGTTCGCGGAATCGGCGATGACGAGGTCACCGTGCACGTCGACCGCGAGACCCTGCGGGTCGAACAGCTCGGCGTCTGCAGCGGAGCCGGCGTCCCCGGCGTAGCCACCTCCACCGGTGCCGACGATCGTGTAGAGGTGGCCGGCGGTCATGGTCTGACCGAAGTACGTGCCATCGGTGTGGGGGACCATCCGGACGAGGTTGTTCGTGCTGTCGGTGAAGTAGACGTTGCCGGTCGCATCGGTCGCCGTGGCCCACGGCCGGTCCAGCTCGGCACTCAGTGCCGCTCCCCCGTCCCCGAGGTTCCCGGCGGTGTCGGTACCGGCCACCGTCGCGAGCTGACCGGTGTAGGCGCCCGGGGGCGACACGGTGAGCACGAGGCTCTGCGTCGCGTCCGCGCCGTAGCCATTGGCGGCGGTGACCGTGATCGGCCAGCTACCCGCGCTCCCCTGTGCTGGCGTGCCGCCAAACGTCGCGGTGCCGTTCCCGTTGTCGGTGAAGGTGATGCCGTTCGGCAGCGCGCCGACCTCCGAGATCGAGGGCGCTGGATAGCCGCTGGTCGATACGGTGAAGCTCGACGGCGCTCCCGCGGCGAAGGTGACGTTGGCGGCGTTCGTGATGCTGGGCGGCTGAACCACGAGCACGCTGACCGAGCCGACCGCGGGTTCGAAGGCCCCGCCGTTCGTGCCGTCGAAGGTGACCGAGTCCGGCCCGACGTGCGTGAACGTCACGCTCACCGTGCCCTGGTCGTTGTTCGCCTGGTCCGTCGTGGTGACCGAATTGAACGAGCCGGCGCTGTCGTAGAAGTGCACCTGGTTGTATCCGGCGATGGTGTACCAGTCGTCGCCCGTGCAGGCGCCACAGCCCACAAGGGAGACGTAGCTGGTGACCGGTTGTCCGACGATGACCGTGCTCGGGAAGCCGCCATTGGCATAGGTACCGTCCACTGGCAGGGGCTCGAGCTCGCTCGCCAGGCCGATCCATGCCTGCTGGGTCGACGCCGATGCGGGCAGCGCGCCAGCGATCGACACGCCGACGATGCCGGCGAACGCCACCAGGACGGCGACGAGCCAGCGAGGCGCTCGCTGGCGCGGCGAGTGCCGGCCGCGGTACTGGCGAATGAGCGCACGCGCGCGCCACGTCGAAGCGGGGTGCATGGATGGCCTCCTCTAGTGCAGAACTGGCAACTTGGGAGGCCGCCGGGAACGGGGTTACGAGGACCCCGGCACCGACCCGCGGGTCAAACGACCGGCGGCGATAGATGACACTGCGGAGCATAATGCTACGGCCCGCGGTGGGAAAGACCCCAGTCGCGACCTCGGGGGCGACATCGACCCGTCCCCCGGCCCGGCGCCGGCGACGACGAGGACCCCTGGCGTTCGTGGCCGCCGTCGCCTTCGGGCGTCGCTTGTACAGTGCGTCGCGTGCTTGAGATCCTCGACTGTCACCACCACGTCGGCGGGGTCGGCGGAGCCCTCGGCGAGGAGACCTCGGCGGAGATGCCGCTACGCGCCGAGATGTCCCAACGGCTGGCGATCATGGACCGGGACGGGGTCGCCCAGGCCTGTGTCATCCCCGGCCACGGCTACGAGCATCCGAACGGCATCGCCGACACGAGACGCGTGAACGACGGCATCGCGGCCTACCGGGACGCGCAGCGCGATCGCTTCCCAGTCGCCATCGGGATCGTCGAGCCGACCCACGGCGCGGCCTCGCTCGCCGAGCTCGATCGCTGCAGGCACGAGCTCGGCCTGGTCGGGATCAGCCTGCACGTCCGCTATCAGGGCGTCAGCCTCGATCATCCGTGGGTGCTTCGGTACGTAGGGCACATGGCCGAGATCGGCCTCGTCCCCTTCCTTCACGCCTTTCCCGACAGCGTGGAGGAGGCCCTTTGGAAGGTGGCTCGCCTCGGGGCGGCCCACCCGGAGACGCCCATGCTCGTGATCGACGGCTTCGCGTCGGTCGAAAGCGCGAAAGAGCTCTTCGACGTCGCCGAGCGTTGCGAGAACCTGCTCTTCGACACGTCCCTCGCGATGCTCGAGGAACAGGTCGAGAGCTTCGTCGAACGGTTCGGTGCGCACCGCGTCGTGTTCGGTACGGACCTCTACTCGCCTCCTCACGGGAGGCGGATCAGCCCACTGCTCCCCATCCTCCTCACGGCCGGCTATCTCTCCGAGGAAGAGAGGGCGCTCGTACTGGGGGGAAACGCTCGCCGACTGCTCGGCATCGCGCCCTAGCGCCTCCTTCGCCCGTGGAGAAGGCCTCGGTCCGCCGGCACGCCATCGACGCGCCGCCACTACGACACCGTGAGCAGCCGGTTCCGGCGATCTCGGACCTCCTCCCCCGAGAGCAGGCCCGAGCGCACATCAGCCCGGATGGCACCGCCTGAGCCACACCGAGATGTGTTCCGGTTCGAATGCGCGGTGAACCACGACGAGGAGATCGCGCTGCACGGCGTCGAGGTCGATCGCTTCGCGAAGGCGCGCGCTGAACGCGGCGATCGTCGCGTCTGCGTCGTAACGGGCGCGGCAGCGCGCCGTGGTGGAGGCGTTAGTCGAGGACCGAGTAGAGGCTGGCGACGCCTTGCAGGACGAGGAACGCGGCTGCTCCGAGCATCGTCCAGCTAATCGGATTCCGCGGCTGGCGTGCCGCGAGCAGTGCGCCGACGACGGCGAACGGGAGGACCGCGACCACCTGTCCGATCGTGGACCCCGCGGCGCTACGGGTCGCGATGCCGAGCGGCACGGCGGCGCCGAAACCGAGCGCCACGACGAGGGTCAGGAGCCCGATCGCGACAGAGAGTGAGGCCAGACGTGACCACCCGGTTCTCGCCGCTGATGTCGTGCCCATGCGCCCCTCCGACGAGGAGGACCGTACGGTCGAGGCGTTCCGAGATCGTCTCGGCGGCGTCGCGCGCAGCGCCGCAGTTCGCGGCCGGGCGGGCGCTTGTCGGACCGCCGCGGCTACCGCCGCGTCGGGCGGTGCACGACGCTCGGCCGGAGATCCGGGAGGGCGTCGGCGAGCTCGGACCCTGCCGGCTCCGACGTCCTCGCCCCGCTCACTGCGGTGGACCCGAGGCGAGCTGCACGGTGACGGTGTGCTGCTGGCCCGAGGAGTCCACGTACGTGAGCGGCACGGACGTTCCTGGCTTCTCGCTCTGGATGATCGTGGTGAGCGAATCGGACGACGTCACGCTCGCGCCGTTGAGCGAGGTGATCGTGTCCCCCGCGACGAGCCCCGCCTGCGCAGCAGGAGAGCTCGGGACGACCTCCACGATCACGGCGCCCGAGGTCGAGGAACCCTGGCCGGTGCCACCGACGCCGAAGCCGCCGCCAAATCCGCCGGAGCCGCCAGAACCCTGGACGTCCACGCCGAGGAACGCCGTCGCGCCGATGTGCACCGTCGACGATGCCGAGCCGGCCTCGATCAGCTTCGCCGTGCTGAGCGCCTCGTTGATCGGGATCGCGAAGCCCTGCGTCGCGGACGACCCGGACTGCTGGAACTGGAAGCCCGCGGAGGCTGCCGTGTCCATCCCGATGACCTTCCCGCTGGTGTCGACGAGCGGGCCCCCTGAGTCGCCCGGCTGGATGTCGGCGTTCGTCCCGATCAGGTCGGTCAGCTGCTCGGAGCTTCCGTCCCCCGAGTCGCTCGCGGTGATCGACTGGTTCAGGCCCGTCACCGAACCGCCGGCGTAGCTCGGCGTGCCGCCCGTGCCGCCGGCGTTGCCGATCCCGACGACCGCTTCGCCGACATGGACGCTCGAGGAGTCACCGAGGCTGACGGTCTGCAAGCCGGAGGCATCCTTGAGCTGCAGCACGGCGACATCGAGCGAACGGTCGTAACCGACGACCGTGGCGGAGTAGGTCTTGTTGTTGCCCACGTCGGTGACGCTGATGGTGGTCGCACCTTCGATCACGTGGTTGTTCGTGAGGACCTCACCGTTCGAGGTGAGCACCATGCCGGTCCCGGCGGCCTCCTCGTTCTGGTAGCTCAAGGTCGTGTTGATGTCGACGAGCCCTGCGTCGACCCCCTGCGCGATGGAGGCGGCGTCGGTCGGTCCACCGGACGCGGCCGAGCCCGACCCGGAGGAGCCGGAGCCGAAGCCGCTAGAGCCGGAGCCGGGGAGCCCCGAGCCGCCGCTGGGGCCGGTCGTCGACGGGGTGGTGAGTGACGACGACGGGCTCGGCCGCCACGCTACGTGACCGAGGATGACGCCAGCGCCGGCGATCACGAGGGCTTCGGCCGCGACGGCGACGACCAGCAGGCGCCTTCCCCGCCTCGGTCGTGGGCGCTCCCCGGAGGGGTTTGCGCCCGTCGGCGCTGCGGAAGGCGAGTCGCTCGGCTGGGAGGGCGTCCATCCGTTCGGGTCGGAGGGGGTCCATCCGGTTTGATCGGTCACAGGGGTCCTCCAATCAAGACCAAAGCTGGTGTGCCGGCCGTCGCGTGCTCAGCGGGAAGACCCGCCTCCCGGCACGTGCCGGCCCGGCCGGCGGGGATCACTGGGCCATCTCCGGCGCGAGCGGAAGCAGGCCGAGTCTTTGGAGCCCGCGCGCTTGTAAGTGAGCATGGCGGAACATCTCGATACAGAGGACGAGCAGCGCGACGCCGAACACGCAGTAGACGTAGAAGATCGGCGTCAGGCCGGCGGAAATCTGGAGGTGCGCCTGGGCTGCCTGGCTCGAACTGATGCCGAAGGTGCTCGGGCCGGGTGGCGTCCCGAGCTGAACGATCGCCGACACGATCTGCGATCCCAGCGCGACGAGAGTGCCGGCGAGCAGGGCGGCACCGACCAACATGGGCTCCCACAGCACGGCGAGGATCGTCAGCACCACCATGAGGATCATGATCACGAGATTCGCGGCGATGACCGGCGCCGGGTTGGCGAACGCGTTGCCCGCCGTGAGGCTGGTCGTCTGGCCCGTCGCGGCCGCGAACAGGTGGTAGCTGTCCCACGCGGGGGCGAACGAGACCGCGAGCCCGATGCTGAGGACGGCCGCCACCCCGACGAGGAAGGGTCTGCGCCAGGCCGGCCTGCCGAGCGACCGGTCCCTACGGAGCAGGACGATCGCCCCGACCACACAGCCCTCCGTGCACAGCAGCCAGCCGAGGAGGCCGAGGACGAGACCGGCACCGGCGATGTGGCCTCCTGAGGAGATGACCTCGCCAAGGTCGCTCAAGTAGAAGCCGAACGCCATGGCGCTGAGCCCCAACCCGAAGGCCGCCGCCACGCGGCTCAACCCGCCTCCAAGCAGCGCCATCACCACGACGACGCTCCAGCCGGCGAGGAACAGCACGTGCTCGACCAGCTGATCGGGTGTCCCCGCGAGCGCGACGCCGTCGAGATAGGAGGGGAACAGGCTGACGACCCCGAGCACGACGCCCACGACTAGGAGCGCCAGTGCGCCCGGTGAGAACCGCGACCTCGTGGTCCCGGTCTCGACCAGACCGCCCTCAGTCTCGACCAGACCGGCGGGCAGCTCTGTGCCGGCCTCCAGCTCGTTGAAGCGTGACCACGCCCGGTACCAACCGGCCGCGGTCCTCGGCCAGCGCTCGACCAGCACCAGCTCAGCGGAGCGAATCTGCCAGACGCCGAAGAAGTCCTCTCCCCGACCGAGTGCAAACCGCCGTGCCCGGTGGGAGATCACTACCGACTCTTGCATTCTGCCCGTTCTCCATCTCGCGCCAGTCGCGTATCGGTCACACCCGAGACCCGGTCGTGCGCCCGGTGACCGAGCACGCGATCAGAAGCCTCGCCGTCGACGCTAGGAAGGCGGTCTGCGGTGAGGCTGGGGCATGTCTGTGAGTTCATTGTGAATCGCGCGCAATGCTGCCAGCTCGATCGCCGTCAGCATCCGCGCCCCGGCCGGATGACCGTCAGACGCGCAGCATCGCGGCGGGCCGACAGCCGCCTGGCCTGCATGTTTCAGAGCAGGGACCGGCGTGGCCGACGACGGGCGCGGCTTTGTACCCGAGGCGCTCGACGAGCTCGACTCGGGGCATCTCGGTCTGCTCGGCATGCGGAAGCGGACGAGGCTCCTCGGGGGGCACCTCGAGGTGCGCACCGCCGCCGACCACGGCACCGTCGTCGAAGCGACCGTACCGCTCGGCTTGCCTCGCCCCGAGCGTGGCGCCGTCGCTCCCTGACCGGTGCTCGCCGGGGACCTCCATCCGCGAGAGCGGCCGCGCGCAATGCCGACAAAAGGGCCTTCGCCCCTATCGCAGGCTAGGGACGATCCGTACACCTTGATGATGATGGAGGTAGAAGGCGAAGCGACGGCGCCTGAGGGACGAAGAGGAGCGCTCTTCCTCGAGGACTTCGCTGATGTGTCGCGCCCGCTCGAGGCGGTACGGGAGCGATTCGCCGGCGACGGACGATGGCTCGCACCGCTCGTAAGCGCGGCCGAGGAGGACGGGGAGGCGCTCTACATGCGGATCGGACCGTCGTGGGGCGCCGGACGGGTGGCCCGGGAGGTCCGGGTGACCCTCGGGCCGCATCATGACCGGGGGGACGCGCTCGTCGTGCCCCTCGCTTGGGAGCCGAGCGGGCTGCCTGGGCTCTTCCCCGTGCTCGACGGTGATGTGGAGCTCGCCCCCCTTGGCCCGGACCGCTGCCGCCTCACGCTCTCCGCCTCCTACGTACCACCTCTCGGGGAGTTCGGACGTCGGCTCGACCACGCCCTGCTGCACCGGGTCGCCCGGTCGACGGTGCGCTCCTTCCTCGCCCGGATGGCAAAGAGCCTCGAGGATGAGAACCCCCGCTGACGACCCGGCGACACCGGCGCCGCCCGACCACCCGGACGAGGTGCCGGGCTCCCGCCGAGCCTGAACGCCGCACCGGAAACTCACTTCGCGCACCGAACGGGGCCGGCTTCAAGGTGAAGCGCGCTTGTGCAGGTATGCCATTGGACCTAATGTTGACTTGACCAGTCAGGATTAATCATCCAGTGCCCGGGGAGGAAGCGCGATGCGCCATCGGATCCTCATCGTCGGGGGTGGCAGCGCGGGCATCAGCGTTGCCGCCCGGTTGCACCGGGCCGGCGAGGAGGACGTCGCCCTCGTCGAGCCGTCCGGCCTGCACTACTACCAGCCGCTGTGGACCCTGGTGGGAGGGGGGTACGCCTCCCTCGATCGCACGCGACGCCTCGAGGCTTCCGTCGTGCCGCAGGGGGTGCGCTGGGTCCAGGACGCCGCGGTCGAGCTCGACCCCGAGGCCCGCCTCGTCGCGACGGCGGGCGGCGCCCGGATCGGCTACGACCTGCTCGTGCTCTGCCCCGGCCTCGAGCTCGCCTGGGACCTCGTGCCCGGGCTCGCCGAGGCGATGGCGACGCCGCATGCGGCGTCGAACTACACCGCCGAGCTCGCCCCGAAGACCTTCGAGCTCGTCCGGCGCTTTCGCGGCGGCGAGGCGATCTTCGCCGCCCCGGGCTCGCCGATCAAGTGCCCGGGCGCCCCGCAGAAGGCCGCCTACCTCGCCTGCGACCACTGGCGGCGCACCGGCACGCTCGCACGCGCGCGGGTGACGTACGCGACCGGCGCCGGCGCGATCTTCGGCGTGCCGGAGTTCGCCCGGGTGCTCGAGGGCGTCGTCGAGCGGTACGGGATCGAGACCCGTTTCGGCCACGAGCTCGTCGAGGTCGACCCCGACACACGGGAGGCGACCTTCGAGACGACCGGCCCGGAGGGGAAGGTGCGCGAGGCGCTCGGCTACGACCTGTTGCACGTCGCCCCACCCCAGCGCGCCCCGAGGTTCGTACGCGAGAGCCCGCTCGCGGGCCAGGACCCCTTCGGCTGGGTGCCCGTCGATCGCCATCGGCTCGTCCATCCGAGCTTCCCGGAGGTCTTCGCCCTCGGCGACGTCTGCGATGCCCCGACGTCGAAGACCGGCGCCGCGATCCGCCGTCAGGCGCCCGTCGTGGTCGCCAACGTGCTCGCCACCTTGTCCGGACGCGAGCCCACCGCCCGCTACGACGGTTACGCCGCCTGTCCGTTCACCACAGCCCGGGGCAAGATGCTGCTAGCCGAGTTCGACTACTCCATGGCGCCACACCCGACGCTCCCGGTCATCGACACCCAGCGCGAGCGCTACGACATGTGGCTCCTGAAGCGTTACGGGCTACCCGCCTTTTACTGGAACGTCATGCTGCGCGGGCTCGGGTGACGCCGGCCGCTCCCAGGCTGCTCCTCGAGCGCTCGGGCGAGGTGGCGGAGGAAGGCGCGAAGCGTCAGACGAGCCAGGCGTTCGAGCTCCGGAGCGGTGACAAGGGTGCCAGCGGCGCCCTGGCGCCAGCTCCCCTCGACCCGCACCTCGCTGCGCTCGGCGTCGACGGGGACCACTGACACCTCCGCCTCGAGGCGGCTGCTCGCGCCCGGGGAGGCGAGCTGCCAACTGAGCAGGTAGCGCGCCGGCCCGGCGGTCGCGGTGTTCGGGCCCACCGGGGCGAGGGAGGCCTCGACGACCGGGGCCGACCGGCGATGGGACCTCGGCGGCGCCTCCTCAGCGACACCGAGCGCGCCTTCCTCGGCGGCACTGGCGACGAGCGCGCCGAGGACACCTGCAATCCGAACGATCGCGGTGTGCAGCGCGGCCGCGGCGAGTTCGACCTGGACGACGTCGGAGACGCCGACCGCGATCGGGTGCGAGCGGTGCGCGTCGGGGGGAACCGCGTAGGTACCGGCCTCGATGGCCGCGTCGCGCGCCGCCACCTCGGCGAGGGTGGTCCTCGACAGCAGCTCGCGCAGCCCAGCGGTTGCCTCGGCCCAGGTCTCATGCACCGGGCACACCGCCTCCCAGCGGCACGGTCCCTCCCCCAAGGCGCACCGCTCCGCGCAAAGCGGGCCCTCGGCCGCCTCGATGACCTCGAGCACGCTGATCTCCCTCGGCGGGCGGGCAAGCCGGTAGCCCCCCTCGCGCCCGGCCTTCGAGGCAGCCAGGCCGGCGCGCACCAAGTCGGCAAGGATCCGGGGGGCGAAGGTCTGAGGCACTTCGGTATCGGCGACGACCTCGCGGATCTTGCGATGCACGCCCTCCTCGAAGGCCCGGGCGAGCGAGATCGCCGAGCGCATCGCGTAATCGCCGCGCTTCGACAACGTCATGTCCATGACTGAAGGTCCACTCCTTCACCGAGCGACCCTGGAGACCCTACCGCCTCACCGTGGACCTGGACTGGGCTCGGTCGCGCCGGTGGCGCGGCCCCTTTGAACTTTAGTGATTCCATCTACGTTGAGTTATCAAGTTGACGTACTGAGTTGGCGTCCGTCAGACTCGGCCATCGCATGACTGGGAGACGAGGAGGCGCGATGGTGCCTGAAAGCCCCGAGGCGGCGCGGCTCCACGTTCCTCGCTGCCGTCAGCGTCATGCAGTTCGGGCCGTCGGGTGGCGAGACGCGTCGTCGCGACGCCGCCTTCGCGGGAGCCGCCGGTGAGCACCGGGATCCTGGGGACCGAGGACGTGCTCGCCTTCCTCGACGAGGTGGCCCACCTCGTCGCGCTGAAGTCGACCGAGGCGCAGCAGTCCCGGCGGGTCGTGCTGTGCCACGACGGGGCCGGCAGCGTGCCGGTGGCGGTGAGGTCGCGCGGACCCCTCAATCAGGACCTCTACCACCATCTCGAGCTGCTCAGCGTGGCGGACCGGACGGACCCGACAGCGGTGGTCGACAACTGCTCGCTGGCCCGGTCCTTGACGCTGTCAGCTCGAGGTGTTGGTGCCGCCCCGAAGATGCGAGCGGTCATCGGTGATCGAGCGCCCGGTTGACCAGAGCGTGGATTCGCTGTCGTCAGAGGAACTCGCGAGCCGGGCCGCGGTGCACGATGGAGCATCCACCGCGCGCCGTGACGTCCCACCGCCACCGTCGCACCTCGCGACTCCCAATGCCTCCTTCCGTGCCGAGGTACGGACCGAACATCGCTGGGGAGCCTCCCGCTGCCGCATCCATCGGATCGGCCCCGGGTGTGACCTCAGCACCGATCGGGCGACTCCGCTCGATGCCGTGCGGATAGGACCGCGCCACGACGGACGATCCCGTCGGGGCGCGCCGTTCAGTCGCGCCGGCGACGGCGAGCGCGAACAGCGGGATAGGTCGGTGCCTGCCTCGCCTGATCGAGGGTAGGCGTGAGATGACCGTCGCCAGCTCCGGTCGCTCGTCGTCTGCCCAACGATGGCTGAGGGTGCTCGCAGTGACCACGCTCGTCGCGACCTACCTCCTGATCGTCCTGGGCAGCACCGTCCGGGTCACGAACTCAGGGATGGGCTGTCCGGGATGGCCGCTGTGTTACGGCCAGATCGGCCCGCTCGACCAAATTCACTCACTGCTCGAGCAGTCGCACCGCTACCTCGCGTCGGTCGTCACCCTGCTTGTCATCGCGCTCGCGCTGTCCGCTTGGCGCGCCGGTCCGGCCGCCCGGCACGTACGACCACCGGCGTTCGTCGCCGCCGGAACGATCGCCGTGCAGATCGTGCTTGGTGCCGTGACAGTCGTTACCCACAACTCGCCACCCACCGTTGCGCTCCACCTCGCCGTGGCGCTCATATTCCTCGCCGTCGCAACGCTCGCGGCGGTCGCCTCATTTGTCCCGGCCGAGGTCAGCTGGGCGCCGCTCCGACCCGCGAGGCCGATGGCCTGGGCGGCGGTTGGCGGCTTGTTTCTCGTGATGATCTCCGGCTCGCTCGTTGTCAACGGCAACGCCGAGGCCGCCTGCAAGTCCTGGCCCCTCTGCCTGGGGAGCCGAGCGGCCGGTGGACTCGTCGCGCTCCAGCTCGCCCACCGCGCCGTTGTCCTCGTGGGCGCTGGACTGGTCGCGATGTACCTCGTCACTGGTCTCCTCCGGCCGTCGTCGCCGGGTCCTGAGACTCATCGCGAGCGGCCCGGGCGCGATCCGCTGCGCGTCACAGGTCTGGGACTGTTGGTGGGCGAGGTGGCCGCCGGTGCGGTGACGGCCCTGCTCGGTGCTCCCGAGGCAGCTGAGGACGTCCACCTAGCAATTGCCGCGGCACTTTGGGCCGTCGTTGTGGCCGCGGCGCTCCGCTCGAGCCTGCCGACGATCGGCGAGAAGCGGCGCGGATCGCGAACCGACGAGACACCAGTTCTTTCGCCGCAAACGTGACCTAGCGTCCTGAGTTCTGCATCCGCTCGCAACATCTGCCGAGCGAGGCGAGGATCTGCTCCGCGCTCTCGTGCCAGACATCGGGGCGGGGGTCCTCGTTCCAGGTGGCGAGTCAGCTATCGCGTCAATGCCCACACGAAAAGTCTGCCGGGCATCTCACTACTGCTGTCAACCAGGGTGGGCCGTACAGGACTCGAACCTGTGACCCCTTGCGCGTCATGCAAGTGCGCTACCAACTGCGCCAACGGCCCGTAGATCAGGAAGGCTAGCACCCGCCCCCGGCTGCGGACGCGCCGCTCGGGCACGGCCCGTTCGCCCCGGCCGACGTCGCGACGGCCGGACCTGGGAGGTGTCGGTAGGATCTGCGCCGTGCAGACCCTCCCCTCCCCGGGGCTCGCCGGGTCCACTCCGTCGACGTCAGGTGGGTCAGGTGAGCGCCCGGGGGCACACAGCCGTGGGTCGCGCCGGAACGTCGGGGCGTGGAGCTCGGCGGCCTCGGCCGTCACCGTCCTCATCGTCGCCGGCGTCACCGCGTTCGTCATCGCCCAGATCCGGCCCGGGCTGATCTTCGGGCCGAACATGGACGTGGGCGGCGACAACGCCGCCCACGTCGTCGCCGTCTACTACTTCATCCACCACCTGCTGCCCCGGCTCCAGCTCAGCGGCTGGGACCCCCAGTGGTTCGGTGGCTTCCCGCTCTACGTCTTCTACTTCCCGCTGCCCGCGGTGCTCATCGCGGCCTTCTCGTGGGTCTTCGGCTACGCGGTCGCCTTCAAGGTCGTGACCGTCCTCGGCGTCGTGCTGATGCCCGTAGCGGCGTACACGTTCGGCCGTCTCGCCGGTTTCCGGCGGCCGATCCCGGCCCTCATGTCTGCCGGCATGCTGCCGTTCATCTTCCTGTTCGCGCCGAGCATCCCGGGCGTCAACGTCTCGTGGAACATCGACGGCGGCACCCTGGCGTCGACGCTCGCCGGCGAGTTCTCCTTCACCCTCGGCGTCTCGGTGGCGCTGTTCTTCCTCGGCGTGTACGCCTACGCGCTTCGGACCGGGCGCTTGCGATGGCTCGCCGCCCTGCTCTACCCGGCGACGCTGCTGTGCCACGTCGTGCCGGCGATCTTCGCGGCCGCGGCCGCCGTCGTGCTCACCGTCGCCGTGTGGAGCAGGCGCGCCCTCGTGCACGTCCTGCTCCCCGTCGGGCTGGTCGGCGGCCTGCTCTCGGCCTTCTGGCTGCTCCCCTTCGGCGCCTACCTGCGCTACTCGTCATCGATGAACTACTCGCGGGTCGGCGACGCGTGGCAGAACCTCATCCCCTTCAACGGCGAGCAGGCCGTCCAATGGCTGGCGCTCATCGGCCTGCTGCTCGCGATCTGGCGCCGAGAGCGGATCGCCGTCGCCGTCGGGCTGCTGGCGCTCGGGGCGCTCGGCGGCTTCCTCTTCCTGCCCTCGGGCCTCGTCTACAACGGACGGTGGCTGCCGTTCTGGTTCCTCACCACCGCGCTGCTCGCCGCCTACGCCGTCGGCGAGCTCGGGCGGACCCTGTTCGCCGCGTTCCGGCGAGAGCACTGGCACCCCGTGGCGACCGGACTCGTCGGCGGCTTCGCCTCGATCATCCTCATCGCCGGCTGGCTCGGGGTCCTCCCCTTCTACCCGACGCCGGCCGCCAACCGGAACCCGGTGACCGGATGGGTCACCTGGAACTACACCGGTTACCAAGGAAAGCCCGGCTGGGGCCAGTTCACGACGCTCGTCTCGATGCTCGAACGCGCCGCGAAGGTGCACGGCTGCGGGCGGCTCGACTACGAGTACTCGCCGAACACGACGGCGGCGTTCGGCTCCACGCTCGTGCCGATGTCCTTCCCGCTGTGGACCGACGGCTGCATCCAGTCGGCCGAAGGCGTGTACTACGAGTCCTCGACCTCGAACCACTTCCACTTCCTCGATCAAGCCGAGCTCTCGCTGGCACCCTCGAACCCGGTGGTGGGCCTCAACTACTCGAAGGTCCCGAACGTCCCCGACGGCATCCGGCACCTGCAGCTCACCGGGGTGAAGTACTTCCTCGCCAGCTCGCCGACGATCGAGGAGGCGGCTGCGGCCGACCCGTCCCTCGTTCGCGTCGGCTCGAGCTACGAGTCCGCCGACGTCGTCGACCGCACGCAGGGCTCGCCGGAGCCGCCCTCCAGCTCGACCTTCTCCTGGGTCCTCTACGAGATCCGCAGCTCGCCGATCGTCCAGCCGCTGCGCTACGAGCCGGTCGTCGAGGCCGGCATGTCGAAGGTCGGCTGGCAGCAGATGGCCGAGTACTGGTACCAGCACGAGCAGTACTGGCCCGTGCCCGTCGTGAGCTCTGGCCCGGCGAACTGGCCGACGGAGCCGCAGGGCTCGGTCGTCGGCACCGCGGGGTCCGTCCCGGTCCCGAAGACGACGGTGAGCGACGTGAGGACCGGCGACGAGAGCATCTCGTTCGACGTCACCCGCCTCGGGGTGCCGACCCTCGTGAAGGTCCCCTACTTCCCGAACTGGCAGGCCAGCGGCGCCACCGGACCTTATGAGGCGACCCCGAACCTGATGGTGGTCGTGCCCACCGCGCACCACGTCGTCCTCACCTACGGCACGACGATGGTCGACTGGCTCGGCCGCACGGGCACGATCGTCGGCATCGTCGGCTTCGCCGCCCTCGCCATCGCTCCCGCGGCGGTCGGGCTCGGAACCGGCACGGGAGTCTTCCCCGACCGACGTCCCGGCGATCCCGAGCCGTTCCTCCCCGGGGGCGGCGAGGGGATCGACGACGCCGGGCGCGACGGCGAGGGCGAGGCCCGCGGCTCGGGCTGGACGGGCACGGAGCCGGCTGGCCCGGGCGGCGCCGGGGTGGGGCAGCCGTACGCCGACGACGTCGGCGACGAGCTCGGCCCGGGACCGTGGTACGAGGACCCGTCGGCCCCGTGGGGCTACCCGCCGCCGAGCACCGATCCGCGGGGCTTCCCGCCGCCGAGCAGCGACCGGGAGGACCCCGGCACGTGACCACCTGGCGCCCGCCCGAGGGCTCGGCGGGAGCGGGCGCCGCCGGGTCCACTGCGAGCGGGGAGATCGCACCGGGCGAGGGCCGACCGTACCTCTCGGTGATCCTCCCGGCCCACAACGAGCTGATGCTGCTCGGCTCGACGGTGACGAACCTCGTATCGGGCCTCGACGCCCGCGGCCTCGACTACGAGATCCTGGTCGTCGAGAACGGGTCCCGTGACGGGACGCTGCGACTGGCGCGCATCCTGGCCGCGCAGATCCCCGGGCTTCGCATCCTGACACTGCCCGTCGGGGACTACGGCGCTGCACTGCGGGCCGGCTTCCTCGCCGCGCGCGGCTCGGTCGTCGTAAACTTCGACGTCGACTACTACGACTTCGGCTTCCTCGACACGGCGCTCGAGCTGGTGCGCTCGGGCCACGCCGCGATCGTGGTCGCCTCCAAGCGCGCGCCGGGGGCGCGCGACCGCCGGCCCCTCCTGCGCCGTCTGCTGACCGCCCTGTTCGCCGCGACCCTCACCACCGGGCTCGGTCTGCAGGTCACCGACGCGCACGGGATGAAGGTGCTGCGGCGCGAGGCGCTCGAGCAGGTCGTCGAGCGCTGCGTGATGCGCGGCAGCCTCTTCGACGTCGAGATGGTGCTCCGTGCCGGCCACGCCGACCTCGCGGTGCGCGAGGTGCCCGCCGTCGTGGTCGAGGTCCGGCCGCCGCGCACACCGGTGTGGCGAAGGAGCATCGAGTCCCTCGCCGGCGTCGTGCGCCTGCGCCGCGAGCTCGAGCGGGAGCGGCGCGCCACCTGAACGCTTCGCGTCATTGAGCCGGCAGTCGGGCCAGCGGCGGCGCCCGGTTCAGCCGGCCGTCGTCGCGGCCCGCTGCGGGCTCACGCGAGGGCGGCGTCGATCGCGCCGCGCCGCCGCCTGCCAGGGGCCGCCGACAGGCGTGCGCCCGCGAACAGCGCCGCCATCTGGCGCAGGTCCACGCGGGCCAGCCCGAGCTGGGTGGTAGCGGAAGCGAGCGCCGGCTTCGCCGCCGCGAACACGCCGAGCGCACCCGGGTAGCTGGCGGCCGTCTCTGCGAGGAGCTCGTTGTCGAGCGAGCCGACAGCGCTCACGACGCTCTGCAGCCTGCCGGCAAAGTCCCGGTAGAGGCTCTGGGCCCGCCTCGTGACCTGCTTCGAGGCGTGCTCCGTCGTGATCAGCGCCTCGATCCCGGGCTCGAGCGCCTGGAGCTTCTCCGCTGGCACGAGCAGACCGTCGCAGCGCAGGACCAGCTTGACCTGGGGGCTGAGCACGGACAGCACCCGGTAGGTGAGCACCATCGACGCCGCTGCGGTGCGCACCTCGGCGAGCGTCGTGGCGCCCTGCACGGTCGTGAGGAGATTGCCGATGCCCGTCGTGGCGGTCGAGATCAGCGCGTCGAGCTTCGGCCGGTCACCCGGCGGAGCCCCGTTCACCCCGTCCACCTGGGCGGCGAGCGAGGTGAGCTTTGACTGGCGGAGGTTGAGCGCCTGCTCGACCCACTGCTGGGCCGCGGCGAGCGACGTGCCGGCCGGGATGACGGGCGGCGCAGCGTCCGCAGACGGGTCGGTGGGCAGGCCGGCGCCGGGTCCGCCCGAACCCGGGCCGCCTCGCGACGCCGCTGCGGCGGGCGGGGCGGTCGCCACAACCGCCCCGCCCGCAGCGACAAGCGCAGCGAGAGCGAGAATGGCGAGGCGCGCGCGAACGACCCGAGCCGTCACGCCGCTGCACCTCCTCCCGCCGCCGATCGGGCGATACCGCCCCCGCGCCCTAGAACATTGCCCTTGCGAGGAGGATCGCGCACCGACATGCCGCACGCATGTCACGCACGTCGGTGCGTCCTCCTCGTGGCTCTCATCTTCCCTCCGAGCTGTTCGACGTCGGCGCGCGAAGTGTGATGACTCTGTGATGGCCGGCCACCATCCTGGCGCGCTGACGCCAGTTCGCAGGTCGGCGCCGGTATTCTCGCCCGCGTGGCCAGCTCCCTACCGCCTCCGCTCCCGCGTCCGAAGCGCTCCGCGCTCCAGCGCGCGCCGCGGCGCGGCCGCGGCGGGCGCAGGCGGGCCGGGCAGGACTTCTACCGCGGCGGCAAGCGGCGCTGGCCGAAGCGTGTGGTGATCGGCGTGACGTCGCTCGTCGTCCTGATCGCCCTGCTCATCGGCGCGGTGTTCTTCTACGCGTACTACCGCTTCCACCAGCTCAAGCGGAGCCACGTCGCCCACCTCGTCGCCCAGGCACCCGGCAAGCCGTTCGACATCCTGCTCGTGGGATCGGACTCGCGCGCCTTCGTCGACGACAGCCAGCAGGCCGCGGCGTTCGGCTCGAAGGCGAGCCAGACCGGTCAGCGCAGCGACGTCATCATCCTCGCCAGGATCGTGCCGGCGACCCACCAGGTCAAGCTGCTCTCGATCCCGCGGGACACCTACGTCGAGATCCCCGGCCACGTGACCGACGTCTCGGGCCCGAACCGGATCAACGTCGCCTACAACAGCGGGCCGAGCCTGCTCGTCCAGACGATCGAGCAGACGTTCCACATCCCGATCACCTACTACGCCGAGGTGAACTTCCCCGGCTTCGCCGGCATGGTCAACGCCCTCGGCGGCGTGTACCTGGACTTCCGGTACCCGGTCCGTGACGCGTACTCGGGCCTCAACGTCACGCACGTCGGCTGCCAGCTCGTGGACGGCACCCAGGCGCTCGGCCTCGTGCGCAGCCGGCACCTCTACTACTTCGAGAACGGGGCCTGGCAGGAGGACTACGGCTCGGACTGGAGCCGGATCCAGCGCCAGGACGCCTTCTTCCGAGCCATCGTCTCGCGGCTGAAGGCGGCAACCACCAACCCGCTCCGCCTGAACAGCTTCCTCGGCGCAGCGACGAAGTACGTCCAGATCGACCAGACCCTCTCGGAGGGAGAGATCATCAGCCTCGCGAGGATCTTCCGCAGCTTCAGCTCGAGCGAGCTGCAGACCGAGACCTTGCCGACGATCCCGTTCACGACGGACGGCCAGGACGTCCTGCTCCCTGCGCAACGGCCCGACGAGCAGATGATCTCCCAGTTCCTCGCCTTCGGCACGACGTCGCCCACCCAGCCCGTCGACACGACGGCCCCGACGACCGCGACGAAGACCTCCGCCACCATCACCCCGGGCGGCGCGGTCCAGGCGCTGCTCACCGCTGCGCTGTCGAGCGGCTCGACCAGCCCCTCGGTCGCGCCGGTGACGACCGTGCCCGGCGGCGCCTCGGCCAACCAGAACGACGTCGTCTACAACACCCAGCCCGAGCCCTGGAACCCGACGACCTGCTCCCCGTGAGGCCGCGGTCCGCGCCGGGCACCTAGGACACCCGGCGCTGGCGCCGGCTCGAAGCGCGCCGGTCTCAGCTCAGGCCGTCGGCCGCCGCCCTCCGGGACGCCTCGACCAGTCGCTCGAGCACCTCGCGGGCCGCGCCGGAGTCGAGCGTCTCCTCGGCGAGCTTCAGCCCGCCCTCGAGGTCGGGCGCCAGCCCCGCGACGACCAGGCCGGCCGCGGCGTTGAGCACGACGAGGTCTCGCTGGGGACCGCGCTCGCCCGAGAGGATGGCGAGCGAGCGCCCGGCGTTCTCCGCGGCGTCCCCGCCACGAAGGTCGTCGGCCGAGGCCCGGGCGAGGCCGAGTGCCCGGGCGTCCACCTCCACGACGCGACGCACCCGCGCGCCGGCACCGTCGAGGTAGCTCTCGAGCACCGTCGAGGCGGCGACCGTGGACAGCTCGTCCAAGCCGTCGTGGCCGTAGAGGACCATCGCGTGGCGGACGCCGTTCGCCTCCAGCACCCCGAGCATCTTCTCGGCCATCGCCGGATCGCCGACGCCGACCACCTGGCGCCCGACGCGTGCCGGGTTGGCGAGCGGCCCGAGGAAGTTGAACACCGTCGCCACGCCGAGCTCGCGCCGCACCGGCGCGGCGTGGCGCAGGGCCGGGTGGAACCTCGGCGCGAAGCAGAAGCCGAAGCCCGCCTCGGCGACGCAGCGCGCGACGCCTGCCGGTCCGAGGTCGACGACGACGCCCAGCGCCTCCAGGACGTCGGCGGAGCCCGAGCGCGACGAGGCGGCGCGGTTCCCGTGCTTCACCACGGGTGCCCCCGCACCGGCGACGACGCAGGAGGCGACCGTCGAGACGTTGATGGTCCCGCTCCGGTCGCCGCCCGTGCCGCACGTGTCGACGGCCGCGCCGGCGTCGCCGATCTCGACGCTCTCGCCGTGCCGGCGCATCGCCGCGACGAAACCCGTCATCTCGGCGACGGTCTCGCCCTTCGTGCGCAGCGCCGCGGCGAACGCCGCGATCTGCGACGGCTCGGCGCGGCCCTCCAGGATCTCGCCGAACACCGCGTCGGCCTCATCGGCCTGCAGGTCGTCGCGCGAGAAGATGCGACTGAAGACGCCCGGCCACCCGCCGAGCTCGGCGAAGCCCGCCAACGCGTGACCTCGCCCGGTGTGCCGGCTCAGGCCGACTTGCGGCGCTGACGGACCAGGCGACGACGCTCCCGCTCGTTGAGCCCGCCCCAGACGCCGTCGCGCTCGCGATAATTGAGCGCGTGCTCCAGGCAGAGCTGGCGCACCGGGCAGATCGCGCAGACGGCCTTCGCTTCCTCCGCGTCCTCGTCCGAGATCGGGTAGAAAACGTCGGGGTCCAAGCCTCGGCAGGCGGCTCGCTGTCGCCAGTTGGCGGTCATCGGGATCACTCTCTCGGTAGGGGTGTGCGTCGTGCTTCGCGCCCCGTCGGTCACGACGGTCGGCGCTACGGGGACAGAAGACCCGCCTCCGTTCGCCGCCCGCGCAGCGACCCGGGATGCGAGCCTTCAATTGTGCCTACTGGCGGCCCCGTTGTAAAGAGTAACGAGCCGGATCCGCTGCGCCTCGCGCCCGGCGTCGCGCGGGCTCAGACGATCGCCCAGTCCGCGGCGAGGGACGCCTTGGTCGCCTCGGAGAGCTCGGCCTCGTGCTGGTAGGCGGGGTGGTCGGTCGCCAGCACGGCGCGCTCGGCGACGAAGCGGCCCCGCTGCTCGGGGGTCAGCCGGATCCGCACGTAGTGAACCGAGGCCGTCGTCTCGTCGCGCGTCAGCTGCGAGGCATGGCCCTCCTCGACCTCGCAGCGGACCTCCTCGGTGCCCGGACCGTCGCCGATGCGCAGCACCACGGAGGTCTCGATCCCGACGAGCTTCGACAGCCACTCCCGCAGCTGCTCCTCGGAGGTGAGCTCCAAGAAGAGCGTCATCGAGAGCTCGCCGGGCCCCGGGATCAGCGGGTTGTAGGCGTCGAGCTCGCCCTGGACCTGTTCGTCGGTGATCATCCGCTCGGCGCGCACCATCTCTTGGATCTGGAAGCGCACGGTGGTGCGGTTCTCGAAGACGACGGTCACGATCGGTCCGAGCGCGATCCGCCGCAGGCGCTTCAGCGCGATCACCTCGGCGCGGAAGGTGTCACGCTCGCGCTCGTAGGCGCGCAGGTCGGAGATGTCGGCGGGGCCGAGTGTGGGGCTCATGTGTCCTCCTCTGGGATGCCGTAGGCGCGAGCGACCAGCTGGAGGGGGTGGACCGGCCGGGTCCCGGTCTCCTGGAGGATCGCCGTGTTCGCCAGATGGCAGTCGCCACAGATCGCGTCGGCACCGGCGGCGCCGAGCTCGCGCACCATCGGCCGCGCCACCTTGCGGGCGAGGTCGTAGTTCTCCTCGCGGTAGCCCCAGGTGCCGTCGATGCCCGAGCAGCGCTCGACGAGGGTGACCTTCGCCCCGGTGAGCTGGATCAGATCGCGGCCCCTGAAGCCGACGTTCTGGGCGCGCAGGTGGCAGGCGAGGTGGTAGGCGACCTTCTCGGGGACCGGGCCGGTGAAGCTCGTGTCGATGGCGCCGCCCTCGCGCCGGTGCATGTTCACCAGGTACTCGGCGGCGTCGAAGGTGCGCGACGCGACCAGCTCTGCGTCGGGACCGGGCGCGTAGATCGGGTAGTCCTTGCGGATGACGTAGCCGCAGGTCGGCTGGGCGACGACGACGTCGCGTCCGGCGCGCACCTCACGGACGAGCGCGGCGACGTTGCGCCGTGCGGCCGCGCTGAAGTGCTCGACGTTGCCGGTGTGCAGCCACGGCGCCCCGCAGCAACGCGTGCCCTCCGGCAGGGAGCAGGCGATGTCGTTGCGCTCGTAGACGCGCACGATGTCCTTCGCGATCGCCGGCTCCATGTACTCGATGAAGCACGTCGGGAAGACCGTGACCTCGGCGCGCGGCGCCTCCAGGGCGGCCGGGCGGCGGCGCTTGAACCAGGTGGTGAAGCGCTGGCGCGCGTACGGCGGGAGCAGTCGCTCGGCGTGGATGCCCGCAGTCGCCTGCATGATCTTGCGCGGCAGGGAGCCGGGCTTGCCGGTGAGGGCGTTCACCACCGGAGCCGCCATCGACGAGACGGTGCCGACGAGATCGGTGCGCGCCAGCACTTGGTCCGCCATCTTCTCGCTGAGCGCGCCGGTGTGCTCGGCGTGGCGCAGCGCGTGCGCGCGCATCATCAGGCGCGGGAAGTCGAGCTCCCACTCGTGCGGCGGGACGTAGGGGCACTTCACGTAGCAGAGCTTGCACTGGTAGCACTCGTCGACGACCTTGTCCTGCTCGGCCGGGGTGAGCGCCGAGACGTCCCCGTCGTTGGCGTCGATGAAGTCGAACATCGTCGGGAACGACGGGCAGAGGTTGAAGCAGAGCCGGCAGCCGTGGCACAGGTCGTAGACGCGCTCGAGCTCCTGGCGCAGGTCCTCCTCGACCAGGTACTTCGGGTGGGTTGGGTCGTACGTCGTCGTCATCTCGCTCGCCTTCGCGCTCCGCGGTCCCGGGTCGCCGGGCCGTGCTCCCTCGCGCCCGGCGACCCCCGCGGTGCAGTCGCGGGGCGACGACCGGGCGGACGGCGCGCCCCGGAAGGGCGCGCTGTCACGTCCGATGTCGCGGCCGGATCAGTCCCCGGCCCCTGCGGCGATCCTCAGCTGACCGAGGCGAGGCCCTGCTGGAAGCGACCTGCGTGGCTCTTCTCGGCGCGCGCGAGCGTCTCGAGCCACTCCGCGATCTCCTCGAAGCCCTCGTCGCGGGCGGTCTTGGCGAAGCCCGGGTACATCTCGGTGTACTCGTAGGTCTCGCCGGCGATCGCCGAGCGCAGGTTGTCGGCGGTCGGCCCGACCGGCTCCCCGGTCACGGGGTCCCCGACCTCGCGGAGGAAGTCGAAATGGCCGAAGGCGTGGCCGGTCTCCCCTTCAGCCACCGAACGGAAGAGCGCGGCGACGTCCGGGTAGCCCTCCACGTCCGCCTTCTGCGCGAAGTACAGGTACCGGCGGTTCGCCTGGCTCTCGCCGGCGAAGGCCTCCTTCAGGTTCGCCTCGGTCCTCGAGTTCTTCAGCTCCGGCACAACTGCTCCCTTCTGGCCGCCGCCCGCAGGCGTGCAGCTCGTCAACTCACTCCAACCTTAGGCTAATTCTAAACTTGCTGCACCAGACCCGCGCCCTCCGCGCAGGAATCCGCCGGTGCCGCGCCCACGGGACGGCGCCGCGCACCGCGTCGCGTGATCGACCCTATGGCAGGCTATGGCGCCGTGCGCAGCCCCACGTCATCGCCGACAAGAGCGTCCCGGCCCCTCACGACGGCCGGGCCGGTGCTCGAAGCCGCGCAGCCCCGACGAGGCGGAGGTGGCGGTCGGTGAGCGTCCTCGTCGTCGACGTGGGCACGAGTGGCGTCCGTGCCACGGTGATGCGGCCCGACGCCTCGATCGGACGGGTCCACCAGGTCGCCGTGCCACCGTCGAGACCCTCCCCGGGCGTGGTCGAGCTCGACGCGGCGGCGCTCGCCGAGGCGGCCCTCGCCGTCGCCTCGGCGGCCCTCGCAGGAGAGGGAAGCGTCGGCGCCGTCGGGATCGCCGCCCAGCGCGCCTCCACGATCGTCTGGGAGCGCTCGACCGGCCGCCCCGTCGCGCCGGGGATCGGCTGGCAGGACCTGCGCACGACCGGACAGTGCCTGCTCCTGCGCCAGCGGGGGCTGCGGCTCTCGCCGAACCAATCGGCGACGAAGCTCGCGCTCCTCCTCGACCAGCACGATCCGGCGCGCGAGCGTGATCTCTGCTTCGGCACCGTCGAGTCGTGGATCGCGTGGACGCTGTCGAAGGAATCGCTCCACGTCACCGACGCGACGAATGCCGGCGTCACCGGCCTCGTGCTGCCCGACGGCTCGGACTGGGACGAGTCGGTGCTCGAGGTGCTGCGCATCCCGGCACGCGTCCTGCCCCGCATCGTCGACTCGAGCGGCGTGGCGGGCGAGGCCGCCGCGCTCCCGGGCGCGCCGCCCATCGCCGGGCTCGTCGGGGACCAGCAGGCCTCGCTCCTCGGTCAGGGCTGCCTGCGCGCCGGCGACGCGAAAGCCACGTTCGGCTCCGGCGCCATGCTCGACTGCTGTACGGAGGAACGCCCGAGCTTCGCGGTGCGCGGCGAGGCCGGTACCGTCCCGATCATCGCCCGGCAGGCGGGTGGGGTGCGCCACTGGGGCCTGGAGGCGATCATGCTCTCCGCCGGCAGCTGCGTGGAATGGCTGCGCGACGGCATGCAGCTGCTGACGAGCACCGCCGAGTCCGACGCCCTCGCGGCCTCGGTGCCCGACGCCGGCGGCGCGCTCTTCGTCCCGGCGCTCGCCGGCCTCGGCACGCCCCTGTGGGACTTCGGGGCACGCGGCACCCTCGTCGGACTCGACGGCTCGACGACACGCGCCCAGGTGGTGCGCGCCGTGCTGGAAGGGGTGGCCCAGCGCGGCGCCGACCTGCTGGAGGCGGCGGAAGCCGACGGCGGCCTCCACGTCAAACGGCTCCGGGTCGACGGGGGCATGAGCGCCAACACGACGTTCGTGCGCCTGCTCGCCTCGGCCATCGGCCGGCCCGTCGAGCTCGCCGAGCTCGTCGAGGCCACCGCGCTCGGCGCCGGCTTCCTCGCCGGCACGGCCGTCGGGACGTGGGCCTCCCTCGGCGAGGCGGCGGCGCAGCTCAGGCCGCGTGCCGTCGTCGAGCCCTCGGGGCGGCTCGACCGCGAGCGCTGGCTCGACGCCCGCGAACGCGCGCTGCGGACGGTGCCGAGTCTCTCGGCGCTCCAGTTCTGAGGCGGCGGGCCCGGTGCGGGGTCAGCCGGGCCGGTGCCGCAGCGCCTCGTCGAACGGGGCGCCGCGCTCGACGAGGGGACGGAACGCCATGAGCTGGCGGGGCCTTCCGAAGCCGAGCGCCGCGGCGAGGCGCCCGCCACGGCCGTAGAGGGCGACGAAGCGGCGCTCCTCGAGCGAGCCCTCCACGACCTGCACCTCGTCGTCGGGACCGGGCAGGCCGATCGCCTGGATCTTCACGTCGAAGTGATCCGACCAGAAGTACGGCACCGGTCCGAACGCGCTGCGCTCCCCCGGCGGGAGCAGCAGGCTGGCCCCGGCGTGCACCCCCTGCTCGGCGGCGTTCGTCCAGTGCTCGAGGCGGATCGGGCGCCCGCCGGCCGGGCCGTGCGCGTACGGCCAGCGCGCCACGTCGCCCGCAGCGACGACGCCGGGCGCGGCCACGAGGGCGCCGTCGCAGAGGACCCCGTCGTCGAGCGCGAGCTCCGAGCCCTCCAGCCAACGGGTCGCGGGGACGACGCCGATGGCGACGAGGACCACGTCGGCGGGAACGAGGGTGCCGTCGTCGAGGCGCACCCCCTCGACGCGCGCCGAGCCGACGAGCTCGCGCACCGAGCGGCCACAGACGACCCTCACGCCGTGATCCCGGTGCATCCCGGCGAGCGTCTCGCCGACGAGCGGGCCGACCGCACGGGCGAGTGGCGCCGGGAGCGGCTCGATCACCGTCACCTCCGCCCCGAGGCCCCGCGCCGTGGCGGCGACCTCCATGCCGAGGAAGCCACCGCCGACGACCGCCAGGCGTGCGCCCTCGCGCACCAGCCGCTCGCGCAGCGCCGTCGCGTCGTCCAGGGTGCGCACCGTGACGACGCCGTCGAGCTCCCCCGCGTCGCGAAGCCGACGCGGCGTCGCCCCCGTGGCGATGACGAGGCCGTCGAAACGGACCTCCTCGCCCTCCTCCAGCAAGACGGCGCGGCGCGCGAGGTCGAGGCCTCGGGCCGCGGTGCCGAGGTGCACTTCGAGCCCGAGCGCGGCGAACTTGTCCTCGGCGACGAGCGCGATGCGCTCGCGGTCCCACGCTCCGGCGAGGAACTGCTTCGACAGCGGCGGGCGGTCGTAGGGAAGATGGCGCTCGGCGCCAAGAAGGACGATCGTGCCCTCAAAGCCGTGCCGGCGGAGCGACTCGCAGGCCCGCAAGCCGGCGAGCGAACCGCCGACGACGACGACACGCTCCAGCGCCGGGCGCTCCCCCGCCCGAGTCGCCACCGGGCGCGGCCTAGCGCCGCTCGGGACCGGCCGGCGCGACGGTGCAGTCGACGCCGAGCTCGCCCGCCGCAACAGCCAGGCGCCCCGCGAGCGAGTCACCGCCGCGACCCGGCGGGAGGTCGACGCTGAGCGACATCACGCAGCTCGGTCCCTGGGCGTCGACGACGGTACGGCTGAGCACGTCGACGATGTTGCCGCCCGCCGCGGCGACCTCGGTCGCGATGCGGGCCAGGGTGCCCGGTCGGTCGGCGCCGTGGACCGAGACGACGACCGTCTCTCCCGCGTCGTCGCCCGCCTCCCAGCGGTCGTCGGCAGGCAGTGGCCGCACCACGATGAGCACGTCGAGCTCCTCGGCGACCGGCTCGAGGACGCGCTCGACGTGGCTCCCGTCGTCGATGCCGGGCGCCTCCAGCACGATCATCACAGCGAACTGGCCGTGGAGGATCGTCATCCGCGAGTCGAGCAGGTTGCACCCGATCCCGGCGAGCGAGCCGGTCAGCGCGGCGACGATCCCCGGCCGGTCCCGTCCGATGGCGTGGAGCGAGAACCGGGCCACGGGGGAAGGCTACCGGCCTACTGCGGGTCAGGCCTCGTCGGCCGGATCTGCTCCCTCGGCCGTGACGGCGTCGAGGCGGGGCATCAACGCGTCGACGCGCTCGCGCGCACCACGGATCCGCCGGTCGAGCTCCTCGACGATGTCGATCGCCCGGCGAAAGCGCGCCTCGAGCAGGTCCACGTCGACCAGGCCCTGGTCGAGCTCGCGGATGATGACGTCGAGCTCGCCGGACGCCTCGGCGTAGCTCAGCTCGGCCACGGGCGGCACACCCGGGCCTCCGGCGTCCGGCTCTTCCTCGCTCACCTGCTCCCTCCTCGGTCCGCGTCCGCGCCCGCCGGGTGCTGCCGGTCGCCACTGGTGGGGGGCGCCGACCAGTCGGTCGCGAGCGTCGACTCGACGCGGGACACGGCCTCGCCGTCGGCGAGCCTGGTCGTCAGCAGGTCCCCCACCGACAGGCCGGCGACCGAGCGGACGAGCCGACCAGACGAGTCGCGCGTGAGCGACCATCCGCGCTCGAGCTGGCGGCGCGGGTCGTAGGCGCCGAGCACCTGCTGGCGTCGGTGCACCTCCTGGGTCTGCTGAGCCACGAGGCGCCGGCCGCAGCCGCTGAGCGCCCGGGCGCGCGCCACCAGGGCGGCGGTCTCGCTGCCAAGGCTCGAACCGACGCCACGCGCCACGACCGAGCGCGCCACGCGCAGGCCGTCGGCCCTGCGGTCGAGCTGGTGCCTGGCCGCCCGCGCGAGGGCGCTCCGGGAGCCCTCGACACGGTGCTCTGCCCCGTCGAGGCGGGCACGGGCGAGACCCGCGAGCACGCCCAGGCGCTCCCCGATCCCGTCCCAGTACAACGTGACCTGCGCCACCACGGCCTCGCCGCACGCCGTCGGCGTGATCAGGGCCCGGTGCGCCACCTCGTCGGCCACCGAGCGGTCGCCGGTGTGGCCGATGCCCGTCCACACCGGGAACGGGGCGAGCGCGATGGCACGGGCCACCTCCTCGCTGTCGAACGCGGCGAGGTCGCCGCGAGCGCCGCCGCCCCGGACGACGACGGCGAGGTCGGGCGCGAAGGCGTCGAGGCGGCGCAGCGCCGCGGCGACCTGCGCGGGTGCCTCCGGCCCCTGCACGAGGCAGCGCTCGAGGTGGACCTCGAACGCGAATCCGCTCCGGGCGAGCTGGCCGGCGAAGTCACGGTGCGCCTCCGAGCCCGGGCTCGTGACGACGCCGAGCCGCAGCGGCACGAGCGGTAGCCGGAGCCGGCGGTTCGCCTCCAACAGGTCCTCGGCGGCCAGGGCGGCGAGCAGGCGGTGACGGGCGGCGGCGATGCCGCCGAGGAGCGCCTCGACGTCGAGCGCGGTGAGGGTGAAGCGCAGCTTGCTCCCGCCCTCCCAGACCGAGACCCGGCCGTGCACGCGCACGACGCGCCCGACCTCCAGGCTGACGCCCGCCTCGGCGAGGGCGAACTCGACGGGTGGCCATTCGCGCGCCCAGCAGACGACCTCCAGCTGCTGCGCGGCGGTGCGTCCGCCGACGGACGCACCCTCGTCGGCGAGCTCGATGTAGTGGTGGCCGCGCGACTCGCGAAGTCCCCGGATCTCACCGGTCACCCAGACCTCGTCGACGAACTCCCTGGCGAGCGCCCGCTTCACCCGGTCGTAGAACTGGGCGACGGTGAGCGCCTCGTCAGCCGGCTCTGGCGCGCCGTCCCACTCGAGGTCGTCCGCTTCGGCGACGACGAGCTCGGCCTCGGCGGCGCTGAACGCCACCGCTCCGGCCGTGCTGCGACGCGCAAGGAGCTCCTGCCCGGCGAGGCCTTCCTCTCTGGTCGCGGGACCCGGCCGGCGCGACCGGCGGGCGGCCCGCGCCTCGCGGGCGTGGGCGGCGGCGATCACCTCGTCGACGCGGCGCTGGAGCGCCGCCGCGACCTCGCGCTTGTCCTCCTCGGTGCGCGCCTGTGCCTGCGCCTCTCGCGCTGCGCGATCCAGCGGCGCGCGTCCGCTGTCCTGGTCGTCCTGCAGGCCGATTCCGGGCTCAGCCTCGGCAGGGCCATCGGCAGGTGCCACCGCCGGCCGGGCGGTGCCGGGACGAGCCCGCCGGGGAGCCTTCGGTGCGGGCGGGGGTGGAGCCGGCGCGACGTCGCCGAAGTCGAAGCGGAGCTCTTCGGACGATCCCACCCGCTCAGGCTACCTGCGCCCTGTCCCGGCGCCCGTGACGCACGGACGGAACCGGATCCGTGCGCGCGAGAATGGACGTGGCGGCGAGTCGGCCGGGTGGTCGCGGTCCGCGGCGGTGCGAGCCGCCGGGGATCGAGGAAGGTCGGGGCTCCACAGGGCAGGGTGCTGGCTAACGGCCAGTCGGGGTGACCCGCAGGACAGCGCAACAGAAAGCAGACCGCCGATGGCCCGGGGAACCGGGCACAGGCAAGGGTGAAACGGTGCGGCAAGAGCGCACCAGCGGCCGGGGCGACCCGGTCGGCTCGGCAAGCCCCACCCGGAGCAAGGCCAAGCGTGGGACGGGCGGCCCGCCCAATGTCCCCAGGTAGGCCGCGTAGATGGATGGCCACCCCCCGGGCGCGAGCCCGGGGACAGAACCCCGCCTACAGGCCGACTCGCCGCCGATTAGTAGCCTGACCTGCCGATCTGTCGCTCAGCGTCCACCGTCCGACATATGTCTCGACGCCGATCCCGGTCCAGCGTCCCCAGAAAAGGCCTAGACGTGCTGGCCCTCGGAGATCTGCTCGAGGACGGCGATGCGCTCGCTGATCGGCGGGTGGGTGTCGAAGAGCTGGTGGAACCACCTCTCGTGGTGCTGGAGGGGGTCGTCGATGCACATGGCCGCGGTCGCATGGTTGAACTTGGCGAACGGCTGGTCGTTCTGCTGGAGCTTACGCAACGCGCTGATCAGGCCTGCCGGATTGCGAGTGAGCTCGACGCCGCTCACGTCGGCCAGCTCCTCGCGACGGCGGGACAGCGCCAACCGGATAATGGGGCCGAAGATCAGGGCCACCACTGCGAGGAGCACGCCGGCGGCGAAGACCACGAGCATGACCTGGCCGGAGTTGCGTCCCCGGGGCCGCATGAAGAACGCCGAACGCCACACCAAGCTGGCGAGGAGACCCGCCATGCCGATGAGAGTGCTCACGATGAGCAGCAGACGCACGTCGTAGTTCTTGATGTGGCTCATCTCGTGGCCGATCACGCCCTCGAGCTCCTCACGGTTCATGATCGACAAAAGGCCGGTCGTAGCGGTGATCGCGGCTCGATCGGGACTCGTGCCGGTGGCGAAGGCGTTGGGCGACGGGTCGTCGATCACGTACACGGCGGGCTTCGGTATGCCCTCACCGATGGCTAGCGCCTCCACGATGTCGTGAAATTGCGCGTACTGGTGGGGATCGGCCGGATGGGCGCCGGACACCGAGAGCACCAATCGGGCGCCCGAACGCAGCGAGAACGCGATGCCGATGAGCGCCAACAGCCCGGCGATCACGACCCCGGTCACGATGTCCGCCGTCCGCGGTGACACAGCTCCGTAGGGGTGCGCCGCCGTCGCCGCGACGGCAAACCCGATGAGGGCGCCGATACCGACCCAGACCACGAAGAAGAGCAGGACGTACACGACCGCCCGGCGCTTGTTTCGGGCTATCTGCTCGTACATCCCGGCCCTACCCTCAGCCGGCCGGCGGAGGGCTCGGAGGGCCCGCGGTGGCGACCGGGCTCCCGAAGTCGACCGCCGGCACCGCACGCTCGTCCTCGCCTGCCTCGAAGAAGGCCACCGACGACAGGTGCAGCGCCCCGGCGAGGAGGCTACGGGGGAAGGTCTGGAGCGAGATGTTGTAGTCCCGAGCGCTGGTGTTGTAGTAGCGCCGCGCGTACTCGAGCTTGTCCTCGGTCGCTGTCAGCTGCTCCTGGAGCTGGAGGAAGCTCTCCACCGCCCGCAGCTGGGGGTAGTTCTCCGCCACGGCGAACAGCGAGCGCAGCGACTGGGTGAGCAGGTTCTCCGCCGGGCCCACCTTGGCCGGGTCCCCCGATGCGCCGGCGGTGATCGCGCCGGCGCGTGCGGCGGTCACAGCCTCGAAGGTCTCCCGCTCGTGGGCCGCGTAGCCCCTGACGCTCTCGACGAGGTTCGGGATCAGGTCGTGACGACGCCGCAGCTCGACGTCGATCTCGGACCAGGCCTCCTGAGTGCGATTGCGCCTCCGGACCAAGCCGTTGTAGGCGAGCACACCACCTATGACCAGCACGACCACAATGACGAGTACGACAATCAGTACGACCATGGCGACAACTCCTGTCCTCTGCTGCCAATGCTCGTTGGCAGCGGACCATTGGGGTAGGGGCGAAAGCCCTTAGTGAGCTGGTCACCGACGCCGGTTGTCGCGTCTGTCGTGTAGAAGGCGGGCTCCCCAGCCGCTGCGCGCATCCTGCCGTCTCCGCGGGTCCGCCGCGCGCCCGACCTCGGGTCAGCAGTCCTGGTTGGCGGTCCGGACGTTCGTTGACGCTGGCGGCAGGAAATCCTGGGCCGGCCACGTCGTGGCGCAGTGGCGATCGGGCGGGCCATCTGCCCCGTCGCCCCGAGCCCCGCAACGAGACCCCGGGGTGCGGTGCCGGTCGACAGGGAGCTGCTCGAGGCCCATACTGCGGACATGGCTGGGATGTCTCTCGGCTTCAGATCCTCGATCCGCGAGGTCGCGATCGGCAGCTTCGCGTCTCGTGGCACTCCTCGAGACGAATCGTCGTGTTCAGCCAATGGCGAGAGGACGTGTGCGTGGCGACCACGCCCGTGGAACTCGCTGAGTTTCCGCGATCATCAGTCTGCTGGTGAGTGCGCTCGAAGATGCGTCCAAGCGCCCACCTCCGGCGGCAGCTGCACCGGGCGTCGCGTCGCTGCGACGCGGCGTCCATGACCTGCTGCGGGCCTGGCTCCGACCGCGGCTCGCACCGATCGTCTCCTTGACGTCACGGTCCCGACAGCGACGAGGTGAGCTGGGCGGTTGAGCTCGTGCTGATCAGCGTTCGTCGCGCGGAGCGCGGCGGCACGCGAGCACGGGGATGACCCGGCACGACGTAGCTGGGCAGCTGCGGGCATGCATCTCGACTGAAGGGACGGCACGCGGGGGAATTTCGCGCTGGTGACAGGCGCTGACCCTCGCGAGCGCGCTGGACGCTCGGCGCCAGTCCAAGGAGGTATCCGTGAAGATCGGCATCATCGGTGCAGGCAACATCGGCGGTAACCTCACCCGGCGGCTCACCGCCCTCGGCCACGACGTCGTCGTCTCGAACTCGCGGGGACCCGAGACCTTGGCCGACCTGGCCAAGGAGACCGGCGCCACGGTCGTGTCCGCCGCCGAGGCGGCCAGGGGCGCCGACCTCGTGATCGTGACCGTCCCCGAGCGGGCCATTCCTTCGCTGCCCGCCGGCGTCCTCGACGGCGCCGCCCTTGGCGCCCCGGTCGTCGATACCGGCAACTACTACCCCCGCCAGCGCGACGGGCGCATCGACGCGATCGAGGACGGCACCACCGAGAGCCGTTGGGTGAGCCAGCAGCTCGGCCACCCGGTGGTCAAGGCCTTCAACGGCATCTACGCACAGCACCTGCTCGATCGGGGCGCGCCGGCGGGCACACCGGGGCGGATCGCCCTACCGGTCGCCGGGGACGACCCGGCGGCCAAGGCCGTCGTCATGCGCCTCGTCGACGAGCTCGGCTTCGACCCGGTCGACGCCGGGACGATCGACGAGTCGTGGCGCCAGCAGCCGGGCACTCCCGTCTACGGCGCCGACCTCGACGCTGAGGGCGTCAGGAAGGCCCTGAGCGAGGCGAGCGCCGATCGTCCTCAGGACTTCCGCGGCTGAGGAGCCGCCGAGACCAGGCGGCCGCTTAATAGTGGATGACGCCCGGTGAGCCACCGCCCGCGGTGATCGTGTCGCCGTCGATCGCGACCGACCGGGGCGAGCACAGGAAGGCGACGACCCAGGCCACCTCCTCGGCATCGACCATCCGGCCGAGGAGGTTCGATCCCTCTTGGGCCTTCTCGCGCTCCGGCGTCGTCACCTCCGTCCGCGTCGGCCCCGGGTGGACGACGTTCACGCCGATGCCATAGGGGGCCAGCTCGGCGGCGAGATTGACGGTGAGCGCCGCGACCGCGACGTTGCGGGCCGAGCCGACGAGCGTGCCGGTCCGGCGCGCTGCGAGCCCGCTCACGTTGACGATCCGCCCCCAACCGGCCTCGATCATGTGCGGCGCCACCGCCTGCACGCAGCGCAGGTAGCCCATGACCTTGGTGTTCATCTCTTCGAGCAGGTAGTCAGCGCTCACCTGGTCGAAGCGGGAAGCCGGGCCCTGACCACCGGGCCGAGCCGCGCAGTTCACCAGGATGTCGAGCCCACCGAGCTCCGCCGTCACCCGGGCGACCATCTCGCTCACGGAGGCGTCGACGCGGGTGTCGACGGTCACCGCCACGACGCGGACCGCCGACGCCGAGGCGAGCTCGGCCGCCGCCGCGTCGAGCTGAGCCTTGTCCCTCGCGGCGATCGCGACGTCGGCGCCCTCGGCGGCGAGCTGGCGCGCCACCTGCTTGCCGATCCCCCGGCTTCCGCCAGTGACGAGCGCCCGCTTCCCCGACAACCCGAGATCCATCGCCCCTCCCTGTCCCGTGATGCGACGCGCCGCGTCGCGCCCCGTGGCACCGTATCGTCGGGCAACAGCCAGGAGTCGCACGCGGAGCTGAGCGGCGGAGTTGACCGATCGCGTCGCGGAGCGACTCGACGGCGGCGCACCGTGCCGCACCGCCGACCGATGCCGCCACGGCCGCCGCCGGCGAGCGACCGGAGCGTGCGAGCTGGACGCGATCGACCACCGCCGGCCACGCCCGCCTCGGCGGTGAGGACGCGCTCGGACGCCGCCGGCTGGCTCCGACCGGGCTCACGACGCCGGCCGGGCGGTGACGGTCCAGCACCGTCGATCGCCGACGCCGCCGTCGGAACCGAGGAGCGAGCTGCCGACTTCGCGCCGGTCGACGCCTCGACGCCCTGCGCCGCCGGGCACGTGCGAGACTCTCGACATGCTCGCGCTCGTCATCTCGATGATCGTCACGGGGCTCGTGATCGGAGCCCTCGGGCGTCTGCTGGTGCCGGGACCGAACCCGATGGGCATCGGGTCGACGATCCTCGTCGGGCTCGCCGGCTCGTTCCTCGGAGGCCTCGTCGGCCGCCTGGCCTTCGGGCTGCGCTACCGGTACGCATTCGGGCTGTCGCTCGTCCTCGCGGTGCTCTGCACGGCGCTGATCGTCTACGTGCTCCAGCGCAGGCGCCGGGCCAGCTGAGCATCGAACCCGGCCGGGGCGGGCGGCCGGGTGGACGTCAGGGGACGAGGATCCGACCGCACTGGTCGCAGTGGAAGATCGCCCCCGGGGGCGCGTGGCGGATCTGGTCGATCTCGGTCGCCGGCAGGCTGAGGTGGCACCCGTCGCAGGTGCCGCGTACGAGGCGCGCGACTGCGACCCCGTCGAGGCGCGTGCGCAGCCGGTCGTACTCGGCCCGCAGCTCTACGGGGACCATCTCGACGAGGACCTGCCGCCGCTCCGCCGCCTGGGCGAGCTCGGCGTCGACGATGGCGATCGCCTGGGCGAGGTTCTCGCGCGCCTCGTCCGCCTCGCGCTCGAGCGCCGCGCGCTCGGCTGCGAGGCGGGCCAGCTCGACCTCGAGGGGCTCGATCGACTCCATCACGGCCAGCTCCTCGTCCTCGAGCTCGCCGCGCCGGCGGGACAGCGAGTCGATCTCGGCGGCCATCGCCTCCTGGTCGCGGTAGGAGGAGACGGCGCCGCTGCGCACCCGTTCCTCGATCGTGCGGATCCGCGCGCTGACCTCCCCGGCCTCCGTGTCGAGGGCATCCCTCCGGCTGGCGAGCGCGTCGCGGCGCTCGGCGAGCGCCCGCCGCTCGGCCTCCAGCTTCGCGAGCCGGCCGTCGACGGCGGCGAGCTGCTGGCGCTCGGACAGATGCTCGCGTCGATACCGCAGCTGCGCCGCGTGCAGGTCCTCGTCCTGCAGGTCGAGCAGGAGCGCGAGCGACGAGCGGTCCCGGCCGGCCGGCTCCCCCGGTTCCGGCGCCGCGCCAGTCTCGGTCGGTGCGACTCGGGCCGGATCGTCGTCCATCGCGGCCGAGGCTAGCCAGTCGCGGGCTCGGCCGACCGCCGGCGCGCCTCCAGCAGCGCCTCCAGCAGCTCCGGGGTCGAACCCGCGACCGGGTTGCGCCGCACCTCCGCCTCGCGCACGACGAGGTCACGCCCGGCCGCGTCGGCCACTGCGGCGCCGGCCTCCTGGCAGACGAGCATGCCGCCGAGGTAGTCCCAGCTGGCGTGGGACGATCCGGCACAGTCGACGTAGCCGTCGAGCATGCCCTCGGCCACAGCGCACAGGTCGAGGGCCACGGCACCGAGGGCGCGGTACTGGCGCCAACCGAGGTGGCGCGGCGGGTAGCCCGACAGGCCGACGATCGCCCGGCGGAGCTCCCGGACCGCGGTCGGAGCGATCGCCTCGCCGTCGCGCCGGGCCCCGCCGCCCCGCACCGCCTGGTAGCGGACGCCCGACGCCTGGTTCACGACGAGCGCGACGAGCGGCCCCTCGTCGTCGAGGACGCAGATGCTCGTCGCGAACCACGGGATCCCCCGAGAGGCGTTGGTCGAGCCGTCCACCGGATCGAGCACGGCGAGCAGCCCGCCCGAGCCGGCGTGCAAGCCCGATTCCTCGCTCAGCACGCCGAAGCCGCTCGCCGAGAGGACCTCGATCGCGGCGTCGTCCGCCACGAGGTCCGACTTGTACTGGCCGGGGCGCGTCCCGGCGAGGCCCCAGTCGTCGAGCCCGCCGAGCACCTCGGTGACCGCGGACGCCGCGGTCGCGCACACCTCGAGCACGGCGTCGGGGTCCACGGTCGAGGAGGCTACCGTGCTGGCGCGGCGGCCCACTCGCGCCTCCTGCCCCTTTGCGAGCAGGACGAACGTCGCTCCTGCCGGCCGTCCTGCGTGAACTCGCCCCCGGCCCAGGCGTGGCACTCCCGGGCGCGACGCTGCTCGCGGTCTCCCTCCGCGCCGACGAGGAGACCTCGGAGCGCTCGGTTGCGACTCGCCCAGGCCTACTTGGTCTCGCCGGCGGTCCCGGCCGAGCGTTGGCTCGCCGCGCGGAGCCGATCGCCGACGACCCCGGAGCCGGCCGCCCGCTCGCCGGAGGTGGCGCGCTCTGGCTCGTGAGCGCGTGCCAGCCCGTCGCCCGCCTAACTCCAGGTGACAGCCTGAGACGTCTTGCCAGGAGCGGTGGGCGCACGGCGCACGGCGTCGCGACGCGTGGCGGCCGGCCGCTGCCGGGGGCGAAGCGCCGGGGGCCTACACTCGGGGCGAGATGGCCGTCATAGACGTCGCGGGCTACGTGGCCGAGCTGAAGGACCACGCCGTCGACCACGGGTTCCACGTGCACGACGAGCGTCACTTCGTCGAGACGTACTCGCTTCGCCAGTTCTGGGAGGTCGACCTGCACCCTGAAGAGGGCTGCGGAGGCCCGATCGACCTGCACCTCGCCCTCGAGGTCGACCCGCGCGCCCTCCTCGACTTCGAGGACGCCGTGGTGGCGTTGCCCGACGACGTCGAGCCGCCCGACAAATGGTCGTTCCCGCTCACCTTCACCTGGGGGGTCCCACCACTCCCGAACGGTCCCGACCTGCTGCGCCTCGCGATCGATCTCGCCGGGGTCGGCGGCGTCGACCTGCCGCTCGAGATCTCGGCGACCGACTCGTTCGGGTCGGTCACCGATCCGCCGGTGCGCCGCCTCACGATCGTCGCCCGCCGGGAGGTGTCGCTCTCGCGCGTCCTCGCCGGCGAGGAGCTCCTCTGCGACACCTTCGACCGGGCCCTCGCTGTGAGCCGCTTCCTCCTGGAGGCGGCCCCGAGCTGGCTCGACGAGTGAAGGCGCCCAAGCCGCTCCAGTCGCGCCTCGGCCGCCGCGCCGCCCTGGCCGCCCTCCTCGCCGCCTCCGGGACCGTGCTCGCGGCGTGCGGGCAGGACTCGAACGCGCTCGGCCACAAGGCGTGCGTCGAGGTGTCCCGCTCCCTACGGCTCTTCCACCAGTCCCAGTCGGACCCCGACCCCTCGAAGGCGGCGTCGCAGCGGAACCAGGCGCTCATCGATCTGCGGCTCGCGCTCCCTTCGGCTGCCCTCGCCGGCGCGTCCGACGGTCAGTGGGAGGCGCTCATGGCGACGCTGTCCGAGAGCTCGCGGGTGCCCGAGGCCGACCTCGTGACGGCTCTCAGCGCCCAGTGCGCCCAGACGCTCTCCTCGGGCTGATCGTGGCCGTGCCCGCGTCGCAGGTGCTGAGCGTCACATGTGGTGGTCGTTGTGCTCCCACAGCCTCACCCCACCGAGGATGCCGGCCACGTTGTCGACGATGACGATCGACGGATCGACGTGGCCCACGGCGCGCCGGGCATTGCCCCCGCCGAGGTAGCAGCGGTCGTAGTTGAAGAGGATCTCGAAATTGGCGAGCGCGCGCACGACGCGGCGCCGCCACTTCGCCGGGCCGATCTGCTGCAACGTCGCGTCGCCGAGCTGCTCGTTGTAGGTCTGGCCCTTGCGGAACGGGTGGTGGGCCAGCTCGACGTGCGATTCCAGCTGCCCGTCGAGGAAGACCGCTGTCCCGACGCCGGTGCCGAGGGTGACCACCAGCTCGAGACCGCCGCCCTCGACCACCGCCATGCCCTGCATGTCGGCGTCGTTGGCGATCCTGACCGCCCTGCCGAGGCGGGCGCCGAGGACGTCGGCGGCCTGGTAGCCCTTCCATGCCCGGGCCAGCTCGGGCGAGATGTTCGACCCCGGGCCCTTCACGGTGACGAAGTGCGGGGCCGTGAGGATGCGGCCCTGGCGCACGACACCGGGGAAGCCAACCGAGACCCGGTCGAACGAGGGCATCGGCCGCGCCAGCTGCACGATCGCGTCGACGAAGTCGTCGGGGGTGAGCGGGTAGCGCGTCGGGACGCGCACGCGGTCCGCGACCATCCGGCCCTCGGCGTCGAGCACCGAGGCCTTGATGCCTGTTCCGCCAACGTCGACCGCGAGCGTGAGCGGGCTGCGGGGGCTCCTCGACCACGCCGGCGTGATCTCGGGCGCGCGGCCCGCGGGCGCTTCCCGCGTCGGCACCTCGCGTCGGCGGGGGGAGCTCGGCAGCGCTTGGCGGAAGTCGTCTCCCGAGCCGTCCGGCGGCGCTTCGGCCGGCGCCGCGGCGGGCTGCACCTGGTCGGGAGCCGGCGCGGGCTCACCGGCCGGCGCGGGCTCACCGGCCGGCGCGGGCTCACCGGCCGGCGCGGGCTCACCGGCCGG
>Ga0209415_10001579_pt1 | contig 43580 bp, 32 predicted proteins | sample PeaSoiSIISIP2007_FD_187696 | JGI IMG/M metagenome (GOLD analysis project Ga0209415, IMG submission 187696) | Peat soil microbial communities from Weissenstadt, Germany - SII-SIP-2007 (SPAdes) (version 2) | ecosystem: Environmental > Terrestrial > Soil > Wetlands > Peat | place: Germany...
AAAACGGGATTGTGACGGAGCATGCGCAATCCGTAACGCACATCCGCGAGAAAGTTCTCGAGGGACGGCCAGCGCCAGACGGTGCGGCTGTCCTCTTCCATTAAGGTCACATTGCCGAATTGGCGGCGAGCGGCGGCGGTGGCTTCATCCCTGGACATTCCGGCAGCGACGAGCTCCTCGATTTTCTCATCGATGTGCTGCTGCATTTCGTCGGAAAGATCGTTGTACAGTCGGCGGCGCGAGAAGAGTTGTTTTAGCCAGTTCATAATTCACTCCATTCCATGGCGCGTGCGGATGATCTCGATCATTTTCCAACGCGCCGTCATTCATGGCGTAACGCGACGATAGGGTCGACACGCATCGCTCGGCGTGCCGGGATGTAGCTCGCAAGCAGAGCCACACTCATCAGCAGCAGCGGCACGGCGATGAAGGTGGCTGGGTCAGTCGCGCCGATGCCGAACAGCAGGCCGCGGATGAGGCGCACAGCGAACAACGAGGTTACGAGTCCGACCACGGTGCCGGTCAGGGCGAGCAGAGCTCCCTGTCGAAGGACCATGCTAGAAATGCTTCCGCGTTGCGCACCGAGGGCCACGCGGATACCCATTTCGCGTGTTCGCTGTACGACGGAATATGAGATCACTCCGTACAGCCCAATGGTGGTTAGCATGATGGCCAGAGCTGCGAAAGACCCGAGCAGCAGCGCCTCGAATCTGGGCGCCGAAATGGAGCCGCTCACGTACTCATGGAGAGTCTTTATCCGGCGCAGAGGAAGGTCTTTGTCCATCGTGGTGACCAGGGAACGGATGGCGGGAACTAGGGCATTCGGATCGGTTGAGGTGCGCACGACAATGGTCATCTCACCGATGAAGTCGACCGGAGTCTGCGGGGCGTAGATCTCGAGGGGAGTTTTGCCACCGATGCTGCCCGATTTTACATCGCCAGTCACACCCACGATTTCGCGCATGGGAGCTTCGTCGCTTTCGCCGAAGGAGATGTTCGGTTTGATCCGGCGTCCCAGAGGGTTTTCTCCCTGGAAAAGCTGGCGCGCCAAAGTCTCGTTGATGATGGCCAAGGGCGGGCCGCCTTTTTCGTCGCGGGGAGTAAAAGCGCGGCCCTGCAAAAGCCGGATTCCCATGGTATCGAAGTAATTTGATTCGACGAGGCGAAACGCGACGCGCGGCCGCTGAGAGCGCGGAACCGCATGGCCTTCGATCTCCGTGGCCGTAAAGACGCTTTCGTTTTCGCTCAACGGCAGCCCGAATACCGCGCTGGCGGATTTCACTCCTGGCAGGGCCCTGGTTGTTTGCAAGAGCTGCTGAACGAACACTGATCGTTGCGCTCCGGGGTGACGGTCCGAGGGCACATCCAACAAAAAAGTGAGTACATGGTCGGCACGGAAGCCGGGATCGACATGTTGCAAGCGATCGAAGCTGCGCAAGAGCAGGCCGGCTCCCGTGAGCAGAACAAATGCAATGGCCAACTGCGACGCGACAAGAACGCTGCGAAGCCGAGTGCCGCCAGGCCCGCTGCTGGAGCCTCGCGAGCTATTGTCGAGGATCCGGCCTGCGTCTGAACGGGAAGCTTGCAGCGCCGGCGCCAGCCCAAAGAGAACGCCAGTCGCTAGTGCAATGACGAACGTAAAAATGAGCACTCGCAAATCCAGAGCAATGTCGGATGTGCGAGCCAGGCCTTCCGGGGCCGCGGCGACGAGAGCACTCGTTGCCCAGCGAGCGAACAAAAGTCCTAAAACGCCACCCGCCACGGCCAGGAGTATGCTCTCTGTGAGTAACTGCCGCACGATCATCCAGCGGCTTGCGCCCAGCGCGGAGCGAAGCGTGAACTCCTTCTGACGCACAGTTGCCCGGGCAAGAAGCAGGCTGGCGACATTGGCGCAGGCAATCAGAAGAACAAAGCCGACGGCTCCCAACAAAATGAGCAGCACGGGACGCATGGCGCCTGCGATCTGATCGGACTCCGATTCCATGGCGACGCCACGCGGACGCTCTTCCGGATACTGGCGATTCAATTGGCCTTGAACCAGCAAGACATCGGACTGCGCCTGGGGAATTTTTACTTTTGGTCTGAGACGCGCTAGCACTTGGAGATAGGACACGCCGCGTTGCGCGGCCATTGCCGACTTGCCTTGCAGGTCGCGGGCGATGGTGACCCACAGCTCCACACGATCTTTCTGCACAGGGAATTGAAAGCGTGCCGGCATGACGCCCACGACGGTGTACTTTTCGTTGTCGAGAGTAAGCGCACGCCCGAGCACGCTCGTCTGGTCGCCGAAATGGCTCTGCCAGAACTCGTAGCTAAGGATGACGGCGAGCTGATCGCTGCCGGGCTGGTCCTCGTCTTGAGTGAAACTTCTACCCAGCACCGGCGAGACGCCTAGCGTGGAAAAAAGATTGGCCGAGACCATCGCGCCGGGCACACTCTCCGGCTGATCCCCGCCCGTGTAAGTGAGGCTGGTGGCGGTCCAGACGGACATGGCCTCGAAAGAATGGCTTCGCGAGCGCCAATCGAGAAAGGCCGGATAGGAGATTTCTCCTCCGTGCGTTGCGTCTTTAATATCGACAGAATGAACCGCGACCAAACGGCCCGGTTCGCGAAATGGCAGGGGGCGCAGCAGGACGGCGTCAATGACGCTGAACAACGCCGTGTTGGCACCGATGCCGAGCGCCAAAGTCAGAATAGCAGCGGCAGCAAAGCCGGGATTTTTGCGCAAAGTCCGCAAGCTAACGCGGATGTCCATCAGAAAGTCTTCCAGCGCTGGCCAGCGCCAGGCGTCGCGGCTATCTTGTTGAATCAGCGTTACGTTGCCGAAGCTGCGCCGGGCGGTGGCAGTGGCTTCTTTTCTGAGCGTGCCAGTGGCGACCAGTTCTTCGATTTTTTCATCGACGTGCTGCTGCATCTCTTCGGAGAGATCATTGTAGAGGCGGCGTCGTGAAATGAGTTGTCTTAGCCGGTTGATGATTTTCATGATTGACCTGGGGCTAGGACGCGAGTAATCCCTTCCAGCATTTTTTCGAATCGCGACACTTCGCGTTCCAGATGTTTCGCGCCTGCTGCCGTGAGTTTGTAGATGCGCACGCGGCGATTTGTGGAGGAGATGCTCCACTCGGCCTTCACGAGATCTTCCTTGAGGAGGCGTTGGAGAGCGGGGTAGAGAGAGCCTTCTTCAATCTGGAGAAGATCGTTGGAAGTGCGCTTGATGTGCTGGACGAGGGCGTAACCGTGGAGAGGCTGGCGCTTGAGAGTGCGGAGAATCATCATTTCGAGGGCGCCAGGGAAGAGATCGCGTTGTTCGGATTTTTTCAAGGGCGGCTCCCGAAAGAAGGCGGTGAGGCTATATGATTCAATGCCTAGAGCAAAATAGTGTAGATAGATTTGCTTGTCAAGCAGCTTTTCTTTGATGAGGCAGTGCGATGGAGAAGATCAAGACGAGTGGTGTGAATGGGCTACGAAACACTTCGCGCACCTTGGGTCCACCCATGTTCCTGGGCCTGCTTGGGGATCAGATACCGGTTCGGGCTGCCTGCGCCATTTTTCTGGCGGAAGTTTATTCGTAGCGCAGAGCCACCATGGGATCGACGCGCATCGCGCGGTGAGCGGGGATCCAGCAGGCGAGCAGCGTAATGAAAGATAGAAGAGCCGCTACCGAGAGATACGTGAGTGGGTCGCTTGGGCTGATCCCGACCAGCATGTGGGACATGGCACGCGTGAGGGCCCAGGCGCCGGCGAGGCCGAAGAGCAAGCCCGCGGCCACTAGTTGCGCGCCTTGTCTGAGGAGGAGAGTCAGAACCTGGCGTGGGCTCGCTCCTAGAGCCATGCGAATGCCTAGCTCTTGCGTGCGCTGCGTGGCAGCATAGGAGACCACCCCGTAGACGCCAACGACGGCGAGAAGCAATCCGAGCAGACCCATCGCCGCCGCGAGGGAGGCTCCTAGACGATAGATGAAATAGCCCAATGTGCCGCCCAGAGATTCCTTCATCGTTTGGATTTCTTCGATCGGGTCATTGGCATCGAGCGCCTGGATTTCGTGCTGGACAATCGGAGCGAGCGCATCGGGAGGCATCGCGGAACGAATCTGTAGCGTGCGCTGCGCCGTGAAGTGCTGCGTGAGCGGGACATAAAAGTAAGGCTGCGGATCTTCAGCGAGAACGCGGTACCTGCCGTCGCGCGCGACACCGACGATCTCGACGAACGGGCCTGCATCGCTGGTCAGGCTGAAGCGTTTGCCGATGGGATCTTCGCCGGGCCAATAATGATGAGCCATAGTCTCGTTGATGATCGCGACTCGCGGAGAAGTCTCGCTGTCCGCTTCCGTGAACCCGCGGCCAAGGAGGACGCGGATGCGAAGCGTTTCGAAATAGGGCGCGTCGACGCTGTTGAACATCGTATCGGGCGCATTTTGGCCGGGCGGCACAGGCCGCCCTTCGATATAAACCGATTGCTTGCCGAGCGCATACGCGATGGGCACAGCGGATGCCAGACTCGCGGACTCTACGCCTGGAAGTGCACGGACCTTTGCTCCGAGTGAGCGATAAAATTCCTTCGTCTGTGTTTCGCTGAAATTATTGACCGAAGGATCGAGGCGGACGTTCAAGAGCTGATCTGGATCGAAGCCTATGTCCATGTGCTCGACGGCGCGCAGGCTGCGCACGAAGAGTCCGGCAACGATCAGCAATACGAGCGAGCCGGCGACTTGCGCGGCCATCAGGTCGCCGCGAACCTTGTGCCGGACCTTGCCGCCAGCGTCCGCGCGTCCGCCTTGATGCAGCACGGTATTGACATCCGCGCGAGTGGCGCGGAGCGCAGGCGAGAGGCCAGCGGAAACCGCGGTGAAGACCACCGCTGCGAGCGCGTAGACAAAAACTCTCCAATCGAAACCGAACCCCAGCCGGACTGGAATGTTGGACAGATGGGTGGAGCTGGCCAAATGACTGAGGCCCGCGCCAAGCGTGACTCCGGCAATCCCGCCGAGCAGAGCCGTGAGCATCGTCTCCGTCAGCATTTGGCGGACGAGGCGGTAGCGTGCGCCACCGAGCGCCGCGCGAATGGCCATCTCGCGCTGCCGGACGGAAGCTCGCGCCATGAGGATGTTCGCGATGTTCGTGCAGGCGAGCAAGAGAACGAGCCCGCCGAGGACTAGAAACAATCCGGAAAATACAATGAACGCGTTGTTGGCGTAAGGAATGGGGCGCGAGAGCCGCTCGTCCATCACGCGTACGCTCAAATCTTTGTCGGTCACCGGATATTGTGCAGCGAGCCTCTGCGAGATAACGGCGAATCTGCTTTGGGCCTGTGCGAGTGTGACGCCGGGTTTCAACCTGCCGAGAACTAGCATCATGTGTATGTCGCGGCTATTCCAGAAATTGCTGGGCAATGAGTTCTCGAACGCGGTGCTGAGCGGAGCGTACGCATCCATCTCGAATACGGTGAACTGTCCTCGGAATTCCTTTTCCATGACACCGACAATTGTTGCCGACTTGCCGTCCAGGCGCACTTGCTTGCCGATGACGTGCAAATCGCCGCCGAACCTTCTTTGCCAGAAGCTATAGCTGAGAACCAGGACTCCAGGTTCGCCGGGGTGCTCGCCCTCGCCGGGAAGGACGAGCCGTCCGAGAGTAGGCTTCACGCCAAGCGCGGAAAAGTAGTTGCTGCTCACGCCGCCGATGGTCAGCGTGTCGCTATGGCCTTCGGCGGTGAAGTTCACGCGCCACCCCGTGGCCGAGCCGAAGACTTCGCAAATCGGCGCCGTTTGCTCGCGAAATTCCACGAATTGTGGATAGGAGAACCCGAGCGCTCCGAGCCCCGATCCGCTGGATTGAATTACCAGAGCCGCAATTTGTTCGGCTGCAGGCACCGGCAGGCGCTGGAGCAGGAGGCCATTCACCAAGCCGAAGATGGCCGTGTTGGCGCCGACTCCCAAAGCGAGCGTCAACACCACGATCATCGTGACGCCGGGATTTTTTCGTAACATGCGCGCCGCAAAGCGAAGATCCTGTAGAAAGGTTTCGAGCATCGGCAATCCCATGCGCTCTCGATAGGCTTCTTTAATTTGCTCGAGGCCGCCAAGTCTCATGATGGCCTCCCGCCGGGCCTGTGCCTGCGACATTCCCGCGCGCAAATTGTCTTCGATGTGCAACTGCAGATTAGCTTCCAACTCGGCGGAGAACTCGTGGTCGCGAACCTCTTTTTTGAACAAACCGCCGATGCGGACGAACCATGCCCGTACATGCCTCAAGGGCACACCTCGTTCTGCAACAAGATCGGGATTGCGTTCGCGCGATAATGTTCATTCATAGCGAAGAGCCACCAGCGGATCTACTCGCATGGCGCGGCGTGCTGGAAACCAGCAGGCTATGCAGCCGATGATCAACATCAAAAGGATGACGGCCAGAAAGCTCCGTGGATCCGTGGGGGTGACACCGTACAATTCGCTGGCGAGCACGCGCGTAGCTCCAAGAGCGCCAACCGTTCCAATCGCCGCGCCCAGGGTAACCAGAGTGAGACCTTGCCGCAGAATCATGCGCAAAACATCGCCACGCGCTGCGCCTAGCGCCATGCGCACGCCAATCTCTTGGGTACGTCGGGCAACGGAGTAGGAAACAACGCCATAAACTCCCAACAGCGCGACCGACAAACCTAAGAATGCGAAAACGGCGAGCAGCGCCGTATGCATCCGGGTGTCGCCGACTGTATCCGCGATCGTCCTGGTAAGCGTCATGACGTTCGTCAGAGGTTGGTCCGGATAGCTCGCCCAGATTTGTCGCGAGATCGTGCCCGTGAGCGAATCTGGATTGGTGCGCGTTCGAATCATGAGGTGATGCGAACCGACGCCCCACTGAAAAAGCGCGAGGAAGAATTCCGGTTGTGCTTCCTCCTGAATGTTGAGATCGCGCACATTGTTCACCACGCCGACGATTTCACTCCACTCCGGATTGCCTTTGTCATCTGTGGAAACACTGATTCGTTTTCCGATGACGTCGAGCGAGCCCCAATATTTTTTGGCCATCGCTTCATTTACCAGTGCGGTTTTGCTGGAGGCGCGCGTATCGTGCTCGTCAAATTCGCGGCCTCGTATGAGAGAAATCCCAAGCATCTGGAAATAGCCGGGCGAGAGGTAGCGAGAGACGATCCCTTCCGGGTCGTCGCTCTTCTCCGCGGACACGCCTTCGAGCTTGATGCCAGCGTTCGAGAACCTCAGATCGTTGAGCATGCCATGATCGGAAGCGGCCACATCTTGAACCCCCGGCAAACGCCGCACGTCGGCCATGATTTGCTTCATGCGTGCAATCTGATTTGTGGCGCGCGCGTCGGCGTTATGCGCATCCCAATTTGGAGGTTGCGGCAAATCAAAGGTCAACAGATGGTCAGTGCGGAAGCCGGGATTCTGGTAGAGCAAATGAGCGAGCGTTTGCACCATGAGCGTAGAGCCGGTCAGTAAAATTAAGGCCAGAGCGACCTCGACAACCACCAACGCGTTGCCAAATCTCGAATGGCTCACGGCTCCCACCCCGGTTGATTGTTTGAAAAGTTCGTTGGGAGAAAGGCGCGCCGCCCGCCGGGCTGGCGATAAGCCGGCGATCAGACCCGAGAGCAAAGAGATGCCGAGCGCGAACCATAGCAACGTCCAGTCCAAGGAGACTTCGCTGAGGCGAGCTGTGTCTGGAGGCGCGACGGCACGAAAGATTTGTATGCCGACCGCCGCGACGCTGATTCCGGCAAATCCGCCCAGCAAGGCCAACGAGCAACTCTCCACCAGCACTTGCCGCCGGAGTCTTCGCGGCGACGCACCCAGAGCGGCCCGCATGGCCATCTCGCGGTGTCTGGCCAATCCGCGCGCCAGCAAGAGGTTCGTCAAGTTGGCGCAAGCGATGAGAAGTACGAGCGTGGCTGCCGCCCACAAAACCAGATAGCCCTTGCGCGCATCCTGCACGCGGTTGTCCAGCAGCGATTCGGCGGAGAGTTTGTAGCTCCCTCTCAGATTGGGCTTCTCTTTTTCGAGTTCTTTCCCGAGCCGCTCCGCGATGATGGCTAGTTCGGCCTGCAGCGAGTCGAGTCGAGCGCCTTTGCGCAATTTTCCCACGACATCGAAAGTGAAAAATGTGTGGTTTTGCGCGATGTCGGAACTCAACGAAATCGGCACCCAAACTTCCGCGCTCTCCGGATAGGCGAATCCTTCGGCGGCCACACCGACGACCGTGTAGACCTGATCGTCCAGAATCAGTTTTTTGCCGATCGCGGACGGGGAGCTTGCGAAGCGGGTGCGCCACAGGGCCGCGCTGAGGACGGCGACGTGATCCTGCGAGGAGTTCTGATCCTCGTCGGTGAGCAACCGGCCGACAGCTGGACGAGTTCCCAATTCTTCAAAAAAATCGTTCGAGACGCCGGCGACGTGCAGCACCGCGGGCTGGTTTGTACCTGTCAGCGTGCGATCGGTCTCCCAACACGCCAGCGCTTGTTCGATGGAGGCAGCCTCCGCGCGGATGGCCTGAAATGCGGGCCAGGAAGGGCGAAGCGTGAAGGCAGGAAACATGGCGGTTTTCAGATTGAATGTGACGAGGCGCGAGGAGTCTTTGTAAGGCAGCGGCCGCAGAATTACAGCATTAACGATACTGAAGATGGCGGTATTGACCCCGATGCCGAGAGCGAGCGTAAGGACCGCCGTCGCCGTAAAGCCAGGATTTTTCCACAGCATGCGCAGTCCGTATCGCAAATCCTGGAGCCAGGTTTCGAGAAAGGGCACGCCACGCCGCTCGCGATAATTTTCCTTTGTTTGTTCGACACCGCCGAGTTTCATGATGGCCTCCCTGCGGGCTTGTGCCGGCGACATCCCCGCGCGAAGGTTGTCTTCGATGTTCATCTGGAGATGGCTCTCCATCTCGTCTGCAAATTCTCGGTCGCTTGACTCTCTGCCCAAGAGTCCGCGGAGCCGCAAAAATAATGCGCGCAGCCTTCTCATCACCGCGCCTTTCCTTCTGAATTTGAACCAACCCGCAAGAGTTTCCACCTTTTCATCGGTTGTATTCGTTGCTATTCGTATCGCAGCGCCACCATGGGATCGATCCGCGCAGCCCGGCGCGCGGGAATATAACAAGCAAGCAAAGCGACGGCCCCGATCAGCGCCGGCACAATCACGAAGAGCCAGCCTCCCAGCACGTGGAAATTGTAAAAGGCCGCCTCGAACAGGCGCGGCAGAGGAAATGCCCCTACCATGCCTACGGCTCCCCCGATCGCCGCGAGTTTCAATCCATCGCGAAGTACCATCCGCAGGATATTTTTCTTTTCCGCACCCAGGGCCACTCGAATGCCGATTTCCTGGCTTCGTTGTCCCACGGTGAAAGCGACGAGGCCATAGATTCCGATGCCCGCCAGAACCAGCGCGAGCACAGCAAAAACTGTCATTATCTTGCTGAAGATGAAGTCAGGAGCGGCTTCACTCGCCAATAGCTCTCGCATGCCGATCAAGTTCCCGATGGGCAGATCTCTGTCGAGAGACCAGACCGCCTCGCGCAACCCCGGCCCGAGTGAGTTTGCCTCCCCTGCAGCGCGCACGACGATCGACATTTCCGCGCCTGGGTGTTGCTGAAACGGTTCGTAGATTTCCGGATCGTTGTCGAAATTGAGCGGCCAGCTCTTCACGTCTTGAACGATTCCGATGATCTGCCGCCATTGGTTCGAAGCGGCATCGCTGGAGTCGATGCGAATCTGCTTTCCGATCGCATCGCCTTTGGGAAAGAATCGCTCGACAAACTTTTCACTTACAACGGCGACAGGTTGTGAGTTGGCCCCGTCGCTTTCCGTGAAAACGCGCCCCGCAATCACCCCGGCCTGAATGGTCTCGAAGTAGGTGGCACTTACAACGTAGTAGCGGGCGCGCGAGCGATCGGAAGCAGAAAGCGCCTCCTGACCTTTCTGCACAAAGCCCACAAAGCCGGCGCCGGCGGCGGGCAAGTTCGAAGTAATTGCAGCCGAAGCGGCTCCGGGCGTCGCCTCGAGACGCGTAGCGATCTCCCGGTAAAATTCGATTTGTTTAGCCGGTTCTTTGTAATGCGATGCAGGCAGTGTAATCTGCGCTGTGAGCAGATGCTGAGGCTCGAAGCCCAGGCTGCGTTGAAGTCCCTCGAGAAATCCTTTGATGAGAATCCCCGCGCCGGTCAACAGGATCACCGCCATGGCCACCTCGGCGGCCACCAGCACACTGCGCCCGCGGCTCTTCTTTTTCCCAGCTGAAACGGAAGTGCTATCGTTCTTTAGAGTGGGAAACACTTCCACGGCCCAGGCGCGCAGTGCAGGTGCGAGCCCAAAGAGAAGTGCCGAAACCATTGCGATCGCGGAAGTGAAAGCCAGAACGCGCCAGTCGATTTGCATGTCCAGCATTTTGATGGCTTCGTTGAACGACAACACTTTGTGCAGTAGTTGGGTTCCGCCCAGCGCGAGGCCCAGTCCCGCGATAGTCCCCAGCAGGGCTATGAGCAAGGCTTCGGTCATCAACTGGCGCACCACGCGCAATCTTCCCGCGCCTATCGCAATGCGCACTGCCATTTCTTTGCCGCGGCTTGTGGCCCGAGCCAGCAGCAAACCAGCAATGTTCGCGCACGCAATCAAGAGAACGAATCCGACCGCTGACAGAAGAATCACGAAAGCCGCGTTCGCATTGAAGTCGTGAATGACGTATTCCTGCAACGTCAAGCAGCGCGCGTCCCAGCCCGTCTCCGTGTCCGGAAACAGTTGGACAGCGAGAGCGCCAAGCGCTTTTACGTTGGCTTGCGCTTGCTCGACGGTTACGCCAGGCTTGCTTCGCGCGAACAGGTACAACGTCCGGGATTGTCTTGCTGCCGCACCCTGCTGCGATTCATCAAGAACGAGAGGTAGCCATACCTGCGACCGGAACGACAAAATCTGGAACTGCTGTGGCAGCACGCCGATTACGGTGTGCTCTTCCCCGTTGAGCCGAATACTTTTCCCCACTACATTCGGATCGGCTCCAAACTTTTGTTCCCAGTAGCGATAGTCCAGCAAAACGACGTGGTCGCGTCCCGGTTGGTCGTCGCCATTGGCGAAAACGCGCCCGAGCGCGGGAGCAACGCCAACAATTGAAAAGTAGTCCGCGGTCACCCGGTTCGTAATGACACGCTCCGGCTCGTCTTTTCCCGTAAGGTTGACGTTGGTGAACGGCTCTAACGCCGCGACGTCCGAGAAAACTCGATTCTCGCGTTTCCACGTGAAATAGTTCGGCGCGGAGACCGGATTCAGGCTCGTGCCAAAGCCATGGGCGGCGGACGTGCTGTAAACGATCATCACGCTGTCGGGATCGTGAACGGGAGGGCGCTTGTACAGCACCGCGCTGACAAAACTGAATATCGTTGCATTCGCCGCAATTCCTAGCGCCAGCGTTAGGACGGCGACGACTGTAAAACCTGGATTTTTGCGCAGCATGCGCGCCCCGAAGCGCAAGTCCTGTATAAAAACTTCCAGCACCGGCAATCCACGGCGCTCGCGATAATTTTCCTTCGTTTGTTCCACCCCGCCGAGTTTCATGATGGCTTGGCGCCGAGCCTCAGCTGGTGGCATGCCTGCGCGCAGATTTTCGTCTACGTGCAGTTGGAGATTACTGATCACCTCCTGTTCAAACTCGCGATCACGGCGTTCCTTTCCAAACAGCCCCGCCAAACGTAGAAACCAAGCCCGAATGGTCCTCATCTTTTCCTCAATATCACCTAATCTTGAGCCCCAATTCCTCAGCATTAGAATCACTCGTGCCGCAACGCAATCGTCGGATCCATGCGCATCGCGCGCCGAGCCGGCAGATACGAAGCGGCAAGCGCAACCACCACGAGCAAGATCGCCACGCCGGCGTATGTGGCGGGGTCCGCCGCTCCAACGCCGTAAAGCAAAGTTGCCATAAGTCGCGTGAGCAACAGCGCCCCCGTCAAGCCAATGACGACTCCAAGAAACGCGAGCTTTGCGCATTGCCCGACGATCAGGAACAACACTTCCTGCCGCCTCGCTCCTAGCGCCATGCGGATACCAATTTCACGCGTTCTCTGGGACACCGAGTAGGAAATGACGCCATAGATTCCCACGGATCCCAAGGCCAGCGCGAGAGCGGCGAAGATAGAGAAGAGGGAAGCCGTCGATCGCGGTCCCGCCGCCGCTTCGGAAACCCACCCGCGCAAAGTTTGGATTTGGCTGACCGGCACGTCGCGATTCAGTTCGGTGACTGCGCTCTGCAATTCGCTGCCGATCTGAATTTGGCTTCCGGATGTACGCAAGAGTAGCGTCAATTCCGCCGGAGCCGATTCATCACCCCTGCCCTGGATGGCATGAGGGCCATAGGGCATGTAGACTTCGCCGTCCATCCAGTCCGGAACATTTCTGGTCAGACTGTTTTCCTTCACGTCGCCCACAACGCCAATCACGGTCCACCAGTCGCTCTTCCAGCGCGGCTTGACGTGCATGCCAATGGGGTTCTTTCCAGGCCAGTAGTGCTCCGCTGTCGACTTGCTAATCAGTGTGACGCGCTGCGCATTTGAAGCTGAATCTGCATCCTCAAACGCCCGGCCCTGTAATAGTGGAATGCTCATGATGCGGAGGTACTCCGGCGTGACGACACGTTCCATGAGCATAGGCACGTGCGCGCCGGGAGCGACGGTATAAGCCTCAACGTCCGACGGTATCGTTTCCCAGGTCCCGCTAAGGGGAAGCCCGTTGACAGCGGCAGCGTCTTTCACGCCAGGCAAGGCGCGCACTCGATTCAACAAGTCGCCGTAGAACGCTTGGCAACGCCCCGCAACTGCACAAAAGGATTGGTTCGGAGTGGTACGCGCGGTGAGAATGTACTCCTGTCGAAATCCGGGATTCGCGCTCGATAGTTTCCAGAGACTCTTAACGAGTAGCCCGGCGGCAATCACGAGCACGGCCGCGATCGCAACCTCTCCAACTACCAAGCTACTGCTCAGTTTGTTGCTTCCTCGCGATTCATCCTTTTCGCCGCCCATCCGGAGAGATTTGGTCAGGTCGACTTTCGACGCGCCGTAGGCGGGCATCGCGCCGAATACCAGTCCCGTGAGAACCGCAAGCACGGCCGTGAATAGCAGAACGCGGCCGTCGACACCAACCTCGGCGAGCCGCGGCGTATCTGCAGGCAATGTCGCCTTCAGAATCCCTAAACCATACACGGCTGCACCAAGGCCGAGCCCTCCGCCTAGCATGGCGAGCAGTACGCTCTCCGTAGTTAGCTGCCGTATAAGGCGCCAGCGACTCGCGCCCAGCGCTTTGCGAACGGCGATTTCTTTTCCCCTCGCCGCTGATCGAGCCAGCAGTAAGTTCGCCACATTGGCGCAAGCGATGAGCAGCAGAAGGCCGACGGCTCCGAGCAGAATGATCAGTTTCGTGCGAAAGTCGCCGACCAGCCACTCTTGAAGCGAGGTGACGTTGGAGTCCTTCCACGAATCATCCGGCATGCGCCAAGCGTATGCCGCGAGAATCTGCGGGCGAAGCGCAGCCAGTTCAATGCGCGCCTGTTCAATCGTGGCTCCGGGACGCAATCGAGCCAGGATCGGCATATAACTGCTTCCCCAGTAGTCGCCAGTGCTCCGGGGATCCAGATGCAGTGGCACCCACAACTCGGTTTTCGGAGAAGGGAAGCGAAAATCGATCGGCATCACGCCAATCACTTCGCGGCTCAGGCCATCAAGCATGATCGAATGGCCGAGTACGTCTGGATCGCTGCGAAATTGCCGTTGCCAGAGGGAATGGCTGAGAATAACGAAGGCGTCCTTTCCTGGCTGATCCTCTTCTAACTGGAATGTCCTCCCCATCTCCGTCCGCGCACCCAGTACACCAAACCAGTCCGCGGAAACAGAAGCCCCGGTCAGTCGCACAGGAACATCAACGCCGGTCAGGTTGAACTCCGCGCTGTCTGAGTTCGCGACAACATCCATCGTTTTGCTGCGATCTCGCATCACCACGAATGGTCCTTTGGGGTAGTACGACGTCATACCTACTAGCTGCCCCGGGTTCGCGAAAGGCAAAGGTCGCAGGAGAACACAGCTCACGAGGCTGAAGATGGCGGTATTGGCGCCAATGCCTAACGCAATGGTAAGCACGGCAATGGCGGTGAAGCCGGGGTTTTTGCGCAACATGCGGAAGGCGCAGCGGGCGTCTTGGAAGATCGTTTCGACCAGCGGTAGGCCCCGCCGCTCGCGATAGTTTTCTTTCGTCTGTTCTACGCCGCCGAGTTTCATGAGGGCCTCCCGTCTCGCTTTTGCCGGTGACATCCCTGCGCGAACGTTATCTTCGATGTGCAATTGGAGGTGGCTTTCCATCTCGGCAGCTAATTCCTGCTCGCGCCGCGTTTTGCCGAACACCTCACCGAGCCGGGAGAACCATGCACGCATTCGCCTCACAAAACCCTCCCCAAGATCGACTAGGACCGCTCCTCGCCCGGTGCCAGAAAGCGCGCCAGAATTGCCGTCGTCTGTTCCCACTCGCGCTCTTCTTTGCCTAATTGCTTCCGGCCCGCGCGGGTGAGCTTGTAATATTTCGCCTTGCGATTGTTGTCCGACACGCCCCACTCCGAGTTGATGTAGCCTTCCTGTTCGAGCTTCAGCAGCGCGGGGTACAAAGTGCCGTAATTCACTGCCAGCAGATCGCCGCTGGTCTGTTCAATGCGCCGCGCGATCCCGTAGCCGTGCAGCGGCCCCATCGCTTGCAGTGTCTTCAGAACCATCAGGGCCAGCGTTCCTTGCCACACATCCTTTTTGTCGGGTGCCTTATCGCCCATTGTTCTCCTCGGGCTCCTTTGCTTCCTATGGGAAACCCATACCGAAGATGCCATAGGTCCTATGGGAAGACAATAGAAGAGACGAATGCGGCCTCATTTTGTTTCATGCATTTTTGCGAATTCCTTGATTTTCATTGGAACGCCACCCCCACCCCTTCCTTCTCCCTTCCAATATCCTTCCTCTCCTTGACTCTTCTGCAACTTCTGTCTAGCCTCATGCGTCTAGTCAACAGACGGTCTGGGGAACGTGTTTCTGAATCATTCCCAAAAAGGAGCTTGCATGCGTTCTGTCCTCGCGCGGCGGTGCCTCTCGGCACTTACGCTTGCTTTCACTTTCCTCGCTCTTCTCGCTTCCGCGCCTCAAATGCGCGCACAGGGCGGCGAGCCGCAATACTTCGCCATTCGAGGTGCCAAAATCGTCCCCGTATCCGGGCCGCCCGTGGAAAACGCCACCATCGTGATGGCGCACGGCGTTATCACGGCTATTGGCAAGGACGTCGTCATCCCTCCGGATGCGTGGATCATCGAAGGCAAAGGCCTCACGGTTTATCCCGGGCTGTTTGATGCATTTACCGATGTGGGTTTGCCATCTGCGGCACCTCCACCCGGAGTTGCTGGCGAAGGCGGTGGCGGAGGCCGACGGGCCGCACCGACTGGGGAAATCTCCCGCGGCCCGGAAGACCGCCCGGGTACCACGCCCTGGCGCAGTGCCGCGGACGAAGTCAGCTTGAGCGACAAGCGCATCGAAACGTGGCGTAATGGCGGGTTCACCACCGTCGTCTCCGCTCCCAAGGGTGGCATGTTTCCCGGGCAGGGGGCGGTGCTGGATCTGGCCGGCGATCGTGCCAGCGAACTGGTCGTAAAAACGCCGGTCGCCATTCCCGTTTCGTTGCAACCTGGCGGCGGCTTTGGCAACTTTCCCGGCTCTCTCATGGGGGCCCTCGCCTATATCCACCAGGTTTGGCTCGACACCTACTGGAGCGCCGACGCTCAAGCCATGTATGAAAAGAATCCTCGCGGAGTGCCCCGGCCCCGGTACGACCACGCGGAAGCGGTGCTCAGTGAGGCGCTTGAGTACCATCCCCTGGTGTTGATTCCCGCAAACAATTCCGTGCAACTGCGGCGCGCACTGCAGCTTGTGGATGTCTGGAAGCTGAACGACGTGGACCATGTGGACGGTGCAATCTACGGGGCGCAAATGGCCTACGAAGTGGCGGAGGAAATCGCCGCAAAGAAGCCGCCCGTTTCCGTGCTCGTCAATCTGAAATGGCCCGAAGGTGAAAAAGATACAGACCCGGACGAAAAGCCCTCGCTCCGCACGCTGCGTTTCCGTGACAAGGCTCCCTCTTCCCCCGCAGCGCTCGCCAAAGCTGGCGTCCCCTTCGCGTTTTATGACGGCGGGATAACCGCTCCCAAGGACATCATCAAGGCAGTGAAGAAGTCGATTGATGCCGGGCTCGCCCCTGATGCCGCCTTGCGGGCGCTCACTCTGTCGCCTGCGGAAATTTATGGCGTCTCCGATCGCCTCGGCTCCATCGAAAATGGAAAGATCGCGAACCTTCTAGTTACCGACGGCGACCTCTTCGACGAAAAGACCAAAATCAAGATGGTTTTTGTGGACGGCAAGCGGTTCGAGGCCCACGAGCCGGAAAAGCCCAAGGATGCTCCGAAGGGAAATATCAGTGGGAAATGGAAGCTCACCTACACGACGCCTGAGGGCCCCGAAGAATCCACCGTGGCTCTCGATATGGCCAGCGATGGCACGCTTTCTGGAACGACCACCAGCAAGCGCGGCACGGCCAGCATCATCAGTGGCTATCTGAGCGCGGACAAATTCAGCTTCACCATTAACATTCCCATCGAGGGGAATCCCACCGACGTCGTCTTCAGCGGCACCTTTGACGGCACCACTGTAAAAGGCAACATTGACGTGTTGGGCTACTCGATTGAGTTCACCGGTACAAAGCCCACGGCCCAGGCTACGGCCGCCGCCGCTGATTCGGCGGCTCAGCATCAAACGAACCAATATCTATCTGTCGCTGGGGGTGCACTGTGAAGATTTCGTCCATGCTGAATAAGAAAAGAATGCATGTCTCCATTGTTTTGACAACGTGCTTCTTCGCGCTTCCTCTCTTCACGCGCGCCGCCAATCCACCGGATGCGGCGCCGGTCATCCTCATCCAGAACGCCACAATCCTCACCGTTTCTCATGGCACCATCGAACACGGCTCTATCCTTATTAAGGATGGCAAAATCGCCGAAGTGGGCGCCTCCATCAAGGTGCCGAAAGATGCGCAGGTCGTCGACGCTGCGGGCCAATTCGTCATCCCCGGCATCATCGATTGCCATTCGCACATCGCCGTCGACGGCAGCGTCAACGAAGGCAGCGTCTCGGTCTCTTCCATCGTCAATATCGAAGACGTCCTGAATCCAGATGACATCGACATCTACCGCGATCTCGCTGGCGGCGTCACCGTCGCAAACGTTTTGCACGGCTCCGCCAACTCCATCGGCGGACAGACTGTCGTCATCAAGCTTCGCTGGGGCCTCCCCGCTTCCAGGCTTCCGTTCGAAGGCGCGGTCCCGGGCATCAAGTTCGCCCTCGGCGAAAATCCCAAGCGTTCGAATTTCAGCATCCCGGGTGTAACTCCTCGTTATCCAACCACGCGCATGGGCGTGGAAGAGACCATTCGCACCGCGTTCGCGGAGGCCCGCGACTATAAGAAAACTTGGGACGACTTCGACAAGCGCGTAGCCGCCGGCGATAAGAACGCCGTCTCGCCGCGCCGCGATCTCCGCCTCGATCCACTCGTCGAAGTCCTCGAAGGCAAGCGCTACGTTCACGCGCATTGCTACCGCGAAGATGAAATTCTCATGCTGCTCCGCGTCGCCAAAGAATTCGGCTTCAAGGTGCGCACTCTCCAGCACGTTCTGGAAGGCTACAAGGTTGCCGACGAAATCGCCGCTGCCGGCACCGGCGCATCCACCTTCTCCGATTGGTGGGCTTACAAAGTGGAAGCTTACGACGCTATTCCTTACAACGCGGCGATCATGACTCGCCGCGGGGTGGTCGTCTCCATCAATTCCGACGATGCGGAAGAAGCCACGCACCTCAACCAGGAAGCCGCCAAGACCATGAAGTTCGGCGGCCTCTCGCACGACGAAGCGCTCAAGCTGGTCACGCTTAATCCCGCTATACAACTCGGCATCGACAAGCGCGTTGGCTCGATCGACGTCGGCAAGGACGCCGATCTGGTCATCTACAATCATGATCCACTGAGCGCCTACGCTGTCGTTCAACAGACCTTGATCGATGGCCGCATTTACTTCGATCGCAAGCGCGATATCGCCGACCGCGATGACCGCGAAAAGGAAAAGAAAGCGCTGATGGAGAAGGAAAAGAAGGCCGAAGAGAAGAAGGACGAAGGCAAACCCGGCGAGAAGAAACGCGGTGAAGGCAAGCCGGAAGGTAAACCAGAGGACAAGCCCAAACCGCCGCAGGCCGGATCCGTTTGCGGAGGTGCTCTGTGAAGAGCATCAAACTGAATCTGGGACTTGCGGCCACCCTGGCGGCGCTCTGCCTCGTGTTTTTCAGCGCTTCCGCGCAAGCGCAAACGCCCACCACCTACGCTCTGACGCACGCAAAAATCTTCACTCTGGCGGGCCTCCCGATCGAAGATGGCACCCTCATCATCAAAGACGGCAAAATCGCCGCCATCGGCGCAAACGTGGAAGTCCCCGCAGGCGCGCAAGTCATCGACGCCAAGGGACTGCAAATTTATCCCGGTCTCTTCGATCCCATCACGCAGATGGGCCTCAGCGAAATCTCCGCGGTAAACGCCACCGTCGATTCCACCGAAACGGGCGTTTACAACCCGGATATCGTAGCGGCCACGGCCGTCTCGCCCTCCAGCGAACACATTCCCGTCACGCGCGCCTCCGGCATCACCGAAGTTCTCACCGTGCCCGACAGCGGCGGCTTCGATTCCGGCGGCTCGCGCGGCGTCATCGGCGGCCAAGCCTCCGCCATTCACCTCGCTGGCTGGACCATCAACGAAATGCTCATCAAGAAGAGCGTCGCGATGGTCATCTCCTGGCCCGAGATTCAGACCCGCACCTTCGATTTCGCTACTTTCTCCCGAAAAGAAAAGCCCTTCACCGAAGCCAAGCAGGAATACGAGAAGCAGGTCAACGAGCTAACCGATTATCTCGATCGCGCACGCCACTACGCCCAGGCTTTGGGCCACGGTGGCCCGTCCGATTTTAATCGCGACCTCAAGCTCGAAGCGCTCGCCCCAGTTGTCCGCGGCCAGTTGCCCGTCCTCGTCTTTGCCGATCGTGCCCGCGACATCCGTAACGCCGTCGAGTTTTGCGACAAGCAAAAACTAAAAATGATTCTCGCCGGCGGCGAAGAAGCGTACAAAGTGAAAGACCTCCTCCGCTCCAAGGGGATTCCCGTCATCCTGCGCCCCACGCTGAGTCTGCCTAACGAAGAGGACGATCCCTACGATCGCCTTCTCTCGCAACCTGCGGAACTCGCCGCCGCAGGTATCAAATTCGCCTTTGGGAGCTTCGACAATTCCTTCGCGCGCCGCCTCGGCCAGCAAGCCGCCAACGCTGTCGCCTACGGCCTCCCCTACGACGAAGCTCTCAAAGCTGTCACCCTCTATCCCGCCCAGATTTTCGGCGTAGCCGATCAGGTGGGCACCCTCGAGACCGGCAAGGTCGCTAACATTATCGTCACCAATGGCGATCCGCTCGAACTAACGACCGACGTAAAATATCTCTTCATCAAAGGCCAGCGCACCTCCCTCGAGAACAAACACCAGCGGCTCTACGAGAAGTATTTGAACCGGCCAAAAGCCACAGCCGCAAATTAGCGCACGATCACAATCACTGTCTCCGACGCAACGTTGTAGGGGAGGGGCTTGCCCCTCCCTCCCTTTAACTCCTCCCCACGCCCACCCGATTACGATTGCCAATAGCATCCGTCTCAAGGATGAGGTAAATTCTCGCCTCGAACCACCCCGGGAGAATCCATGTTCCGACTGCTCCAAGACGTCCGCTACGCCTTCCGCCTCCTCGCTAAAAGTCCGGGCTTCAACGTCAACACCACCACGCGCTACTCCGACTACAAGCGCTTTAACGTCCAAACCCTCTCCAGCATCAACCAACCCAAATCCACCGCCCCCGACCCTACCACCGAGAAACCGAACCTCTGACTCGGCAAACCGTTCAGAACGTTTCGCCCGCGGCTACTTCGAGTCAAAACCTCGAGTTAGTTCCTCCCCATTTTCCTTGCGCTGCTCACTACCCTTTTCGACCCAAAATATCTACTCGGCCCGGTAATGCATGGGAGGTCAATTCTATCTATGAAGATTAACTTGACGGAGTATTTTAATGAGCATACTATCCGCCCATCTTCGCCCTGTGAGGTTGCCATGCTCCGACCGTCCCTTCGGCGCCTTTCCTTCTTTTTATCTCTGTTCTGTGCAACGGTTACATTTGCCCTGCTTTTTTCACAGCCAGCCTGGGCTCAGGCAACGACCCAATACGCACCACCGACCCGTAAAGCTCCGCCTCCCCAAGCTCCGCCTCCCGCCGTCGACCAGCAGCAATTCATCTCCTACTGGACCACCGAGACCGGCTGGCGCACTCAACTGGAACTCCGCAACAACCAGGCCACCGGTGTCGTCGCGGTCACGCCCGTTCTGCGCGCCACGGACGGCAGCGAAACAGCTCTGGCCTCCGTTACAGTCCAGCCCCAGGACGTCCAAAGCTTCGACGTAGAAGCAGCGATCGGAACCTCTGCCCCACAACTCATCGGTGCCTACGGCTCCGTCCTCCTACGTTACAGAGCATCAAGCTTCTCCGCACTGTATGCTGTGGCCATGGTTCATGGCGTTGGGCACTCCGTTGCTTTTCACATCGACGGCGTCGGCGAGGACCAATCGGAGATCACCGGAGGCGCGAAGGCGTTTGGTGGCTTCCCAACGCCACCACAAGCGATTACCTCATTCTCGGCAATCAAGGAAAAACTGCTCTTCCTCTAACGCTCACGCTTTTCGACGCCAGCGGGAAATCCGCCGCTCAGAACCTGACTCTTCCACCCGCGGCTATGAACCGCCTTTCGGTGCGCCAGCTTCTCGAATCGAAAGGCCTTTCCGGTTCTTACGGCGGGATCCATCTCTCTGCGGCAGGCCACGCGGGCTCGTTGAATACACTTCACGTCGTTTTCGACGAGAATGTCGGCTTCTCTGCGTTCCTCAAGATGTTCGATTACGACCCCAGGGCCAAGCTTTCCGAAAGGGAATACGCCGCGACCGGAACGTGGACGCTGCGCGCGCCGATGCTTGCCCTTTCCACTCCTGACCCGGCGTTGGCCTTTCCCTTTGGCACCAGGCTGCGCCCTCAACTGCTCATCCGCAACGCCGCAGCCAAACCAATCGACGCCTCGCTCCGTTTTACCTGGCGCAGCGGCGGCGCAAGCGGCAAAGCCGCAGGGCCGCAACTCCGGCTGCTCCCATACGAAACGCGCCGCATCGACGTTGCCGCGCTTCAGGATGGCACTACCCTTCCCAAGGATGCCAACTGGGCCGCCGTCATTCTGACTAGCAACGCTCTTCCCGACGAACTCATGGCCGTCGCCGTCAGCTACGACCAGGAACTCAAATACGGCGCGCAGACCCCCTTCTCCGATCAGCTCGCCTTCCATTGGGCCGGCAGCCAATGGCAGTACGATCCCCACCACGATTCCGTTATCACCGTCGGCAATGGCGGTACCAAGCCAACCACAGCGGCCCTTACCATCGTCTATAATCAAGGCGCCCAGAAATACGAGCTGGAGCAGGCCCTTCAGCCGGACGAACAGATGTGGATTGACGTCGGCAAACTTATCCGCGAACACGTCGTTGATAAGAACGGCAAAACGCTGCCGCAGGATTTGACCTTTGGCTCCTACGATATCCGCGACTTGGGCAACAAGGGCATTGGCGCGCTTTTCGAGGGCAAGATCATGTATGACACCACGTATGGTCACGTCACGTACGGCTGCGGGGTATGCTGTGCCTACCAGCCCCTGTCCTTTGGTGGGATCCCCTCGGAATCCCCTTTCAGGGAACCTCCGGCAATGGTGTGAACGCGTACGATACCTGCTCTAATTCCGAGGAGGACATCACCTATTTGTTCAACGGCAATTGGAGCACAGCGAATTCCTCAATCGCCACCGTCAATGCCTACGGGACACACACCGGACAGGGCCTCGGCCCCACCACTACCTCAACTTGGGCCTCAATTCAGCAATGGCGGCCCCACAGCTTTAACTGCCCCATAGGGGTTGTGCGCCCCGGCGGCGGCGACAACGTCAACCCACAGATCCTGCTCGGCGGCTGCAGTGGTACAAACATCACCGGTTCAACACAACCTGCCGTAGTTGGCCAGCAGATCAACCTGTGTGCTTCGTACGGCGGCGTGTCGGCCAACAGCCAATCTTGGTCTGTCCCTGGAACGATCGTCGGCGGGTTTACGATCGCTCCCAACCTGCTGAGCGGAGGACCAACGACGGCAACCCTGAATGTTAAGTCCACAACATTCTACTGGGTGACCTCTGGAAATTCCCAAACCGTAACCTTCACTCTGAACTATGGCAGCAATCAAGTCGCAACGGCACAGGCGACTTTTAATATTGCCGGTCCGACCCCGTCTACCCAAAATGCTCCTTTCGTGACCACCTCGCTAGGACAGGCTGCAATAAACTCCGGAAGCCCATATCCGTTCCTTCAATTCGGGGGGACTAGCGACAACATCGGCATCAATTTCACCGCCTCGGCGAACCAACCCGCCGGTTATTCTTGGGTCTTCAAATGGGTGAACATCATTAGCGATGACAATGTCACCCTAACGGATTCCAACGGCACCCAAACAACTAGCCTTGGCACGGGCTTCGACTCGAACGGCACCTATCCGTCATTTTCGAATGTTACTGCGAATACGACCAACGACAACCCAAAGTTCCAATTGATTCCCCCCTGCACAGAGATCAAGCGGACTTTCGACGCACAGACATACCTAATGTGGAACGCTGGTCTCACGAGTCCGCCCTCGATTGACATCCCGTTAGGCTCGTTAACCTGGGGATTCTCTGGCGACGCAATTCTGAGTTCCGGAACGTGGAGTCTCACCGGAACGCCCTCAAAGTACGCAGTCGGATTCACGAATGGCCCTTCTTACCCTACTTGGAGCAGCGCGCACTTTAACGGCACCGGTCCAGCATGTCCATGAGTTCGAAAGGAGCAGAATGAACACTTTTCTGAAACGCCTGCTGATTCTAATCGTCTTGACAGCGTCTGCCATGAGTTCCGCCCAAATCCCGACTACTCCCTTTACCTTAGCTCTCGAGACCAAAGAGAACGCAGTACGGACGGGATCAGAGGTTGAAGTAGACATAACGCTGCGCAATTCCTCTAGTCGCGCAATGCACATCAGCTACGGATTAAGCGAGCATGACTATACTTTTGAGGTTCGCGACAGCCAAAACAGGACCCCGCCAGAAACTGAGTTCGCCCGCAAGTCAAAGGGAAGGACGAACTTCTCGAACGACCAGGTCTTTTACCTACAGCCTGGCGAGAGCCTCCCAAAGGCGCTGCTGGTTGTGTCCAAGTTTTATGACCTTAGCCGTCCCGGAAAGTATACGATTCAAGTAAGCCGTGCGGTTCCCAAGGAACTAGGCGGCGGTGCGATCAAATCCAACGAGATTACGATAGTAGTCGCCCCTCCCCCCGCTCCCCGCTAAGAAGACCCGCTGGGCTGATTAGATGAAGGCGTCGGCTCCTTGCTCCGGGTAAACTTGGTTGCGCTAACGACCGAGGCTCGGAAGAAAGGAGCCGAGCGATGCTCATCATAGGATGTGATTTTCATACACGCTATCAGCAGATTGCCACGGCCAGAGAAGAAACCGGCGAGTTGCTCGTCCAGCTGACCTGTCCCCTAGTTCCGCGCATGAGATCATACGACACCAAAACCTCCTGAACTCATGACCTCTGCCTCTTTCCGTTCTTCGAGTTGCGGTGCGCAGGGAGCCGTAGGCGACCGCAGCGCCGCAACTCGCCGCGCCACTCTCGTCGACCCCCTCGTCGCCCTGCGCTACGAATAGCGCACTTTTTGCCTTAACTCTCACCACCCTTCGCCCCGCCTTGGCATCTCAAGTTTCATCTTTTTTGAAGTAATTTTTGGCCTCCACCATCGTCTACAGGTAAGAGAGACTCCTATGGCACGACTAGCCTACACAAGCTTACTGGCGGTTTTCCTTGTCAGCCCTTCGGCTTTTGCCCAGTCTCAGGATCCCGCCAAGATCGCCGATCAATATGTGAAAGCGGCCGGCGGCAGCAAAGCCCTGTCCAAAATTCAGACCATGACGCTCGAGGGCACCTTCACCAATCCCGCCGACGGAAAGTCCGGCACCTTCACTCTCGATACGAAGCTCCCTAACCGCTTCTACTCCGAGCTTGTCCTCAGCGACAAAAACGTCATCGAGGCCTACAACGGCAAGTCCGCCTGGCATCAAACCGCAGCCGGCGAACTCGCCACTCTCCTCGGCCAGGAAGGCCTCCAACTCGAAGCTGCCTCCAGCTACTACAATTCTCGTTTCCTTAACCTGAAAAAGAACAAGCTCGCCCTGGCTTTTGTCGGCCACGCCCAGGTGAATGGCAAAGACGCGCTCCAAATCGAAATCACCACCGCTACCAACATGAAGCGCCAGGTTTTTTTCGACCCGCAAACGCACCTCATCGTCAAGGAATCCGCCACAATCGGCGGCATCACCGAAGAAATCCTCTACGACGACTACCGCACCGTGGAAAACGTAAAGCTTCCCTATAAAATCGAGCTGCACCGCGGAACCGACACCTATTCCATCGCTGTCACCCGCGCCGCCATCAACGCCACTGTCGGCGAGCGCGTTTTCGACTTTCCCATAAAATCTCAGGTCAAGCTCCCCGATCTCAAAGCCCTCTTCAAGGAAATCGACGACAACCAGAAAGCCATCGACAAGCTGAAAGAGAACTACGCTGGCACCCGCGTCGAGGAAGAAACCGAATTTGAAAAAGACGGCAAAGTCAAAAAAACCGACATCAAGGAATACAACTTCTTCTATCTAAACGGCGATGAAGTCTCCACCCTCGTCAAAAAAGACGGCAAAGCCCTAAGCGACGACGAGCAAAAGAAGGAAAACGAGAAAACCCAAAAAGAAATCGCCGAAATCCAGAAGCGCGAAGCCAAGAAAGAAGCCAAAGACGAAAAAGCCAAGGAAGAAGGAAAGAAAGACAAAGAAGATGACGACGTCGGCATCGAAGGCTTCCTGCGCTCCTGCCAGTTCGTGAATCCCCGCCGCGAGCGTTTCCGCGGCCAGGACGTCCTGGTCTTCGATTTCGAGCCCAATCCCGAATACAAGCCGCGCAACCTCGGCGAAAAAATCATCCAGAAGCTCGCTGGCGTCATCTGGATCGACGAACAAGCCCACGACGTCGCCCGCCTCGAAGCCTATTTTGTCGGCGACTTCCGCTTTGCCGGCGGCCTCCTCGCCAACCTTCAGAAGGGAACCAGCTTCATTTTCGAGCAGGCCTACCTCAACAACGAAATCTGGCTCCCCACCTACATGGAAGCTCACGTCGGCGTCCGCGTCCTCCTGGTCAAAGGTCTCAGCGTCAACGCCGTCACCCGCTATTCCGACTACAAACGCTTCAACGTCCAAACCCTCTCCACCATCAACAAACCCAAGGACGCCGACCAACCCGCCACAGAAAAACCCAACACCGACAAACCCAATTTCTAGAGCGCTCAGACTGCCTATTAGTCGACTTACCAAAATAGAGCCCCAAAGTTTTGCAACTCGTCACTATCTCCTGCTCGCCCTGTTCGCTCGTCAATCTCCACTCATCACTCGCCACTATTCCCGTAACTCCTTTCGCTGCCACTCTTGCAGGCCGCCCGCAACTCCTTTCGCTGCCACTCTTGCAGGCCGCCCGCAACTCACTGAAAATCCAGCCACTTTAAGTCCTTTGCCTGCCACTCTTGCGAGCTACGTCAAGCCTAACCCCTGTGTTTGCCACTCTTACAAAAAAACACGGGGGGTGGGGTACTCCTCTCCATCGCAAGTCTCCTCTTCAACTCCGACTCCTCAGCTTTCGACTGTCGACTCTCTTCTGTTACCATCGCCCCGCATCCAGGAGCCATCCATGCCTAAGACCTTTCTTTCCATCCTTTCCCGCGCCATCATTCTCGCGACTCTCGCCGCTTTGCCCATCTCTGCCCAGACCGCGCCCTCCTCATCTCCGCTTCGCGTCGCCATCGCCGGACTGGTTCACGGCCACGTCGGCGGCTTTCTCCGAGCCAACCAAAGCCGCACCGACATCCAGATTGTTGGCGTCGCCGAAGCCGACAAAAAGCTCTCAGAGTTCATCGCGCAGAAGTACGGCCTCTCGCCTGATCTCTTCTTCTCCGACGTCGAGGACATGCTCAACAAGACCAAGCCCCAAGCCGTCCTCATCTACACAAACACATTCGACCACCGCAAAGTAGTCGAGTCCTGTGCTCGCCACGGCGTGCCCGTCATGATGGAAAAGCCTCTCGCCGTGAGCAACGAAGACGCCCGCGCCATGCAGGCCGCCGCGCAGCGTGGAAAAATCCAGGTCCTCGTAAACTACGAAACGACCTGGTACCGCAGCAATCGCGCCGCCTACGATCTCGTTCACGACAATTCCATCGGCGAAGTCCGCAAAGTCGTCGTCCACGATGGCCACTCCGGCCCGAAAGAAATCAACGTTGAGCCGTGGTTCCTCAACTGGCTCACCGATCCAAAACTCAACGGCGCGGGCGCCCTTTTCGATTTCGGTTGCTACGGCGCCGATCTCATGACCTGGCTCATGGACAATCGCCGGCCGAACACCGTCACCGCCGTCACGCAACGCATCAAGCCCGATATCTATTCACGCGTCGACGATGAAGCCACCATCGTCCTCACCTATCCAAAAGCCCAGGCGATTCTGCAAGCCTCGTGGAATTGGCCTTTCGATCGTAAGGATATGGAGGTCTACGGCCAGACCGGCTACGCCATCACCGTCAAGCGCGACGCCGTCCGCGTCCGCCTTCCGAAGCAGGACGAAACGCTCGTTGACGCAAAGCCCCTCGATCCGCGCGAAAACGATTCCGTGAATTATTTAAGAGCAGTGGTTCTGGATGGAATGCAACCGCGCGGACTCTCTTCGCTCGAAACCAACATGATTGTCACAGAAATTTTAGACGCCGCCCGCCAATCCGCGGCCACCGGCAAGACGATTCACCTGGCGGATAAACCCTGAACGAATCTGGAGGTTCGAATTATTCGGCGTGAACCGGGCTGTCCAAAACGTCGCGTACTTTTTGCACCAGCGCACCCGGCGTAAATGGCTTTTGCAAAAAGGAAAGTCCCGCTTCCAGCACGCCACCCTGAGCCAAGACGTTGTCCGTATAGCCGGACATATACAGCACGCGCGTCCGCGGGTGCCGCCTCGTTATCCTCCGGGCCAACTCTCGGCCGCTGGTTCCCGGCATAATAATGTCCGTCAACAAAAGATGAATTTCGCCGCGATGCTTCTCTGCAAACTCTTCGGCTTCGCGCACGCTCTTCGCCGCCACGACAGAATATCCCTTCGCCGACAAAATCCTGCTGGCCAGCTCGCGCACCGCTTCTTCGTCTTCGACGAGGAGTATCGTCTCGCTGCCTCTACCCGCCGCGGGAATTTCCGCCGCTTGCGGCTTGGACTCCACTTGCTCCGCGACGCGTGGCAAATACACCTTAAACGTCGTGCCCTTGCCCGGCTCGCTATACACCCAGATGTAGCCGCCGCTCTGCTTCACGATGCCATACACGGTGGACAGCCCCAGCCCCGTCCCCTGCCCGCTTTCCTTCGTCGTATAGAACGGCTCGAAAATGTGCGCCACCGTCTCCGGGTTCATCCCGATCCCGCTGTCGGAAACCGCGAGCATGACGTAAGGCCCCGGTTTGACGGTCACGTGATCGCGCGCGTACGTCGAGTCCAAATCCACGTTCACCGTTTCCACCGTCAGCCGTCCGCCCTTAGGCATGGCGTCCCGGGCGTTCACCACAAGATTCATAATGACTTGCTCGATTTGCGCCGGATCGGCTTTGACGTGTCCCACATTTGCTGCGCACCGCGTCACCATCTCGATGTGTTCGCCCATCAGCCGGCCGAGCAGCTTATCCAGCCCGAGCACGATGGCGTTCAAGTCGATAATCTTCGGTTGCAGAACTTGCCGCCGGCTGAAAGCTAGCAACTGACGAATGAGAGTGGAAGCCCGTTCCGCGGCATTTTCAATCTGTTGCACATCGGCGCGCAGCTCCGGCTGAACTCCCGTGCGCTGCAGGGCAAGTTCCGCATAGCCTTTGACAATCGTCAAAAGATTGTTGAAGTCATGCGCGATGCCGCCCGCGAGCCTTCCCACCGCCTCCATCCTTCGCGACTGCTGCAATTGATTCTCCAGCAGCTTTCGCTCCGTGATGTCGACGATAATTCCTTCCATGACAGGGTGGGGACCGCTTCCCGCGACCACAACCGCCGTGTCACTCACCCAGATTACCGAACCGTCTTTCCGCACAATCCGGTATTCCGCCTGAAAACGCTCGCCGCGCATACTCGAATCTTCGGCCGCTTCGATGACCGCATGATCCTCGGATGGCACGTGACGCGACCAATCGCGCGAGTTCGCGAGCCATTCGTCCTGCGTGTAACCCGTGATGGACTCAATTTGCGGACTGACGTAATGCCATTGGCCATTCATTCCCAGTTCCGCGATATAACTGATTGCCGCGACCTGCTCCACCAGCGTGCGATATTTATTTTCTGCTTCGGCGCGGGCCTTCTCCGCTTCTTTGCGCGCGGTGATATCGTGTCCCACGCACGAAGTTACTCCATTGGCCAGCGAGGTAATCGCCATTTCCACGGGGATGGCGGTTCCGTCTTTGCGCCGCAGGCTGATTTGCCCCGACCATTTTCCTTCCCTCTCCAGCGCCCCGCGAACTTGCGTGTGAATCAACGAGACATCGCGGGCGTCATAAATCTTCTGCCAATGCACACCCAGCATGGACTCCGGACTGTCGTGCCCCATCATGCGGGCAAAGGCCGCGTTCACGTAAATGTGTTCGCCGTTCTCCCCGATGATGGAGATTCCGTCCGCCGCGGAGTCCATCGCCAGCGCCTGGCGGCGCACCGTTTGCGCAGTCTTGGCCTCCCGGTAGCCGCTAATCCCCTGGCGAGCGGCGAAGCAGAGAATGGACACGCCCAGCAGGGAAAACCGCAAGATCCGCCAATCCGAAGGGAATTGCGCGACTTGCACAAGAACAATCAGGGGAGCCACCGCAAACATGGCATTGTTCAGCGCGACTCCGTTCCATGTCAGATCTCGTTTGACATCTATGGCTTGTGTGGTTGGCGAGGGCTGCCAGCGCGCAGCCCAGAACGCCGCCCAGAGGAACGGGGCGGTCCAGCCAAGATCGAAGACAGTTGACGTGGGCCCGGCGAGAATGCCCTGTCCGTATTCCGCGATGGCCATTCCCGCAATGAAGATGGAAAGATAAATCGCAAAGCCGGAGTACAGTTGCCGGAACCGCGGCGCGCGGGCACGAATGACCTGAAAGTATGCCAGCGCGAGGAGCGAACTCACTTCCCCGAACTCGACCCAAATTCGCCGCAGGGTGATGCTCTTTTGTTGGACCTCTTGCAAGGATAAGTGATAGAGGCCGAGATAGAGGAAGAAGAAAACAATCGCGATCTGAGTGAAATCGAGAAGAATTTCCGGCCCGAGCTCGGAGGAGTCTTTTTCCTGGTCCAGAAACAATACCATCGCAAAGAAAATGCCCTGCATGTGAAACAAGAACAGTATGGGCGAGCTAGGTGCCGGCTTGGTGTGCAGGATAAGCTCGTGGAACATCCATGCTGTATTCGCCACGCCCCAGATGGCCATTCCGCAGGCGAGCAGCGCCCAGAACGGCCGAGCCATTCCGCGAGCTCGCCGCGCCGCGCCCAGGCACATGATCGCTGCCAATGCGCTGGCCGAGACCTGAAGTAGATTTGCGATGAATGTGGCGGCGGGAGACACGCCCAATAGCAGCGCATCGGCGACATGAGCGCCGACAATCGTGGCAGAGAGGATGATGAGCTTTCGCTGCATACCTGCAGTTTCTCTCAGAGAGGAAACCGGATGATCCCTGAACCCAATTTTAGCTGAATTCATAGACGTAAATGACGCGCCAGTCGGGTACGTGTCTTTGCATGCAACAGGTGTTTCAGGCCGCAAATCTTGTCGGTTGCTGCAATTTGGCTAGTATGTCTTTCCGGGAACTAGAGGAACGGTACATTCTGCCGCTCATTTTGAAACGTATGAATCTTCCGCATGAACACAATCATTCTTTTGAAGCAGCCTCGGCCCTCTCTCGGGCATCCTATTTACATGTCCACCGCACAGCCAAGCCCAAGTATTACCCCGCGAGAGGTTTTGAGCGCCTGGGGAAAAATCCTGACCGGCAAAGCGCCGATGCTGTCCATTGAAATCACGCGTGAATGCCCGCTCAGCTGTCCCGGCTGTTACGCCTATGGCGACACGCATCTTGGCGGCGGCAAACTTCTCTCTGAACTGAACGATTTCCGCGGCGACGCTCTTGTCAATGGCGTGCTCGATCTGGTGCGTAAAAACAAGCCGATGCACGTTTCTTTAGTGGGAGGTGAACCTCTGGTGCGCCATCGCGAACTGAGCGCCATTCTTCCGGCACTTAGCGCCATGGACGTCTTCTCGCTCGTCGTCACCAGCGGTGTTATCCCCATCCCGCTGGAATGGATAGACCTGCGCCGCGTTCGCGTGGCCATTTCCGTGGACGGCCTCCCGGAGCATCACGACATTCGCCGCAAGCCGGCCACTTACGAGCGCATTCTGAAAAATATAGATGGCCGCAAAGTGAACATCCACTGGGTGATTACACGTCCGATGGTGCAGCGTCAGGGATACCTGGAAGAATACGTCTCGTTCTGGAATGCGCGCCCCGAGGTCGATCACATTTGGGTGAGCTTGTACACGCCTCAGATCGGAGAAGAGAGCGCGGAGAAGTTGACCGTCGAAAACCGCCAGGAAGTCGTCCGCGTTTTGCCAAGCCTGCCGCGGAAGTATCCGAAATTCCTGATGAACGAAGGCATCGCCCGAGCTTTTCTCAAACCACCGGAGAATCCCGCCGACTGTCTCTTCGCGAAAATGTCCGCCAACTATTCCGCGGATTTGCAGACGCGCGTCGAACCCTGCGTCTTCGGCGGCACTCCAAACTGCGCGGAATGCGGATGCGCGGCCAGTAGCGGATTGCATTGGATCCGCACCGTCAAAGTAGCTGGTCCCCTGCGCGTCGGACATTTTGTGGGTGGATCGGTAGGAGTAGGATCGCTGGTTAACCGGGTCCGCCGCAGCGGAGAACGGCCCTCGCGCTGGGGCTCCAAGGGTCCCAAGTCCGGCAAAAAGCCCGAGCTCGTTCAGATAGCGACCTAATCTGGTTTAGCCTCGATGGAAGCCCGCAGCGCTTTCGTAACTTCGCTGGCGATGTTGTCCTGAACCATCAAGATGTCTCCGGAAGGCCGGTCGTAGGATTCCGACCACACCACATAGCCATTGTCAGCACGGATCAAGCGGGCGTCGACTCTGAGCCGAGAGCCAGATTTGCGCACGCTGCCATCGAGGACATAGGCGACACCCAAGGCTTTGGCGATTTCGGCGAGCGTAATTTGCTCGGTCCCTTTTGAACGCGGCCATAATTTGCCCTTGAAATAGAACGACGAAGTGGGTGGCGGCACTCGAAGCCCCGGGATCTTGCTGAGCTTGTCGATCAGTTCCTCGGTCATGCCGTCGGCAAAGGGCTCCTGGTTCATAGTGTCGGTTAAGTCGAGAAACGGGAGCACGGCGATGGATTTTTGAGGTAATTGGACAGCCGCCGGCGCGGCCGAGGGATTGTTGTGCACAAGCCTTCCGTAGAGGAGAAGAGCAGCGACGAGCGCCACGCAGATTGCCGCGCCCGCGGCCAAGGTGTAACCGGCTTTGAGGCGGGGCACGGGCTCACTCGCCGCATTGGCCGCAAGGTCCGAGGAAGACTTCCGAACTCCATCACCCGAAGCCGGCGAGGAACCTGACTCGGCGTTCGAATCTAACTCCGTCCTTCCTTTTTCTTGCGCGCCAGCCTGTGTGCCCGTTTGGCGTGCGGTTTGTTCCTCCCAAGGACTAACCTTTGCCACCATGCGATACCCTAGTCGCGGGACCGTCTCGATATAGGCGGGTTGTTTGGGGTCGTCGCCGAGCACACGCCGCAGCGATGCGACAGCTTGGTAGACCGAATCAGGAGCGACGGCTACGTCGGACCAGACTTGATTCAGCAGATCATCGATGCTGACCACCTCGCCGGCACGTTCCGCGAGGCAAAGCAGCAGGCGCATCGTCCGGACCTCGATGCGTGCTGTCTCTCCATTTCGAGAAATCTCACCGGAGGATGGATTGACGCACCATGCGCCGATGCGAATTTTTGCCGTGGATTGGCGTTCCATGAGGGATCTGTCGTTCCACGCTGTTTAAATAGAGGAGCGACGGAGGCAGAGTATACCAACACCCCGGAAAAACTCCGACTTCGTTCTGGCTGCGCACTTAGCGGCGCTGCGATGGCTGCGCGACTCCGATCTAGCGCGAATTCAGAAGTATTCAGAGTGTTTCAGATAACTCTCAGGACTTCGCGGTTCCACCCGGGTACGTTGGCTGCATGGATCACACACTCATTAAAGGAGAAGACACCGCATGACTGGAGATTCTGGAACTGGCCGCTCGGGGAGGAGAAGTGCTCTGCTGGCAATTGCCGTGGGCGGCGGGATTGCCGGCACCGTCGACCTTCTGCAAGCCTGCATATTGTTCGGATGGGACATACCGCTCGCGATTGCCGGCGGCTTGCTTGGGCCAGGGGCGTTTAACGGTGGCGCCGGCACATACATTCTTGGCGTCGCGTTGCACTTCTTTATCGCTTGTTCAGCAGCGGCCGTGTACTACGGGGCAAGCCTGAAGCTGGGCTTTTTGAAAGAGTATCCGCTGGTATGCGGATTGTTCTTCGGGGCCGCCGTGGAAGATTTCATGAGGTTTGTCGTTTTGCCCCTATGCGCGCTGCACGCCAGGGGCACGTACAAACTAAATGACCTGGTGCTGGGACTGGTAGTCCATATGGTCGTGGTCGGGCTGCCGATCTCGTATAGCGTCCGGCGCTTCGCGAGATAGACGCAGGTTCTTCTAGCGGCTCTCGAAGGGATAACGGTCCTGCGACTGGACGGCGGCGGCCACACGTCGGCGCAGCGCAATGGTATCGACAGGGGCGCGTTTGCCGAAGCGCTTCAGGACAGCCATCTGCGTGGTGAGCATATCGCCTTCGTGATCCGCGGCGATGGCGCGCTTGGCTTCGTGTTCGACACGTTCGGCGGCGTCCGCGATAAAAACGCGGGCCGCATCGATCATCGTCTGGGTTGAGGTTTCTCCCTTTGCCGCGGCGGCTTTTTGCGTGCGCAGCAAGCAAGATTCCATCGCGTAGACTTCCATCACCACATTCGAGAGCGCGCCGATCAATTCCTGCTCTTCGGCGAGCTTTTCGCGGAATTTTTGCACCGCGCCGCCGGCCGCCTGCAAGAACATTTTCTTGGCGTTGGCGACCACGCGGGCTTCGTCGGCAAGCACGCCTTCCGGCGCTTCTTCGAACGATGGACCGGCGAGAATTTCGTCGGCGAGCTTCATGGCTGCTGGGATGAGAGCGAGTTGTCCGCCCATCGCTCGCTTCATAAGCATCTGGATGATGAGCATGCGGTTGATTTCGTTGGTGCCTTCGAAGATGCGGTTGATGCGCGAGTCGCGGTACGCGCGGCACACGGGATAATCTTCGTGAAAGCCGTACCCGCCGAAGATCTGCACGCCTTCGTCCACGACATAATCCAGCATTTCGCTGCCATAGACTTTGGCGATGGAGCTCTCGATGGCGTACTCCTCGAGGACTTTCATTGTGTTCTGGATTTTGTCTCCCGAGCCGGAAGCCGCGACCATGGCTGATTCAATGTTCCCTGCAGAGCGATAGACCATCGATTCGACGCCGAAAATCTGGATGGCCATTTCCGAGAGTTTTTCTTTCATCAAGCCGAAGTCGCCGATCGACTTGCCGAAAGCTTTCCGCTCTTTCGAATACTTCGACGAATCCTGCAGCACACGCTTGGAACCGCCGACGCAGGACGCGCCCAGAGTGAACCGGCCTGCATTCAAAATGTTGAAGGCTACGATATGGCCGCGGCCGATTTCGTGCAGGACGTTTTCTTTGGGCACTTTGCAATTCTCGAGGAAGATGGGAGTCGTGGAGCTGCCGTGAATGCCCATCTTGTGCTCTTCGTTGCCGGGCTTGAATCCGGGGAAGGTGCGCTCGACGATGAAAGCGGTGAATTTCTCGCCGTTGACTTTGGCAAACACGATGTACACGTCGGCGAATCCGCCGTTGGTGATCCACATTTTCTGGCCGTTCAGGATGTAGTGCGTGCCTTCGGCATTCAGCTCCGCGCGAGTCAAGGAGTTCTGCGAGTCCGACCCGGCTTGCGGCTCGGAAAGACAATAGGCGCCGATCCATTCGCCGGTGGCCAGTTTTGGCAGATATTTTTTCTTCTGCTCTTCGTTGCCGAAATAAACGATGGGCATCGTTCCAATACCTGAATGAGCGCCGTGCGTGACGGCGAACCCGCCGTAAATCGAAAGCTTTTCCGTGAGGACCGTGGCAGCGATCTTGTCGAGGCCGGCGCCGCCGTACTGTTCCGGAATTCCGCCGCCTAACAGACCCAGTTCGCCAGCCTTTTTGATCAACTCCGGCATGAGGCCGGGCTTTTTGTTCTCCAATTCCTTGACGAAGGGGAGAACTTCCTTGACGACGAACTCCTCAGCGGTCTGCCCGATGAGTTTCTGATCGTCTGTCAGGTCGGCAGGCGTAAATACGTCCTGGGGAAGAGGCGTCTCCAGAAGAAAGCTTCCGCCTTTGGCGGCTGATTTGGTTATCGTTGCGGTGGCCATTGTAGTCTCCTAGTGCTGCTTGACTGGCAGGTTGCTGCTGAGTGTTTGAGCGCACGCGCAAGTATGGGCGCCTAGATGCCAGTGGATAGTTGTCCCGAACCTTGTGAGACAACCTATTTTACTCCCTGGAATGGGTGGAGGTAAACAGGGTTAAGGGGGCGAATATTGGAGGGCGGGAAGCTGTCCAGGGGAAGGGAGGAGGGAGATAAAATAGACCGTAAAATAGGTCTTGACAAAATAATTGGTCCATTAGACACTGCCTCTGCGTTTCCCGGGAGTGCCAACAAAAGACCATGCAGATCACGCGCAGCGGCGATTGGAAGATCCCCAGCACCCGGCCTCCGCACCTCTCCTCCGGGGCGGCAGGCTCAGCCCTTGATCTTGTGCGTGAGCCTTCCCAAGCCGCCGCCTTGCTGCATCATCCGCTACGCTTGAAGATTCTTGCCGCGCTGATGGAGCCCGACTCTGCCACAGGCGTGGCGCGGCGCATGAGTCTGCCGAGGCAAACGGTGAACTATCATGTGCGGGAACTGGCCCGAGCGCGTTTTCTGGCACGGGCGGGACGGCGCCGCCGGCGTCACCTGTTTGAACAATGCTATGTAGCTACGGCGCGGGGCTACGTGTTATCGCCGGAGCTACTCGGAAAACTTGCCGCCGACCCTGCACAGGTCGCGGACACGCTTTCCGCGAAATACTTGCTCGGACTCGCCTCCAAGCTGCAATCCGAGCTGGCACGTTCCGCGGAACTGGCCGCCGCAGCAGGGAAGCGCCTCGCCACACTCTCCATAAACACCGAGCTGCGGTTTACTTCGCCTGAGCAACGCGCCGCCTTCACGCAAGAGCTGCAGCGGGCCATTGTGGAAGTGGCCGGCCGCCACAGTTCGCCGTTTGCGAACTCGGATGGTTCGCCTGCCGAAGGGCGACCGTTCCGACTTGTGGCCGGCTGCTATCCGATTCCACCGGCGAGAGATTCAGAGTCCGCGGTGCAGGCTGTCGAGCGACCAAGGAGCGCGTCATGAGCGAACCAAAGCCAGCCGAAGAACTAAAAAAAGAGCGCCGCATCGAGAGAGAAATCGAGATTGCCGCACCTGTCGATGAGGTTTGGAAGGCGTTGACGGACGCGAACGAATTGACCAGATGGTTTCCGCTGGAAGCTCGCGTGACACCCGGGCTCGGCGGAAAGATCTTTGTCTCCTGGGGCCCGGGCTGCGAAGGGGAAGCGGAGATTCTGGCGTGGGAGCCCGGAAAAAAGTTTGCGTGGAAAGATCCGATGGGGCTTGTCGAATGGACGCTGGAATCCCGCGGCGGAAAAACCGCTGTCCATTTGTTGCAGAGCGGGTTCTTGGGAAATGCGGATTGGGAAAATGAGTGGTTCGACTCAACGAGCTACGGTTGGCTCTTGATGCTGCTCAGCTTGAAGGTTGCTCTGGAGCGGCATCGCGGCATCGCGCGGCAAGTCGCGTGGCCGCGGCTTAGCGTTGCGCTGTCTCGCGAAGACGCATATCGCAAACTGTTGAGCGGCAGCGCGCTATTTACGGAAGATATTCGAACCGCGTTGAAGTCGGGCGAGCCCTATTCGCTGAAATCCACCGCCGGAGATTCGTTTTCGGGACGAGTCGAATTTGTCCAAGAACCCCGTGGATTCTGCCTGACCATTCGTGAACTCAACGACGCCCTCTTGTGGATCACTATCGAAGGAACGCCCGACAAGATCGAGGTCCAGGCGTGGCTGTCCGCTTATTCCGTGCCGGCGCAGGTGGAAGCTTTCGGAAAAAAATGGCAGCAGCGCCTGCACGAAATCTTTCAAACCTGATTGAACGGGGGAACTATCCATGAAGAAGAATTGGAAAATTCTAGTGGCAGCAAGTTCACTGAGTCTAACGGTTGCCATTTGCGCGCACGGCTGGTCATTTCGCCAGGAGAAGAGTGAATCGAAAGCAGCGGCTGCGCCTAAGCCTGCCGCCGAAATGCAGCGGCTGAATTTCTATGTCGGCGAATGGGACTACACCGAGACTTACCCGAAGTCCGCCTTCTATCCGGGCGGAGGCAAAAATACCGGGCTCTACACCAGCAAACTCGGGCCGGGCGGAAATTCGCTGATCAACGGTTTCCATTCAAAGGGTCCAGTGGGGGACTTCGAAGGATTGCTGCTGATCACTTGGGATCCCAAGGAAAACGCGTATAAATCCTATGTCTTCGGCAATAGCTTTCCCGGCGCCATTGTCGAAACTGGGCAGTTCGAAGGAGACGCGTTGGTATTCCGCTCGGAATTATCGACCGGAGGCTCAACCGTAAAGCTGAAAAATGTGACGAGGCTTGTCAGTCCTGGAAAACTGGTGAGCGAGGAGTACTTCGCGGTGAAAGATGCGCCGGAAACGCTGTTCGTCACCGTCGACGCTACAAAGCGCTAACTCGCCGCGCGCCTACCTATTTCGTGGTGGGCGCGGCCGAATCCTTAAGCGAAATCAATATAAATTGAGACTTGATCCCCAAAAAGTCCACAACCTTGCGTGACGTTCCCGCCGGAAGCCACAGCACGTCGCCTGTATGCATAAACGAAGTGTGCTGACCGCCCAAAGAAATATCCAGGTTGGCGTTGCTCATCGCAATCAGTAGCGCCCCCATCCCTGGGGAGGGTTGCACATAGTCCTTCCCGCCTTCGACTTTTACCAGCTCGAGGCGAAGCTCATCCGTTTCAAAGCAGGGAACTACTTGCTCACTTGGGATCTGGCCGTTCGAATTCGTCGCCACAACGCTTTGTGGGCACGACCCCATCGGCCGGTCGCTTGATTTGTCCCCGAGATTCCGCGGCCCCGATTGCGGGTGGACCAACTCTATCGTGATGTTGTGGAAGAGAATTCCAGCATCCGTTCGCGCAATATGCGCAAACCCGCCCGGCGAGTACCGCGTCGATCCGTCCTCCAGCGTCAAATGTGCTTCGGGCTTTCCCGCCACGGCATTAATGACGTCGGTCGTTCCCAGCGTCAGATAGATGTACGGCAAATCATGCTGGTGAAGCATGGTCGCGTCCAACGGCGGAACCGTGACGTTGTACACGCGCACGTAATCATTCTGAAAGGCGTGCGCGTGATGCGGCTCCGCGTTTACCGGAACTGCCCCTTCCGCAAAAATCGGACTCTCGATGTCAATCTGGATTTCTTTCTTGATGTCCGCGGGAAGCGGACTAGCAGTCTGCGCACCGGCCGCGGGGGCCAGCAACAGCACAACGGTCGGCAACACAGCAATCCTCATGGCAACGTATCCTTGAATCGCACGCATGGTACTGGCAAATGAAACGCGTCCCGCGGTGGAAGCGTTTCAGTCAGGTCGTGGATTGTAGCAAAGGAAGACTTACAGCCGCTCTAAAATTCCCGCCGCTCCCATGCCTCCGCCAATGCACATGGTCACCATCCCGTAGCGGGCGTTGCGCCGCTGCAATTCGCGCAGGATTGTCGCCGTAAGTTTCGCTCCCGTGCATCCCAGCGGATGACCGAGAGCAATGGCGCCGCCATTGGGATTCACTCGCGCAGGATCAATTCCCGCCTGTTGAATCACCGCCAGCGACTGCGCCGCAAAAGCTTCGTTCAGTTCGAACACCGCGATGTCGTTCAATGTCAGCCCTGCCAATTTCAGAGCCTTAGGAATCGCCGCCACAGGTCCAATCCCGAATTCCTCGGGCAGAACGCCGGCCGTCGCATAGGCCACAAATCGCGCCATCGGTTCCAGTCCCAGCGCCTTTGCGCGCTCCTCGCTCATCACCACTGCCGCCGCCGCCCCATCACTCATCTGCGAACTGTTCCCCGCCGTCACTGTTCCCTTGACGTGAAACGCAGGCTTCAGCTTCGCCAGCGCCTCCAGCGAAGTGTCCGCCCTGGGCCCTTCGTCCGTTTCAAATGTAAAAGTCTGCGTCGCCGCTTTCACCGGCTTCGCTTTCGTACCGCCGGAAGACGCGCCGTTCCCGTTCGCCACGGCCGTTATCTTCACCTCCACCGGTACAGTCTCTTCCTTGAAGTGTCCAGCGGCGATCGCCGCCAGCGCCTTCTTATGCGAATCCACCGAAAACTGATCTGCCTGCTCTCGCGTAATCCCAAACTTCCGCGCGATGTTTTCCGTCCCTAGCCCCATATTGATGTACGCGTCCGGATTATGATCCACGAGCCACGGATTCGGCGAAACCTTGTTCCCGCCCATCGGCACCATGGTCATCGATTCCGTTCCGCCCGCCACAATCACTTGCGCTGACCCCGCACGAATCCGCTCCGCCGCAATCGCGATCGCCTGCAATCCGGAAGAGCAAAAGCGGTTAATGGTCATTGCCGAAGTTTCTATCGGCAGCCCGGCGCGCAGCGAGGCGATTCGAGCGACGTTCATCCCCTGTTCGCCCTCCGGCATGGCGCAGCCAAGAATCACGTCATCGATTTCCTTTGCGTCCAGCCCCGGCACGCGCGCCAGCGCTTCTTTGATCGCCAGCGCCGCCAAATCATCCGGCCGCGATGCCCGCAAGGATCCTTTGAATGCTTTTCCAACTGGTGTACGCACGGAGGAAACAATCACAGCTTCAGGCATGGCAACCTCGCGGACTGAACTTCTCCCTTATTGTTGGGCGAGTAGCCAAGAAAAGCAAATCAAGGACTCCGTTGTGCTGTGCAGTTCTTGATCGAAGGGTTAGTCGTCCGGACAACGTGGCGGCGTTTCGACGGCTTCCGCGAACCGACTATTCGTGCCCGATAGGCCCTACATCTTGTGAAACGAGGTTAGCCAATGCACCTTTTGCTGCAGGAGTTTGTTGAAGTAGGCCGGCGAACCATTTTTCCATTCGTAATCCCAGAAGGTCTCGCTACTGAAAGGTGACGTATCCGTCCAATTTTGGGCCTTCGCTGTATCGGCGATCTTCGCGAAATCTTCCCGCATAGCCTCACGGCAGATAGAATTGTCTGAGTTTATCAGTCCAAACAACTCATACGTTCCGTAGAATACCTTTTGCGCTAATCCTTTCTCGCCAAGAGCAAATTCTGCAGTCGCGATCCAGAGGCCCAGTGCCTCTATGACGATTTTAGGGCCCTCCACCCGATGAGGCATTCTGGTAACCGTCGAAAGCGCATCGTTAAAGGTCTTCAGACTACGCTCTAGAAACGACTTACGCCCCGCACCAACCGGGTTGGCCAGTAAATCCTCCAAGCCAGGTTCTATGAGTGTCTTGAGAGGGTTCCAAAACACATCCCACATGTAGTTCCCATCGTGCCAATTAGCGAACAGGAGGTTCTTACAACGACCGCAGCAGCGAAGCAGCAGAGCCAGCAGGGCATTCGTCGGAAGGCTATACAAATTTGAAGCGGGAACCCCAAGACTTTTTGCGGCATTATCAAATCGAGGGTCCACAGAAAATTCAGAAGCAGCCTTGTGGGGCACAACGGGATGAGGAGCTTCAGTTTGTTCTAATCGAGGTACTGCGGTAAGCCGTCTCAGCAACATCTCCAAAGCCGCCTGGTAGTGCTCAGGGTTTCGAAAGTCTGCATAGAGCTTATCCTGAAGAAAGTCGGGAAGCTGACACTCATCGATCAGCAGGGGCAAGACCTTAACGCGACCGGCCGCAATCTCTCTCGACATTGCCAGCCTGAGTTCCAACTGGACCCAGTGTGACCCCACCGAATGCTCGGAAATAATTGCTCCTACATACTCCATCTCTGAGATAGCGGAGGAGATTTTCTGCACGAGCGAGTCGCCGACCATCATTTCGGCTTCGTCAACCCAGGTGCGGATACCACTCTGCGCCAAGTCGGAAGCGAGTCGTCTTGCGAATGGCTTGTCGTGGTGACTGTGGGATAGAAAAATTCCGTGGCTACTCATTCGCGATCTCGCCTTCGGACCAGAGCGTGCCGACCGTTCCCAACCCCAACTCTCGATTAACCCGCGATGTCAGTCTACAGTCGGGCAGCGGTTTGGTGCGTTGCCGGGAGACGCTTCAAGGTCTGCCAGTACCGACTAAAATATTGCAAAACTTTCTGAGTGACTTCTCTGATTTGGACATCACTTCTTGATGGCCGCCCCTTTGCGCGGAATAAACAGCGTTCCGGGAGGCATAATCTTGTTCACTTGCGAAAAATTGCGTTGATTCAACGCCAGTCCCATTCTTCCTCGCGAATCGATGTACAGGAGCGGCTCACCCACCGGCACATCCATGAACGTTTTCACATACGGTACGCTAAACGGCTTTTTGTTTAGCTGCACGATGATCTTGTCCCCCAACTGATAACCCAGCTTCTTGAATTCCTCGCCCGGTATATCGCTGACAAGCGATCCGTACGGATCATCCAATCCAATAATGTCTCCCTCGATTCCGTTTTCCGAGGTTGTAGACAGCTTCGTCGTGAGTTGCACGAGTTGCGGAACGACTTCTCCGGCTAATGTGAAGTCCCACCCTTGGGCAAGGTGGGCCGCCGCGGGCGAAAAAATATCCCGGCCGTGAAATGTGGAAGAGACCTTCGGCTCCAGCATCCACCCTGTGTTTGTAATCTCTCGCGCCGAGTCCAACCCATCCCGCTCAATCACCGGCGTAATCAATCCATTGTCCGGCACCACGAAATATTGACCCTTCTTCGATTTCACAATCACAGCCTTCCGCGAAGTTCCCACTCCCGGATCTACCACCACGAGAAAAATCGTTCCCGAAGGATAGTAAGGGGTTACTCCGGCCAGCCAACGCGCGGCTTCTTCAATCTGGAACGGAGTGACTTGATGCGTGATATCCATCAACCGCGCGTCGGGCGCGATACCCACAATGACGGCCTTGCACACCGCAACCGCATCATTCGCCGTTCCGAAGTCGGTCATAAACACAATGGTCGGCCGCGCTGCCGCCGGTTGTCCCGCTGCTCCCTTATCCCCCGGCGTCTTGCCACATGCCGCACAAAAAATGGCCCCGGCCAAAGCTAAGTGTGCCAAAAATCGAAAGCGCGCAGCCATTGAGTCTCCAAATTAGAAAGTTTTTGCAAATTCAGCGAGAGCAATGTAGCTCTCGCCCTATAGGAAATCGGCTCACAAACACTTGATACAACCCCCGACGGTCTCGTCAGGGCCATTGCAATTCGTTCATCCCATCAAACTGGGGCAGTATACAGGAAGCCCGAAAGTTGTGTCTCACGCTTTCGCTTGTACGCCGAAATCTCTCCCGGCAATATTGTCGTTGGGTTTCTCGCGAGCCTCCTTTACAATGACTTCGCTTCGTTGAACAGTTACGCAAGACCAAGCAGCCTGCCGCGCCCAGAGAAGGCCCAGCCGCATTGCGTACGTGAACTAAACCGTGAATAAGAAGAGGAGAACGACCGTGTATCGAAGTTTTCTTGTAGGTGTGTTTCTTTGCATTTGCGCTACAGGGGCGCTTGCCGATCAGATAACCCTGAAAAATGGTGATCGCCTGACCGGAACCATCGTGAAATCCGATGCTAAAACTCTTCTACTGAAGACTGATTTTGCCGGCGATATTACACTGCAGTGGGAGGCCGTCACTGCCATTGTCTCCACACAAGCACTGCATCTCGGCCTGAAAGATGGCCAGACTATCGTCGGCACGGTCGCTACAACCGACAGCAAATTTGAGATTTCGACAAAAGAAACCGGTCCCGTCACCGCTACCAAGGATGCCGTGGTCAGCGTTCGAAACGACGCCGAGCAAAAGGCTTACGACGACCAGATCGAGCGCCTCCGCCACCCCCATCTCACCGATTTCTGGAGCGGCTTGCTCGACACTGGCTTGAGCCTCACTCGGGGCAATTCGGAGTCCCTAACCTACTCGCTTTCCGGAAAAGCCGCGCGCGTCACGGACCGCGACAAAATCTCCGTTTACACTACCTCCATTTTCACCGACAGCACCGTAAATGGCATCAGTTCTACCACGGCCCACGCGATTCGCGGCGGCGTCCGCGGCGACCTCAACGTTAGCGACAAACTCTTCGTTTTCGGTTTCACCGACTTCGAATACGACCAATTCCAAGATCTCGATCTGCGCAATGTCGTCGGCGGCGGCCTAGGCTATCACGCCATCAAGACCAAGAACACCACGTTCGACGTTTTTGCCGGAGGCGATTTTGACCAGGATTTCTTCGGAGCCATCGCCGCTACCGCGACGACTCCCGCAATCCCGGCCGTCACGCGCAAGAACGGCGAAGTCGACCTCGGTGAAACCTTCAATGCAAAAATCAACAACCGCACTACGATCACCGAGCAGTTCAGCCTGTTCCCCAACGTTTCGAGCACGGGTAGCTACCGCTTCCAGTTCGATGCCACCGCTGCAACAAAGCTGAAGAACTGGCTTAGTTGGCAAGTCACGTACAGCGACCGCTATCTCAGCGATCCTCTGGCAGGCTTTAAGAAGAATGACCTGCTCCTATCTACGGGCGTGCGCTTGACATTCGGCAAGGGCGTGTTCTAAATGGAGCGCACACTTACCCGTCCTAATCGCATCTAAACCAAGGAGGTTACGCATGATTTATTGGCTCGTTGTCGGTCTCATCGCTGGTTGGCTTGCCGGGCTCGTGATGAAGGGCGGTGGCTACGGCATCATCGTGGACATCCTCTTAGGTATCGTCGGTGGCTGGCTTGGTGGTTGGCTTTTCGGACGTCCGGGAATCTGGCCGGCCGG
>Ga0209415_10001580_pt1 | contig 43570 bp, 31 predicted proteins | sample PeaSoiSIISIP2007_FD_187696 | JGI IMG/M metagenome (GOLD analysis project Ga0209415, IMG submission 187696) | Peat soil microbial communities from Weissenstadt, Germany - SII-SIP-2007 (SPAdes) (version 2) | ecosystem: Environmental > Terrestrial > Soil > Wetlands > Peat | place: Germany...
CGACGAGCCGACGATCAGCATGACCTTCGAGACCAACACATCGCCGTTCTTCGGCCAGGAAGGCAAATTCGTCACGAGCCGCCAGCTCCGCGAGCGTCTGCAGCGCGAGATCCTGCACAATGTGGCGCTGCGGGTCGAGGACACGGACGACCCGGACAAGTTCAAGGTCTACGGCCGCGGCGAGCTGCACCTCGGGGTGCTGATCGAGAACATGCGCCGCGAGGGTTACGAGCTAGCCGTGTCGCGGCCGCAGGTTGTCGTGCGGGTCGTCGACGGCGAGCGCCAGGAGCCGTGGGAGCAGGTCACGGTCGACATCGAGGAGCGCTCGCAGGGCGGCGTGATGCAGGCGCTCGGTGAACGCGGCGGCCAGCTCACGAACATGATCAACGACGCGCGCGGGCGGGTCCGTCTTGATTACCTGATGCCCTCGCGCGGACTCATCGGCTTCCAGACGGAGTTTCGGACGTCGACCTCGGGCACCGGGCTCCTGTATCACGTGTTCGATCATTACGGGCCGGTGATGGCCAAGCAGCTCGCGCAGCGCTCCCTTGGCGTGCTCGTCTCGAACGGCGAGGGCGAGGCGCTCGCGTATTCGCTGTTCAACCTGCAGGAGCGCGGGCGGCTGTTCATCGGGCCCGGTGATTCCGTCTACGAAGGGCAGATCATCGGCATCCACAGCCGGGACAACGATCTGGTGGTTAACCCGCTCAAGGGCAAGAAGCTCACCAACATCCGCGCGGCCGGAAGAGACGAAAACGTGATCCTGACCCCGGCGATGCGTTTCACGCTCGAGCAGGCGATGGAGTTCATCGACGACGACGAACTGGTCGAGGTCACCCCCGCCAACGTTCGCCTGCGCAAACGCTTCCTCAGAGAGGCGGAGCGGCGACGGGCGGAACGGGCGGATCTAGGCACCTGAGGCCCGGCCGGGCGCGCCAGGGCCCCTCACGGGACCCCCAGGTACCCGCCGGACGGGGTACTGCCGCAAGGATGACACCGGAGGACGCCACGGCCCCCCAAACCGGGACCCGGTTCACACCGGCTGCCCCGGCTAGACCCTACGATGCTGGCATCTATTGTCGAATCGGCTGGCAGAGTCGCCTCGCTCAATGTCGTCTCCCGGAAGCCCGTCCCGAGTGTTTGCCCTGGACCGTGCGGGCGCCTCGGCGCCCGTCGACGGCTCCCGGAGCGATTTGCCGGCACCGCGTACCCCGAGTCCGGAGCCACCCACGGGCTACTCCGGGCGCTTCCCCGGGGTCAACCGGACGCTCGCCCGGCAGCTTCGCGATGCGACCGTCGGCGGCGAGCTCAACCTCGACCTGTTGATGCGGATTGCCTCGCGGTACTACGACGAGTTGGATCACGAGCGTCGCGGCACCGTGCGATCGATGAAGCTGATGTCGGACGAGGCGGAGGAGCTGAGCCGGGAACTGCGCGAGCAGACCGCGAGCCAGCTGCAGGCGATTCTCGACCACGTCAAGGACGTGATCCTGACGGTTGACGACGCCGGAAACATCGAGTCGTTCAACCCGACGGGCGAGCGGGTGTTCGGTTACACCGAATCCGAGATCCTCGGCCGACCGCTGAGCGTCCTGCTACCGGAGTTTGTCGCCGGCGACGGGAACGTGGCCGACCGACTCGAGCAGCTCGCGATCCGCAACGACGACACGCACGTCGATCTTGCTGCGCACGAAACCACCGGCTGCGCCAAGAGCGGCGAGCGTGTCGACGCAGACATCGCCGTGAGCAAGGCGCGCGTGCAGCGCAATGTTGTCTACATCCTGTGCATGCGGGACGCAACCGAGCGCAGGCTCGCCGAGTCCGCAACCCGCGAGAGCGAGGCTCGTTACAGGCTGCTGGTCGAGAACGCCCCCGAGGCCATCGTCGTGCTCGACGTCGATCGCGGCAAGTTCGTCGACTGCAATGATCACGCAGTCAAATTTTTCAAAATGGACCGGGCCAAGCTGCTGTCGGCCGGCGCCGAGCAGATCAGCCCTGCCTATCAGCCCGACGGAACGCCGTCTTTCGGGATAGTGCGCGGCTACATCGACAGGGCTCTGGCGGGCGAGACGCCGGTGTTCGAATGGGTGCACCTTGACGCCAACGGCAAGGAGATGCCGTGCGAGGTGCGCCTCGTGGGCCTGCCGAGCGCTAGCCGTCGGCTGGTGCGCGGTTCCATCACCGACATCGCGGATCGCAAGCGCGCGGAGATCTACGCGACCGGTGAGCGCCGCGTGCTCGAGCGCCTCGCCTCGAATGCGACGCTCGAGGCGGCGCTTGAGGCGATCTCGGATGTCGTCGAGAAGATGCACGTCGGTGATCGCTGCGCGATCCGCTTGCTCGACGACCGGGGGACGCTCCGCCACGTTGTCGCCTCGAAGCTGCCCCGCGAGTTTTGCGCGGCGATGGACGAGGTGCCGGTTGGCCTGCGGTTCGGCTCCTGCGCCGCGGCGGCCTACCTCGGCCGCCTGGTCATCGTCGCCGACATCGCGACCGACCCTTTCTGGGAGCATCGCCGGGAGGCGGCGCTCCGCTCAGGGATCCGGGCCTGCTGGTCGAACCCGATCCGCGCCTCCGACGGCGGCATCATCGGCACGCTTGCTGTCTACCTCACCTCTCCCTGTACGCCTGCCGGCCGCGATGCGGAACTGATCGCCCGCATGGCGCAGCTCGCGGGAATTGCGATCGAGCGGCGGCGGGCGGAGGATGCACTGCGCGTCAGCGAGGCTCGATTTCGCGGCCTCTTTGAGCACGTCGTCGAAGGTGTCTACCAGAGCGGGCCGGACGGGCGCCTGCGGGCAGTCAACCCGGCCCTTGTCCGTATGCTGGGATTCGAGTCGGCGGAGCAGCTGATGTCGCTCGAATCCACAAAGCACCTGTACGTCGACCCTGCCGTGCATGGCGAGCTGCGCAGGCGGTTACTGCGCGACGGCGAGGTCAGAAACGCCGAGTACGAACTCCGCCGCCCCGACGGCCGCACCGTCACGGTGGTCGAGAACGCCCGGGCCGTCCGGGACGCCGCCGGTACCGCCCAGGGGTTTGAGGGAACGCTGTCCGACATGACCGCGCGCCGCCGCGCGGAGCTTGCGGTGCACGCCGAGAAGGAGCGGGCGCAGGTCACGCTCGAGTCGATTGGCGATGCGGTCATCACGACCGACGCCGCTGGCGTCATCGATTACTTGAATCCCGTCGCCGAACAGCTGACTGGCTGGCGGCTGGAGGAAGCGCGCGGCAAGGCGCTCGATGCCGTCCTGCGGGTTGTCAACGAATCAAACCGCGAGCCGAGCGAGAGCCTCGCGGCGCGGTGCCTCAGGGAGGCGCGGGTCATCGTCGGTAACGATCAGGGCGCGCTCATCGACCGGGCTGGGCGGGAGGTCGCGATCCAGAACTCCGCCGCGCCGATTCGCGACCGCGAAGCACGGCTGCTCGGGACGGTCGTCGTGTTCCGCGACGTGAGCCGCGAGCGGCGCCTCAAGCGTGCGCTCTCCTACCAGGCGACCCACGATGCGCTCACGGGGCTCATCAACCGCCGCGAGTTCGAGCAGCGCCTGCATGCGGCACTCGCCGAGACGCGCCGCGAGCCGCCGATTGAACACACGCTTGTATACGTCGACCTCGACCAGTTCAAGATCGTCAACGACACCTTCGGCCACCCGGCCGGCGACCGGATGCTGAAGCAGGTGACGAGCCTGCTGCAGACCCGGGTCCGGACCAGCGACACGCTGGCGCGCCTCGGCGGCGACGAGTTCGGGATCCTGCTGCAGGACTGCGGGCTCGAGCAGGCAATGAAGATCGCCGACGGCCTGCGGCAGGGGATTCGCGACTTCCGCTACGAGTGGGCGGGGGAGGCCCTGCAGATCGGCGCCTCAATCGGCATCGTTACGATTGACCGGAACACCGAGACGGTCGCCGCCGTGATGAGCGCGGTCGACGTCGCCTGCTACGCGGCCAAGGACGGCGGCCGGAACCGGGTGCACGTCTACCAGCCCGACAACGTCCCGACCCGACATCGGGAGATGCAGTGGGTGTCCCGCCTGCAGCGCGCCTGCGATGACGATCGTCTCGAGCTCTTCTTCCAGCCAATTCACGCGATCGGCACGAACCCGGACCGCGACGTGCATTACGAGCTGATGGTCAGGATGCGCGACGACGGCGGCGGCCTCGTGCATCCGGGCGAGTTCATACCGGCCGCCGAGCGTTACAACCTGATGCCATCGATCGACCGCTGGGTGGTCCGCCGGGTGCTGAGCACCGTGATGGGCAGTGGCAAGATTGGTGAGCATGCCCATTTCGCGATTAACTTGTCCGGCACCACGCTGTCCGACGACGGGTTCCTCGATTTCGTGCTCGCCGAGCTCGCCGCCACTCCGATCCGGCCGGGTTCGCTGTGTTTCGAGATCACCGAGACCGCGGCGATCGCAAGCCTGTCGAACGTCGTCTTTTTCATGCGCGAGCTTCGCGACCGCGGCGTGCAGTTCGCGCTCGACGATTTCGGGTCGGGACTCTCGTCGTTCTCGTACCTCAAGACGCTGCCAGTCGATTACCTGAAGATCGACGGCCAGTTCGTGGAGAACGTCGCCCGCGATCCGGTCGACCGCAGCATGGTCGAAGCGATCTGCCAGGTGGCGCGCGCCATGGGCATCCGCACCATCGCCGAGCGCGTCGAGTCCAGGGCCGCACTCGAGGAGCTTGCCCGGATCGGCGTTGACTACGCCCAGGGGTTCTACCTCGCGCAACCCGCACCGATCGCGATGCTGCCGCCGGCCTTCTCGGCCGGAACGCGCTGACGGGGAATTCGTCGCTCGTTTACAATCCCCGGCACCTGGCCTGACGGCCGCGAACCCCCTGCGAGGGTCCCGGTGCCCGTACCCGAGAGCGGCTCTGGCGCGCTTCACGCCCGCGACGACGACCGCTCGCGCCCGGGACTGCTGATCCGCGGCGATCCGCCGTCCTTTGAAATTCATCGTTCGGCCGGAAACGCTCGGGCGCTCGTGACCTGCGATCACGCGAGCCGGGCAATCCCCGCCGCCCTTGGCCGCCTGGGGCTTCCGGAGCCCTCGACCTGGCGTCACATCGCCTGGGACATCGGCGCCGCCGAACTCGCGCGCGCACTCAGCGACCGGCTCGACGCGACGGCGGTGCTCGCCGGGTACTCCCGGCTGGTGGTTGACTGCAACCGCAGTCTCGACGATCCGACGTGTTTCCTCGCGGTCGCCGACGGGGAGCCCGTCCCGGGTAACGAAGGACTCAGCGAAGGCGGCAAACGCGCGCGCGCCATGGCGTGCTACGAGCCATATCACAAGACGATCGCCGGCCGGCTGCAGGACTTCCACCGCCACGGGATCGTGCCGGCGCTGATCTCGGTGCACAGCTTCACGCCGGTACTCGGCGGTGAGCCACGCCCGTGGCACGTGGGCGTGCTGTGGGACAAGGATGGCCGGATACCGTTGCCGCTGCTGCGGCAGCTCAGGGCGGAGCCAGGGCTGGTGGTGGGTGACAATGAGCCCTACTCCGGGCGGCACCCGGCGGATTACACGGTCGACCGGCACGCCGAGAGCGCGGGGCTCCCGCACGTGTGCCTGGAGGTCCGGCAGGACGAGCTCGCGAGCGAATCGGGCGTTGCGCGCTGGGCCGATATCATCGGCCGCGCACTCAATCGAATCCTGGCCGACGAGACGCTCTACCAGATCTGGGAGGCCCGCGAGCCGCGGGCGACGGGGGGCTGAGATGACCAAGGAACCGCCGTTCACCGTCGGGATCGAGGAGGAGTACCTGCTCGTCGACCTCAAGACCCGGGATCTGAGCATCGACCCGCCGCATGGCCTCGTCGAGGAATGCCATCAGCTGTGCGGAGGGCAGGTGAGCCCGGAGTTCCTGCGGTCGCAGATCGAAGTCGGCACGAAGGTGGCGCGCTCGATCCCGGAAGCGAAAGAGGATCTGAAACGCCTGAGGAAGACCGTCGTCGAGGTGGCCCGGCGGCACGGGCTCGCGCCGATCGCGGCCTCGACCCATCCGTTCGCGCGGACCATCCAGCAGAAGCATACCGAAAAGGACCGCTACGTCGCGCTCGCGCAGGAGATGCAGGCCGCGGCGCGGCGAATGCTGATCTGCGGCATGCACGTGCACGTCGGGATCGAGGACAACGAGCAGCGCATCGACCTGATGAACCAGCTGTCGTACTTCCTGCCGCACTTCCTCGCGCTGTCGTCGTCCTCGCCGTTCTGGGAAGGGGAGCAGACCGGCTTCAAATCATTTCGCCTGACGATCTTCAGCGCCCTCCCGCGCACCGGGATCCCCGAACGATTTGCGAGCTGGGGCGAGTACCAACGCCACATCGACATGCTGATCAAGACCGGATTGATTCAGGACACGACCAAGATCTGGTGGGACCTGCGCCCGAGCTGGCGATATCCGACGCTGGAAACGCGGATCATGGACTGCTGCACGAGCGTCGAGGACTCGGCGTGCCTCGCGGCGCTGGTGCAGTCGACGCTGCGGATGCTGTATCGACTCCGCTGCAGCAACCAGCAGTGGCGGATGTACGCCGACATGCTGCTGACGGAGAACCGATGGAGAGCCATGCGCTACGGGACGGACGAGGGGCTGCTTGACCTCGCCCGCGGGGAACTTGTGCCGTTCCCGGAGCTACTCGAGGAAATGCTCGACCTGCTGCTTGAGGATGCGATGGCGCTGGGCTGCCTCGCAGAAATCGAGCATGCGCGGACGATCCTGAAGCGCGGCACGAGTTCCCACCGGCAGGTGCGATTGTACGAGCAGGCCAAGGCGCGCGGCGCAAGCGAGCGCGAAGCGCTTGTGGCCGTGGTCGACTGGCTGGTCACGGAAACGGCCAGCGGGCTCGGCTGACGCAGTTGCACTGTAGCGATTATTCGCGTCCCGGGGCGGGAGCTCCGTCGCTCACGGCCCGCTCAGCACGGGGCCCGCTGAAAAACGGTCGATTCACAAGCTCCTCACCACCATCGTGACTACGAATCACCTCGGCCGCCTCGTGAGCGCCGCTCCGATGATGGACTGGTCCGACCGGCACTGCCGGCATCTGTTCCGGATCCTCGCGCCGCGCACCTTGCTCTACACCGAGATGATCGTCGCACAGGCGATTGTGCGAGGCGACCGGGCGCGGCTGATCGAGTTCGATCCGGCCGAGCACCCGGTCGCGCTGCAACTCGGCGGCAGCGATCCCTTGGCCCTCGCGCAGGCGGCGCGGATCGGCGCGCAGGAGGGGTATGACGAGATCAACCTGAACGTTGGCTGCCCGAGCGACCGGGTGCAGAACGCGAGCTTCGGTGCATGCCTGATGGCACGCCCGGCGCTGGTGGCGGAGTGCGTCGCCGCGATGCGCGCTGCCGTCACCGTTCCGGTGACCGTCAAGTGCCGGATCGGCATCGACAACGAGGACAGCGACCGCTTCCTCGAGGCGTTCGTTGATGGCATAGCGGCCAGGGGCTGCGACACCTTCATCGTGCACGCAAGGAAAGCGATCCTGTCAGGCCTGAGCCCGCGCCAGAATCGGGAGATCCCGCCGCTGCGCCACGACATGGTGTGGCGACTCAAGGCAGCGCACCCGAGTCTTTGCGTCGTGATCAATGGCGGGATCCGGACCCTCGAGGCAGCCCGCGAGCAGTGGACACATGTCGACGGGGTGATGGTCGGCCGCGAGGCCTATCACAATCCCTACTTCCTCGCATCGCTCGACCGAGCCGCATGGCCCGGCGGCGCAACCGCTATCCCGGACCCGCACGAAGTCGTCGAGCGAATGCGGCCGTACATCGAGCGGGAGCTGGCGCGCGGCACACGCCTGCATTCGATCACCCGCCACATGCTCGGACTCTACGCCGGGCGGCCCGGGGCGCGGGCCTGGCGGCGCTCTTTGAGCGAGCTCGGGCGGCGCGACGGGGCCGATATAGGCGTCCTAGCGCGCGCCTGCGGGGCCGCCGAAGGGCTCGATATCGGCCGTCTTGCGGGCTGATCGGGCAGCAGGGTCGCGAGCGCCCGCAGCGGTCGCTTATGACAAGTCGTATATAATCGCGGCCGCCATGACCAAGGATGTCGAGCTCGCCATTTTGTTCGCCGACGTGGTCGGCAGCACCATGCTCTACGAGAAGCTCGGTGACGACCAGGCGCGCGAAATGGTCGGCATCTGCATCGAAGTGATGAAGACCGCCACCGAGCAGCACGCCGGAACGGTGATCAAGACGATGGGCGATGAGATCATGGCGACGTTCCCGAGGGCCGACGATGCGGTGGACGCTGCGAGCCAGATGCAGCGGACGATTTCGACCCACCAGGCGCTGCAGAACGAGTTCGCCCACGTCGCCATCCGGATCGGCTGTCATTTCGGGCCGGTCGTCATCGAGAATCGCGACGTGTTCGGCGCTGCGGTCCACACCGCCAACCGCATGACCAGTCAGGCGAAGGCGGGGCAGATCATCACGACGGTGACGGTCGTCGAGCGGCTGTCGTCGGAGTGGAAGTCGGCGGTCCGCCAGATCGACGTCGCGACCCTGAAGGGCCGCAGCCACGAGGTGGCACTTTATGAGGTGCTGTGGCAGACCGAGGACATCACCAGCATGCTGCCGGCGATCGCGCTCGCGACGCGCGAGCAGCAGCGGCCGAGCCGCCTACGCCTGCGGTTCCGCGGCGAGGAGATCGTGCTGGACGATCATCGCACGCACGTGACAATTGGCCGTGCCGAGGACAACGACATCATCGTCAAGGGCAATCTGATCTCGCGCCTGCATGCGCGGATCGAGGCAAACAAGACGCGCTTCGTGCTCGTCGACGAGAGCACCAACGGCACGTTCGTCCACGGGACTGGCGGCGACGAGCACTTCGTCCGCCGCGACAGCGTGCCGATCACGGGCGAGGGCCTGATCGGGCTCGGGCGCGCGCCGGAGCGGGAATCCTCGCAGACGATCCGCTTCATCTGCGAGGAGTGAGCCGGGGTATCGCCGCGGCGACCCCGGGGCCGGGCCCCGGCCGCCTCAGCCGAGACGCCGCAACACGTCCTCGAGTTCCTGGCGAAGCGCAGGCGGAAGCCGGTCGCCATACTGCTCGAACTCGCTGGAGAGGTGCGCAAGGTCCGCGTGCCAGGCCGGCGCGTCGACGCTCAGCAGCTCCTCGAGCGCGCCGTGCGCGAGCTCGAGGCCGGTGACGTCAAGATCGCCGTCCGCCGGCATGTAGCCGATCGGCGTTTCGCGCGCATCCACCCGACCCGCGGCGCGGTCGATGATCCACTTCAGCACGCGCAGGTTCTCACCGTAGCCCGGCCACAAGAACTTGCCAGCCTGGTCCTGGCGGAACCAGTTGACGTGGAAGATCCGCGGCGGCCGCGTCAGGCGCGCCTCAAACGACAGCCAGTGCCGCCAGTAGTCGCCGAAGTTGTAGCCGGCAAATGGCTTCATGGCCATCGGATCGCGCCGCAAGACCCCGACCTTGCCGGTCGCGGCGGCGGTGGTCTCCGAGGCCACGCCCGCGCCGACCAGCACGCCGTGGCGCCAATTCCGAGCCTCATACACCAGCGGCGCGAGCGTGCGGCGGCGCCCGCCGAAGATGATTGCCGACAGCGGGACCCCCGCCGGCGAGTCAGTTTCCGGCGCGTAGTGCGGGTTCTGGCGGGCCGCAACGGTAAAGCGCGAGTTGGGGTGGGCGGCGTGGCCGTTGGCCGGGTCATAGGGGCGCCCCTGCCAGTCGATGACCGGCCGAGTGCCCTCGACTCCGTCCCACCAAGGCTCGTTGTCGGCGGTGAGCGCGACGTTGGTGAAGAGCGTGTCGTGGTGGATCATGTCGTAGGCGTTCTTGTTGCTCTTCAGGCTCGTGCCCGGGGCGACGCCGAAGTAGCCGGACTCGGGGTTAATCGCGTACAGCCGCCCGTCGGGTCCCGGGTGCAGCCAGGCGATGTCATCGCCAATGGTGTTCACCTTCCAGCCCGACAGCGTGGCCGGCGGGACCAGCATCGCGAGATTCGTCTTGCCGCAGGCCGAGGGGAACGCCGCCGCCAGATAGTGCGTCTCGCCGCGCGGGCTCTCGAGCGCGACCAGCATCATGTGCTCGGCCAGCCAGCCTTCCTCGCGCGCCTGCCAGCTTGCGATCCGCAGCGCATGGCATTTTTTTCCGAGCAGGGCGTTGCCGCCGTAGCCGGAGCCGTAGCTCTTGATCGACAGCTCCTCCGGGAAATGCATGATGAACCGGCGCTCGGGGTCGAGCTCGCCGGTCGAATGCAGGCCGCGGACGAACTGACCCTCGCGCGCGATCCGCTCAAGCGCCGCGCTCCCCATCCGCGTCATCAGGCGCATGTTGAGGACGACGTAAGCGCTGTCGGTGATTTCGATGCCGCAGCGTGCATAGGGCGAGTCGATGGGCCCCATGCAGTAGGGCACGACATACAGAGTGCGCCCGCGCATGCAGCCGCGGAACAGCGCATCCATCTTGCGATGCGCGGCTTCCGGGGCCATCCAGTGGTTGTTGGGCCCGGCGTCGCGCTCGCTGCTGGTGCAGACGAACGTCAGATGCTCGACCCGCGCAACGTCGTTCGGGTTGGAGCGGTAGAGGTGGCTGCGCGGAAAGGTCTCCGGATTCAGCAGCTGGAGCTCGCCGCGCGCGGTCAGTTCCGCGGTCAGTTCCGCGGCCTCACCGTCGCTCCCCGTGCACCAGTGGATGCGCGCCGGGTTCGTGAGCGCGCGGACCTGATCGATCCAGGCCTCGAGACTCGACGGCAGGCCTCGTGCGTGGGCGAGAGGCGTCGGGGAGTGGGGTGCCATTGGGGTTCTCGCAACGCCTCCGCAGCGGAAGAACCCAAGATTATACGAGGTGGCCGCATGCGGCAGTGCGGCATGCTTCTTCGGGGCAGCCGACGGCCACCGGATCGGGGAGGCCGCGATTGGCTTGGCGGCCGTTATGGCAACGAGACCGCGCTTTGCCTCGGAGGCGAATCGCCGGACATCGCCAGCGGCATGGCGCGTGCCGAGGCTGGCCGGGCGATGGTGGCTGGCGCCCGGTGTCGCAGCCGGCGATTGAGCTGAATGATGCTCGCTCCAGGCACGGGACCCGGATAATGGCGCTGCGGCCCTCGCCGCGCTCCCGGCCGCGACGTGTCCAATCTTCCGCAAGTATTCGGCTCCGACGGTCCGCTCGCTGCGGTGCTGCCGGGTTTTCGCCCGCGCCGCGGGCAGCTCGCGATGGCGCAGGCCGTGGCCGAGACGCTCGATGCTGGCGGAGCGCTGGTGGTCGAGGCCGGAACCGGCACCGGCAAGACCTTTGCCTATCTCGTGCCCGCGCTCTACTCCGGACGCCGGGTCATTGTCTCCACCGGCACGAGAAACCTGCAGGACCAGCTGTTCCACCGCGACCTGCCGTTGCTCGGCCGCGCGCTCGGCCGGCCTGTCCGGATCGTGCTGCTCAAAGGCCGCGCCAATTACCTGTGCCGGCACCGGCTGGCCGTGGCGCTCGCAGCACCCGACCTGCCCGGGCTCGGGCGCGCCCGGCAGCGGACACTCGCGCGCATCGAGCGCTGGAGTCGCACGACCGACAGTGGCGACATCGGAGAGCTCGAGTCCATCCCGGACAACGACCCCGTGTGGGTCACGGCAACTTCGACCCGCGAGAACTGCCTCGGCCAGGACTGCCCGGAGTTCCGCTCCTGCCACGTCGTCAAGGCGCGGCGCGAGGCCCAGGCGGCGGACCTGCTGATCGTCAACCACCACCTGCTGCTCGCCGACATGGCCCTTCGGGAAGAGGGGTTCGGTGAGCTCTTGCCGGGCGCCGACGCGGTGATCCTCGATGAGGCGCACCAGTTCCCGGAAGTCGCGGCGCAGTTCTTCGGCACACGCATTGGCGGCCGGGCGTTGCTGGCGCTCGCCCGCGATGCACTCGCCGAGCTCACCCGCGCGGGGCTGCTTGATGCCACGACGCGCGCCGCGGTCGAGCGCCTCGAGCGCGAGGCGGCGGGCGTGCAGCACGCGCTCGCCGGGCTCGGCGAGCGGATCGACTGGAGCAGCATCCCGGATGCGGCGCTCGAGGCTGCCGCGGAGCTCGCAACGGGACTCGAGCGGGTCCACGCCCGGTTCGATGAGCCGGCGCTCGAGGCCCAGGGCGTCAGGCAGTGCGGACGACGGGCCGCCGACGCCGCGATGCGCCTTCGCGGGATCCTCACGGCCGACGAAGCCACGGGTCTTCGATGGGCCGACTGCACCGGCCGCAGCTGGAGTCTCGAGTTCACGCCTTTCGAGGTCGCCGAGCGGCTGAAGGCGCAGGTCGAGGCGCGCCCGTGCGCCTGGATCTACACCTCGGCGACGCTCGCGGTCGGCGAGGACTTTAGCCATTTCACGCGCCGCGTCGGAGCAGAAGGCGCGCGGACTCTGCTGATCCCGAGCCCGTTCGATTATGAGTCTCAGGCCCGCCTCTATCTGCCGAGCGGGCTTCCCGATCCGGCCGATCGCAGCTACACGGGCGCAGTCATTGAGGCGGCGCTGCCGCTGATCCGGGCGGCCGGGGGGCGCAGTTTCGTGCTATTCACGAGCCACCGGGCGCTTGCCGAAGGGGCGCGCCTGCTGAAGGCGACGCTCGGCGAGCGGGACGAGTTCCCGGTTCTGGTCCAGGGCGATGCGCCACGCGATGCTCTGCTCCGGCGCTTTCGCGAACTCGGCAATGCCGTGCTGCTGGGGACCGGGAGCTTCTGGGAAGGTGTCGACGTCCGCGGCCCGGCGCTGTCGCTGGTCGTGATCGACAAACTGCCCTTCGCCGCGCCCGACGATCCGATCCTCAAGGCCCGGCTGGAGGGCTTGAAGCGCGACGGTCACAACGGCTTCACCGAGCACCAGCTGCCGCAGGCGGTCCTGGCGCTCAAACAGGGTGTCGGGCGGCTGATCCGCGATCCTGACGACTTCGGCGTCGTGATGCTCGGCGATCCGCGCCTTGTGTCCAGGAGCTATGGGCGCGCGTTTCTCGCGAGCCTGCCGCCGATGACGGTGACGCAGGATGTGGACGAAGCGGTCCGGTTCTTGCGCCATCACCTGAGGGAGTTCCTCCCAACGGGTACGCCGTGAGGATCCTGGCGCTCGATACAGCGACGGAGGCGTGCAGCGCGGCGCTGCTCGACGGCGAGCGGCTGCTGATGCGCTATGAACTCGTGGTGCGCGGGCACGCCGAGCGGTTGCTGCCAATGGTGGACGAACTACTCAATGAGCGCGGAATCGCGCTCTCGGCGCTCGATGCGATCGCCTTCGGCAGGGGCCCCGGCGCGTTCACCGGGGTACGGATCGCGGTGAGTGTCGCCCAGGGTTTGTCGCTCGGAACTGGGTTGCCGCTGATCGCGATTTCGGACCTTCGGGCCCTCGCGGCGGCTGCGCTCATCCGCAGTGTCGATGCCGACCACGCGCTCGTCTGCCTCGATGCGCGGATGGGAGAGGTGTACTGGGGGCTCGCGCGCCGCGAGGGTCCTGGCTGCGTGCTGCTCGGCGAAGGACTCGCATCTCCCGATGGCGTCCCCGATCCCCCTGCGGGCGCATGGGTCGTCGCGGCCGGGCACGGCTGGTCGGCCCACCCGCGGCTCGTCGACCGCCTCGGGGCGGGCCTCGTGGGATCGTGGCCGAGCCTCCTTCCCGACGCCGGGACGATTGCCCACCTCGCGGTCGAGGAGCTGCGGCAGGGCCGCACGGTCGGGCCGGAGGCGGCAGAGCCCGTGTACCTGCGTAACGATGTCGCAACCCGATCGGGGGCAGCGGCGAAAAAATGACGATCTATTGACACGGGCGGCGCGGGACCCGGGATAAGTCATTGAAATGCAATAATCCGCCGCTGTAATACAGGGATCGCCCCGTGACACGTGCCCGCACCATGACCAGCCGTCAGATTCTCGTCGTCGAAGACGAACGCCCGATCCGTGAGATGGTCGCCTTCGGCCTGCGACGCGCCGGCTTCGACGTCGTCGAGGCGGAGGACACCCGCGAGGCCCGCGCGCGGATGGCGGATCGGCGCCCCGACCTCGTGCTGATCGACTGGATGCTGCCGGACATGAGCGGGCTCGAGCTCACGCGCGCGATCAAGAAGGATAAGGAGACCCGCGAGGTCCCGATCATCATGCTGACCGCCCGGGCCGAGGAGCAGGACAAGGTCAACGGGCTCGAGGGCGGGGCGGATGACTACGTCACGAAGCCGTTCTCGCCGCGCGAGCTCCTCGCCCGGATCAACGCGGTGCTCAGGCGCAGCACGAGCGCGCCCCCCGACGAAATCGTCGCGGCGGGCGGACTGATGCTCGATGCGGCCGGCCACCGCGTGACCGTCGGCCCGGCGACGGTCCCGCTCGGTCCCACCGAGTACCGGCTGCTGTCGTTCTTCATGACCCATCCCGAGCGCGTGTACTCCCGATCGCAATTGCTCGACCGGGTGTGGGGGGGTAACGTGTACGTCGAGGAACGGACCGTCGACGTGCACATCCGCCGCCTTCGCAAGGCGCTGGAAGGCTTCGACTGCGACAAGTTTGTCCAGACCGTGCGCGGCGCCGGTTATCGTTTCTCGACCCGACCCCTCTAAGGCGCTGACCTACCGATTCAATGTCGCCCGCCTGGTCATTCGCGCTGGCTCGCCTGATCGGCGTCGTCGCGATCGCCGCTGTCGTCGGCTACTTTCTCGGCCAGATCTCCCTGACCGTCAGCGTGGCGCTGGCCGCGTACCTCGCGCTGACCTACGTCCGGCTGTACCGGCTCGAGCGCTGGCTGAGAAAGCGTCGCACCGAGGAGCCGCCGGACTTCCACGGCGTGTGGGGCGATGTGGTCGCCCTCGTGATGCGGATCTATCGCCGCAAGCAGTTCCACAAGCGCCGGATCGTGCAGCTGTTCCGCGAGTTCCGCCGCATGACGACCGCGATGCCGGACGGAGTCGTGGTGATGAGCGCGGACCGCGAGATCCAGTGGTTCAACCGCAATGCCGCGCGGCTGCTGAAGCTCAGGCGCAAGGTCGACTACGGTCAGCGGATCGATAACCTCGTCCGGCACCCGGACTTCATCCGCTACCTCGCGAGCGGCGACTTCTCGCAGCCGGTAGTGATCCGCTCGACCGTGGACGCGAGCTTGCACCTCGCGCTGCACGTCGTGGCCTACGGGGCTGGCCAGCAGCTGCTGCTGGTGCGCGACGTCACGCGCCAGATCCGCCTCGAGGCGATGCGCAAGGACTTCGTCGCGAACGCCTCGCACGAGCTGCGCTCCCCCTTGACCGTGATCACCGGTTACGTCGATGCGCTCGCCGATGACCCGGGGATGGATCCGGCGTGGCATGGCCCGCTCGAGGAGATGCGGCGCCAGGCCGAGCGCATGCGTGCGGTCGTCGACGCGCTGATCGAGCTCTCAAGGCTCGAGTCCTCGAGCGGCGAAGCAGCCACCGACCTCATCGACGTCGGCGGCATGCTGACGCTGATGCGGCGCGAGGTGCTCGCGCTCGAACCGCACCCCGAAGTCGCCCTCGAGCTCGAGTCGGACGCAAAGCTCCTCGGCTCCGAGCAGGAAGTTCACTCGATTTTCTCGAACCTCATCTCGAACGCCGTGAAGTACACCCCGCCTGAAGGACGCATCGACATCCGCTGGTGGGTCGATGCGTCCGGCGGGCACTTCTCGGTGCGGGATACCGGCGTCGGGATCGCGCGCGAGCACCTTCCTCGGATTACGGAGCGGTTCTACCGCGTCGATCCTGGCCGCGCGCGATCGACCGGCGGCTCAGGCCTCGGTCTTGCGATCGTCAAGCACGCGGTCCAGCGCCACGGCGGATCGCTCGAGATCGAGAGCGAGGAGGGGGTCGGCAGCCGATTCACGTGCCACTTTCCGCCGCGCCGGGTCGCGGCGCGGGCTCCGCTCGCGGTCAATCAGTGAGCCGCTCACCGCGTATCCCGGCGGCCGTAGCGACCCTGGAGCATGCGGATCGGAGTCGGCGTCGCGCGTGCGGTGCGTCGTGACGCACCGCAACAACTCCCTTTGATTCGTGAGCTCGCGCGCGAGTCGTACCGATCCACTCTAGGGAAGCGCGGCAACCCTCACATCCGTCAGAAAAAATTCTCGGGTCCTTAACCTCCCCGTCATGCCGGGTCGGCACCTTAGGCCAAACCGGTGACGAGGACGACATGAGCCCGGCGTCTCCCGCGACTACCCCCCGTCTCGCCCTTCGCACCGTCTTCATCTCCGACGTCCACCTGGGATTTCGCGGCTGCCAGGCCGACTACCTGCTCGATTTCCTGAACCGTATCGCGGCCGAGCAGCTGGTGCTCGTGGGCGACATCGTCGACCTGTGGAGCTTGAAGCGCAGCGTCTACTGGCCGGTGTCGCACCACGAGGTGCTGAAGACGATCCTGCGGCTCGCGCGCTCCGGAACGCGCGTGATCTACGTGCCGGGCAATCACGACGAGGGCTTGCGTGAGCTGTGCGGTGCCGAGGTCGCGGGCATCGACATCCGCCGCGATTTCATCCACGAGACGGCCGACGGCAAGCGCTATCTCGTGCTGCACGGCGATGACTTCGACGGCGCGGTCCAGTTCAGCGGGTTGCTCAAGAACCTGGGCGAGCGGATGTACGACGTGATGCTGTGGCTCGGGAGGCGCGTGCACGCGGTGCGGCGGCGCTTCGGCTTCGGCTACTGGTCGCTCGCCTCGTGGGTCAAGCGGAAAGTTCCCGACGCGCGCCTGTACGTGGAGCGCTTCGAGCATGCGGCTGCGCACGCGGCGCTGCGCGTCGGGCTCGACGGCGTCATCTGCGGCCACATCCACCGGCCGGAGATCCGCCTGGTCGACGGAATCCAGTACTGCAACGACGGCGACTGGGTGGAGCACTGCTCGGCCCTCGTCGAGGATCGCAACGGCCGGCTCGCGCTGCTCGACTGGACCTTGCAGACGAACGCGCCCGTCACGGCGTCGGTCCGCAGCACCGCGCCGGCGACCGCCCTTGGCACGGCGGCCTGAGGCCGCAGGCACCGGATGAAGGTCGGAATAGTCACGGATGCCTGGCGTCCGCAGACGAACGGCGTTGTGACCACCCTCGCGCGGACGGCCGAGTGCCTCACCGGACTCGGCCACAGCGTCACGCTGATGACGCCGCAGGGCCTGCCGACGATTCCGTGCCCGACGTACCCGGAGATCCGGCTCGCCCTTTTCCAGGGCCGTCGCGTCGCCGCGTGGCTCGAGCGGGAGCATCCGGATGCGCTGCACATCGCGACCGAGGGCCCGCTCGGGCTTGCGGCGCGCAACGCCGCGATTCGAATGCGTCTGCGCTTCACCACCTCGTATCACACCCAGTTCCCTCGCTACCTGCGGGCGCGCTACCCGCTGCCGGAGTGCTGTTCGTACGCGCTGCTTCGGGCATTTCACCGCCGCGCAACGCGCACCATGGTCGGGACCCGGCACGTGCGGCGGGACCTCAGGCGCCACGGCTTCCGGCACCTGGTGCAGTGGAGTCGCGGCGTCGACACGCAGCTGTTTCGCCCGCGACCGGAAGTCCGGCTGCCCTATCCGCGGCCGATCCTGATCTACGTCGGGCGCGTCGCGGTCGAGAAGAGCGTCGAGGATTTCTGCCGCGTGGCAGCAGGCGGCACCAAACTCGTCGTCGGCGACGGCCCGGCGCTCGTCGCGCTGCAGCGGCGCTATCCCGAGGTCGTGTTTGCCGGATTCAAGTTCGGCGAGGACCTCGCTGCCTTGCTCGCGGGTTCCGACTGTTTCGTGTTTCCGAGTCGCACCGACACGTTTGGCCTGGTGATGCTCGAAGCGATGGCGAGCGGACTGCCGGTCGCGGCGTACCCGGTGACCGGGCCGATCGACGTCGTGCGCGAGGGCGAGAGCGGGTGCCTCGACGAGGATCTCGCAGTCGCGATCCGCTGCGCGCTCAGTCTCGACCGCGACCGGTGCCGCGCGCAGGCGCTCGAGCATCGCTGGGAGAGCGCGACCCGCCAGTTCCTCGGCCACCTCGTCGAAGCGCGCGGCGCCGCGGAATCAGCCCCGCCGCGCGGGCGGCTCGCCGCAGCCGTGCAGCGGCTCCTGGGCTACTGACCCGGGCTCGTGGCGCCGAGCCACTCGGACTCGAGCGCGGGCCGACGCGCTCCGGCCAGTTGCTCGAGCAGCTCGCGCCAGTGGCCGAGGACCGCCGGGTGGCGCGCATCGGCGGGGTGGAGCGCCGCGCGTACGCGCGGCGCGGCGCTCAGCGACCGCAGGCGCTGCGTGTTCCAGCGCTTCGACACGGCGCGCCGCAGCCGGGAGCGGGCCGAGTAGACGAGGCTCGGAGCCGCGACGCGTCGGGCCGGGGCACCCGCGAGCGGGACCAGCGCGTCGCGCGTACAGGTGTAATGAAACCCCGAGGCGCGCAGCGCGCGCCATGCTCCCGGCCCCAGCAGCCACGCCGGAGCGACGAACCCGCGCGGCTCGAAGCCCATCGCCGCGATCATGTCCCGTCCCGCGCGGAGGCGGGCGAGCGCTTCATCGTCCGCGAGCGCGCCGAACTCCCCCTCGCGGGCCGTGTACAGGCGCCGCCGGCCCCAATCGAGCGGCGAGCGGGGAACGGGTCCAGTGTCGCGGTGATAGTAGCCATGGACCACGACCTCATCGCCGTCGACGACGCGCTCGCGCAGCGCGGTCGCGAATCCCGGATCGGCGTCGGCACGGCAGCCGCCATGGTAGTGGGGTACGACGAGCAGTGTCGTGCGGACTTCGAGTGGCGCGAGCAGCTCGAGCAGGCGCGCGCAATCAGGCCAGGTGGCCGGTGCAACGTCGTGCACCGAGACCGCGTAGCACGAGGTCATGCAGCGTCCACGGTTCAGGCCGGCAGCAGCGTCGGTGCGTCGCGTAGCAGCGAGGCCCCGTTGAGCAGCTGCGCGTAGTGGCGGACCTGCCTCGTCAGAGTCGCATCCCACGTATGGTGGGCGAGCACCCGGGCACGCGCAGCGGCCCCGCGGGTGGGCGCACCGCTGCGGAACAGGCAATCGACTGCCTCGGCGAGAGCAACCGGCCCTGTCGGGGGCGCGAGCTCGCCGACGGTGGTATCGATGAATTCGGGCATCGCGCCAGCAGCATAGGCGACGACCGGAATGCCGCAGGCCATCGCCTCGAGTGCGACGAGGCCAAAGGTCTCCTGGCGGCCGGCATGGACGAGCGCGTCGCACGCGGCGAGCGTCGCGGCAAGCTGCTCGGCACCCGAGCAGTACGGCAGCAGCGTGATCGAGGCCGTCGGGCGCCTGGGTTCCGGCGCGCCGATCACCAGCAGGTGGTACGGCGCGCCGAGGCACTCGGCCATCGCGTAGAGCTCCGCGACGTTCTTCTCGGGCGCGAGCCGGCCGGCGAAGACGAGGAGCCGCGTGTCTGGCGCGAGCCGGAGGCGGGTGCGGAGCCTCGAGTCGCGGCGCGCGGGATGAAAGACCTGTGCATCGACGCCGAGTGGCTGGACCGCCGTGTTCCCGATCCCTGCAAGCCGGAGCCGCTCGGCGACCACCGTGCTCGGCGCCAGCACGAGGTCGAAGCGCTCGTAGAGCGCCCTGAGATAACCGGCTGCGAGAAGTGCCCCGGGCCGCCCGAGGCGGTGCGCCACGAGGTTGATGAGATCGGAGTGGCAGAACGCGACCGCCGGGACGTGCAGCGTCCGGGCGACTTCCGCCACCTGCCAGCCCATCACGTACGGGTCGCCCGCTTCAAGCAGGTCAGGCCCGAGCTCGGCAAGGGCGCCGCGCAGCGCCGGCAGCCGGATCGGGCAGCGGTAGCCGGCGCGAAGCCGAGGACTGCGAAACTCGACGAGGCCGCCTGCCGTCCCGCGGTCACGAGCCCCGGGAACGAACAGCGTGTGACGCAGGTGGCTGCGGGCGCTGAGCCAGGCGTGCTTCGCTAGAAGGTAGCGGCGGACCCCGCCGCTCGTGTGCGAGAAGAAGAGCGTGGCGTCGACGAGGTGGGCCGTCATCGCCCCTGGAACGCGCTCGGCATCATCAATAAAGTGTACGCAGGCGACATGACGTCGCAATGACGCGCGGTCCGCCCGCCGGACATGTCGCCGGGGGAAGCGGCGCTTCGGCCTGCAGCGCACGCAGGAGGAGCGATTTGGGGTTCGCGGCGCTCGGCCGAGGCGAGCACTGCCTCACCCGGCACCACCCAGCGCGGCGGGCCCGGAGCATCGACAACGCCGCGGCAGGCGAGCGGCCGTCCTCACGTAGTTGTATATTACTCAGTATCTAAAGAGATTTATCTCTTGTAGTAGATAGATGTCACTCGTGTGACGCCGGGGAGCCGGCACAGCTCCCATTGGCGTATACCGCAACCCGCCTGTCACAATTTTCTTCTACAAAGCCGCCAGCCACGCGGGCCGCCGAGCCCGCATTTCGCACCTCCACGGCCCGGCCGGGAGATACCGGGGCGAGTTCACGAGCGCAAAAGCGATGGGTGCCGACGGCTACCTCGTTGAACGCGGACTCATTCCGATGCCGGCCAGCGAGCTCAAGAGTGTCCTGAACGACGCCAAAAACACGAAGCCCGTCCAGCTCTGAACTGTCCTGGACAATCCGCGGGAGTGGGCGCGCCGGGCGCCCCGCACGGCGCCCCAAAGCGCGCTCGCCAGCACGGCAGGATCGCGCGCCGAAGAATCCCGCGAGCTAGAGCACCTCAGGAGCCATTCGCAGGGACAGGGTGAGCGTCGTGCCCCTGTTGGGCGCGCTCTCGATCCGCAGATCCGCGCCGATCAGCTGTGCCTGCTCGCGCAGCCCCACGAGACCAAAGTGGCCTGGATGCGGATCGTGCGGGTCGAAGCCGACACCGTTGTCCTCGATGCGTAGTTCCAGCTGGGTGCCGTGCCGGACCTGCAGCGACACGCCGACCCGCGTCGCCCGCGCATGCTGCTCGACATTGCGCAGCGCTTCTTCCGCCATGCGAAAAGTGGTCTCGGCGCGCTCGTCTCCGAAGCTGGCGGCCGCGGCGTCGGCCGTGAACTCGGTCGGCAATCCGGTGCGATCGATGAAGCGCTCGACGGTCTTCGCCAGTGCGGCGCCGAGGCCGGTATCGCGCACTGCATTGACACGCATCTGCGCGATTGCAATGCGCGCCTCCTTGAGGCCCTCATGGGCAACCTGTTCGGCGCGCGCCAGCTCCTCCGCCACTGATTGCGGATCGCGCGCTTGCAGGCGGCGGAGCAGCCGGATCTCGCTCAACATCGCCATCATCGAGTGCGCCAGCGTATCGTGAAGATCCCGCGCGATCTTCAGGCGCTCGCGCACGACGGCGGCGTAGCGCGACTCCTCGGCGAGCCGCTCCACCTCGCGAGTCCTGACCGCGACGCGGCGCTCAAGGTCGCTGCTGAGCGCCCGCAACTCGCCACGTTCCTGTTGCAGATCGTCCAGGATCCGGGCAAAGGCAACCGCCAGCTGGGCCACCTCATCGTGTCCGCCGGGGACGTCGATGCGGGTGGTCTCATTCCGGCCGACGGCTGCGACCGAGCGCGCCAGGTGCCGGAGGCGGTTCGTCAGGTGCCGCGCGCCCAGGGCCCCGAGCAACGCGGTCAGTGCTCCAAGGCCCATCGACACCGCCAGTATCCGGATCGAGAGCGCGTCGGCGCGCTGATAGACCTGCGCGCGGGGCTCGCTGAGCTGCAGCTGCCAGCCCAACGGCGCGAGGTCGCGTCCGAGGCTAACCGGTGACCGGGCGACGAGGACGGTGGCGCCGTCCGGCAGCCGCTCGAAGCGCGGCGGACCAGGCGCACCCGGTGCCGGTGCGGGCCCGAGTGGCGAGCCATCGTCGGCCACGATCCCGTTCCACGGCCGGCCACGCAACGCGTCCGGTCCAATGAGCACGATCCCGCTGCGATCGAGGACCAGCGCCTGCGCGAAGTCGCGTGCCGCGGGTCCTCCGGTCAGGCGCTGCAGCTGGTTCGGAGCCCAGCGCCAGCGCAGGTGCGCCGCGACCACGCCGACGACCGCGCCGTTGGCGTCCCGCACCGGTGCGGCCACATCTCCAAGCCCTGGCTCGATTGGTACGGCGGAGGGAGCAGCGGCCCCGCGGGCAATCCGGGTCTCCTCGATCACGCCGGTCCACGGTCCGCCGAGCCCTTGAGAGAACCACGGCCGGTCAGCCACGGACGTCGCGGCCGGCAAGCTGGTGCTGGCTGCCACCACGGTGCCGGCAGGGTCGGCCGCGGCGATCCAGTCAAGCTCCGGATACGCGGACTCGAGCTCATCGAACACCTCGCGCAGTCCGCTCGGGCGTCCGGACATCTTAGCCGCGCGCACGATGGCTGCCGCCGCCCGGATGGCACCAAGGCGCGAGGCGATCGCCTGTGCGAGATCGGAGCCGAGCTGGTCGGTTTCGAGCGAGAGCCTGCGGACGTGCTGTTGCACGATGTTGTCGCGCGCGAGACTTCCGACCCAGACTGACGCGGCGAGCGAGAAGCTCGCGGCCAGCACGATGATGAGCCACACGGTGCCTGCCATCAGGCTGTGGCCGGGATCGAGCTCCCGCAGCGCCGCCCTCATCCGGCTTGCAGTGGCCATTGGTCTGCATTACCAGGTGACGAAAGTCACTTCCAAATGATGCACTGTGCATCGCATGATTGCCATTGAGATGCATGGGCGCGGGATTTGTTGTGCCGATGTGTGCTGAGACGTTGCAACGGTGCCGGCTCGGCTCTCTTCGATGTATGGATGCGGTTGGGGCGTGCCGCGTCGCGGCGCGGAGCTGGCGATGAGCAAGGACTTGGTCGCCGTTGCAGACAGGCTATTGGAGGGATCCCCATCGTCGGTAACTGGGAGGTGCGCCGCGTGAGCGCCGTCCGATGACACCGGATGCGACCGCGGGTGCGCCGCGGATTCGGATCGTCATTGCCGAGGACCAGGCGCTCGTGCGGCGAGGAACGACGGCGCTACTCTCGATGGAGCCCGACATGGAGGTCGTGGGCCAGGCGTCCGACGGCATTGAGGCGGTGGATCTCGCACAACGACTCCGGCCTGACGTCGTGCTGATGGACCTGCACATGCCGCGCAAGGGCGGCGTGGCGGCGACCCGCGAAATCACCGCGACGTTTCCCGGCACACAGGTGCTCGTGCTGACGACACTGAACGATGATGAAACCGTGTTCGAAGCGGTGCGTGCGGGCGCTCACGGCTATCTGCTGAAGGACGCGACCGAGCAGGAGCTGCTCGATACGATCCGCGCCCTGCGACGCGGCGAGTCCGGGCTTACCCCGCAGATCGCGCGCAAGGTGATGGACCAGTTCCGTCGCCTGGCGCTGTCAGCGGACTATTCGCCGCGGCCGCACGCGGTCCCGGCGGGGGCAGCGACCGCGCCGTCGCACCAGCAACGGGACTCGCTCACCGAGACGCTGACCGAGAAAGAGGAGAAGATCCTGCGGCTGATCGCCGAGGGCATGAGCAATCGGCAAATCGCCAATGCGGTGTTCCTGGCCGAAGGAACGGTCAAGAATTACGTCAGTCGCATCATGGAGAAGCTGCACGCCAACACCCGCACCGAGCTCGCCGTGCTCACCGCGAAGCAGCGCCGCACCGACTAACGTTGCCGGGGCGGAAATACCGTCACTACCCGTCGCGAAGGCACTCGCGCTGCACACGTTGACTCCGCGCCGGGGCTATTCGATGCTGCCGCGAGCAGCAGGACCGCAGGTGACCGGCGCTCCCGGTTCCGGCGGTGCCCGGCGTGCAGAGGCGCGTGATACGCCGCACAGCGCCGCTGGGCGGGACGGGAGAAGTGACTTTGGTCACCTCCAGCTAGTGACTTTCGCCATCGGCCGGTCGTGACGTTCGGACGCTGAACCGCGGGCGGTGCCTCTCTACAGTGAGCCCATGTGGATCGTGAATCAATTGCCGGACGGAATCGGCCGAGCGGCGCCGGTGCGGGTGACGAGCATCGCCGGGATGACGCCGAACGCCGCTTGCATTTTCGAGGTTGGCAAGGCGGTCGCGGCCGCAGCCCGGATTGCCGTGGGATGTGACATGAGGCCAGCCAGTGCGACGCGCTTCCTCTCGCACCGCTCACCCGCGGACGACATCGATCGCCGGTCACTCGACCGTCGCACCGCGCGGCGGGCGCCGCCTGCCGATGCGCGCCGCCCCCCGTCCCGGGGCCCGCGTGACCTGCCGCGTGCCGGCTAAACCCGCCCGCAAGGCCGCTGCATGTCCGTCGTAGAAGTGGCGCTGAAGCGGCCCTACACGGTAGTGGCCGGGCTGATCCTCGTGTGCCTGCTGGGCATCGGCGCGGCGCTGCGCATGCCGGTCGACATCTTCCCCGAGATCGACATCCCGGTGGTCGCGGTCGTCTGGACCTACAACGGGATGAGCGCCGAGGACATCCAGAACCGCATCCTGACGCTGCACGAGCGGCAGCTCGCCTCGCTGGTCGACGACATCGCGCGGATCGAAGCGGTCAGCTACGTCGGTGTCGGGGTCGAGAAGATCTACCTTCACGAAGGCGCCGACGTGACGCGTGCGGTGTCGCAGCTCGCGAGCAGCGCGCTGGTCGTGCTGAAGTACATGCCGCCGAACATCACTCCGCCGCTGGTGCTGCGGTACGGCGCCACCGACGTGCCGATCATCCAGCTGAGCCTGGCGAGCAAGTCGCTGCCGGACACCAAGCTCAATGACCTCGGCCAGAACATCATCCGCCCGTCGCTCGCCGTCGTGCACGGCGCGGAGGTTCCGTATCCGTACGGCGGCAAGCCGCGAGTCATCATGGCGGACCTGGATTCTCGTGCGCTGCAGGCACGCGGGCTGTCGCCGTCGGATGTCAGCGCCGCCCTGCAGCGCCAGAACGTGATTCTGCCGTCGGGCGATGTGAAGATCGGCGACCGCGACTACCTGCTGACGATGAACAACACGCCCGACGTCATCGAGGCCATCAACGCATTTCCGGTCAGGCAGGTCGACGGGCACACGGTGTTCATGCGCGACGTCGCGCATATCCACGACGGCTTCCAGGTGCAGACCAACTCCGTCGCGGTCGACGGAACCCCTGGTGCGCTGATGATGATCCGCAAGACCGGGGGCGTCTCGACGCTGACGGTGATCGACGGAGTCCGCGCGGCCCTCGAGGACATCCGCAAGGTCGTGCCGCGGGACGTGACGATCAAGACCCTGTTCGACCAGTCAGTGTTCGTCAAGGCGGCCCTCAACAGCGTGCTGCTGAGCGGCTTCATGGCCGCGGCGCTGACTGCGCTGGTGATCATCCTGTTTCTCGGCAACGTGCGGCTGTCGGTGATCGTGCTCGCGGCGATACCCCTGTCGATCATCACCGGGGTCCTGTTCATCGACGTTGTCGGCCAGACGCTGAACACGATGACGCTTGGGGGCTTCGCGCTCGCGATCGGCATTCTCGTCGACAACGGCACGGTCGTGATCGAGAACATCGAGCGCCACGTCGCGATGCACGAGCCGCTGCACGCGGCGATCGTCGACGGCGCCCGCGAAGTCGCGGTGCCGACGTTCCTGTCGACGCTGTGCATCTGCATCGTGTTCGTGCCCGTCTTTCTGCTGCAGGGAACGGCGAAGTACCTGTTCTCGCCACTGTCGCTGTCGGTGATCGGGTCGCTGCTGGCGAGTCTGGCGCTGTCGTTCACGATGGTTCCGGTGCTGTTCAACCATCTGATGCGGGGCTCCGTGGTGGCCTACGCAGGAGAGGCGCACCATCGGCCCGTCGGTACGCACGCGCAGGCGCACGGCATGCTGGCGCACGTGCTGTTCGGCTTCGCGCGCGGCTTCGAGAACTTCCGCGATCGCTACCGCAACACGCTTGCCTGGGCCCTGTCGGAGCCGCGCTCGACGGTAGCGGCATTTGTAATCCTGATGGTGCTATCGGTGCTGCTGTTTCCCCAGCTGGGGCGGGATTTCTTTCCGCAGGTCGACGCCGGGCAGATGCGGCTGCACGTGCGGGCGCCTCCCGGGACCCGGATCGAGAGGACCCAGGAGTACTTTGCGTCGGTCGAGTCCGAGATCCGCCGTCTCGTCGGTGGCGATCAGATCAGCGTGATGCTCGACAACATCGGACTGCCGTACAGCGGCATCAACATTGCCCTCAGTGACTCCGCCACGGTCGGACCGATGGACGGAGAGATACTGATCTCGCTGAAGGAGCGGCACTCCCCGACAGCGGACCTCGTGGCCACGCTGCGGCGCGAGCTGCCGAAACGCTTCGCCCAGCTGCAGTTCTTCTTCCAGCCCGCCGATATCGTCGACCAGGTTCTCAATTTCGGTCAGCCCGCGCCGATCGACGTCCGGGTGTCCGGACCCGACAGGGAGGAGGCGTATTCCCTCGCCTCGGTCATCGCTCGCGCCCTGGGACGAGTGCCCGGGGTGGTCGACTCGCACGTGTTCCAGGTGCCGGACGCCCCCGCCCTGACGGTCGACATGGACCGGGCGCTCGCGACGGAGGCGGGCGTGACGCAGCAGGAAGCGGCCAACAACGTGCTGGTGGCAACCAACTCGAGCGCCCAGACGGCACCGAACTTCTGGGTCGACCCGCGCAACAGCGTCAGCTACCCGCTGGCGGTCCAGGTGCCTCCGTATCGCATCGGCTCCTCGCAGGACCTGCAGACGTTTCCGCTGACCTCCGGTTCGGCGCTGGGGCAGGGGCAGCTGCTCGTCAACCTCGCTTCCTTCGGGCGCAGTGCCGTTCCGCTCGCGATCTCGCAGCTGAACATCCGGCCGGTGTTCGACGTGCACGCCGACGTTCAGGGGCGGGATCTGTACTCGGCGGCGCACGACATCGATCGCGTGCTTGCCGCCCACCGGCCGGCGGCGACCAAGGCGCTGACTGTCACCCTCAGCGGCCAGGTGGAGACGATGCGCGAGAGCTACGCCGGGCTGTTCACTGGCATTGCCTTCGCCGTCATTCTCGTCTACTTGTTTCTGGTGATGAATTTCCAGAGCTGGATGGATCCGCTGATCGTGCTGATGGCCGTCCCGTTCGCGCTCGGCGGGGTGCTGTGGATGCTGTTTCTCACCGCAACGCCGCTCAGCGTCCCGGCGCTGATGGGCACGCTGATGTGCATCGGCCTGACGACCGCGAACAGCATCCTGGTCGTCAGTTTCGCGAACCAGCGCATGGCCGCCGGCGATGAGGCGCTGCAGGCGGCCGCCAGCGCCGGCTACACGCGGCTCCGGCCCGTGTTGATGACCGCCGGCGCGATGATTGTTGGTATGGTGCCGATGGCCTTAGGTATAGGCGAGGGCGGCGAGCAGAACGCGCCGCTCGGCCGGGCGGTGATCGGCGGGCTCCTGTTTGCGACCTTCGCCACGCTGATCTTTGTACCGACCATGTATCGATTGCTGCGCCGACTGGCGCCCGGAGTCCCCGACTCAGCCGCCACAGGTAACGCCAATGCAGCCGCCTGATTCCCCCCCGCCGCCAGCGACGCCCGGTCACGAAGAACGCGCGCCGGCCACGGAGTTCCCGGACGACGTCGCGAGAACCGAGCACCAGGCGGTCTCGACGGCGTTCGACCCCGGCACCGGCCAGCGGCTGAAACGGGCCGCGATCATCGCCGCTGCCGTGCTGCTGGTCGGCTTCGTGGCGGTACGGGTGGTGCGCTTCGTTCACGACTATGGTCTGGCGCGAAGCTCGGAGCGCGCCAACTCGGCGCCACGCCCGGTGGATACCGTGGTCGCGCGGCCGGCCGCCGCTGGCCAGGGCCTCGCGCTCCCCGGGCAGACCGCGGCGTGGTTCGACACCACGATCTATGCGCGGGTCAACGGCTATGTCGCGAGCTGGCTGGTCGATATCGGCGATCACGTGAAGAAAGGCCAGCTGCTCGCGACCATCGAGACGCCGGAACTCGACGCGGAACTCGGCGCGGCGGTGGCGCAGTTGAAGGCATCGGATGCGCAGGCGGTGGCGCGGAAGGCCGAGGCGGAGTTCGGGCGGACGACGAACGAGCGCTGGCGGGATTCGCCGAAGGGCGTCGTGTCCGAACAGGAGCGCGATGCCAAGAAAGCGGACTTCGAGACCAGTGAGGCGCGCCTGTACGCGGCAACGGCCCAGGTGGCCCTCGACAAGGCACGCGTCGACCAGTACAGCGCCCTGGCCCAGTTCAAGCAGGTGCGCGCGCCGTTCGACGGGACGATCACCGAACGCAGGATCGATATCGGCAATCTCGTCACGGCCGGCAGCACCTCCGCGACCACGCCGCTCTACCGGATGAGCCAGAGCGACCCGCTGCGGGTGTTCGTGGACGTGCCGCAGAGCCTCGCCGGGGAGCTGATGAAGCCCGGGGTGCCGGCCGAAGTGCAGGCGAGGGGCGTCCCGGGTGGCGCCCTGCTCGGGACCATCGCCCGCTCGGCGGAGGCCATCAACGCCCAGGCCCGTACGATGCGGGTGGAGGTCGACATCCCCAACAAGGATCACGCGCTGGTTCCGGGGATGTATGTGACGGTCGCGTTCCGGCTTGAGCCGCAAGGGCTCGTCGAAGTGCCTGCGGCCGCACTCGTCTTTCGCGCCGATGGACCGCGGGTCGCGCGCGTGGGTCCCGACAGCAAGGTCGAATTCAGCAAGGTCACGATCGCCCGCGATGACGGCAGCATGGTGGAGCTTGCCTCCGGCGTCGCGGCCGGCGACCGGCTGGTATTGAATATCAGCGGCCGGATTGCCGCCGGCGATGTGGTCAGCGTGACCGGCGGGAGCGGCAGCGCTGAGCAGGCGGCCGGTGCGGGGCATTGATGGATAGGCGAGTGGTGTCCCTGCAGGCAATCGCGCTGGCGCTGCTCGTCGGGCTGGCCGGCTGCGCGGTGGGCCCGAACTACCGGCGCCCCGACGTGCCGGTTCCGCCGGTCTTCGCAGCCACTGCGTCACCCGCCACGGCCCCGACAGCAGCCGTCGCTCCGGATCTCGCGGCCTGGTGGCACGCGCTCGGTGACCCCGAACTCGATTCGCTCGTGGCGCGCGCGGTCAGGATGAACCCGGATCTGGACATCGCCCTGACGCGATTGCAGCAAGCGCGCACCTATGAGGCGGTCGTGCTGGGCTACGCGCTGCCCGAGGCCGATGCGAGCGCCGCAGCCGGTCGCGGAACGGGGACGGATCTCACGCGCGGGCGTGCAGAGTCGGGACTCGTGTCGGCCGACAACACGAACGGCCTGCAGCACATCAACACGATCGCCGGTTTCGACGCCGTATGGGAACTCGACGTGTTCGGAAAGTACCGGCGCGAGATCGAGGCGGCGCGCTACGACCGGCAGGCAGCCGCTGCGGCGCGCAACGCCGTCCTCACCTCGGTGGTCGCCGACGTCGTGCGCGCGTACGTCGACCTGCGGGGGTTCCAGACGCAGGTGGCGATCCTGCGCAAAGCGAGCGAGGTGCTGCGGGAATCGCTGCGACTCGTGACGATTCGCTACGAGCGGGGCATCACCAACGAGCTCGACGTGACGCTTGCGGCGCGGGAACTGGCGACGCTCGAGGCGCAGATCTCGCCGGTCAGCGCGCAGGCGAGCGCGGCACAGTTCGCGCTCGCGACGCTGGTGGGCGAGTATCCGGAGACTCTCGCGACGGAGCTTGCGGAGCCCCATCCGATTCCCTCGATGCCGGGACCAGCCCAAGCCGGAGTTCCCGTGGACCTGCTGAAGCGGCGGCCCGACATTCAGCAGGCCGAGCGCGAGCTGGCTGGAGCGACCGCGCGTATCGGAGTCGCGACGGCCAACCTGTTTCCGCAGATCGCCCTCGTCGGGGCGATCGGATCCCAGGGCCAGGGGTGGGGAACGACTCCGGTCGTCAGCAAGCACGTCTGGTCGTTCGGGCCCGGGGCGATATGGCCGCTGCTCGACTTCGGTGCCCTCGATGCGCAGGTCGACATCGCGGATCTCGAGGCTCACGCGCGCCTGACCATCTATCGGCGCACGATTCTGAACGCGGTGCAGGAAGTCGACACCGCACTCAGCGCCTACACCGCGCAGCAGGACCGCCTCGATCACCTGGGCGAGGGGATGATCGCCGGCGAGCGCGCGATCACGCTGGCGAGCGAGCGCTACGAACGGGGCCTGACCGACTTCCTGAACGTCGTCGACGCCGAGCGCCAGTTCTACGATCTGCAGGAGCAATACGTGACCGCGCAGGTCGGCGCCGCCGAGCAGTTCGTGCAGCTCTACAAGAGCCTCGGCGGCGGCTGGGAGAACTATCAGGTAATCCCGGCCATTCGGCGGCCGGAGCCGGCCGTGATTGCAGCCTTTCAGAGAGTGCTGACCGGCTCCTCGCCATGATGCAGCGGATCCTCGACGACACTCACGGCGAAATCCTCATCGACCCACTGCGCGCGCGCCAGCCAGTAAAACGTGAAGTGAACCTGCTCACCGACCGCGACGCCTCTGGTGGGCAGTCTCGCGAGGTGCCCCAAGCCCCAGTCTTCGGTGGCGACGTCGGCCGGCTCGCGCCAGGCGCTCGTTCCCCAGTGCACCCGCGCAGGTTCTGGTAGCAGCAAGCGCAGCTCCTGGCCGGCGGTGATCTGCCGCAGGCGCTGGCGCGGCTGCCAGAGTGCGTAATCCAGCTTCGGTCGGTCGGCCCCGTAGCGCGCAAAAGTGTGCGCCGGCCGGTCGACCGGCGCGCCGGCGGCGAGACTCATCGCCAGCTTGATGAACTCGGCGTGCGTCCAGACGAGCGGCATCGCCGCGCCGGTCGGCCGGCCCGGATAAAGCCCGCGCTCCGGAATCGCGGCGCTGTCCCACACCTGCTCCGGCAACAGGCCGCCGGCGCCTGCCATCTGCCGCATGGCCTCGAGGTAAGGCCGCACGTCCTCGCCAGCGAGCAGCGCCAGGTGACCGCGCTCGCCGGTCAGGAGTGGCCAGCCCCGTCCGCGGCCCCAGCCATCGAATGGCGCCCCGTCGGGGTGCTCCCCGTAGCCGTCGCCGCTGTACCGGTGCCACACCGGGCCGTTGGGGGTGTCTGTCTTGAGCAAGGCATCGATGGCCCGCACGCTCGCCACGATCCCCGGGTCGCTGGCAGCACGCAGACCAAACCGTGTGAGCTGCAGGCAATCGATTGCGACCTGCTCGTCCGCGGCTCCCTCGACCTGCCGACCGCGGTTGTTGATCCGCAGCGGCCGGTGTTTTGCGCCATCGTGGGTCAGAACGTCGGCCGGCGCGGTGCGCATGTAGTAGCCGGGCACGCCGAGCTCGCGAGCGAGCGCCGTGTCGGCCGCCCACGTCCAGTCCTCCAGCCGTGCGTTCCAGGAATCGGCGAGCATCAGCGCGCACTCGGCCTCCCGCGCTTCGAGAAACCGGCTGCCCTCGACCAACGCGGCGATGGTGACCGCAAGCGTGAACGTATTGATGCCGGTGTTTTCCTCCCAGCGATCCTGGTCGGTCACCGGGCCCGCGCGTGCGATGAACTGGAGCGCACGGCGGATCATGTCGCGGACCTTCACTTCCCCGAGCGCTTCGCGCTCGGCGAGCGCACCGGCGAGCAGCACCGGAAAAGCCGTTTCGTCCAGCTGGATGCCCTCCCAGAACGGCTTGCCGCCGAGCCACTGGTTCTGGAACCAGTGACCGTCGGCCTGCTGGGTCGCGATCAGGTAAGCGAGGATGCGTTGCGCATCGGCCGTGCAGCCGAGTGCCAGCAGCGCGCCGCCCGCCTCAACGAGGTCACGCGCCCATACGAGGTGGTACCCGCCGCGACTGGTGCTGGCCTCGCCCCACGGAATCGAGAGACTCGCAACGAGCGCGCCGGGAAAGGTGTGGTCCTCATGGCACTTGATGACGACCGCCGAGCGTCGCAGCAGCGTGCGCGACTCGGGTGTCAGCTGCTCGGCCAGCGTTGCGGGCCATCGCAACGCCTGCAGCCACTTGAGCCAGCCCCTGCAGTACGCATTCCAGGCAGCGACAAATCCCGCGGCCAGCGACTGCAGTGCCAGGGTCGCGGCCGCTTCGCCGCTGCTCGACAGCCCCACGGCCAGCGTGCCCGCCCGCGGCAGCCGTGCCAGGAGCGCGACCTCGCCCGGACCGGCGACCGCGTAGTGCCAGCTCATGCGCCCGTTGCGGGCGAAGTCCTGCCAGCCATCGCTCTCGCCGACCCGGCCGACCGAGCGTTCGAGCAGCGCCGGGAACCCCTGGCGATCGGCGGCGGCGAGGGCGAGGCCGAAGGGGCCCTGTTCCGCCCACAGGATCGCGCGACCCGCCCAGTCGCCGGCGCCGGCCTGGTTGGCCGTCGCATCGCCGCCGATGCGCGGGGCCGCGAGCACGTACAGCTGAAGCGCCGGTTCGCCGACCAGCACGAAGTCGGCGAGCAGCACGTCGCGCGCGGGGTCGACGCAGATCTGCACGGTCAGGGAAAAGCGCGCGTGCTGGTGCCGAATGGTGATCGCCGGAACAACCTCGCCGAGCCAACTGACCGTGTAGTCGCCGTGCCGGCGCAGCTCGACCCAGAATCCGGCATCGTCGGCGACGATGAACCCCAGGTCCTTGAGTTGCGGAATGTCGGCCCGCGGGTAATACACCTCGGTGATGATTCCCTGTGCCACCGTGAACCAGAGGCGCGACGGTCCGAGGGCCGTGCCGATTGCCTCCTTGGTGGCTGAGGCCCACGTCGCCCAGGCCGCACTCGGTGCGGGAGCCGTTCCGGCAGGAGGAAACTGCTCCGTCATTGCGCTCGCCGACCCCGTACGGCGTGTAGTTGTCGTCAGCTCCGCGACCGCTGCATGTGGACCAGGCGGCTCGACCTGAGTTCCATGGGGACATCCCGTCCCCGGGCGTCCTGGCCGTCATCGCCGGCAGCCACTGGCTTCATGCGCGGCCCGATGGCGACCTTCGACACCTGACCTGCCAGCCGCTGATGGACGACTGGGTGCACAGCGTACTCCAGCCGACGCGTGCGCCGTCGCTGCGCGCTGCGCGCGATCGTTCGATCTGACTGTCCGTGCCCTCCGGTCGCGCCGGCGACGGCATCGCCGGTCGGGACCCCCGATGACGGATGTGTGACAATTCCGTGGCGAGCTTCGACCGGCAGATGAATCGCGATCAACGCGTGCCGCGGCCGGATGCTTGGCGTTATAGTCCGCCCGTCTCACCGCAGGTGATCGCGCCATGGACGTAACCGGGCTTGGACCACACATCTCGCGCCGCTTCAACGAGGACCTCGAGAGCGTGCGCAGCCGCGTGCTGCAGATGGGCGGCTTTGTCGAGCAGCAGCTGACCCAGGCGATCGCGGCGCTGACCGATGCCGACAGCCGGCTTGGCGAGGAAGTCGCACGCAGCGACCACAAGGTCAACCAGATGGAGGTCGCCATCGACGAGGAGTGCAGCCGGATTCTCGCGACTCGCGCGCCGGCCGCCTCGGACCTGCGCCTCATCGTCGCGATCATCAAGACGATCACCGATCTCGAGCGGGTCGGCGACGAGGCGGAGAAGATCGGCTACATCGCCTCGCGGCTCGCGACGATGGAGCGGCCCGAGGACCGCTACCGCGAGATCAGGCACCTCGGCCGCCTGGCGCACCACATGCTGCACGAGGCACTCGACGCCTTCGCCCGGCTCGACGCCGACTCGGCGCTGCGGATCTGCCGGGAGGACCGGGTGCTGGACGAGGAGTTCGAAGCAATCCAGCGCCAGTGCATCACCTTCATGATGGAGGACCCGCGGACGATTCGGCGCGCGCTCGACGTCGTGTGGGTCGCGAGGGCGCTCGAGCGGATCGGGGACCACGCCAAGAACATCTGCGAGTACGTCGTCTACATGGTCCACGGCAAGGACATCCGGCATACCTCGCTCGACGACGCCGAGAAAGAATTGCGCGCCACGGGCCGCGCCTGAGTCGATGATGCTCCCGGCAGCGTTGACTCGCCGGCCGGTGAACCTCGCGGGCTTCATCGCCTGCGCGGTGATGATGGGCTTCGCGCTCTATGCGGAATACGGCCTGGGGCTGAAGCCGTGCAACATGTGCATCCTGCAGCGCGTGTGCGTGATCGCGCTCGGCCTCGTGTTCCTGGCCGCCGCGCTTCAAAATCCTGGGACGCTCGGCGCGCGGATCTACGCCGCTGCCATCGCCATCGTGGCACTCGCCGGTGTCGGTGTGTCCGGAAGGCACGTCTGGGTGCAGATGCAGCCGGCCGGGAGCCTGCCGTCCTGCGGCGCCGACATCCCGACGATGCTCAGCATGATGCCGGTGTGGGAGGTCGTGTCCCGGATCCTGCACGGCGGCGGCGAATGCCAGACGATCCTGTGGAAGCTGTTTGGCATCTCGATGCCGGCCTGGGTGCTGATCGGGGTCGCGACGCTTGGCATCGCAGGCGTCGTGGCCAATGTCGGCCTGGCGCGCGCGCCGGCTCGAGCCAATTGAGGGCGGGCGACGATTCCGGGGCGCGGGCGCGGCCCGCTCTAGCCGAGCAGGCGCTCGAGCGCGCGGACGTAGGCGGCGCGCAGCAGGCAGATCTCCTCCACCCGCACGTGCTCGTTCACCTTGTGGATGGTGCGATTGACGACCCCGAGCTCGACGACCTGCGCGCCGAGCGGTGCGATGAACCGCCCGTCCGAGGTCCCGCCGCCGGTCGAGAGTTTCGGTGTGCGGCCGGTCACGTCCGCGACCGCCTGGCTGACCGCGTTGGATAGATGGCCGGGCGGGGTGTAGAACGGCAGCCCCGACACGAACCATTCAAGCGAGTACTTGAGGCCGTGCCGGTCGAGGATCGCGGTGACGGTCTGCTCGAGGCCCGCCAGGGTCTGCGCCGGCGACCAGCGCAGGTTGAAGCGCGCCTTCAGTTCCCCGGGGATCACATTCGGCGCACCCGTCCCGGCGCTCAGGTTCGAGATCTGAAACGTCGTCGGTTCGAAGTGCGCGTTGCCGCCATCCCAGGTCCGCGTGCACAGCTCCCCGAGCGCGGGGGCAAATGCGTGCACCGGGTTCTCGGCGAGCTGCGGGTAGGCGACGTGGCCCTGGATCCCGTGCACCGTCAGCCGCCCGCTCAGCGATCCGCGCCGGCCGATCTTCACGGTATCGCCAAACTCCTGCTCGCTGGAGGGCTCGCCCACCAGGCACCAGTCGATTCGCTCGCGGCGTGCCTTCAGGTGCTCGACGACGCGCTTGGTCCCGTCGACCGACGGGCCTTCCTCGTCGCTCGTGATCAGGTACGCGATCCGGCCCTGATGGCCAGGATGGGATCCGACAAACACCTCGGTCGCGGTCACCATCGCCGCGAGGCCGCTCTTCATGTCCGCCGCACCGCGCCCATAGAGCACGCCATCGCGGATCGTCGGCACGAAAGGATCCGAGTGCCACTCCTCGAGCGGGCCGGTCGGCACGACATCGGTGTGGCCCGCGAAGCAGAACGTCGGCGCCTCGGCCGGGCCGCGCGTCGCCCAGAAGTTCTCGACATTCCCGTACGGCAGCCGCTCGATGGCGAAGCCAATCGCCTCGAGCCGCTCGATCATCAGCTGCTGGCAGCCGGCGTCGTCGGGACTGACGGACGGTCGGCGGATCATGTCCTGGGTCAGCGCGAGCGTGTCGGGCATCAGATGTGGCCAGGGAGCGGTCGGCCTTTATACGATCCGGGTGCCTCAGGGGCAAGCGGGGCGACGGCGGTCGGGGCTGAATGCGCGCACTTCGGCTCAATTGCCTTCATACGCAGCCACTTGCGACGACTAACTCGACTCTCTGTAAGAACGCGCTGAAAGATTTCTGTCACAAATCTCGCGGATAATCTAGCGGCTGCCTGCGATAACAACTGGCGGGCAACCCACCTGCGGCGGCCTGACGAGGGGGCCGTCGCGCCCTTCGGTCCGCTCTGAGGCATCGATCCGGTACGCATGCAGACCTCGACCATCGTGATCGCCATCCTGGTCCCGAGCGCCGTTGCCTATCGCCTGGGACCCCGCAGGTCGCTCGCGCTCGTCGGCGGCCCGCGGTCGATCCGCGACCTGCACTCCCTGCCGAGCTACTACGGGTTTCTGACCGCGATCTGGTGCGCGCTGCCGGCGCTGCTGGTCCTGGCGGCGTGGCACATGCTCGACCGGCGCCTGATCCTCGACACCGTGCTGTCGCACATGCCGGGAGAGCTGCAGCGCCGACGTGCCGAAGTCCTTTTCCGATTCGGCCACCCTGCTGCCGGTGCAGGTCTACTTGTGGGCGAGCAGCCCGGAACGCACCTTCATCGAGCGAACCTCGGGCGCGATCATCGTGTTTCTGGCCTTCCTGCTGGTCATGAATGCGGCCGCCGTGGTGCTGCGCAGCCGTTTCGAGCGGCGCTGGTAGCGCCGAGGTAACGACAGATGGCGACACAGATGGCAACCACCGACGAGAACCTGCGCACCCGCGTGCCGCGGGCCAGCGTCTCGGCCGCGGCGGACCAGTCGCAGCCCGGCGACAAGATCGAGACCCACACCGTCGGTCAGGTCACGGTCGCAAACCCGGTGATGATGGCGCGCAGGGTCAACGTGTTCTACGGCGACAAGCACGCGATCCGCGACGTCAGCATCGACATCGCGCGCAACGCGGTCATCGCCTTCATCGGGCCGTCCGGCTGCGGCAAGTCGACCTTTCTGCGCTGCCTCAACCGGATGAACGACACGATCCCCATCGCGCGGGTCACGGGCAGCATCACGCTCGACGGCGAGGACATCTACGGCACGGAGCAGGACCCGGTGCAGCTGCGGGCGCGGGTCGGCATGGTGTTCCAGAAGCCGAACCCGTTCCCGAAATCGATCTACGAGAACATCGCCTACGGGCCGCGGATCCACGGGCTCGCGGCCAACCGCGCCGACCTCGACGAGGTGGTGCAGACCTCGCTGCACAAGGCAGGCCTCTGGGACGAGGTCAAGGACCGCCTCGACAATCCCGGCACCAGCCTGTCGGGCGGCCAGCAGCAGCGGCTGTGCATCGCGCGCGCGATCGCGGTCGATCCGGAAGTGATCCTGATGGACGAACCGTGCTCGGCGCTCGACCCGATCGCGACCGCGCGGATCGAGGACCTGATCGACGAGCTGCGCCAGGGTTACGCCATCGTGATCGTCACGCACAACATGCAGCAGGCCGCGCGCGTGTCGCAGCGCACCGCGTACTTTCACCTCGGCGACCTGATCGAGGTCGGCGCGACCGACCAGATCTTCACCAATCCGCGCCACAAGCTGACCGAGGACTACATCACCGGCCGCTTCGGCTGAGGTAAGGGAACTCACGTGGAAGGGCATATCGTTCGGACCTACGACGGCGACATCCTGAACCTCAGGATGCGGGTGCTCGGTATGGGCGGGCTCGCGATCGACCAGGTGCAGCGCGCGGTGCAGGCGCTGGTTCGCGGCGACGACGACGGCGCGCGCGAGATCGTGGCCCGCAGCGCCGAAGTCACGGCCTACGGCCGGACCATCGACGATGAGATCGTCGGCCTGATTGCGCGGCGCCAGCCGGTCGCCTCCGACCTGCGCGCGATCCTGACGGTCGGCCGCGTCGCCACCGACGTCGAGCGTATCGGCAACGCCGCCCGCAAGATCGCCCGGCTGGCGCTCGAGCTGCACCGTAGCGGCGAGATCGCGCCGTTCCGCCAGTTCTACAACGACGTCCGCAAGATGTCGCGGGTCGCCCTGTCGATGGTGCGCGACGCTCTCGACTGCCTCGACCGGGTCGACGTCGAGGGCGCGGCCGCGGTCGCACGGCGCGATGCCGACCTCGACGCGGAGTTTCACCTGGCGCTGCGCGAGCTCGTGACCTACGTGATGGAAGACCCGCGCTACCTGCAGAGCACGATCCAGACCGTGTTCCTGCTGAAGGCCCTGGAACGCGTCGGCGACCACGCGCGCAACATCGCGGCGGCGGTGCCGCGGCTCGCGCGCCGCGACGACGTCGCGGTGGATCCGCCGGCGGTGGTGCCGGCGCAAACGGCCTCCGACGCCAGAGCCCCGGGCTGACCGGCCGGCGCGGGAGCCAGCGCGGGCCGCGCGGCTCAGTCGCGCAACAGGTCGTTGAGAGAGGTTTTGGCCCGGGTCTGCGCGTCCACCCGCTTGACGATGACCGCGCAATAGAGCGAGTACTTGCCATCCGCCGACGGCAGGTTGCCGGGCACCACGACCGCGCCGCCCGGGACGCGCCCGTAGTGCACCGTCCCGGTTTCCCGCTCGTAGATCTTGGTGCTGGCGCCGATATAGACACCCATTGAGATCACCGCGCCGCGCTCGACGATGACGCCCTCGACGATCTCCGAGCGCGCGCCGATGAAGCAGTCATCCTCGATGATCGTCGGGCTCGCCTTTATGGGCTCGAGCACGCCGCCGATCCCGACGCCGCCCGAGAGGTGGACGTTGCGACCGATCTGCGCGCACGAGCCGACCGTGGCCCAGGTGTCGACCATGGTCCCGGAGTCGACGTAGGCGCCGATGTTGACGTAGCTCGGCATCAGCACGACGCCCGGCGCAATGAATGCGCCGCGCCGCGCGATCGCCGGTGGCACGACGCGGGTGCCGCCGGCGCGCAGCGCCGCCTCGCTGAGCCCGGCGTACTTGAGCGGCACCCGGTCGAAGAAAGTCGTGTAGCCGGCGTCGAGAACGGCATTTTCGCGGGTCCGGAAATACAGCAGCACCGCCTTCTTGAGCCATTGGTTGACGACCCAGCCGGACGGCGTCGGTTCGGCGACGCGCGCGCGGCCGGCGTTCAGAAGTTCAAGCGCGTCCTCGAGCGCGAGCCCAAGTTCGGGCGGCGTGCTCGCGGGCGAGAGCTCGCCGCGCCGCTCCCAGTGAATCTCGATGAGCTTGCGGAGCGTGTCGGTCATCGACGGCGCCTCTCGAGGAATTGACGGATGCGCTGCGCGGCCTCGAGGCACTCATCGAGCGGCGCCACCAGCGAGATCCGGACGCGGCCGCGGCCGGGATTGCCGTGCTCGCCGTCGCGCGCCAGGTAGCGGCCGGGGAGCACCGTCACGTGCTGGCTCGCGTAGAGATCGCGGGTGAAGGCCTCGTCGTCGTCGCCGACCTCGGGCCAGAGGTAGAAGCTCGCGGGCGGGCGCTCGACCTTGAGGACCGCGGAGAGGACCGGCAGCACGGCGTCGAACTTTGCGCGGTACAGCGCGCGGTTCGCAACGACGTGGGCGTCGTCGTCCCAGGCCGCGATGCTGGCGTGCTGCACGTGGATGGGCAGGGCGCAGCCATGGTAGGTGCGGTACAGCTTGAAGCGCGCCAGGACCTCCGGGTCGCCGGCGACGATCCCGGATCTGAGGCCCGGCAGGCTCGAGCGCTTCGACAGGCTGTGAAACGCGACCACCCGCTCGAAGCGCGTGCGGCCAAAGGCCCGGCAGGCGCCGAGGAATCCGGCCGGCGGGGCGCGCTCGTCGTCGTAGATATCCGAGTAGCACTCGTCGGCGGCGATGATGAAGTCGTGGCGGTCGGCGAGCGCGAGCACCTCGCGCATGAACTCGAGGCCGAGCGTCGCGCCGCTCGGGTTGCCGGGCGAGCACAGGTAGAGGAGTGCGCAGCGCCGCCACAGGGCGTCCGGCACGGCCGCCAGCTCCGGTACGAAGCGGTTGGCGGCCGTGGTGTCGAGGAAGCACGGTTCGGCGCCCGCGAGCAGCGCCGCGCCTTCGTAAATCTGGTAGCAGGGGTTCGGCATTGCGACCAGGGCGTGCGCGGCCGGATCGACGATGGTCTGCGCGAACGCGAACAGCGCCTCGCGCGTGCCGTTGACCGGCAGGATCATCGTGTCGGGATCGAGGCTGCCACCGAGCGCGAACCGCCGGTCGAGCCAGTGCGCGGCCGAGCGGCGGAACTCCGGCAGCCCAGCGGTCGCGGGGTAGGTGCCGAGCGCGCCGAGCGCCCCGATCAGCGCCTCGACGGCCAATGCCGGCGGCGAATGCTTCGGCTCCCCGACCGAGAGCGGGATGTGCTTGAGGGTCGCGGGCGGGGAGATTCCCGCAAGCAGCCGCGCGAGGCGCTCGAACGGATAGGAGCGGAGACGGTCTAGGCCCGGGTGCATTGCGGGGCTGCGGGTTCAGGCGCGGCGATCGAGCGCGCCGATGAGCGCCGCCTCGACCCGCGCGCGGGCCGCCGCATCGAGCGGCCGGTCGTCGGAATCGGCGATGTAGAACACATCCTCGGCGCGCTCGCCCACCGTCACGATCCGCGCGCCGTGCAGCGCGACTTTCTCGCGGATGAACACCTTGCCGACTTCCGACAGCAGTCCCGGACGGTCGGAGGCGACGAGCTCGAGGACCGTGCGGCGGTTGCGCTCATCGTCGGCGAAGACGATCTGCGTAGGAGTCATGAACATCCGCACCTGGCGTGGGGCGCGGCGGGTGACGGTGAACGAGGAGCTTGCGTCCTCCCGCAGGCTGCGCCACAACCCCTGCTCGATCTCGTGGATCCGCGAGCGATCGGTGATCGCCCCGCCCGTGTCCTCGAGCACGAGGTAGGTCTCGACCGAGAAGCCGTTCGCGGTCGGCGTGATCCGCGCGTCGAGGATCGTCAGCCCCATCTGATCGAGCACGGCGGTGGCGCGCGCGAAGCTGTGGTGGCGCCGGAGCGTGTAGCTGAAGATCGCCGTCCCGCCGCGGCCGGTCTCCTGGCGCACGGCCACCAGCGGCTCCTCCTCGAATGGATCGCGGTCGGCGAGCAGCCCGGTGTGCCAGGCGATCTCCTCGGCGGTGTGGCGCAGGAAGTAGGCGCCGGTCAGGGTCTTCCAGACACGCTCGACATCCGATTCGGCGACCGAGTCGCGGCGCAGGATCTCGCGGGCCTCGGCCTGCGTCTCGGCAATCAGCTCGTCCTGGTCGATGGGACTCTCGACGCCGCGCCGCAGCGCCCGTCCGGTACGCTCATAGAACTCCTCGAACAGCGATGCCTTCCACGTGTTCCACAGTTTAGGGTTCGTGCCGCGCACGTCGGCGACCGTCAGCACGTACAGGTAGTCGAGGTGAGTGTGATCGCCGACCCGTCGCGCGAACTCGTTGACGACCTCGGGATCGGTGATGTCCTTCTTCTGCGCGGTGATCGACAGCAGCAGGTGGTGGCGCACGAGCCAGGCGACCAGGCGCGCGTCGTACCGCGACAGCCCCTGCTCGAGGCAGAACGCCTCGGCATCCACGGCGCCGAGCTCGGAATGGTCGCCGCCGCGGCCCTTGGCGATGTCGTGGAAGATCGCGGCGAGGTAGGCGAGCTCGGGACGCGGCAGCGTCCGGAACAGCGCCGACATCTTCGGGAACTCGTGATCGAAGCGCGGCAGCGCGAAGCGGCGCAGGTTGCGGACCACGAACAGCGTGTGCGCATCGACCGTGTAGGCATGAAACAGGTCGTACTGCATCCGGCCGACGATGCGGCCGAAGGCCGGGATGTAGCGGCCGAGCACGCCGTACAGGTTCATGCGCCGAAAGCCGCGGGTCACGCCTTCCGGCTCGCGCAGGATCTCGAGGAACAGCCGATGGTGGCGCGGGTTCTGGCGGAACTCCTCGTCGATCAGCCACAGGTGGCGCTGCAGGCTCCTGATGGTCGCCGCGCGCACGCCCTTCAGACCGGGATTTTGCTGCAGCACCTGGAACATCTCGAGAATCGCCGACGGCGAGCGCAGGAACACCTCGTCGCTGACGACTTCGAGGTACTCATTGCGCACCTGGAAGCGGCCGTTCAGCGGCTCGGGGTTCACCGGCGCGGGATTTAGGATCGCCTCGCTGAACAGCTGCAGCAGCATTTCGTTGAGCAGCGAGATGTCCATCACGGTGCGGTAGTAGCGCTGCATGAACTGTTCGACGGCGAGCGTGTAGGTCGCATCCTCGTAGCCGAACTGCCGCGCGAGGCGGATCTGGTGGTCGAACAGCAGCCGGTCCTCGCGCCGGCCAGTCATCACGTGCAGCGCGAAGCGGATCTTCCACAAAAGTGCCTGCGCGGCCTTGAGCTTCCTGAGCTCGATGCGCGTCAAAAAGCCGTGGTCGACGAGTTCATCGAGCGTCTCGGCGCCGAAATGGCGTTTCGCGACCCAGGCGATCGTCTGGATGTCCCTGAGGCCGCCCGGACTCGCCTTGACGTTGGGCTCGAGGTTGTAGGCCGTGTCGTGAAACCGAAGGTGCCGCGCCTGCTGCTCCCTCACCTTCGCCTCGTAAAACTCAGCGGCGCTCCAGATGACGTCGGGCGCGAGCGCCTTGCGCATCGCACCGTACAGGGCCTCCGGACCCGCCAGCAGCCGCGCCTCGAGCAGTGTCGTCGCGACGCTGATGTCCCCGAGGCTCTCCTGCTGGCAGTCGTCGATGGTGCGGACGCTGTGGCCGACCTCGAGGCCGATGTCCCACAGGAACGTCAGGAAGCGCTCCAGGCCCGCCTGCCACGGCGCCGACTCGGTCTTCGGGAGCAAGACCATCACGTCGATGTCCGAGCACGGATGCAACTCGCCGCGCCCGTAGCCGCCGACCGCGATCAGCGCAAGCTCGCCCGCGTGGCCGGCCGCGTGCAGTGCCCAGGCCCTCGTCAGTACCAGGTCGACGACCCTGGCGCGGTCACGAACCAGCATTTCGACCGGCTCGTCCGCCATGAACCGCGCCTTGAGCGCGGTGTCGGCTTCCTCGAGCACGCGTCTGAATCCGGCGATCGCCTCGGCCGAAACGTCGAGCGTGACCGTCTCGAGGCGCTCGGCGAGGCGGGCCAGCAGGGGCCACGTGGGTGGTGCGGGCGCGGGTGGGGCGTCGTCGGTGTCGTACGGGACCGGCTGAATGTCCACCGGCACCCTACGCGGCGCCCGCGACGGCCCGCCGCTCGCGGTCGGCGCGGCCAAGCGTCAGCACCTCGTGGCCGGTCGAGGTCACCAGCACCGTGTGCTCCCACTGCGCCGACAGGCTGTGGTCCTTGGTGACGACGGTCCAGCCGTCCGGCAGCAGCCGCACGTGGCGCCCGCCGGCGTTGATCATCGGCTCGATCGTGAACGTCATGCCCTCGGTGAGCGTGAGCCCGGTGGCCGGCTCGCCGTAGTGCAGCACCTGCGGGTCCTCGTGGAACACCCGGCCGATCCCGTGGCCGCAGTACTCGCGGACCACCGAGAATCCCTGCCCCTCGACGAAGGTCTGGATCGCATGGCCGATGTCGCCGAGCCGGGTGCCGGGGCGGACGAGGCCAATCCCGATCCACATCGCCTGGTGGCAGGTCTCGACCAGGCGCCGGGCCTGGACCGAGGGCGCGCCGACGAAGAACATCCGGCTCGAGTCGCCGTGCCAGCCGTCCTTGATGTCGGTCACGTCGATGTTGACGATGTCGCCATTCTTGAGCCGCTTGTCGCCCGGAATCCCATGGCAGACGACGTGGTTCACCGAGGTGCAGATCGACTTCGGGAAGCCCTTGTAGCCGAGCGGGGCCGGGGTGGCGTGCTGCACGTTGACGGTGTAGTCGTGGCAGCGCCGGTCGAGCTCCTCGGTCGTGACGCCGGCGACCACATACTCCCCGATCATGTCGAGCACGTCGGCGGTGAGCCGCCCGGCGAGCCGCATCGCAGCCTGCTCGGCGGCGGTCTTGATGGTCGCGGTATGGGGATCGTAGGGGCGCAACATCGGAACGGGGAAGGGGAAACGTGCTAAACCGTTGTTTGTACGGGGCTAGCATGGTATAAAGCGCGGCGTTTTTTAGCAACGAAATCCACACGCGCATCGTCACGTGCGGACGGGTGCCGGTCGGCCTGTCCTGCGAGCCTCGCAGGGCCCCC
>Ga0209415_10001582_pt1 | contig 43523 bp, 32 predicted proteins | sample PeaSoiSIISIP2007_FD_187696 | JGI IMG/M metagenome (GOLD analysis project Ga0209415, IMG submission 187696) | Peat soil microbial communities from Weissenstadt, Germany - SII-SIP-2007 (SPAdes) (version 2) | ecosystem: Environmental > Terrestrial > Soil > Wetlands > Peat | place: Germany...
CTCGGGAATATTTTCATGGCCTTTTGCGGGCCGAAGGCCCCCGACAAACAGGGCACGGCTTCAGCCGTGCCGACGCGCGATCCACTACCACGGCCTTCAGGCCCTGTAACAGGGCGACGGCCCCCTGGGAGTTTTATCAACCAGCTTCAGAGACGATGCTCTAGCCACCGCCGGGTTCCGGCGGCCGGTCCGCTTGGCCGCCGCTCGCGATAGCGGCAAGTAATCGGCGCGCATGGTACAAAGTGCGTATGCCCTCTTTTCGCGTCGAGACACCGCAGGGGTGCTATGACGCCATAGTCGAACGCGGCATCATTGGCCGCGCGGCGCAGTTCGTGCCGGCCCGTGCCGGCAAGGTGTTCGTGGTCTCGACTGACGACGTGTGGCGCCACCAAGGCGTGGCTTTGGCCGCGGGCCTGCGCGATGTCGCCCACGAGGTTCTATACCTGCCCGGCGGCGAAGAGAACAAGCGGATGGCGCCGCTGGAGGCCCTGGCCGAACGGATGGTACTGGCGGGCGGTGACAGGGCCAGCGTCGTGGTGGCCTTCGGCGGCGGCATCGTCAACGACATGGGCGGGTTTCTGGCCGCCATCTTCATGCGCGGCGTTCCCGTGGTTCAGATCCCCACCACGCTGCTGGCGCAAGTGGATGCGGCGATCGGCGGCAAGACCGGAGTCAACCTGGAAAGCGGCAAGAACCTGGTGGGCAGCTTCCACCAGCCGATCGCGGTGCTGATCGATCCGTCCGCACTCGAGACTTTGCCGGAGCGCGAATACCGCGCCGGGCTGTGGGAGATCGTCAAGGCCGCCATCATTCGCGAGCCTGCGCTGTTTCATTTCCTGGCGGAACGGAGCGCGGACGTGCTGGCGCGGAAACCGGAGGCGGTGGACCGCATCATCGCCGATTCGGTCCGCATGAAATGCGAGGTGGTAACGGCAGATGAGCGCGAAGGCGACCTGCGGCGCATCCTCAATCTCGGTCACACCTTCGGGCATGCGCTCGAGGCGGAAACCGCCTATCGCCGTTTCCTGCACGGCGAAGCGGTGGCGTTCGGCATGCGCGCGGCAGTGCGACTGGGTGAACGCACCGGGCACGCGTCTGCCGCCGATGCGGCGCAGATGCTCGAACTCATCGAGCGCTACGGGCCGATTCCATCGCTCGAAGGGATCTCCGCGGAGCGGTTGCTGGCGCGCCTGGTGCACGACAAGAAGACCTTGCGCGGCAGAGTCCACTTCGTGCTGCCCGCGCGGATCGGCGCGGTGGAGGTGGTCGCCGGGATCGACCAGCCGCTGGTGCTCGATGCCATCAGGTTCGCGCTTTCATGAAGGGCACCACACCCTTAGGCGCGCGCGATGAGCGGGAGGCCGCGCTCTGGGTGCGGGACATGTTCGGCCGCGTGGCGCACCGCTACGACCTGGCCAACCATCTGCTCTCCTTCAACATCGACCGCTACTGGCGCACCCACACGGTAAAGCGGGTACGGCACATCCTGGAGCGGCCCGAAGCGCGCGTGCTCGATATCTGCTGCGGAACCGGCGACCTCGCCCTGGCGCTCGCTCACGCCCACCAGGGGTCCGTGCTGGGCTCGGATTTCTGTCATCCGATGCTGGTGGCCGCGCGGCAGAAGGCGGAGGCGCGGCAGGCACGCACCGCCCTGTTTGAAGCCGATGCCTCAGATCTGCCGCTCGGGGACGGCTCGGTCGATCTGTTGACGGTGGCGTTCGGCTTTCGCAACCTGGCCAACTATGCCGACGGCCTTGCGGAAATGCGCCGCGTGCTGGCGGTGGGAGGCATCGCTGCCATCCTGGAATTCTCGCAGCCGCCCAACGCGGCCTTCGCCGCCCTCTACAATTTCTACTCGCGCCGCATTTTACCGCTGATCGGCGGCGTGCTTTCCGGATCGCGCGACGCTTACACCTATCTGCCGGAATCGGTGCGAAAGTTTCCGGGAGCCGCGGAACTGGCGGACGAGATGCGCCGCGCGGGCTTTGCCCAGGTGAGCTACGAATACCTCACTGGCGGCATCGTCGCCCTGCACCTGGGCGTCGCCGCCTGAATGCCACCGTAGGGGCCGGGCATGCCCGGCCTGCGTTGTGGGGCAGGTTGGTAACCTGCGCGCCGATTGACAATCGGCGCAGCCGGGCAACGCCCGGCCCTTTCACTGACCGCTCCCTACGGTCGCGGCTCCGATCCTTTCAGAGCCGCGACCAGAGGGAGCGGTAGGCGGATAAGCCCCGGTGAGTCACTGCCTAAGCACTTCCTGGAAGCGAGTTGTGGGGCAGCGTTCCCAACTGCCCCCACAGTCTCAGCCCAAAATGCCCGCCGCCCCCCTTACGCCTTGATCGGCTTGTAAGACACCTTCCAATTCTTCTCGTCCCAGTACAGCGACCGCCCCTCGCGGTAGGATTGCACCGCCAGGTTGATCACCACCACCGCTCGCGCGCCGGTCTCGACATCCAGGTGCGGTTTTTCGCGGGTGCGCATGCACGCCAGGAAATTCCGGATGTGCGCGGAGAGCATGTCGGTCTGCTCCACCGGAATCTTGATTTCCTCGGCGCCGAATTTGGCCGCATACTCCTTACCGCCAAGCGGCTCGATTTTGTGCGATTCCGGGTTGAACGCCGTTTCCGGCCGCACGATGATCTCCGGCGACGGGCTTTCGAACTTGCCGTGCTCCACCATGATGATGGTGCCCGCGTGGCCGCGGATCAGTCCCGGAATGTGCTGCGAATTGCCCATCGACGAGCTCAGCACCAGCGAGTGGCCCTTGGCATATTCCGCCACCAGGTGGAAAGTGTCCGGCACTTCCCGCTCGTCGTGGAACACGTAGATGCCGCCCGAGCCTGTGACTTTGAGCGGGAACTGCGCTTCGCCCCAGCAGATATTGAGCGGTGCCACCACGTGGTAGAACAGGTCGGTGGCGATGCCCCCGGAGTAATCCCAGTATTTGCGGAAACGGAAGAAGCGGTCCGCGTCATAAGGCCGCTTGGGAGCCGGGCCGAGCCAGCCTTTCCAGTCGATGTAGTTGTCACCCTTGCCTTCGGGGCCCGCGTCGTGTTCGATTCCCCAGTTCCACTCGCCCTCGAACGAATTGCGGTGATACGATCCCTGGCTCATGATCATCTGCCCGATCATGCCATCGGCGATCGCCTTACGCGCCTTCCACCATTGGTCGGCGGAAGTGGTTTGCGAGCCCACCTGCAGCACGCGCCCCGTCTCCTTCACCGTGTTGACCAGTTGCCGCGCCTCTTCGTTGGTGTGGGTCATCGGCTTTTCCAGGTACACGTCCTTGCCGCGATCCATGGCCTCCAGCGCCATCCTGGCGTGCCAGTGATCCGGCGTAGCGATGATAACCGCGTCGATGTCGGGCTTCGCCAGCAGCTCGCGGTAATCGAGAAATCCGGGCATCTTGATGCGTTCGGCCGTCTCCCGCTTGCGCTTTTCGTAGACGTCGCACACGGCGGCGATCTGGCAGCTGTTGTCCTCCTTTCCCACCAGGGCGAAATGCCCCGCCACGTATTGGCCACGGCCTCCGCAGCCGATCACGCCAATGTTGATGCGATCATTGGCCCCAATCACGCGGCCCTGTGTTCTATCGCTGCGCGCGCCCAGCGCCGAGCGTGCCGCGCCCACCGCCAGCCCGGCGGCGCTGACGCTCTTCAGAAAATCCCTGCGATCGAGAGACTCGTTTTCCATCGCCATGCTCACTCCCTAAATGGTGCCAGTCTGAAACTCGCCCCTCATTATCTCTCCATGCACCGCCATCGGCTCGCTTACTCGGAAGATGGCAAGCTGAAGCGCCCTACCAAGAACATGCACCGTCGGTAGGGCACGCTTTAGCGTGCCCTAATCAAAAGAAACGACACGTCGACCGCCAATAATTCCCGTCGCGGCGCCTCGCACACACGGCCCTCCCGCGCGCCCTCTACAGTAAACTAAATACATCGTGCTCGGCAGCCCGAAGCCGAAGCCGACATTCGTTATGCCCACTCACATCGTCCAAGTCGACGCTTTCACCGATCGCCCCTTTGCCGGCAACCCCGCGGCGGTTTGTGTCCTTTCCGAACCGCGCCCCGACACCTGGATGCGCGACGTGGCGCGCGAGATGAATCTCTCGGAAACTGCTTTCCTGCATCCGCAGGACGGCGGATACAACCTGCGCTGGCTAACGCCCGCGGTGGAAGTGGATCTGTGCGGCCACGCCACCGTCGCCAGCGCGCACGTGCTGTGGGAAGACGGCCACCTGCCGCAAGGCAAGCAGGCGCGCTTCCACACCCGCAGCGGCCTGCTGCTGGCGGACCAGCGCGGCGAATGGATCGAGCTCGATTTCCCGGCCAAGATCGCGGCCTCCGTAGAACCGCCGCCGGGTTTGGTTGCAGCGCTCGGCGTCAAAGCTACGAACGTCTCGCGGAACCAGTTCGATTACCTGGTGGAAGTCGCGTCGGAAGAGGAAGTGCGCTCCGCCGCGCCGGATTTTACCGCCTTGAAGAAGGTTGGGGCGCGCGGCATCATTGTCACCGCCCGCGCCTCCACCGCCGGATTCGACTTCGTCTCGCGCTTCTTCGCGTCCGGCTCAGGCATCGATGAAGACCCCGTCACCGGCTCATCGCATACCGCCCTGGGACCTTATTGGGCCGAGCGCATGGGCAAGTCCGAGTTCACCGCCTTCCAGGCCTCCGCGCGCGGCGGCACCGTACGCGTGCGATTAAACGGCGACCGCGTGATCCTCGGCGGACAAGCCGTCACCGTGATGCGCGCTGAATTGCTGGCATAACCGTTATGAACGCACTGCTGTTGGAACAACACCGGCAACTTTTCCTTTCGGGGACAGGCTACGAAACTCCGAAATTCGGCGGACGTTCTATTTCGGAGTTTCGTAGCCTGTCCCCGATTTCCGTCCATTCTGTTGAAGGCGGCGCAATCGCGGCCAGGCCGTCATCGTGATGCGCGCCGAACTGTTGGGATTACTTTATGAACGCACTATTGATGAAAGAGTACCGGCACCTGGACTTGGTGGACATGCCCGGCCCGGCACCGGGGCCCGGAGAATTGCTCGTCCGCGTCCATTCCTGCGGCATTTGCGGCAGCGATGTTCACGGCTTCGATGGCAGCACGGGACGCCGCCAGCCGCCGCTGGTGATGGGGCACGAAGCCGCCGGAACGGTGGCGGGCGTTGGCGCGGGCGTCGCCGGCTTCCGCGAAGGCGACCGCGTCACGTTCGATTCCACTGTGTATTGCGGCGCGTGCTTTTTCTGCGCGCGCGGTGAGGTCAACCTCTGCGATAACCGGCAGGTGCTGGGCGTCTCGTGCGGCGATTACCGCCGCCACGGCGCATTCGCCGAGTACGTAGTCGCGCCGGCGCGCATCACGTATCGCTTGCCCGATGCGTTGCGCTTCGAGCACGCCGCCATGATCGAAGCGGTCTCGGTGGCCGTGCACGCGGCGGGATTGACGCCGGTGCGGCTCGGCGACTGCGCGCTGGTGGTGGGCGCCGGCATGATCGGCGCGCTGGCGCTGCAGGCGCTCAAGCTGGCCGGCTGCGGGCAGGTCATCGTTGCCGATGTGGATTCAGGCCGGCTCGAGATGGCGCGCCAGCTCGGCGCCACCGACGTCATCAATCCCAAAGAGGGCGACGTGGCGGAGTTTGTGCGCAGCCGCACCTCCGGGCGCGGCGCCGATGTCGCCGTGGAGGCGGTTGGCGCCACCGAACCGATTCAGTCGGCCATCGCCGCCCTGCGCAAAGGCGGCGCGCTGACCCTGGTGGGCAACGTGGCGCCCAAGATCGAGCTGCCGCTGCAAGCCGTGGTCACACGCCAGCTTCGCCTTTTCGGCTCCTGCGCCTCATCGGGCGAATATCCAACCTGCATCGATCTGCTGGCGCGCGGCGCCATCCGCGTCGAGCCGCTCATCAGCGCCGTGGCGCCACTAGCCGAAGGGCCGGCCTGGTTCGAACGCCTGTACGCCCGAGAGCCCGGCTTGATGAAAGTGATCCTGCAGCCGTAAGCGCCTAACCGAATGCCGCCGAGGAGCGTCAAATCGCCATGAGTGGTTTTGCAGAACTGCGCCAGGATTTTGCCTACGGCGTCCGCATGCTCGCCAAGAGCCCCGGCTACTCGGCCGTGGCGGTGCTTTCGCTGGCGCTGGGCATCGGCGCCAACACGGCCATCTTCAGCTTGATCGATTCGGTGATTCTGAAGATGCTGCCGGTGAAGAACCCACAGGAACTGGTCGCCCTCAGCGATCCCACCGAATCGGGCGTCAACATCGGCACCAGTACCGGCGAACGGGGCATCCTTTCCACACGCGAATTCGAGGGACTGCGCGACCGCGCGCAGACCTTTTCCGGCGTCCTGGCGGCGCAGAGCGAATTCGACCGTCAGAACGCCAGCGTCAACGGGGCGGTGCCGGAGGAGATTCATACCCGGCTCGTGAGCGGCAATTACTTCACCGTTCTGGGCGCCAATGCGCTGGCCGGCCGCGCGTTTTCAGCCGCCGAAGAGCGCGGCCCCGGATCCGCGCCGTACGCAGTCCTCAGCTACAACTATTGGCAACGGCGCTTCGGCGGCTCGTTCTCTGCGATTGGCGCACGCATGCGCGTGGGCAAAGCCGATCTGACCGTGATCGGCGTGGCGCCGCCGAATTTTCACGGCGAGCAGATCGGCGCGGCGCCCGATGCCTGGATCCCGCTGGACATGCAGCCGCAAGTGATGCCGGGCCGCATGTGGCTGCAGGACGACGCAGGGCACATCGCCGAAAAAGTGATGTGGCTGCAGGTGATCGGCCGCCTCAAGCCGGGCGTTGCGCGCCAGCAGGCGCAGGCCAACGTGGACGTCGTCTTCAAACAAATCGTAGCGGAGGAATTCTCCCAGCTCAGCCGCAGCCAGCCCGAAATTCTGAAACAGAACTTGAAACTGCATGACGCCGGCAACGGCGTCTCCAGCCTGCGCGGCGATTTCGCCGACCCTCTTTACGTGCTGATGGCGGTAGTAGCGCTGGTGCTGCTGATCGCCTGCGCCAACGTGGCCAACCTGCTGCTGGCGCGCGCCACCGCGCGTCAAAAAGAGATCGGCGTGCGCCTCGCGCTGGGCGCCGGCCGCGCCCGCGTGGTGCGGCAGTTCCTGGTCGAAAGCCTGGTGCTTGCCGTGGCCGGCGGTTTGGCCGGCGCTGTGTTCGCCGCCGCCGGCGTCAAGCTGCTGGTGCGCATGGTCTCGAGCGGGTCCGATCCGATGACGCTCGACGTTCGTCCGGACCTGAAGGTCCTTCTCTTTACCACCGGCGTCTGTCTGTTCACGGGCCTGATTTTCGGACTGGCTCCGGCATGGCAATCGTCCCGGGTCAACGTCAGCCGCACGCTCAAGGAAGCGGGCCGCGGCCTCACCGGGTCGAGCGCCCGTATCGGGCTGGGAAAGATCCTGGTCATCGGCCAGATCGCCATCTCCGTGATGCTGCTGATCGGCGCGGGTTGGTTCGTGCGCACACTGCGCAACCTGGAAAACGTCGATCTGGGATACTCGCGGGACCGGCTGGTGGTGGTCGGCGTGGACCTGCTCTCGGCTGGGTACGCGGGCGACAAACTGCCCATCGTGTACGAGAACCTGCGCGACCGCCTGGCGCGTATTCCGGGCGTGCGCACGGTAGCCTATTCGCAGAACGGCCTGTTCAGCGGCAGCGAATCGGGCGACGAAGTCAGCGTTGAGGGCTACACCTCGAAGAACCGCCGGGACCTTTCCAGCCGGTTCGACGAAGTCGGCCCCGGTTACTTCGCGGGGGTCGGCATTCCGATGCTGTTGGGCCGCGACATCGGGCCGCAGGACGTGGCGGGCGCGGAATCCGTCTGCGTGGTGAACGAGGCCTTCGCCAAATTTTACTTCGGCGGCTCGAGCCCGATCGGCAAGCACGTAACGGACGAATTTCCCGATTCCCGCAAGACCTTCACGATTGTCGGCGTAGCTCGCGACGCGCGCGACCACAGCCTGCGCCGCGAGATCTTTCGCCGCTTTTACCTGGCTGCGCGGCAGCCGCTGGGCGAGTACTCTCCGTTTATGCACTATGAGATTCGCACCATGGGCGATGCGGCGCCCGTGCTCGAGGCGTCGCGCAAAGCGATTCTGTCGTTTGACCCGGCCATCGAGATCGGCCCGCCGAAAACCATGGAAGCGCTGCTCGACGATAACCTGCGCCAGCAACGCATCATCGCGCAACTCTCCGCCGCATTTGGCGCTTTGGCTTTGCTACTGGCCGCGATCGGCCTTTACGGCGTGCTGTCCTACGGCGTAGCGCGCCGCACCAACGAAATCGGCATCCGTATGGCGCTCGGCGCGCAGGGCGGCAGCGTGGTCCGCATGGTTCTGCGCGAAACCGCGGTGCTGATCGCCATCGGCCTGGTAATCGGCATTCCGGCCAGCCTGGCCTGCGCCCGGTTCATCCAGAGTAAGCTCTTCGGGCTTAAGGCCGCCGACCCACTTACTCTTTCGGTTGCCCTCGGCGTGTTAGTTGCCGTTGCCCTGGCCTCCGGTTGGCTCCCCGCCCGCCGCGCTGCCAAAGTCGACCCATTAGTAGCGCTGCGCTACGAGTAAGTCCTCGTGGCGCAGGCCGTCTCGCCGGCAGGGTCGCCAATCGTGGCGACGTTTCTTGGGGAGAGCAAGAAATGTCGAGAGGAATCTCGACACAGCAGGCTTGACAGCCTGCGCCACGTTACCGCTCTATTGGCGTCACCGGGTCGAGCAGCATCCAGAAGAGGATGCCGGTCAGATACACGCCGGCCGAAACATAGAACGTCAGGTTCCAGTTGCTGTGGGTCCAGGCCAGTAAATGGCCGATGGCGACGGGCGCCACGAAGCCGGCAAAGTTGCCCCACATGTTCATGGCGCCGGAAAGCGTTCCAGCGAACTTGCCGCCGACATCCATCGCCGCACCCCACGCGCAGGGCATGACTAGGTCGTTGCAAAAGCTTGCCATGGCGATGGCCAACATCGCCGGCAGCGCGGCCGTCCGCGTGGTCGAGAACACCAGGAAAGAAGCCGCACCTGCGAATCCGAGGCTCGCCATGATGCGGCGGGCCCACGTCACGCTGATCTTGCGCCGCCGCAGCCAGGCTCCCGCTACCACCGACGCGGGATTGCCCAGCCCGCCGAAGAACAACGGCAGGATGCCGAACCATGCGGTGGAAGTGGTCTGCAGATGGCGCGCTTCGCGCAGATACGTGGGAAGCCAGGTGATATAGAAATACCATCCGTAGGAGAGCGAAAAATATTGCCAGCAGAGCATCCACACCTGGCGCGAACGCACCAGCCTGCCCCAGGGAACGTCGCCGTGGCCGGTGGCCAGCGTCGCGCTCTGGCTCAGCAGGCGGCGCTCGGCATCGTTTAACCGCGCGTTCTCCCGCGGATCGTTGCGATACCAGCGGTAGAACAACACCGCCCAGACCACTCCCACCAGGCCAAATAGCGCGAAGGCATTGCGCCATCCCACGAACCCCATCACCACTGCCACCAACGGCGGCGTGAAGGCGCCGCCCCAGCGCGCGCTCAGCCACATGATGCCTTGCGCGCGCACTTTTTCGCGGGCCGGCAGCCAGGTGGTGAAGGCTTTCGTCAGGTTGGGAAAGCAGCCCGCTTCGCCGGCGCCGAACAGGAACTGGGTGGTGGTGATCGAGGCCAGGTTCCACGTCCGTCCCGTGGCCGCGGTGAAGAACGACCACCACAGCACGATGCGGAGCAGCACTTTGCGTGGGCCGAGCAAGTCGCCAAGATACCCGCCCGGCATTTCGAACAGGGAGTACGCCAGCCCGAAGGCGCCGAATGCCCAGCCCATTTCGGGTTGGGAAAGATGCAGATCGTGGCGGATGAACAGCGCCGCGTAGGAAATGGAGACGCGATCGATATAGGTGATGATCGCCAGCGTAACCGCGAAGACGATTACCCAATAACGAACGCGCGTGGGCCGCTCGATGGCGGCGGCGTCCGTGGGGCTCATTCCCGCGGCCGCGGCCGGAGGGCGAAGTGATACACCAGCGCACCCGCGCCCACGGTGGCGAACGCGGTGAGCGACGCGACGGTCGCTTCCTTGAGGCCGAAGATCACCATGGCGGCGCCTACCAGAATATACGAAACCGGGAGCAGCGGGTAAGCGAAGTCGATCGCCCGCAGACGCTGCCAGCCCGGACGCCGCCGCCGGAAGACCATCAGCGAAGCTACCGAAAGCACGGTGAAGATGGTCAGGCTCATGCCGATGTAGGTCAGCAAATCGCGAAACGAAGTCAGCGTCATAAACATCGCACACAGGCCCTGGCTGAGAATGGCGACCACCGGCGTGTGATACCGGGGGTGCACTTTGCCGGCCGCCGGGAAGAAAGCGCGGTTCTTGGCCATGGCGTAATACACGCGCGGCCCGATAGTCAGCTCGGCGTTGATCGTGGCGATGATGGAGAGCGCCATCAGGGCGGAAAACACACCCGCGATGCCCGGACCGAACAGGTTGGAGGCCGCCAGCGCGCCCACTTTGATCACGCCTTTCATCTGCTCAAGCGGCGTGGAATAGATGTAGACCACATTCAGCCCGAGGTAGAGCACCGCGACCAGCGCGCTGCCCGCCGCCAGCGCCGCCGGCAGCGTGCGCTCCGGCCGCCGGATTTCTTCGGCCACATAAGTCGCTGCATTCCAGCCGCTGTAACCGAACATCACCCACAACAGGCTGATGGCGAACTGCGCCGGCAGCGAGGCGGTGGACGTGCGCACGGCATGCTGCGAAAAGTGGCTCCAACTTCCCGTTCCAACCGTCAGGCCCAGCACCACAAACCCGACAATCACGCAGATGTTGGTGGTGGTGAGCGAGTTCTGCACCTTGGCGGCGAGTCCCACGCCAAGGCAGTTGAGGATGGTGAGAACCGCGATCAGGCCGCACGCCACCGCCTGCGCCGGTCCCAGGTGCAGCGAAAACATTCCCGATCCGAGCACGATCGGCGTGTGGGCTTGCGCGATGGCCGGGAAAAAGTGGCTGAGGTATTCGGTGAACGCCAGCGCCGTCACCGCAATCGGCGCCGAGAAGCCGGCGAAGAAGGAAACCCAGCCGGTCATGAATCCCCATTCCGGGCCAAAGGCGTGCGTCAGGTAGACGTACTCGCCGCCCGAGCTGGGAAAGTTCACGCCCAGCTCCGAGTAGCTGAGCGCGCCGGCGAAAGCGAACAGCGCGCCGGCCGTCCAGCAGCCGATGATCAGCCCGGCGCTGCCCAGGTCGCCCGCCATGAAACCAGTAGTGGCGAAAATGCCGGTGCCGACCATGTTCGAGATCACCAGCGCGGTGGCGCTGAAGAAGCCAAGCTGGCGAAGCAACCCTGGCCGGGGAATCTGCGTTTGTGTCTGGGGCATGCGCAGCCTAAGGATATTGTAGATGAGTCGGGCACGCGGCCAGTGGCAAACGCTGCAAATCATTGCACAGTGGGGCAGGTCCCCGACCTGCCAGCCCGGGACAGGCGGTACTTGACCGCTGGACTTCGGGTGGGCACCGAAGCTCGTTTGGCAGGTCGGGGACCTGCCCCACTTGGTCAGATCAGGCTGCTACCGGCTCTTTGGGCGCGAGTAGTAGCTCGCTGTCAGATCGTAAATGGAGCGCTCCGGCTTTTCGGTCTGAAGGTGTTTCAGGATGCCTTCTTTATCGGCCTCACTTCGCTCCTGACCCAGTTTGAATTTGCCTTCGAGCAATTCAATCTCCAGCTGAAAGCCGAGAATGCCGCCGATCAGGCCGGATGTGTAACTTCGCGGCAGCTTGGCGAGATCGTAAGGCGAGTCCGGCTCCTCGAACTTGCGGATGAGCTTCGTGAGCAAACTGCGCATGGCGTCCTCGTCGGTCACGGCCTGCAGTTTTCCCGATGCATGGACCACCGCAAAGTTCCACGTCGGGACAACTTCCGCCTTGGAGTACCAGGTCGGCGAGATGTAGGAGTGCGGCCCGTGAAAAACGATCACCGCTCGCCGCCCTGCCAGAATGGCGTCCGTCTGCGCGTTTTGGCGCGAGATATGACCGTAGATCAAGCCGCTTTTGCCGGCAGCGCGGTCCAGCACGACCGGAATGTGAGTGATGCGAAGAGTCGGCTCCGATGTCACGAAATCGACGAAGGAGAACTCGTCCATGAAGTCGTGCATCAGCTTCCGGTCCTCGACGAGCTGGACCTTGGGAATATAAACCGATTCTGGGTTGGAAGAATTCGTTTGTGCCTCCAGGCCGAAACCACCGGCGACCATCCCTGCCAGCATACTGCGTCTGTTCATGCGCGCGCCCCTCTCACGTTATAGTAATGGTCCTGGCGATGGATGTCATCGAGCCATAATCAACTTATGCTGGTGCTTGCCTCGCAGTCGCCGCGGCGCAGTGAAATTCTGCGCCAGGCCGGCATTCCCTTCACGGTACGACCGGTCGAGGTGGATGAAACGCCGCTCGCCGGCGAAAGCCCGCGCGTCTACGTTGAGCGCCTGGCGTTGGCCAAGGCACTGGCGGCGCCCGCCACGCCGCAGGAAACGGTGCTGGCCGCCGACACGACGGTGACTATCGAGGGCGCCCTGCTCGCCAAGCCCGCCGATGCGGCCGACGCCCGCCGCATGCTGGAGTTGCTTTCCGGCAGGCGGCACGACGTGCTCACCGGCATCTGCCTGCGCAAGGGCGAATCGCTGATCCGCGACTGCGCGTCCACCGCGGTGTGGTTTCAGCCGCTCAGCGCCAAAGAAATCGACGAGTACGTGGCCAGCGGCGAACCCGCCGATAAAGCGGGGGCGTATGCCATTCAGGGGCTGGCCTCGAAGTTCGTCGAGAGAATCGAAGGCTGCTATTTCAACGTAATGGGCCTGCCGGTGTCCTTAGTCTATCGCTGCCTCGCGCGGTTGGGATGAAGCGGCCTGTCAGGAAGTGTTACGTAGTGAATGCGCCAACCGCTCCCTCCGGTCACGGCTCCGACTGGGTCAGAGCCGCGACCGGAGGGAGCGGTTGGTGCAGCTTTTTGCGGGCCAGGCTTCCGAGGCTCAAGGCGTGCCCGTCAAACGGCGCCCAGCGCGTGGAAAATCGCATGCGCTGCGATCGCCGACCACAGGCCCAAATAGCTTCCCAGGGATGTCGCCGCCATCAGCACGATCAGCACCAGAAAACCCGCGCGCGCCAGTTCCCGGTAGAGGACGACCGGGATACGCGCAGCCAGCAGCAGCTTGGAGCCATCGAGCGGCGGCACCGGCAGCAGATTGAACAACGCCAGATAGAGACTCAACAGCACGCCGCGTTGCGCAAATTCGGAAAGGCCGGGCGAGGTGCGGGCGACTGCCATGGCAGCCGCCGCGAGCAAGACCGCCATCACCACGTTGCTGGCCGGTCCCGCGAGCGCCACCAGGGCCAGCCCGTTCAGACCGCCGCGCAGCTTCGCCGGATTGGTGGAAACCGGCCGGCCCCAACCCAGGAAGCCGCCGCCCATCAGCGAAGTCACAAACGGCAACAGCGCAGTGCCGATCCAATCCACGTGCGCCAGCGGATTGAGCGTGACGCGCCCGTCTTTGAGCGGCGTATCGTCGCCCAACCGGGTGGCCACCCAGGCGTGCGCAAACTCGTGCGGCGCGGTGAGCATCCACAGCAGCAGCACGTTGGTCAAGGCAAGCTGGATTTGTCCGAGATGCAGTCCGTCTCCATTCCCGGCCGGTTCACCGGCGCCGCGCCACGGCCGCCCACAGCAAGAGCAAAGCGACGACCGCCAGCACCGAAACTATCGCTGTGATACCGATACCCCGATTCTAGCGTGAGGCAGTTCGCCCACGACCGGATATCTCGCGCCCCAGGGTGGGCGTCCGCGCGCCGCTTACTTCGCGGCTACCGGCTGCCGGGCTTCGACTGGCGAGAGCCAACTATGCGTATCCGGCCGGCTGCCGTCGATGATGGCGAAGAACGCCTTTTGCAGTTTCTCGGTGACCGGGCCGCGGCGTCCCTTGCCTACGGTGATGCGGTCCACCGAGCGGATCGGGGTGATCTCGGCCGCCGTGCCGGATAGAAACACCTCGTCGGCGATGTAGAGCATCTCGCGCGGCACCAGCGCCTCGGTGACGGGAATCGCCAGTTCACGCGCCAGGGTAAGAATCGCGTCGCGGGTGATTCCGGGCAGCGCCGACGCTCCCAGGGGCGGCGTATGGAGCTTGCCGTCGCGCACCAGGAACAGGTTCTCGCCCGAGCCCTCGCTAACGTAGCCGCTCGTATCGAGCGCGATACCCTCGGCGTAGCCGTTGGTGATGGCTTCCATCTTGATGAGCTGCGAGTTCATATAATTGGCGCCAGCTTTGGCAAGCGCGGGCAGCGTGTTGGGCGCCAGGCGGTTCCAGCTCGAAACGCACACATCCACTCCCTGCGCCAGGGCCTCTTCGCCCAGATACTTGCCCCACTCCCAGCAGGCGATGTAAACATCGATCGGATTGTTGAGCGGGTTCACTCCGACGTCGCCGTAGCCGCGGAACGCAATCGGGCGCAGGTAGCAGGCGTCCATCCGGTTCACGCGCACCAGCTCCAGCATCGCCTCTTCCAGTTGCGGGGCCGTGAAGCCCAGCGGCTCCATGCGGTAAATCTTGGCGGAATCCTGCATGCGCCGCACGTGTTCCCGCAGCCGGAAGATGGCGGGCCCACTGGGCGTGGCATAGCAGCGGATGCCTTCAAACACCGAGCTGCCGTAATGCAACACGTGCGAGAGCACGTGTACCGTGGCGTCTTCCCACTTGATGAAACGGCCGTTGTGCCAGATTTTTTCGGTGGGGGTAAGCATGGCTTAATTATAGCGTTATCGTTTCGCCGCGCCCAGGGTGTTTCCTTCAGGCCGCTACCGCGGCGCACGCACTCCGACGCCTGCCCCGGGACGCGGAGACGCCACTTTCAGGGATGCGCTTCGTGCCGCGCGGCTCGGGCGGTGCGCGTGGCGCGGTCGCGCAATTCACCCAGGTTGAGACCGGCCAAGGCCGTCGCGATGGCGCCGCCGACCAGCAGGGGCAAGGTGAGCGAAAAGAACATGATGAACGAAAATGTTTTGGCGTCGTTCTTTTCCACGTCGAACAGGCCCAGCGCCAGTACGCAGGCGACCTGGAACAGGCCCAGGTTGCCGGGGGCGTTGGGCACCACCGTTGCCAGCCGCACCACGGTGAGCACGCCGCCGGCTGCCCAGAAGGAAAGGTCGAGGCCGTAGGCTTTCATGAGCGCCCACACCGTGGCGATTTGCAGAACCAGGTACAGCAGGCTGAGAAGCGCGGTTTTGCCAAGCGTCGACGCGCTGCCCATCAGGTGAAGCCCCTCTACGATGTGGCGTAACGTGGAGGCCCCGCGGCGCTGGTGGATTGCGGCGTGAGCCTCCTGCTTGTGCCACACCACCCAGAAGAGGGCGCCGGCGCCCAACACCAGCAGCCCCGCCAGGACCCGCACCAGCAGGGTGAGATCGCGCGGTATTCCTTTGACGAAACCGGCCGTCACCGCGAAGGCCGCGACCATCCAAAGCCCATCGATCAGTCTTTCCACCCCGGCCGAGGAAAGGCTGAGAGAAATGCGGAAATTGTTCCAGTGGGCCAGCAGGTAGCAACGGATTACTTCTCCGGTGCGCAGCGGCAGCAGCTCATTGGCGAACAAGCCGATGTAGATCGCCTGCACGGTGCGCCACAAGCGCAGCCGCACCACCGGAGCCAGCAACGTGTTCCAGCGCCAGCCATGGCAGACGTAAACGGAAAGATCGCACGCCACGGCCAGCAGGACCCAGCGGAAGTCCAGCGCGGCAATGGCTGCGACGAGATCGCGCAGCGGATAGCCGTGCAGCACCCAAACCAGGCAGGCGGCCGAAAGACAGTACAATACCGCCTGCGGCAGCCAGGCGGGTATGCGGCGCCGTTGCGGAGGCGTTGCGGCTAAAGAGGCCATAGGCGGTCAGAGCCGCAGACGGGCGGCTGGGCGCGGTGGAACTTGGCTTACGGCAGGCGCCGGCGTTCGGAGCCTCACGCATCCATCATAACGTGGCAGAATGGGAGGCTGACATGAAAACCCGCTTACGAATTCTGGCGATGGCGGCGGTTGCCTGCCTGGCGGCGCCGGCGCAGACACCCGACCCCGCAAAGCAGGAACAGGAGAGCGCGCGCGGCGAAGCGCCGGCAGCCAAGTACGTGCTTACCGGCGCCACGATTTTTCGCGGCATCCTGATCGACGCCGGCTGCCGCGATTTTTCCCGCTTCAACCTGAATCTCTCCCCGCAGGCTCTTCCTGCCCCGGCGAAGGAACCGGATGCCAAGGCGGCCGGCAGCACAACAGCGTCGGGGATTACGGTGGATGCCAAAACGCTGGATGCGGAGCGGGCGGATGCGATGCCGCACCAGGTGGCCGACCTGGTGAGCCGGCAATCCGATCCCACCTGCGCCATCAAGGGCAACACGCGCGCCTACGCGCTTCTGATGGACGACGGGCGCGTGGCGGACCTCGACGAAGGCGGCAACACGTTCGCCGACGCCGCGGTCAAAGCCGACCCGCAGGGCCGCGCTATGCTCACAGGGCAAGGCCCCGGCTTCAAGCCCATCGTCGCCGTGACCGGCCACATCCAGGGCTCGCGGATTGTGGCCAGCGCAGTGAAGATCGCGCCACGGTAGCGAAGGGTTACGTGGGGCAGACCCCCTGGTCTGCGCGGGACGCCCTCGTCCCGCTGCCACGGTGTCCGTGTCCTGCCAATCGCCACAAGCCGGCCAGGGGGCCGGCCGCAGATGGGGGCGTCTGCCCAACAGCTCAGCGCTAATGCGTGCCGGCAGTCTCCTCGACTGGCGCGAAGGGGCTGATGAGATTGTTCTCTCCGTCGAATTCGAAGTCGATCGCGGATTCGATTTCGAGCCCGGGAGTCTTCTCGATTTCCGCGCGCAGATTCTCGCTGAGCGCCATGCGGCCCAGTTCCATGGTGTTGCGGATCCAGGCGTAGCTCACTTCCCGCAGGTCGATTTTGCCGACGGTGGGCGTGAAACGCTCCAGGGCCTCCCGGTCGGTCGGAAAATGAGCCGGTGTGCGGATGCAGGCCGGCGTGTTAGCGGTAAGCGAGTTGATCCAGGTGGGCTCCCAGTTGATGCGGTTGACGAGCCGGTCGGTGACCACGTCGGCCATGCCCATGCCGACGGCGCTGTTGTAAGTCAGCTCGCTTAAATCGCGCACGAAGATGCGCTGAAACCGGGGGCCGGGCCAGGGATTGTACTCGCCGTTCACGCCGCGGTTGACCACTTTCGTATCCATGCCCGCGCCGGAAATGTTCTTGCCGATTTCATCCAGGATGAGGATGTCCGCATCCATGGGGAGGCGCGCCATCCAGGATTTCACCAGCTCCAGGTTGGCCTCCTCGCGGAGCTCCATTTCCTCCACCGGCACGGCATCCAGTTTGGCCGTGTGATGATTGGCGTCCTCGAGGATGGCGAGACCGCCCAAAATCTTGCCCGAGGCCAGCACCTGCCGGCCGACGCTGCGAATCACGTGCTCCAGGCCGAGCCGGTAGGCGTAAGCATGGTAGCGCTGTGCCCCGGCGAACTTGCCGAGGCCGATGGCCATCATCTTGAACAGGCCGCTTTCCATTTTGCCGGCGAAATCCGTGTGCCACTTGACGCGGCCCACCAGCATGACGCCGCTCGATTCGTACGCCTCGCGGTCCATGAAGGCTTCGATGCCGTCGGCCGTCTTGCCCAGCGAAACCACTTCCAACTGGCTGACGATGGGGCAGCCGACACCGGATTCGGTGATGCCGTAATGGGCCAGCACGTCGGCCTGGCCGGCGGCGGAGGCGGCGCCGTGGCTCCCCATAGCCGGGAAGATGAAGGGTTCGATCCCAGCGTCCTTCCAGTACTGGACGACGGAGCGCACGATGGTGGCGATGTCGTGAATGCCGCGGCTGCCGACTCCGATGGCTACACGATCGCCCGGTTTCAGGCGCGCGGCGAAGCCGGCGGCGGCGAGACGGCGGCGCACTTCGGCCGCGACGTCGGGAATATGGCGATCGGGAAATTTCTGGCGGACCAGCAAAAGGCGGGGGAATTGCATGCTCGACTATATTTTACGCCAGAGAGACGGTGGGGCAGGTCCCCGACCTGCCAACGGCGAGCGCCAGCCCGGCCACTGAGTAACTCGCGGCGGGCCTGCTGCGCCCCCGGCGTCGGCAGGTCGGGGACCTGCCCCACAGCCACAGCTAGTATTTTCCAATTACTGATAAACAGGTTTCATTCCCTTAATATGGAGGCACATGAGGAAGCTCGCTGCCACGGCTGGTCTGGCTCTCGCTCTGTTTGGTGCGGTTGCCGATCGGTCGGGCACCCCGGATTACGCGTATGTCGCGGCCCCTCAGTACGATAGCGGTGCCTGGCGCAGCGGGCACGAACGGTTTCCGGCGGGCGCCACAGTGGTACTGGCGACGGCGCAAGGGGAACGGAAGCTCGCCGCCGATTTCTACGCATCGACCGACCCGGCGGTTTCGTTCGATGGGTTGCGAATCCTGTTCGCTGGAAAGCGCGCCGCCGCCGGACCCTGGCAAATTTGGGAAACGGCGATTGCAGGCGGCACGCCGCGGCAACTGACCACGGCCGATTCCGATTGCATCCGCCCGCTGTACTTGCCCGACAACCGCGTCGTCTACACCAGGCTCTTTAAGGCAGGCTCCGAAATCCAGATCATCCCGCTCGCCGGCGCCGCGCCCGCGGAGGCGCTGACGTTCGTTCCCGGCTGGTACCTCACCGACGACGTGTTGCACGACGGGCGGATCCTGTTCGAAACCAGCGGCGACTTGTACACGGTCTACCCCGACGGCACCGGCGTCGAGACGATTCGCTGCGATCATGGCCCGCAGCGCGCCAACGGGCGTCAGGTTGTTTCGGGAGACGTGATTTTCAACGTAGGCAAGCGCCTGGCGCGTTTCACGCCTGCACTTGCCGGGCAGACCGACGTGCCGCAGCCCAAGCTGGAGGCAGCCGGCCCGGGCGCGGAGCTTTCAGCGGACCGCTGGCTTATCCCACTGCGCGGCAGTCCGGCGCGGCCATTTCATTTGTACGTTTGGACCAAGACCAGCGGCCAGTTGGCGGAGCTGAATCCCGGAGCGACTGGCAACACTGTCGAGCCGGTGCTGCTCGCCAGCCGCGTGCCTCCGCGCGAGTTCCCGTCGGCCCGCGTGCCCACTCGCACCACCGGGAACCTGCTGTGCCTCAACGCACACGAATCGAAGACGCCGATTGCGGGCGACATCGCTACGGTTCGCGTCTTCACCCGCGACGCCGCTGGTTCCGCCGTGCTGCTGGGCCAGACGGTGGTCGAGCCGGACGGCTCGTTCTACGTCGAAGTGCCGGCGGACCGGCCGCTGCGCATGGAACTGGTCGGCCGTTCGGGAGCCGTGACGCGCGCGGAAAAGAACTGGTTCTGGATGCGGCCCAGCGAACAACGCATCTGTGTGGGCTGCCATGCCGGCCCGGAACGGTCGCCGGAAAACCGGGTCCCCGAAATTCTCAATCGGACCGTCGTGCCCGTGAACATGACGGCCCTCCCAGGACCAACCAAATGATCATCCGAACGGCATCATTCATTTCTGTTTTTTGCCTGACGGCGGGCCTGGCGCTGGCCCAGCCTACCGGCCCCATCCGTTTTGACGATGCCACCGCCCAATCCGGGATTACGTTTACGCATTCGTTCGGCGCGGAAAAGCTGGGGTCGCTGCTCGAAAGCACGGGCGCCGGCTGCCTCTGGTTCGATTTCAATAATGACGGCAAACCCGATCTGTTCGTGGTGAGCGGCCGTCCGCTGGGGCCCGGCATCCATCCCTACCCGCTGCGCAAGCCGCCTGCCGAAACGCCGCACAACCACCTGTACCGCAACGATGGCAACGGGCACTTCACCGACGTCACCGAACAAGCCGGCCTGGCCGGCGACGCATTCAGCTTTTCCGCCATCGCCGCCGACTTCGATAACGACGGCTATACCGACCTGCTGGTCACCAGCTACGGCAAGGTGACGCTTTATCGCAACAAAGGCAACGGAACCTTCGAGGATGTCACCGCCAAGGCCGGCCTGGGAAACGTGAAGGGATGGGCGATCGGCGCCACCTGGCTCGATTATGATCGGGATGGTTGCATCGACCTATTCATCGGCCGCTATGTGAAGTTCGATCCCACTTACCGGTCTTATTACGCGGCCGATAACTACCCAGGGCCGCTTGACTACGAAGGCGACACCAACCTTCTGTTCCACAACACCTGCAAGGGCACCTTCGTCGACGTCAGCGAAAAGGCCGGTATTGCGGCGTTCAAGGGCCGCACCATGGGCGTCACCGCGGGCGACTTCGATGGCGATGGCTACCCCGATATCTACGTGGCCAACGACAAAACCGAGAACTTCCTGTTCCACAACAAGCGCGACGGTACCTTCGAGGAGATCGCGCTCGATGCCGGCGCCGCTTTCGGCCAAAACGGCGAATCCACTTCCGCCATGGGCCCGGTGTTTTTCGACGCCGATAACACCGGCAAGGTGGACCTGTGGGTGAGCGATTCCAAATACAACCGCCTGCTCCGCAACACCGGCAAACTGCCGTTTGTCGATATCACCGAGCAGGCCGGCATTTCGCAACTCGCGGCCCAATACACAAGCTGGGGCACAGGGGCCTATGATTTCTCAAACGGCGGGCTGCGCGATATCTTCATCACGCACGGCGGTCTGATCCACCTGATCCCGCAGGAGAGTTCGATCTTCAAGAACCTGGGCGCCGGCAAATTCGAAGATGTTTCCACGGGCGCCGGGCCGTTCTTCGCCACCAAGAGCGTGGGGCGCGGGGCATGCTTTGCCGACTACGATAACGATGGCCGCGTGGATACCTTCCTGGTAAACCTGGGCGCTCCGGGCACGCTGCTGCACAACGTCACCACGCCGGTGGGCCATTGGCTGAAGGTCAACCTGGTGGGCACCAAGAGCAATCGCGATGGCATCGGCGCCGTGGTCGAGGTGGAAACCGGTGGCGTCAAGCAACGGGCCGAACGCACAGCCGGTTCCGGCTACCTCAGCCAGGACGACTGGCGTCTGCATTTCGGTCTCGGCGCCGCCACCAAGGCTGACAAGATCACCGTCGTGTGGCCCAGCGGCATTCATCAGGTGCTCGAAAACGTTCCCGCCGGGCAGGTGGTCACGGTTACGGAGAAATAAGGATGCGAATGGGGATGCTCGGGCAAATGCGGCGCACGCACTCGTGCGTGCCGCGCCGGCAATCTTGCCGGCGCCCGGTGCCCCAGGGCGAAGAAGCGTCGAGAAGAGCCTCGACGCGGCACGCACGAGTGCGTGCGCCACAGGTCCTCGCATTTCTTGCTTTCGTGGCGACGGCCGCCGTTGCACAGACCCGCTACCCCAGCCCGGATGACCTGGTCCTGTCGCCGGACGGCACGCGCCTGTACGCGGTGTTGAGTGGCACCGGCGAAGTGGTCGCCATCGATACCGCCAAGCGCGCCATTGCCGGCCGCGTCGCGGTTGGAAAAGTGCCGCGCGGCATCGCCATCACGCCCGACGGCGCGCGCCTTTACGTCACCAATTCATGGGCGGACACGGTCAGCGAAATCGATACCGCCACGCTCCAGCCGCTGCGCACCCTGCCGGCCGGTTTTGAGCCGACCGGGATTGCGTTCGATGGCCGCGGCGCGCTGTACGTCGCGAACCGGCTGAGCGACGACGTCGCCGTAGTGGACCTGGCCAGCGGAGCTATCACGCGCCGGTTGATCTCGGCCCACGGCGCCAGTTACGCCACGGCTGCAGCGGATGGCAACCGCATATACGTCACCCACATCTATCCCATCCTGGGCAAGTTCCGCACCCCGCCCCGGTCGGAGATCGCGGAAATCGACGCGCGCACGCAAATTGTCTCCAATCGAATCGCGCTACCGGACGCCGCGGGCGTTCTTCATGTGGCCGTTTCGCGCGACGGGCGCCTTGGTCTGGCGGCCCTGTTGCGTCCCAGGAACCTGGTCCCGCTGGCGCACGTGGAGCATGGCTGGGCTTTCGGCGACTCGCTGGCTGTGTTCGGTGACGATATCGGCGGCGTAGTGCAGCTTCCGCTCGACGCTATCGAAGACTACTTCTCGCTGCCGTTCGGCGTGGCCATCGCTCCCGATAAGAAACGCGCCTACGTCTCCGCCAGCGGTTCCAACGAAGTGGCTGTGATCGACCTGGCGCGCCTGGTGACGGCCGCGCGCTCGCCTTCAGCCGCCCGCCTGGCTAACGATCTTTCGGCTGCCTCGCGTTACGTCGTCGCGCGCATTCCGGTAGGACGCAACCCACGCAACATCGCGCTCTCGTCCGATGGGACAACCTTGTGGGTGGCCAACCGCCTGGATGACAGCATTTCGATCGTCGACACCGAGCGCCTGGCGGTCACCGGCAGCATCCCGCTCGGCGCCCCGCCCACGCTGACGCCGGAACGCCGCGGGGAGCGCCTGTTCTACTCTTCCGCCGTGTCCTTTGGCCACAGTTTCGGTTGCGCCAATTGCCACCTCGATTCCACCTTCGATGGTCTCAACTGGGACCTGGAACCGGACGGCTTCGGCATCGACATCGTCGACAACCGCGCGCTCGAAGACATCGCCGACACTTCGCCATTCAAGTGGAACGGCCAGAACCCCGATCTCCAGACCGAATGCGGCCCGCGCACCGAGCGCTTTTTCTTCCGTTCTCAAGGCATCCGCGGCGACGACCTCGAAGACCTGGTCAGGTACATCAAGGCCATCCCGCTGCGCCCCAATCGCTACCGCTCTCCCGATGGCGAACTGACGCCGGCGCAGGAGCGAGGCAAGGCTATCTTCCTGCGTACCACCCGGAAAGACGGCACTCCCATTCCGGAAGGGTCCCAGTGTTTCGTTTGCCATTCCGGCAAGTACTACACCAACCAGCTTCCCGCCGATGTCGGTACCGGCAAGCCGACCGATCGCTCGCCCCTGGTGGACACTCCGGAACTGACCAACGTAGTCAACAGCGCGCCGTATCTCCACGATGGCTCGGCACACACCTTCGAAGAAATCTGGACCATCTTCAACCCCAGGGACCAGCACGGGGTCACTAACGATCTCGCCAAGGATGAGTTGAACGACCTCATCGAGTACTTGAAAACCTTATGAGAGCCACCATCATAGCCGCATTTCTGGCCGCCTCGGCGCTGTTCGCGCAGGATCTGCCGCGGTTTCGCTGGGAGAACTTCACCACCGCCAACGGGCTGCCCGACAATCGCGTCTACAGCGTTTGCGTGGATGGCGACCGGATCTGGGCGGGAACCGACAACGGGCTGGCGCTTTATGAAAACGGCAAATGGCGCGTGTTCACCACCGCCGATGGCCTCGCTCACCGCGCCGTGCTCTACCTGGCGCTGGACAAAAAGACGCACACTCTCTGGATTGCCACCATGGGCGGGCTGAGCCGGTACTCCGCCGGCCGCATCGATACGTTCACGCAGCTCAACAGCGGCCTGCCCAACGACGTGGTGTACGGTGTCACCGTGCAAGGCGACCTGGTCTGGGTGGCGACCGCCGCCGGCGGCGCCCGCCTCGACACGCGCACCAACCAGTGGAGCCTCTTCAATGAGCGCAACACGCCGATGTACGAGATCTGGACCTACAACGTGACCGCCGCGGAAGACAAGGTATACTACGCAGTATGGGGGGGAGGAGTGCTGGAGTACGACGTCAAGACCGAACGCTGGAAGGATTATAACGATCCGGACGGCGAGACGGAAATCGTGCTCTTCAAGGACCAGGGGCTGATCCACGAAATTACGACCTCCGTTAGTTACGTCAATAAGATTCTCTGGGCCGCCACGTACTTCGGGGCCAGCCGGTATGACGGCCGTAACTGGCGTAACTTTTTAGACAAAGATAGCGGCCTTCCCAGCAATTTTTTGAATCAGGTGAAAACCGTGGATGGCACCCGCACGTGGTTTTCGACCGATAAGGGGCTGGCATACTACGATGGCGTCCAGTGGGCCACTTACCGGCCCGCCCTCGATACGCACGCGCCCGAGATGCTGGTGCGCGACGCCGCAGGCAGCGTCACCCACGTGCCTGTCACCACGGCGCCAGCCTTTCATTACACGTTTGGCATTGATTTTCAGAACGACGATATTTGGGTGGCGACGGCCAAAGGCCTGAGCCACGGAATCCGCATGAAACCGGGAGACAAGTAAACCATGACGATACTCGACACGTTGGACCGGATTGGAAGGACCACTCAAGTGAAGAAGAGCGCCATTACGGAGCTGTCCGTTCTCAACGAGGCTTACAGTTATGAAAAGCCCAGCTCATTTTCGCGCGGGTTGCGCATTGACCTCGACAACCTGGTGATCCTATTGATTTCCGGCACCGCCAGCATCGACGACCAGGGCGTGAGCGTCCACATCGGCGACTTCGACGCCCAGCTTCGCCGCACCTATCACAACATCACCGGCCTTCTGGCCGCCGAAGGCGCCACCTGGAAGGACGTGGTCCGCACCACCTGCTACCTGCGCGACATCGAGCGCGACTATGCCGCCTTCAACGAAGGGCGGACGGCCTTTTTCCGCGAACAGGGTCTCGATCCGCTGCCGGCCTCGACCGGCATCCAAGCCATCCTGTGCCGTCCGGAGCTGCTGGTGGAGATCGAAGCCATCGCGATGTTCGTTCCCAAACCGAAGGAGTAGAAAATGGTTCCGGCAAACTGTGAGGCGGACGCCCCGGCCTGGGCGCCCCGCGCGGACCTGGGGGTCCGCCCCACGGGCGCTGACGTAACACTGACCGGGCAAGCCCGGAGGGCGAAAGACAATAGCCCAAGGCGTGAGCCTTGGGAATGGCATGAACGGTTGGAAAGCCCCGGAACGGGGCGAAAGGTCTTCTCGCCGGCAGAATTCTTACGCCCCGTCCCGGGGCTGCGTTCGGGTACCTCGAGCCCACGGCTTGCGCCGTGGGCTACTGTCTTTCGCCCTTCGGGCTTAAAAAATGAACCAGGACCAAGCGTTCCGGGTCTGGATGCTCTTAAGCTGGCGTTTATGGGGGTCCGCCCCACGGCCCTGATGCTGGCGATTTTGCTGGCGGCCCCACTAGCGTGGTCGCAATCCGGCGCCTGCTCCTGCGGCGTGGACCCGGCCGGTCCGCCGAAAAGCCGCAGCGTGGAGTCTTACGCCAACACTCCCGAGGATCTGAAGCCGTATTCCAAGTTCACCCAGCCCTATTACCAGCACTACACCAAGACGCCGGAATACAACGGCGCCGCCGATGACACACTGACGCCGAAGCCGTCCGAGGTGTCCGAAGTCGCGATCGGCTTCCTCGGGCCGATCGAGGCGCACAAGGACATTGCGCTCGGCACAGCCATGCTGCATGGCGCGCAGATGGCGATCGACGAGGCCAACGCGCGCGGCGGTTACGGCGGCAAGCCGTTCCACCTCAAGATTCACAACGATGCCGCCACCTGGGGCGCATCGAGCAACGAAATCGTCAAGATGGTCTATGACGAAAAGGTGTGGGCCATGTTGGGCTCCATCAGCGCCGATTCCACCCACATCGCCCTGCGCGTTTCGCTGCGCGCGGAACTGCCCATTGTCAACAGCGCGGCCACAGACCCGACTATCCCCGAGACCCTGATTCCCTGGATCCTCACCAGCATTCAGGACGATCGCGAGCAGGGCTACACGCTGGCCCGCAGGATTTACACCGATCTCGGATACAAGCGCGTCGGTCTGTTGCGCGTCAACGAACGTTATGGCCGTTTCGGAATCGTCAAGTTCAAGGATGCCTCCCGCCGCCTCGGCCATCCCCTGGTCATCGAGCAGAAGTTCATGCCCGGCGACCAGAGCTTCACTCGCGAATTGCAGGTGATCAACGACTCGCGCGTGGATGCCATCGTGCTCTGGGCCGATGCCCCGGCCGCGGGCACCATCCTCAAACAGATGCAGCAGATGGGAATGAAACAGCCCGTCTTCGGCGCCGCGCGTGTGTTGGGCGACGGCCTGTTCGCCAACGCGGGCAAAGCGGTCGAGGGGTTGGAAGTGGTTTACCCGTTCAACCCCGATCGCGACGACCCGTTGTGGCTCGATTTCCAGAAGCGCTTCACCGCCCGCTATCAGGCCAAGGTGGATTCGTTCTCCGCCCTGGGCTTCGACACCATGAACATCCTGCTCGATTCGATTTGCCGGGCGGGCTTGAACCGGGGCCGCATCCGCGATGCGCTCTACAGCCTCGAGCGGTACAAAGGCGTCACCGGCGAGATGGTGTTCGATCCCAACGCCAAGAACGTCGCGCCCCTTTGGCTGGGCAAGGTGAAGGACGGCCAGTTCACCTGGCGGCGCTACACGATGGATGTGCCGTACGCCAAAGTCGGCGAGCACGGCGTGGAGTACCTGGGTCCTGCGCTGGCAGATGCGCCCGCCGGCGAGCGCAAGATTGGCGTCTTCGGGCCCGGCGCTGAATCCGTGGCCGCGCGCCTCAGCGCCGCCGGTTACCGGGTGGTAGGCGTGTCCTCCGAACAGGCTTGGGGGAAGGCTTCGGATGACCTGGTCAAACTGGTGTACGATCCCAGTGTGCTCGGCCTGGTCGCCACCGACCGCGCTTCCGCCCACCTGGCCGAACAGATCGCCGTCAAGACGTTCATTCCCGTGATCGGCATTTCCGCCGACCGCACGCTGACATCCACCAATGTCCCCTGGATTTTCCGGCTCGATGCCGGGACCACGCCCGCCGATGCGGTGCGCTGCCTGACCGATGCAGCCAACCGTGCCGGCCCCAATCGCGGCGCTATCCGTGACTACCTCGCGTCCGGCAGGCTGGTGGCGGGACGTTTCGCCTTCCGCTCCACCGGCGAACTCCAGTAGCCTGGTAGGGCACGCTTTAGCTTGCCCTCAGGGGCTTGGCGACCAAGCCTGAGGATGCGCCGTGGTCAGCCGCCATGTGGGCAACTTGAGCATCCTCCAACCTCTCGCTCCCGTACTCTATCGCACGTAGTTTGCACCACAACCCAGGTTCGTTCCAGGACTGCTAACTCATACGTTCCAGAAGGTACACGTTTTGCCTGAGGCGAAATTCATCACCCGTGCTGAAACGATTGTGCTTGGTGCCGCCCTAATCCACGCGCCAGTTTTTTTGAACAGTTCGTTGATTTTTGAAACTGTTTATTGACGCCTCCGGAACGAGCGGTATATAATCCACCAATACAAAATGCTCGCGCTCGGCTCCACGGAGGGCTGGTGCTGCACGGTTAGTTGGAACCTACGTAAAGGAGAGGTTATGCAAAGCTTCAACGGGAGGGCTTTTCTCTATCTGCAGGTGCTGGCATTGGCGCTTTTGCTGGCGACGGTGGTAACGCCAGCATTTTCGCAGGCCAGTTCAACGGGAACAATTTCCGGACTGGTGACCGACCAACAGAATGCAGCGGTCGCAGGCGCCGAAGTCCAAATCGTGGATATCACCACGAACATCGCGACGAAGACCGCGACCAACGACGCCGGGCGCTACATTTTTGTCGAAGTTCCGCCGGGAACCTACAACATCACAATCTCCAAGGCCGGGTTTTCGATGCGCCGCGCGGCGGCGCAACGCATCAACGTCGGCCAGACTCTCGCCATGAACGCAACGCTTGAAGTGGGCGCGACCACCAGCACGGTGGAGGTCACCGCGGCGGTCGGCGCCGAATTGCAAACGATGAGCGCCACCGTCGGCCAAACCATTTCGAGCAATGACATGCTGTACCTGCCCAACATGGGCCGTGAAGCTTCCACGCTGGCAATTTACCAACCCGGCGTTTCGCCGGAAGGCAGCGTGGCCGGCGCGATCTATGACCAGAACACGTTCCAGCTCGATGGCGGCAACAACTCCAACGACATGGATGGCAGCATGAATGTGTACACGCCGAGTTACGCGTCCAACGGCGCGCCAACCGGCGTGATGCCCACGCCCATCGAGAGCATCGAGGAGTTCAAGGTCTCCACCTCGGGACAGACGGCCGATTTTAACGGCTCCTCGGGCAGCCAGGTGCAGATGGTGACCAAGCGCGGCACCAACGACATCCACGGTTCGGTGTATGAATACTACTACGCCAGCGATGTCGGCGCGGCTAATAGCTGGGATAACAACTGGCAAGGCATACCCCTTCCCATAACCCACAACAATCGCTACGGCGCAGCGCTGGGCGGCCCGTTGGTTCCCAAGAAAATACTCGGCGGCAAGTGGTATTTCTTCGTCAATGCCGAGGGTTTCCGCTACGGGCAGTCGTCGCTGATTACCAAGCTCGTACCCTCGGCCCTGCTGAAGGCCGGCGTCATCCAGATTCCGGAAGGCTCGGGCGAAGTAGCCTACAACCTGAACCCGGGTCCCGTGACGGTGAACGGAGTGACGTACCAGCCGGCGACCTGCCCGGCCGGGTCTTGCGATCCGCGCGGCCTGGGCCTGAACTCCCTGGTGTCGCAGCTTTGGAATAAGTTCGAGCCGGCGGGGAACCTGACGTCCGCAGGCGATCATTACAACACCCTCGGGTTTCAGGGGGTCGTGCAAACGCCCACCAAGTCCAACAACGAAGTCGCCCGCATCGACCACGATTTCAGCGATAAGTGGCGCTTCTTCACCAGCTATCGCTATTATCGGTTCCTGGAAACCACCACCAACCAGGTGGATATCGGCGGCGCCCTTCCGGGTGACACGCTGGGAGTTCCGGCGGCCCGTGCGCCGCGGCCCCAGGTGGGCGGTTACTGGGTCGCCGGCCTGACTACGAATATCAGCCCCACCACCACCAACAGTTTCAACTTTAGCTACCTGCGCAACTTCTGGCAGTGGGCCTCATCGGGCGCCACACCGCAGCTTGCCAGCGTGCCGGCCGCGCTGGAGATCGGTGGCGAAACGGCGAACTCCCTGATCCCGTACAACGTCAACACCCAGAACACCCGCCAGCGCTTCTGGGACGGCCAGGATAAGGGCATCCGCGACGACGTCACGAAGATACACGGCAACCACCTGATCACTTTCGGCGGCCTGTATCAGCGCAACTTCGATTACCACCTGCGCACCGATAACGGCGGCGGCATCATGAATCAGCCAGTGGATCAGATTGGGCCCAGTTCCGGGACTGCGCCAGGGCTCTCGGGCTTCTCGCAGTACATTCCGGCTGGTGTGCCCAGTGCTCAGTACACAAATTACGAAAGACTGTACGAGGAGGTTCTGGGCATCGTCACCCAGCCGCAGACGCTCTACACGCGCAGCGGCACCCAGCTATCGTTGAACCCGCCGGGAACGCCGATGTTCGACCAGAGCATCATTCCCTCGTACCAGGTTTACGTCACCGACACCTGGCACATGAAGCCCAGCTTCACGCTGAACTATGGGTTGGGCTATTCACTGGAAATGCCGCCTTACGAATTGAACGGCAAGCAGGTGGAACTGACCGACGCGACCGGACATCCGATCGGGCTCACCGACTACATGGCGCAGCGGCAGAGCGCGGCTTTGGGCGGCGGGGTTTACAATCCGGAACTCGCCTACACTAATATCAAGAACGTCCAAGGCTCCAGCAACAAGTACCCGTACAATCCTTTCTACGGCGGCCTGGCTCCGCACGCATCCGCGGCCTGGAATCCGCATTTTAAAGATGGGATACTGGGCACGCTGTTTGGCGATGGAAAAACCGTGCTGCGCGGAGGCTACGGCCGCATCTATGGCCGCCTGAACGGCGTGGGCCTGGTGCTGATTCCGCTGCTGGGCGTCGGCCTTGGCCAGCCCATTTCCTGCATTGGCGCCAGCATGACCGGTCAGTGCCTCGGCAACGGCTCCGTCACGCCGGCAACGGCGTTTCGCATCGGTACCGATGGTAATACGGCTCCCTTGCCGAGCGTTTCTCAGACCTTGACGGAGCCCTTCATACCCGGCTTCAATGGCAACGCTGCGGCCGGTGCGGGATCCGTCCTCGATCCGAATTTCCGGCCCAGCCGCACCGACAACTTCACGTTGAGTATTCAGCGCGAGCTATCGCCGAGGGCCATTTTCGAAGCCGGCTACATCGGCCGCCTCATTCGCCACGAGTGGCAGGAGGTGAATTACGACGCGGTCCCGACCATGACCACTCTGGCCGGCCAAAGCTTCGCGCAGGCGTTCTCCAATACCTATTGGGCCGTCAACAACACGGGCAACGCGCCTGCACCCCAGCCGTTCTTCGAGTCCGCTCTTGGGGGAGCCAATTCCGCGTTCTGCGCCGGGTACGGCAGTTGCACCGCGGCCGTGGTCAAGAACTTTGGAAGCCAGATCTCGGGTACGCAGGTGTACGACCTGTGGGCGGCCATGAACCGCCTGTCCTCCTGGACCCTGGGCCGCACCATGCCCAGTTCTCCCATCAATGGAGGCAGCGGGCAGGTTTCGGGCATCTTCACCGATGCCAGCGTCGGCTACGGCAATTACAACGCCGTGTACGCTACGCTGACCCTGAAGGACTGGCACGGCGTCACGCTGCATTCCAACTTCACCTGGGGCCGCGCCCTCGGCACCGGCAACGAGGTGCAGGCTACCAGTGAGTACACCGTTTTGAATCCCTGGAACATGCACTCCATGTACGGGCCCCAGTACTTCGATTACAAGTTCATTTACAGCCTTTCCATGTATTACCAGCCTCCGTTCTACCGTTCGCAGAAGGGCGTGCTGGGTCACTTGCTGGGTGGCTGGGTCATTGCTCCCCTCTTCACTGCGCATAGCGGTGCCCCGCTGCAGGTCTACAGCTACTCCGGAGACTGCCAGTCGTTCGGCGAGGGCAACTGCGCCGTCACCAGTTCGCAGGACGGCGCGGTGCTGAACGGGCCCTTTACCTTCGGGAACTCCACTCATTACAACGTGACGGTGCCGGAAAGCGCTTCGTCCAACCCTCTGGGAGTGGGCGTCAACTCCAATCCCGACAACGGCGGACAGGGTGTTCAGATGTTCACGAACCCGATTGCAGCTTACAATGATTTCCGTAACTGCGTCGTCGGCTTCGACACCAGCTGCGGTTCCACCGGTAACATCCGTGGCTTCCCGTTCTGGAACATGGATGCAACCATCAGCAAGGATATCGGCATCTGGAAAGAGGGACGCGTCGGCGCCACCCTCATCTTCCAGTTCACGAACATTTTCAACCACGTGAATTTCACCAATCCATATCTGGATATCAGCGATCCAGCAGATTTCGGCGTGTCCGGAACCTCGAACGCCAACGGCGCCGGCGAGCAGGAAGGCCCGCGCAACATGGAATTCGGCGTGCGCATCCACTTCTAGCCGGGCGCAAGCTTGTTCGTTCGTTTTGCCAAGGGGACCGCTTAGGCGGTCCCCATTTTTTATTGGTAGGGCACGCTTTTAGCTTGCCCACATAGTGCTATATGCGACTGACTTTTTGATGATTTGAGGGCAAGCTAAAGCGTGCCCTACCCTTAGTGCATCACCCAGCCGCCGTCGACATTCAGGCATTGTCCGGTCATACCGTCGCTCAACTCAGTCGCCAGGAAGAGGCACACGCGCGCTACGTCGAACGGCGTGATCCTGCGCGCCAGGCACTGCTCGGCCACCATCTTGTGCGCTTCCTCCCCGGTCACGAAGTGCACCTCGGATTCGGTCTGGATGAAGCCCGGTGTGACGCAGTTGACGTGAACGTTGTACGGCCCGGCGGCGCGCGCCATTGAGCGGGTCAGGCCGATGACGCCTCCCTTGGACGCCGTGTAGTGCGCCAGGTTGCCCACGCCCAGGAAGAACGTCACCGAGGAAATGTTGACGATCTTGCCGGCGCGCGCCTCGGACATCAGTTTGAGCGCCAACTGGCTGGCGCGGAACATGCTCTTCAGGTTGACGTCCTGCATCTCGTCCCACTGCTCGTCGGTGATTTCGAGGAAAGGCCGGCGCGGGAAGATGCCGGCGTTGTTGACCAGGATGTCGATGCGGCCGAAGCGCGCGCGCGCCGCCTCCACCAGGGCGGCCAGGTCGGCGGCCCGGCGCACGTCGCCAGCGATGGCTTCCGCCCAACCGCCAGCGGCGACAATCGATTCCGCCACGCGACGGTTGCCTTCCGGGTCGCGGTCAAACAGGTACACGCGCGCGCCCTCTGCCGCGAAGCAGCGCGCGATCGCCTCCCCGATTCCGGTGCCCGCGCCCGTCACCAACGCAACTCTCTCCCGCAACAGCATGTATCGGTCTCCTTGCCCAATGGAATCGGCGCGCGTTCCGCGCCTGGCGGAATTATCGCCTGGAAGCTGTGAAAAACACTGCCGTTACCGGTAGGTTGGCAGGCGAAAGCGCCTGCCCCACTTTGCTGTCGAACGTTTTGCAGGGAACGTGGGGCACGCGCTTCCGCCTGCCAACCGATTATTTCACAGCTTCCTGCCCCCATTTTGCCCTAGATCAAAGGCGCTGGCTATTTCGGGTGGCGGATGATGTCCTGCAGGATGTAGCTGTCGCCTTCGATAAGGAAATAGAGCCGCCAGTCCCTGGTTACGCGCGCCTGCCACCAACCATGGCCTTCATCGTACTTCTTGGCGCGCAGGGAAGGGTGGCGAAGGTTCTGGAGCAGGAGCAACGACTGCTTGCGGAACGCTGCCTGGATGTCTTCGGGCGCTTTACCGTAGGCTCGCGCGAAATGGGAAGTCCAGCGGAGCCTCACTTGGCCCGGCGCCGGGTTTTCCTGGCGGAGAGTCTGGCGGCTTCTCTATCCAACTCGGCAATGAAGTCGCCATGGCTGGAAAATGGCTTGGAAACACGACCTGCCTTGATGTCGGCTTCGGCCCTGGTCAGGCGCGCATCGATGATCCGGCGTTGCGCCGCCGTGTACTCGCCGTCCGCCGTGGGGAAAGTAGAACGATCGATCACCAGCCTCGGGGTCATCACAATCTTGCCGCGCAGAAACGCGAAGTTCACCAAGTCGCCCTTGGCGAGGCCTGCCTGCCGGCGAATCGCGGTTGGGATGGTCACCTGGCCTTTGTTTTGGATCTTGCCTGCGGTGTTCATAGGGTCCTCTGGGTCCAGGAAGTCAGGAATCCTGACTTCCTGACTGCAGGATAGCAGACGGGCAGGGGTAGATGGCAAGCTCAGAAGCCCCCAGCTTGCGTCGCACGGACACGGTTATGCTAAAGTGGCGCAGAGGGCAGTCTTGGGCCGATTTCTTCTGGCGTGCAATCTGGTGGCTCTTTTCCTGCTTATCAGCGCGCGGCCACTCAAGGGGCAGACCGATCAGGGTTATGTTGGGGCGGAAGCATGCGCAAAGTGCCACGCAGCGATCCATCATGAGTGGGCGGAATCGCGCCACAACAAGATGATGCAGCCTGCGACGAAGCAGAGCGTCGAAGGAGATTTTGCGCAGGACAAAGTGGTGCTGCGCGGCTCGACTTACCTGCTGCAGCAGGCGAATGGCGCCTATTCCATCACCGAATCCGATCTGACAGGCAAGGCCTGGGAACACCGGGTGGAGTACACGCTCGGCAACCGGCGAATTCAGCACTACCTCACCACGCTCCCCGACGGCCGCATCGTTGTGATTCCTCCGACCTGGGACAATATCCGCAAGAAGTGGTCCCACGATCTTGACGTCCACAACCCGGAAGAGGCTCCCGGGAGTCCTTTCCAGGTTTGGAATAAGACATGTTACTCCTGCCATGTTAGCCGGGAGCAGAAGAACTTCGATTTACAGCAACTGAGTTATCACACGACCTGGCAGAACTTAGGGACCAACTGCGAGCGCTGCCATGGCCCGGGAAGGGAGCACATCGCCAAGGCGGCCGCGAGGGCGACGGGCGCGGACACGCGCACCGGGGTGAACGGAACCATCGTCAACCCGGCCCGGCTGGACGCGGCGCGCAGCACGATGGTTTGCGCGCAATGCCACTCGTTTCGCGATATTTACGCGGATGGCTTTCCGGCCGGGGCGAACTACTATGATTACTTTCTGCCGGTGCTGGAATACCGATTGCCGGAATCGGAGGACCCGGCCTATTGGCCCGACGGGCGGCCGCGGTGGCTCTCGAACCAAGCGCTTGGGCTGTGGCAGAGCCAGTGTTTCCTGAAGGGCGGGGCTACCTGCGGTACCTGCCATTCGCGCGCGCACAATACCGACATCGAGCGCAATCCTCAGCTTCGGCCGGATAATAATGCCCTTTGCGCGCGGTGCCACACGGCGATCGCTGCCAGCGTTTCCGCACACAGTCATCATGCGGCGCATGGCGCGGGCAGCTCCTGCGTGGAGTGCCACATGCCGGCCGCGGTGATCAGCCTCCAGGCGCGGATGCGCGACCATTCGATGAGCATACCGGTTCCGGAGAATACCATACGGCACGGCATTCCCAACGCGTGCAATCTGTGCCACAAGGACAAAGACGCGGATTGGGCGCTGCGGCAGATGACGGCCTGGTATGGCGGCAAATCGCGCCGGAATCCGATCCGCCGCGCCGACGCATTCGCCCAGGCCCGTAAGAGCGATCCGGCGGCGATTCCGGCGCTGCTCGAGATCTTAGCCGACCCCTCGGGCGGGCCCTGGGTACGGGCCAACGCGATCGGATACCTGGGCGGCTTCCCGAACGATCCGGCGGCGTATGGGGCGGTGTTCCATTCCTTCTCCGATCCCGAGCCGCTGGTTCGCGCGACGGCGGCGGCCGCCATCAGGCCTCGCGCGGCGCAGCGGGAGGCGGTGGCTCCCGCGTTGGTATCGCTGCTCGGAGATCCGGCGCGCACCGTGCAGATGAGCGCGGCGATCGCGCTGGTGGCAATGGGGGTGCAGCCGTTTCCCGGCGAGGATGGCGCGCGCTTCGAGCGGGCGAAGGCACTTTACCGGGCGCGTGCCGAACTCAACTCCGACGATGCGCAACAGCAGTTCGCGGCCGGAAGGTTCTTTTTCCTCGCCGGTGACATGGATCGCGCCGTGGCGGCCTTTCGCGCCAGTTTGAAGCTTGACCCCACGCTTCCCGCGCAGTCCCCGCTCGCCCAGTCCCTGGCAAAAAAGGGCGACTTTCCATCGGCGCGCGAGATTCTCCAAGCGATTCCACGCGACGACCCGCAATACGCCTCGGCGCAAAAATTGCTTGCCGAGGTTGAAGTCCAGAATCGCAGTCATGGCGAAACGCCGCCACAGAGCGGCGCCGATGCCAAAGCACGGTATCTGGAGGGCCAGGTCCAATACCGGAACGAATACTATGGCGCTGCGCTCCAGGACTTCGAGCAGGCGCTGGACCTGGCGCCCCAGGCGGCGTGGGCGACCAAGGCGCGGGTTTATCGCGCCATTTGCCTGGAGAAGTTGGCACGCACCGACGAAGCCGAGGCCGCTATGCGCGCGCTCGCTGCGAAGCCTGAGGCTGGCCACGATCTCGACCTGCAGCTTGCAATGGTCGAGTTGCTATACGAAACCGGGCGCGCGGAGGAAGCGCTGAAGCGGATTGAGGACGTGATCGTGGCCGATCCGAAAGCCCCGATGGCCTACTTCTGGCGCGCCAAGGTGCTGTTGCACCTCCACCGTACCGACGAGGCTGCCAGCGCGGCGGAAGAATCGATTCGCCTGCTGCCGCAACTTCCCGATGCTCACAACCTATTGATCCGGATTTACCAGATGCAAGGCCGCACCAGGGAGGCGGCGCAACAGGCGGAATGGCTGCGCGATTACCAAAGACGCATGCAATCGCATTGATGCTGCTGCTCGCCGCGGCGGCCGGCGTCGCGCGGGCGCAGATTCGCTTCGAAGATATCGCCGGCAAAGCCGGGCTGAAATTCGAGCTGCGCAACGGCGCTGTGGGCGAGTTTCACCAGCCGGAGTTGATGGTGGGAGGCGTGGCTGTCCTCGACTATAACAACGACGGCTGCATGGACATCTTTTTCACCAACGGCGCAGCCATGCCGTCGCTGAAGAAAACCGGCCCCGAGTATTTCAATCGCCTGTTTCGCAACAATTGCGACGGCACGTTCACGGACGTGACGGAAAAAGCCGGCCTGGCAGGCGAAGGCTATTCGATCGGAGTGGCGGTTGCCGATTACGACAATGACGGCTACCCGGACATCTTCGTCGCCGGCGTGAACCGCAACATCCTGTATCACAACCGCGGTGACGGCACGTTTGAGGATGTTACGGAGAAGGCGCACCTCGGCGGCTTGGACCCGCGTTACGGCAAGCTGTGGTCGATTGCGGCAGCTTGGGTTGACGTCGATAACGACGGCTGGCTCGATCTGGTCGTCACCAACTACGTGCAATGGGACCCAAAGCTGGAGCCCGCGTGCGGCTCGCCGCAAAAGCCGCTCTACTGCGACCCCAGGGCGTATCATGACACGCCCAACCAGCTCTTCCGCAACAACCGCGACGGAACCTTTACGGATATCACCGAATCATCCGGTCTGGGCGCGCAGCTTGGCAAGGGCATGGGCGTGGCGATCGCCGATTATGACGGCGATGGTCTGATGGACATCTTCGTGGCGAATGACACCGTGCCGAATTTTCTGTTCCATAATCTGGGGCATGGGAAATTCGAGGAGGCCGGGATGCTCGCCGGCGTGGCGCTGAATGACGATGGGCGGCCGGTCGCCAGCATGGGGGCGGATTTTCGCGATTTCGACAATGACGGACGCCCTGACCTGATCTTCACCGCCATGATTAACGATACGTTCCCGCTTTTCCGGAACACCGGCGGGGCGCCCGCGTTCGAGGATGACACGGCGCGCACGGGGCTGGCGGTCGCGACCCGCGCGCTGACCGGCTGGGGCATCGGTTTGTACGATTTCGACAACGATGGATTCAAAGACGTGTTTACGGCGAACTCGCATTTTCCAGCGCTCGATTCGTACCTGGGAAGGGCGCCGGCGCTGCCCAATTCGGTGTTTCGCAACCGGGGCGATGGCCGCTTTGAAGACGTTTCCAAAACCGCCGGCGCGGATTTTCAACTTGCCGGCCAGCATCGGGGCGTCGCCTTCGCCGATTTCGACAACGATGGCCGCCTGGACGCGGTTGTTTCCAACGTAAATGGGCCGGCGCGGCTGTTCCACAACGTGACCGCGAATGCCGGGCACTGGCTGGCGCTGAAGCTGACCGGCACGCGCAGCAATCGCGATGGCATCGGAGCGAGGGTCGCGGTTACCCTCACGAGCGGCCGCAAGCTTTATAACCATTGCACCACCAGCGTGGGTTACGCATCGTCCAGCGAGCCGCTGGTGCGCTTTGGCCTGGGCGAACAAGCCGCCGCCAAACTGATTCAGATACGCTGGCCCAGCGGGCAAGTGCAGGAGCTCCGCGACGTCGCGGCGGATCGGGTCGTAAGCGTTCGCGAACCGTGAGGTAGGACAGACGATCGGGTTTTGTCGTCTGTCAAGGTGCGTGCTTTCGAGAGGAATGACCGACCACGAAAGACGATGGCCTGTCCTACCTGTGATGGGCAAACCCCTGCGGCACGAGTGCCGACGCGGCACGCAGGAGTGCGTGCGCCACGCTAAATTGGCATAGAATATCCTGGTGATGCTCCACCGCCGTTCCTTCCTGGCTGCGGCTGCCGCGCTGGTTCCGGCCGCTGCGCAGACAACGCGCGATTGGGCCGGCCGGGAAACCGTTCGCTATCCCGATCCCGATATCGTCTCGCTCGACCATCGCTTCGACAAATACAAGATCGGCAACGCGGTCATCGAGCGCATTTATACCGGCGCGCGATGGGCCGAAGGGGCCGCCTGGCACGCCGGCGGCCGCTACCTGGTGTGGAGCGACATCCCCGCCAACCGCCAGATGCGCTGGCTGGAGGAGGACGGACACGTCAGCGTGTTTCACGAGCCTTCCGGATACTCCAACGGCAACACATTCGATTTCCAGGGCCGCCTGGTCTCCTGCCAGCATGGCCTTCGCCGGGTGGTGCGTTATGAACATGATGGCTCGGTGACCGCAATCGCCGACCGGTATAACAACAAGTCGCTCAATTCACCCAACGACGTCGTGGTGCACCCCGACGGCGGCATCTGGTTCACCGACCCCACTTACGGCATCCTGGGCAACTATGAAGGCTTTCAGGCGAGCGCCGAGATACCGACCGCGGTGTATCGCGCCGATCCAAAAACCGGCAAGCTGGATCTGGTGGCCGCCGATTTCGGCCAGCCCAACGGCCTCTGCTTCTCGCCCGATTACCAGAAGTTGTACATCATCGACAGCGGCGATGCGAAGGACATCCACGTCTTCGATGTGGCGGACGGCCGCCAGTTGCGCAATGGCCGCCTGTTTTCCAAGATGGTCACCGCCAAAGGCTCCGGCATCGCCGACGGCATGCGCGCCGATGTCGATGGCAACCTCTGGGTGGGCGCGGGCTGGGTCGGCCCGGGCTATGACGGCGTGCATGTGCTCACGCCCGCGGGCGAGCGCATCGGTATGATCCTGCTGCCGGAAATCTGCGCCAACCTGTGCTTCGGCGGCGCCAAACGCAACCGGCTGTTCATGGCGGCCAGCCAGTCTGTTTACGCCGTCTACGTGGGCACGCGCGGCGCGCACGTGTGTTGAGCGGGCAAACTAAGAGCGCGCCTTACCAGGTCACAGGTGAAACGAATCGGCCGGCTCAACTAGAATCACGATAGGTGCGCTGCCGGTCGATCAACAAGATCAGTCTCGTGGCTGCGCTGCTGGTGTGGACCGGGTGCCGCTCCGGCCCGGCAGGGCACGGGCACGCGCCCGCGATCGGCCAGGCCTTCGTAGGGCCGGCCACGCTCAAGATTCACGGCGATATTTCGCTGCAGTCTCCCACGGTGGCTACGGTAAAACACGGCGAGCGGCTGGAAATTCTGGCGCGGCGCCGGAGCCTGATTCACGTGCGCACTCCTGGCGGGGTGGAGGGATGGACCGAAACGCACCAGTTGCTGGCCGCCTCGGATATGGCAAGCTTGCAGGAACTCGCCGAACGCGCCTCCAAAATGCCGTCGCAAGGCCAGGCCTCCAGTTATAGCGATTTGAACGCTCACACGCAGCCTTCGCGCGCCGCACCCAGCTTTCTGCAGATTCGTACAGGCGAGAAGTTCGAGGTGCTGGCCACGATTCCCTTGCCGCGCACCGACCTGCCCCGGGCGCCGCTGGTCTTTCCAGCGCCGAAGAAGGCGCCGAAGAAAGAGGAGTCTAAGGGCAAGGTTCCGCCGCCCCCGATGCCCAAGCCGCCACCGCCGCCAGCCGATTGGCTGGAGTTGTCCGGCAGGGACCCGGATGAGCCCGCGCCCGAGCCGGAGGAACCGGCCGAGCGGCCTCCGGCGACCCTCGATTACTGGAGCCTGGTGCGGGTTGCGACCGGCCAGGCCGGCTGGGTATTCACCCGCTACGTCTCGATGGCGATCCCGGATGAAGTGGCCCAATATGCCGAGGGGCACCGCATCGTCTCCTATTTCTCTCTCGGCCAATTGACCGACCACGACGAGCGGAGAACCATCTGGCTGTGGACGACCGTTGCGAGCGGCGTCCACGACTACGACTTCGACAGCTTTCGCGTCTTTGTCTGGAGCTTCCGCCACCACCGTTACGAGACCAGCCATGTGGAACGGAACCTGGAAGGCTACCTGCCGGTGCTGGCGAAACCGGCGGGCGCTGCCCGGCAAACCGACCCGAGCTTTTCGCTCTGCATGGTGAACCGCGAAGACCGCCGCGTGCGGCGCGAGTATGTGCTGTCGGCCGGGAGGATCCACCTGGTTTCGGAAAGCGACTGCCCGGCGGTAGCGCCGGTCTATACGCCGCCCACGGCCTCCGGAGTGGCTGCCGCAGCCGCCACCGCGCCTGCTCCGCCGCCGCCCGCGCAAAGCTTCTTCCAGCGTTTGAAGAACCGCTGGAACGCCCTGACCAAGTAGGGGCCGGGCATGCGGGCCCGGGCCGGGCCAGCTGAAGCATGCATTGCCTATCGAACGCGACGGGCCGCAAAGGGTTGTTATGATAGGCGCAGGCCTTATGCCCGCTATTGCGGAACCCACTCGAAAAATGCGCGTGCCGTGGGCGACCATCGCCTGGATCGCGGTACCGCTCGCGCTCTGCTACGCGCCAATCCTGCGCAGGCTCGTCCTGCAATGGTGGAATGATCCCGATATGGGCCACGGGTTCTTCGTGCCGCTGGTGGTGGGGTACATCGTCTGGCAACGCCGCCAGGAGTTGCTGGCCACTGAGCCGCAGCCCACCTGGTGGGGCCTGCTGCTGGTGGTGTGGGGCGGCCTGCAACTCCTCATCGGCACCCTGGGCGTGGAGCTGTTTACGGCGCGCACGTCGCTGGTGGTCACGCTGATCGGCGTCGTGTGGACGGTGGGCGGCACGCCGGTGCTGCGCAAGCTGGCATTTCCGCTGTTTCTGCTGTTCTTCATGGTGCCCATTCCCACCGTGGTCTATAACAGCCTCACCTTCCCGCTGCAGATTCTGGCCACCCGCATCGCGGCGGCGGGGTTGCTCGGGATCGGTATTCCGGTGATGCGTGAAGGCAATATTCTCGATCTGCCTGGCCAGCAGCTTTCCGTTGTGGAAGCTTGCAGCGGCATTCGCTCGCTGCTTTCGCTGACGTTTCTGTCTCTGGTGTACGGGTATTTCTTCGAGAAGCGCGCCTGGCTGCGGGTGGTGCTATTTCTGGCCACGATTCCGGTCGCTTTGGCCGCCAACGCGGGGCGCGTGATCGTGACCGGGGTTCTTTCGGAGGTCCGCAGCGACCTCGCCGAAGGTTTCTTTCATGAGTCGACCGGCATGGTGATTTTTCTGGGTGCCGGGGTGATCCTGTTTTTCCTGCACCGGGCGATTCTTCTCGTCATCAGACTCGGCGCGAGGAAAGGGCAGCGGATATGACGAAGAGTCCTTACGTGCGCGTCGTGACCTTGATCCTGCTGCTGCAGGCGATCGCGTTTTACGCCTTCGCGTGGCGTTCGGAAACAGTGCCGCCGGTAGAGCCGTTGCTCCTGTTTCCCCCCGTGATCGGCGAGTGGCTGATTTATCGCGATCTCCCGCTCGAAAAGGAAGTGTTGGAGGTTCTCAGAGCGGACGATACCCTCAACCGGTTCTATGTGAACCAGACGACCAAAGAGTTGGTCGACCTGTACATCGCATACTTTCGCACGCAACGGTACGGCCAGGCGCCGCACTCCCCGAAGAATTGCCTGCCGGGTTCCGGCTGGGAGCCGGTCAGGGAGGACTTCCTTACCCTGCGCGTGCCCGGTTGGGACGCGCCGATCACCGTGAACCGTTACGTGGTGCAGCACGGGGACCAGAAAAGCGTAGTCCTGTACTGGTATCAAAGCCACAGCCGGGTGATAGCCAGCGAGTACTCCGCCAAGTTTTGGCTGGTGGCGGATTCCATCCGTTACCGGCGCAGCGATACGGCGCTGGTGAGAATCGTCGTTCCCGTAGGGCCGGCGGGCACCGATGTTGCGGAACAGACGGGGGTCGCGTTCTTGCAGGCCCTGTTTCCAGCCCTGCTGCGGCAATTACCGCTGTAACCGCGCCGCCGGAAAGCGCGCGGCGGAACGGGCAAGCTAAAAGCATGACCCGCCGAGGCATTCGCCCGCAGTCCGATTCGGGGCCCTTGCTACAATCAAGTCATTCCCATGCCCACCCAGGCCCGCACCAGTGGCGCGCGCAAGTTCTTTTCGGCCTCCGGCGCGCTTTCCCAATGGCATCCCAAATACGAATACAGGGCGGGGCAATTGGAAATGGCGCAAGCCGTCGAATCGGCGCTGGCCGACAAACGGCACTTGATCGTGGAGGCCGGCACGGGCACGGGCAAGACTCTGGCCTACCTGGTGCCGGCGCTCGCTTCGGGCAAGCGGATCGTGGTTTCGACCGGCACCAAGAATCTACAGGAACAGCTTTTCTTCAAAGACGTCCCGTTCCTGCAGCAGCACTTCGAGCGGCCGCTCAAAGTCTGCTATATGAAGGGCCGCAACAACTACGCCTGCCGGCAGAAAATCTACGATGGCGAAAAGCAGGCCGTATTCGCGGGCCTGGAAGAGGTGGCCGATTTCGAGATCATCCGCGAATGGGAAAAGACCACCGAATTCGGCGACCGCGCCGAGATCAAGACCCTTCCCGAGTCTTCTTCCGCGTGGGCCAAGATGGATGCGCGCGCGGAAATGTGCTCCGGCCAAAAATGCCCGAATTTCTCCCGTTGTTTCCTGACCCTGATGCACCAGCGCGCCGCGGAGAGCGACATCGTCATCGTCAACCATCACCTGTTCTTCGCCGACCTGGCGCTGCGCGACGAAAACCGTGAAGGCGGCGTGCTGCCCGAGTACCACGCGGTGGTTTTCGACGAAGCCCACGAGATCGAGGACGTGGCGGCACAGTACTTCGGCGTATCCATCAGCAGTTACCGCTTTGAAGAGCTGCGCCGCGACATCGCCGTGGTCAGCCGCATGAAGAAGTTCGGCACGCCCGAGCTCGACCGCGTGCTGGAGCGCCTGGCCCAGCTTGCCGATCAATTCTTCAGCCTGTTCGGAGAACAGGAGCGGCGCGTGGCGTTCCAGGGCCGCGACGCCTTTCGCGAGCAGAACGAAGAGGTCTACACCAACCTGATGACCGCGCTGGAACTGGTGGGGTCGCACCTGAAACTGCTGCAGAATCCGCCGGAAGAGATCATTCCGCTGGCGCGGCGCAACCAGGAACTGGCGCTGGGTCTGCGCTTCATCCTGGAGGAGGACGACGAGCGGTACGTTTTCTGGGTGGAAAAACGCGGCCGCGGTTGCTTCCTGCAAGCCACGCCGATCGAGGTTTCCAGCATTCTGGCAGAGCGGCTGTTCGACAAGGTGGAAACCGTGGTGCTGACCTCGGCCACGCTGGCGGTCGCCGGCGGCTTCGATTACGTGCAGGGCCGGCTGGGCGTACAGAATCCGCGCACGCTGGTGGTGCCGGGACATTTCGATTATCACCAGCAGGCGTTGCTGTATGTGGCGCAGCATCTGCCGGAGCCGCGCAGCCCCGCCTTCACCAAGGCCGCCGCCGACGAAGTGGTCCGCATTCTGGAACACAGCCGCGGGCGCGCTTTTGTGCTCTTCACCAGTTACCAGCAGATGCGTATGGTTTACGATCGGGTGTCGCTGGAGATCGATTACCCGACGCTGCTGCAGGGCACCGGCCCGCGCACGGCGCTGCTCGAGGAGTTCCGCTCCACGCCGCACTCGGTGCTGTTCGCAACCTCATCGTTCTGGCAGGGCGTGGATGTGCCGGGCGATCAACTGAGCTGCGTGATCATCGACAAACTGCCGTTTGCGGTGCCCAGCGATCCGGTGGTGAACGCGCGCATCGAGGCCATTCGCGCGGCGGGCGGCAACCCGTTTTACGATTACCAGATTCCGCAAGCCGCCATCGCTCTAAAGCAGGGATTTGGCCGGCTGATCCGCAGCAAATCGGACCGGGGGGTGCTCGTGCTTTTGGATAACCGTATCACGCGGCAGCGTTACGGGCAGGTGTTTTTCGACAGCCTGCCGGACTACCGCTTCACCACGCGTCTGGACGACGTGGAGGACTTTTTCCATGTTTGAAGAAACGTGGCGCACGCAGTCTTGCGTGCTGGGTCGAGATTCGTCTCGACCTTTCTGGGCCAGCGCCAAAAAATGTCGGCT
>Ga0209415_10001583_pt1 | contig 43481 bp, 46 predicted proteins | sample PeaSoiSIISIP2007_FD_187696 | JGI IMG/M metagenome (GOLD analysis project Ga0209415, IMG submission 187696) | Peat soil microbial communities from Weissenstadt, Germany - SII-SIP-2007 (SPAdes) (version 2) | ecosystem: Environmental > Terrestrial > Soil > Wetlands > Peat | place: Germany...
GCCGCCGTATCCGGCGGCAAAGCGTATCTTCATGCGCTCGTACGCACCAGAGCGCTGCGATGTCAACGCATTGCGAACGCCGACGTCATGCATGTGTTCGACCGCACCCCAATCGGCGTTCTCGTCGGCAAACCAACGGTAGTATTCGTTCGCTTCGGCGTTTGTCGAACGACAGACCATATTTACGGATGTGTAAACGTCAACGTGACGGCCCAGGGAGTGCGCCTGGCTCTTCAAGGCGTCTACGCTCTGGGCACCATCTTCGAGCGTCCGCAACGCCGTAAACAGGCAGTCGGCGTGCGCGAGCGCAAACGCTTTGCCCGCCGGCGAGGAGCCGGCGTTCATGACCACGGGCCGCGTGCCGCCGAATGGCTTGGGTTCGGCTTGCACGTTGTGCAGCTTGAAATGCGTCCCTTCAAAGTCGAACGGAGGATCTTGCGTCCAGAGCTTGCGGATCACTTCCATCCACTCACCGCCGTACGCGTAGCGGTCGTCATGCTCGCGTTGATCCATGCCGAACATCTCGAACTCGTCTTGGTTCCAGCCGCAGACGACGTTGAGGCCGAAGCGGCCTTGGCTGACGTGATCGACCGTGACGAATTGCTTGGCCGCAAATACCGGATGGACGAGCGGCGCGTGCACCGTTCCGAAGACCGTGATCCGTTGCGTCGCGGCGAGCAGACCGCAGGCCCAGGTGATCGTCTCGAACGTGTGCTGCTCGAAGTTCGTCTCGCCGCCCCAGCCCCTCCAGCGCGCGACCGGCAGCAGAAACTCAATCCCGGCCTCGTCGGCCATGCGGGCCAGGCGCAGGTTATCTTCCCAGGATCCCGACCATCGCTCGGGCACCTTCGTCGCCGCGATGCCGGACGAGCAGTTCGGTCCGAAAAAGCCGATTTTGAGCGCATTCGGCGAGTGGAGCGCTAAACGATCGGCTTGGAGCATTGAGCGCGGCACTGCCGGTGTGGGCTCTGCGCGGTTAGACGGGGACGGTGTCGAAGGCCTTGGCGGAAAACGGTTTGAGTCGCGTCAACTCGCCCAACTCGGCGGCCTGCGAACGCAGGGCTTCGTCGCGGTAGAGCATCCGCGCTAGCGCGAGATCCTGGAGCGCGGTGCCGACCGACTTGAAGATCGCTACGTCGCCGTGCCCGCTCGGTGCCGGACGCCGATGGCGGTAGACGGAGAGCGCGACGATGCGCGCCGGGTCGAGGATGCCGGACGCGAGGGTTTCGGCGATGTCGGCCGACTCGAGTTCCACCATTTGCGGATCGTCGGCCACGACCACCGACGCGCGTGCAAGCGAACGGTTGTCGAGCTCGCGCAGGTCGAGTCGCGTCGAGCCGATCGAAAGCACGACGCTGTTCGCGGCCAGGTTCGCACCATCGATGACCGGCGTCTTCGCCTTCGTCGCGAGCACGACGACGCGCTGATCGCTCAGCGCCTCGCGTTCGCTCTCCGACGCGACGACTTCAATGCCGAGTTCGCGGGACATGACCTCGGCGAAGCGCGCGCGGCGTTGGGCGTTGGGGCTGAACGCGCGCACGCGGCGCAGCGGCCAGACATGCGCCATCATGCGCAAGTGCCCAACCGCCTCGAAACCGGTGCCGATCATCGCGATCTCGGCCGGCGCTTCGCTCACGAGCGCGAGGCCGGCGAGCGCGGTGACCGCCGCCGTGCGCAGACGCGTGAGCTCGTCGGCGTCGAACAGCGCCAGCAGCGCGCCGGTTGCGACGTCGTAGAGCAGCACGAGATAGCGGTTTCCCTTGCCTTCAACGAGAGTCATAACCTTGAGGCCCATCACGTCGTCGAGGACGGCCGGCATCACCCGGATGAAGCCGCGGCTGGTCGGGGTGTCGATCCGGCGCGGCAGAACGGTCGTGCCCGCCGCTTCAGCGTCGAAGCAGACTTCCATCGCGCGCAGGGCGAGATCGTTCGAGACGTGCTGCTCGATGAGCTCTCCGCCGAAGAAGACCGTCACCGCGCGACCGTTGCGAGGCCACGCTCGGTCTCGGCCGGGAAGCGTCCGGTGAAGAAGCCGTCGTCGCCGTCGGGTAAGGTGAAGCCCGAGCGCTGCAGGCTCGTGCGCAGCGCCGCCATCTGATTCGGCAACAAGCGCATCTGCGGCATCCGCAGCAATCCGCCGCTGTACCCGTGCAGCCACGAGAGATACTTCCAGCCGACGCGGTGGATCAGGTTCGCGCCCGGGAACGTCGCGTGGAACGCGCCTTTCGCTTCACGGGCGGGCTGGTAGCTCCAGTACAGCTCCATGCCTTCATCCCACTTGCCGTCGTGAATCAGCTTGAACCAGCGCGGCACGCGGTCGCCGAACGAGTCGTAGGCGCTCGTGCCCATCCACTGCATGCCGTACCAGTCGATCAGCCCCGGAGCGTACTGTTCGAGCGGCACCTCGACGATCACGTCGTTCTTGCAGCGCCGCAGCACGTCGGCGATGCCGGTCGTCGACGCCGGCGGGTTCGCTTCGTACTTTACCGCCGCGGCGGTCGGAAACTTGGCCATCGCGGCGATCGCATCGGGTGGAAACTTGCTCGGGTGGAGCGAGCCGAAGCCCCAAGTCGGGACGGCGAAGAGAATCAGCGCGATGTCGGTGCGCTCGGCGATGTCGCGCGAAAAGTCGACGATGTCCTGCGCGGTCTTCGGACGAAACGACGGTGGATACGAGAGCAGCGCCGCCTCGTAGCCCAGCGCTTCGGCGGCTTTGGCGGCACGGACCATCTGCTCGGGCGTATCGCAGCTCAAGTGCGTGACGAGCCGAAAGTCCTTGGGCGCGGCGGCGGCAGCAATGTCCATGAAGCGCAGGTACTCATCGAAGGTGGTGCCCGATTCGGCCGCGATCAGCGTGCCCCAGAAGCCCATCTGCGCCCCCAGGCGCACGTCGTGCTCGATCGCCTCGACGTTCAACCCGTCGAAGTTCGTGGTGAACGACGGCAACGTGACGTTGCACGCGCCGTGCCAGTGCGCGCGCGAGCGCTCCTTGACTTCGTTGCGGCGATAGGGAAGCGGCATGATCAGTCCTCCTGCACGTTAGTCGAGCTCGTCGGCGAGCGAGTTCATGTCGACGTCCATTGCCGTCCGCCACGCGGCCCACCAGCCGCGCAACCGGTTGTCGTCGCCGCGCGTTCCCGTCGACGTATCGGCGCCGCGGGCGATGATGCTGTAGCGAACGGCGTTCGAGGCCACGCCTTGCTGCTGTCCGACGAAGATCGGCCCGTCTTCCAGCTCGACGGGGTTGAGAAACCAGGTCGCGTGCCCGAAGATGCGGATGTCGCGCACCTCCGGCGGTTCGCCCACGATGCCGAGCACGCGGTTCTCAAAGCGCACCTTGGCCGGACCGAGCGTGATCTGCGAGTCGATCGAGATGCTGTTGGACCGCAGCGTGAGCGTGGCATCGGGGAAGAGCGTCAGGACGTACCCCTCACCGGTTTGGACGCCCGGCAACGTGTGCTGAATCGTCTTCGCCCACACCTCCGGCTCCACGCCGTTGGGATCCATGCCGAGCCGCTGCACCGCGTGGCCGTTTTCGCAGATGGTGTACGGTCCGGGCGGGCTCGCCTTGCGGAAGAACGGGTGGACGAAGGGCACGTGATAGCCGTCGCGCACGTTCTCGGCGAACACCTTCCAGTTGACCGGCAGCTCGTATGAGTGGAATTTTATGATCTCGAACTGCGCGTTGGCCAGCGGCGTCGACAGCGTCTCGATGATCGTCGGGCCGAGAAAATCGCGTAGCGCCGGCGCATCGGGATCGAACGACACGAACACCAGCCCGAGGATCTCTTCGCACCGGATCCCGGCCAGCGGGTAGTCTTCTTTGGCGAAGCCGCTGCCGTCGTAGGCCTCTTCGCCCGGCACGCCGATCAGGGAGCCGTCGAGATCGTAGACCCAATTGTGATACGGGCAGCGGAGCGCCGCTACGTGACCGCAGGGTTCGAGTGCGATTTTCGAGCCGCGATGGCGGCAGGTGTTGGCGAACGCGCGCAGCGTTCCGCTCTTATCGCGCACGATCAAAAGCGGCTGCTCGAACAGCGCGGTCGTGAAGTAGTCGCCACTGGCGCGCGCTTCGCTGGCGTGGCCGGCGAACAGCCAGGTGCGGTTGAAGATGCGCTCGACCTCGCGCTCGTACACGCGCGGATCGGTGTAGACGCGGTTGTCGACCCAGCGGGAGGGATCGATGTTGGGCGCCCAAACAGGGTACTTGCGAGCGGTGGTGGTCATGGCATCAACAAGCCCCCGTTGACGTGGATCGTCTGCCCCGTGATGTAGGCGCTCTCGTCACCGATCAGAAACCGCACCAGACCGACGAGGTCGTGCACGGTCCCAATGCGCTGCATGGGAATGCGCGGCGTGATGAACGCCACGCGCTCGGCGTTCGACATCGGCGTCTGAATCGGCCCGGGCGCGATGCTATTCGCGCGGACCCCGTGTTCGGCGTTCTCGAGCGCGATCGACTTCACCAGTGCCTCGATCCCGGCTTTGGCGGCGGCATAGTTGGCGCCGTTGCGGTAGCCGCTCGTCGCGTAACCGGAGGAGAACCCGACGATGCTGCCCCGTCGCGCTGCGATCATCGACGGTAACGTGGCGCGCGCGGCGAGAAACGTCCCGGTGAGCGACGCGTCGATCACCGATTGCCAGTCGCCGAGCGGCATCTGGGCCACGGGGAACTCGCACACCGTTCCCGCGGCGCACACCAGCGCATCGATGCCGGCGTAGCGCTGCGCGATCGTACCGATCGCCGAGTTCATGGCGTCCTGGTCGGCGACGTCGAGCACGAATGATTCGGTCGCCCCGCGGGCATTTAGGCGATCGAGCGTGACCACGGCGCGGCCGGCGGCGACCAAGTCCGCCACGATCGCGGTTCCGATACCGCCTGCTCCGCCTGTTACCACCACAGCACCCATCGTCGTCAATTCCAGAGACCGGCAAACCGCGTCGCCACCACCGCTTCGTAGGGGACGTCCGCCGTAAGGATCCCGGTGCCCTGAGCGAACGCGTTCATCCCCGTGACGGTCGCCGGTGAGATCGCCGCTGAATAATAGGGAAGATCGCGCCGGATCAGTTCGGCGATGAGCTGCGCTTCCGCTGCCGGGAACAGCTTCGCGCCAACTTTCGTCGCCAGCTCCGGGTCGGCCGCCAGCGCGCGTTGGGTGGCGACGATCGCGCGCACGGCTGCGGCCGCCGCCTCGGGGCGCTCGGCGATGAAGGCATCGGTTGCGGCGAGCGCGGCCAGCGTGAAGTTGAACGCGGCCGGCGGACCGTCGCCGCGGCGCACGTCGAGCACGACCGAGCCGGCACCGCTGCGCACGGCGACCTCGGTGCCCATGCCGTTGGCCCAGAACCCGTCGATCTCGCGGGCCACGAGCGCCTTGGCCGCGGTGACGCCGAAATTCACGCCGGCTCCGGCTGCGCCGGGCACGGGTGCGATCGACACCTGGTCCGCAACGACGTCGATTCCCGCCTCGGCCAGCAAGCCGCGCAGACCGAGGTCGACCCAGGGCGCCGCCCCGATGCGCTTGCCGCGCACGATGCCGACCTCGCCGCGTTGCGCGCCGAAGCGCGAGTGCAGCACGAGAAACCAGTACATGCCTTGGCCTTGCGCGCACAGCAATTTGACGCCCGCCCAATCCGGAAACGCCGCCAGTGCCGAATGCGCCGATCCGCCGACGAAGTCGACCGTTCCGTCGCGCAACGCCTCATACGCTTTGTTGACCGGGAAGATCAGCTCGAGCGAAACGTCGAGCCCCTCGCGTGCGAAGAAGCCGAGCTCGACCGCCGCCGCCGCCGGGAAATACGAGTTGGAGATCAGATCCGGCACGGCCAGCTTCATGCGGCAAACGTCATCATGCCGATGCCGGTTGCCCATGGTACGACCGGCTCGTAGGCGACGACGCTGCCGGCAATCGCCCCGATCGCTCCGCGCAGCGCGATCCACGCCAGCAGCTCGTACGCGCCGGATCCGGCGGCGGCGAAGTCCGCGTTCCGGTACGATGTCAACGCGGTGACGTCGGCCGCCGCCATGCGTCCCAGGAACGTGCGATCAAAATCCGAGTCGATGCGTCCGTGTCCGCGCTCGCCCGGGTCGTGTGACATCCCGCCCGTCGCGACGATCGCCACACGTTCGGACCGGCGCGCGACCAGTTCACCGATGACGCGACCTAAACCGTAACAGCGGCGCGCGGACGGTTGCGGCGCCGCCAGCGCGTTGAACAACACCGGCACCAGTGGAATCTTCAGCTCCGGCACGAGGAAGTGCAGCGGGAGCATCGCGCCGTGGTCGAGTTGCAACTCGTAGCCGAAGCTCACCTCGAAACCGTCATCGTAAGCAGCGTCGATCAACGCCGTCGCGAGATCTGGGTTCCCGCGCACGACCGCCGGCGCGATGCCGAGCCACGGCTCGACCGGACCGCGATACGATTCGGCGCGACCGACGAAAAACGCGCCCATGTGATCGAGAAAGAAGTTCGTCCAGTGCTCGCTCGTCAGCAGCACGATGACGTCGGGGCGCGCCGCTTCGAAGCGCTCGCGCAGCGTGCCGAATCCGGTCGCGATGCGTTCGCGCTGCTGCGCCGGCGCCGCATCGTTCCAGGCCGTGATGCCCGGTGCGTGACTGGTTGCCGCGGCGTAGACGAGCGGCACCTCAGCGTTCGGCTCTGATCGCGGCGAGGTAGTCGGGCTCGGGGACTTTGTGCAAGAGCGTGAACGGCCGCAGGATCAGCCCGTGCACGCCGAGCGCGTACAACTTGCCGATATCGAAGCGCAGCATCGCGTCGCGCTCCTCGTCGGTGAGGTCGTAGCCGGCGACGAACGCTTCCCGCGACGCGAAGAATTCCGCGCGGCGCTCGGGGCGCAGGTTGACCTCGCGAATCATCTTCTGCAGCGTGTAGGCGCTCATCGATACCAGACGAGTGCGCGAGGACCACGATTGAGACCTGCCGGGCGCGCCGGCCGCGACGAACTAACTCAGTTGCGGTAAGACCGAGACGTGAATGGCGCCGGGGTCGCCGTGACCGCCGACGGTTTCGATCGCCGGCGCAACTTGGTCGAGGTTGAAGTGATGGGTCGCCAGTTTGTGCAGCGGGTACTTTCCCGATTCGAGCAACGCGAGGCCCTTTTTAATTTCGCGAGACGTCCGCCCGCGCACGCCCTTCACGGTCAGTTCTTTCATGAACAGCAGATCGGGCTCGAAATTCGCGGCCAGCCCGTGCGCTTCACCGGCCATCACGATCGTGCCGCCGATCGTCGCGATATGTGCGGCCTGTTGCAGCGCGCCGGGGAAGTAGGCCGTCACGTTGATCACCGTGTCCGCCAGGCGGCCGTCCGTCAATTCGCGCACGCGGCCGACCACGTCGTCGACCGCGTCGACGTCGATCGTGTGGTGGGCCCCGAACTCGCGCGCGAGGGCGAGCCGCGCCGCGTCGCGAGCGCGGCCGGTCACGATGACGTTGCGCGCGCCGGCCTCGACGGCGGCGATCGCGCAGGCCAGGCCTTGGCCGCCCGGGCCTTGGATGACGACCGTGCTGCCGATCCCGACGCCGCCTTCCAACTGCGTCCAGCGGATACCGTTGGCGAGCGGAACGAAGAACGGCGCGATCGCGGTCGGCACGCTCTCGGCAATTTTGTGCACGAGCGCCTGCGGATCGAGGTAGACGTACTCGCTGTAGCCGCCCCACAGGCCGGGTACCACGTCGAGCGACGTGAAGCCGTACATCTTTTCCATCTTCATTCCACTGCAGATGTAGTACCGGCCGGACAAACAGTAGTCACAGTGCCCGCACGGGGCGTACTCTTCCATGACGATGCGGTCGCCTTCGCTGACCCCCCAACGGGCGGCGGCGCGTGCCCCGATGCGTTCGATGCGGGCGACGATCTCGTGTCCGGGGATGAGCGGGGGCGGCGCGAACTTTGCCAGGTCGCCGGTGTAGATCGGCCAGTCCGCCCCGCACACGCCGGTGATCTCGATCCGCGCCAGCCCCGAGTTTTCGTCGATCGCCGGCAGCGGAAATTCGCGCAGTTCGATCCGGCGCGGTTCAACCAGCACTGCGGCCAGCGTTTTCTTCGCCATGCGTTCTAGAACGGCTCGAAGTCGCGCAGTTGCGGAATGACCTCGGTCCCGAACAGACGCAGCGAACGCATGAGGTCGTCTTCGGCGAGGTTCCCGAAATTGAACTCACCGAAGAACGTGTTGAACGAACCCTCCTCGGCCCAACGGCGCAACTTCGCTGCCATGGTGTCCGGCGACCCCAGCAGGATCAACTCGTTCTCCAGCAAGTAGTCCGGATCGAGGATGTTGAGCGTGATCTCGGCCGAGCGCGGCTCACCGCGCTGCTCGAAATAGGCGGCCGTCTCCAATTGTTTGCGGCGAATTTCGTCCTTGTCGTCGGAGTAGGTGAAGAAGCCGCGGTACGCGTTCGCCGCGTCGGCCAGCGCGACGTCGAGCGCTTTCTGATCGGTTTCGTCGACGTAGACGACCGTGCTGAATGCGATGTTGGGCACGCCCGGCCAGCCGCTTGCCTTCCAGCCCGCGATATACGGCGCATAGCGTTTCTTTGCTTCGCTGCGCGGGAACATCAAGAAGTAGCCGGTGTGGAGGCCCTCCTTCGCGCAGAACTCGAGCGTCGGCACGTCGCGCGTCTCCATCCACATCGGCGGGTGCGGGCGCTGCACCGGCATTACGCTCAAGTCGAAGTTTCCGTAAGGGATGCGCGGGCCGTCCCACGTGACGTGACCGTCGCCGGCATACGCCGCCTTCATAAACCGCGCGAATTCGAGCGTGACCTCGCGCCGATCGGCGAAGGCGACTTTGTACGGCTCGAAGTACGCGGGCAGGATGCCGGGGACCAGCCCGACCTCGATCCGTCCGCCGGTGAGCTGATCGGTCAGCGCGATTTCTTCGAGCAGCCGAACCGGATGGTGCAGGGAGACGACGTGACCCATGGCCCCGACGCGCAACCGCTTGGTGCGCGCGGCGGCGGCAACGGCATACAGGTTGGGTGACGACATCCAGCTTTCGTTCGGACAGAAATGGTGCTCGACCGAGAAGGCGTAGTCGAATCCCAGCTCGTCCGCGAGCTGCAGCTCACGCCACAGTTGCTCGTAGCGTAGCGCGGGCGTCATCCCGTGCTTGCCCCAAACGTGGGCGAAATGCGCGAATCTCACGGCTTCCTTCCGCTGAGCAGTGCTCGCAAGGTTCCGATCTCGGCACCGTCAGTCCTACGCACCGTGTCATCCCGAGCTTGTCGAGGGACCGCCACCCAGGAGTGCCGTTCGAGGGTGCTCAAGGGTGCTCGATCCTCACCAGCATCGGAGAGTCGTTGTGCGCCAACTAAGAATGGGCATCGTGGGCATGGGGCAAGGAGCCGCGCAAGTGCTTCCGACGCTGTACTCGCTGCCGGAAACGCAGCTGGTTGCGGGCGCGGACCCGAACGAGCGCATGCGGGCCGGATTTCTCGAGCGCTTTCCGGGCACGCGGGCCTACGCGTCGATCACCGAGATCTGCAACGATCCCGAGATCGAAGCCCTCTGGATCTCAACGCCGAACAAGTACCACTGCGAGCAGGCGATCGAAGCGATGCGCAACGGCAAGCACGTGTTGGTCGAGAAGCCGATGGCCGTGACGATTGAGGAAGCCGACCGCATGGTCGCGGCCTCAGAAGAGTACGGCGTTCACATGGTGGCCGCCCACACGTCGAGCTACGGGTTGCCGGTGCGGGCCATGCGCAGGATCGCGCAAACGGAGCTCGGCGCGGTGCGCTCGATTTTGATCTGGTCGTACACGGATTGGATGCTGCGCGCGCGCACCGCCGAGGAGGTCTCGACGGAGGCTGGCAGCGGCATCGTTCATCGGCAAAGCCCGCATCAAATCGATGCCTTGCGGTTGCTCGGCGGCGGTAAGCTGCGGAGCGTGCGCGGTACGACGGGGGAGTGGATGGCGGAACGTCCGATCCCCGGCTTTTACACCGCGTACATGGAATTCGAGGATGGGACGCCGGCGACGATCCTGCACAACGGCTACGGCTACTTCCTGCACGGCGAGCTGTTCCCGGGCGCGCTCGATCATTCGCGCTACACCCTCGCAGAACGTTTGGAGCTGCGCAAGCAGATGCGCAGCGGTTCTCGCGACGAGGATAGCGAGAAGGAAGACTTCCGCATCGGCGGCCGCAAGGACCCGACCTTGACCCAGAACAAGGCTGAGGGCGGTCCCCGGCCGTGGGGCCACCCTGATGTAGGAATGATCGTGGTGAGTTGCGATCGCGGCGACATGCGCCAAGGACGCTTCGGCGTCATGGTGTACGGCGACGAGGGAGAGCGCGACGTCGACGTGCGCACCATCGGGCGGAACGACTACGATCTCGAAGGCGGCGCGACGGTCGGAGCGTTGCTCGAGATGTACAACGCCGTCGTCCGTGGCGTCCCGGTCTATCATAGCGGAGCGTGGGGGCGCGCGACGCTCGAAGCGACACTCGGGATCATCCAATCCGCGCGCGAACGCCGCGAGATCGTGCTGTCGCGGCAGGTCGCGATGCCGGAAAGCTATGACGCCGATCTGCCCATCGGCGAAGCGGCGCTGGCAAAAGCGGACTAGAGTCCGGTTTTATCGTAGAGGGCGCCATGGTCTCCGACGTTCTTCTGGCGCCCGAAAAGCAAGGCGGGCGGGGTCCGGTGGCCGGCCTAAAGGTGCTCGATTTCACGCACGTGTTCGCGGGCCCGTTCTGCACGCGAACGCTAGCGGATTTGGGCGCCGACATCGTGCACGTCGAGAGCCGGCAGCGCGATCCGGGCGATCGGCACCGCGCGGCGTACGCGCACCGGAACAAGCGCTCGATCAGCCTCGACCTGAAGAACGAAGCCGGACACGCCGTCGCGACACGCCTTGCGATGGCCGCCGACGTGATCGTGGAGAATTTCAGCTCGAGCGTGATGCGGCGGCTGAAGCTTGACTACGACACGCTGAGCGTCGAGCATCCGCGCCTGATCTACATCAGCCTTTCCGGCTACGGGCACACCGGTCCGCGCAACGCGTGGACGAGCATGAACATGAACCTGCAGGCCTACACCGGCCTGATGATGACGACCGGTTCGGAAGGCGACCCCCCGACGTCGATCTCAAACTCGTGGAACGACTACATGGGCGGGCTGCACGGCGTCATGGCCATCCTGCGCGCGCTCTCCGAACGCGCCGTGAGCGGTTGCGGCCGCAACATCGACCTCAGCCAGTTCGAGTGCAGCGTGGCGACGCTGGGTCCGTTGCTGATGGCCTCGGCGGTGTCGGGCCGTCCGCCGAAACGGGCGGGGAATCGCTCGAGCAGTGCGGCGCCGCAAGGCGTGTATCCGTGCACCGGCGAGGACGAGTGGTGCACGTTGAGGATCGAAACCGGTGCGCAGTGGCGCGCCCTCGCTACCTTGATCGGAGCGCCCGAGCTCGCGAACGATAAACGCCTCGCAAGCGCGGTCGGTCGCATGCGCCACCACGACGAGCTCGATGCGCGCATCGGCGCGTGGACCCGGCAGCGCTCGAAGTTCGAAGCCGAAGAGTTGCTCCAGCGTGCCGGCGTGCCGGCGGAGCGGATGCGCCGCGTGGCGGAAATCGTAGAATCACCGGATTGCGGCGAGGTGTACAAGCCGGTGCCCAGCGATCGACCCCGGCCGGTGCTGGCGTGCTCGCTGCCCTTCACGTTCAGCCGCAGCACGGTCGCGGCAGTGACCCCGTCGTGCCGGTTGGGCGAGCACACCGAGGAAGTCTTGCACGACTGGCTCGGCATTGACGATGCGGAGATCGCCGCGCTCGAACGCCGCGGCGGGTTCGTGTGATGGTGCGCGTTCTCGATCTCACGCGCCAAGCCGGCGTCTACGCGACGCGGCTCCTCGCCGAAGAGGGGCACGAGGTCATTCGCATCGAGTCGCCGGCCGGTGACGATCTTCGGCACCTCGGTCCGTTCCTGGGCGGGGTTCCGGGCATCGAGGACGGTGCCTACCACCAGTTCTTCAACGCGGGAAAACGCAGCCTCGCGCTCGACCTGACGACGGCCGAAGGCCGAGAGGCGTTCGAGCGTCTCGCGCGCACGGCCGGCGTCATCGTCGCGAGCACGCCGCTGCCGCTGAGCGAAGACGAACTGCGCGCGCTGCGGCCCGAGTTGGTGCTGGTCGTCATCACGGGCGAAGATCGCTCCGAACTCCTGGCCTACGCGCGCGCGGGACTGTTGTCCATTACCGGTCATCCCGGCCGCATGCCGGTGCTGATGGGCGGTCACATCGTCTACGCCGCCACCGGTGCGTGGGTGATGGTTGCGGCTGCCGCCGCGCTCTTGGTGCAGCAACTCACCGGCGAGGGGCAGACCGTCACGGTCGACATCCAGCAGTGCTTCGAAACGTTTCTCGACCATGCGGTTGAAAATTACACCGCCAAGGGTCGCACGACCGAGCGGCGCGGTCACCGCGGGGCCGTCACCCCGATTTCCGGCGCGTTCCCGAGCGAAGACGGCTTCTGGATGCTGAGCCTTCACGACTCGCTCGAGCGTTGGAAGACACTGATGGATTGGATGCAGGACCCGGTGCTCGCCGATGATGAGTCGCTGCTGAACTACGACGAACGCTTGAAGCATCGCGACTTGATCCTGGATCGGATCGGCACGTGGGCCCAGGCCTTCCCCAAGCAAGACCTCGTCATCGAGGCGCAGCGCCGCCGCATCCCGTCCGCGCCGGTCAGTACCTCGCTCGAGCTGGCCGAGGACGTGCAATTGATCGACCGCCGGTTCCTCGTCCAAGCGGCCCACCCCGTTCACGGCAAGATGTTGTTTCCGCGCGGCGCGCTGGCGACCGTATGGGACCAGGACATCGGCTTCGCGCCGGCGCTCGGGTCGGCCAATGCCGAATTGCTCGGCGAACTCGGTTACACGCCGGAAGAACAAGTGCTGCTTTTCGAGCGGAGCGTATCGTGACCAGCGCGACCGTCGCCGCCGACGCGCGGCAATTGTATTTCGAAGACGTCGCGGTCGGCACCGAAGTGCCGCAGCGCGAATACGGGCCGCACGATCTGGTCACGGCCGTGTTTTGGGCCGGGATCCAAGAAAATGCGGGTCTCTTGCACCTCGACCGGGAGCATGCCCGGCAGTTGCGCGGTGCGAAGTCGATCGTAGCCAGCGGTGCGCTGCGGCAGAGCTTCCTCGCGCGAACGTTGCTCGATTGGGCCGGCCCGCGATCCTTCTTGCGCGCGATGACCGTGCGCCATACCGCGTCGACCTACGAGGGCGATTTGCAACGCTACTCTGCGAAAGTCGTCGAGAAATCCCCAGACGCTGAAGATCCCTGGATCGTCTGCGAGTTCGACGGCCGCAACCAGGATGGCGAGCAAATCATGCGTGGCCGCTGCACGTTGTTGTTGCCGCGGCGCAGCTGGGCGCCGGACCGCCCGATTTGGGAAGGGCGGAGCACCACGCAATGATCACGACCTCGCGACCGGTGATCCCGCTGGCCAACCCCGACACGCAAGCGTTCTGGGATGGTTGTCTGCGTGAAGAGCTGCTGCTGCAGCGGTGCAGCGTCTGCGGTGCGTATCGCCATCCGCCCAGTCCGATCTGCCCCAAGTGCCTGAGCGATAAATTTGCTTGGGAGCGCGCGAGCGGCTACGGAACCGTGTACACGTTCGTCATCGTGCGTCGCGCGCTGGCGCGCGGCTGGGAGGGCATGGTTCCCTACGTCGCGGCGGTCGTCGAGCTCGACGAGGGCGTGAAGTTCTTGACGGATATCGTGAACGTGGCGCCGGAAGCGGTGACGATCGGGATGCGGGTCGAGGTGACGTTCGCAGAGCTGGACGGCACGACGAAGCTGCCGCTCTTTCAGCCGCGCAGCGCGGAGGCGCAGCGATGAGCAGTTTGAGCGGCAAGTACGCGATCGTCGGTGTCGGCGAGTCCGACGTCGGGCGAAAGCTCGGGCGTTCCGCGATGGCGTTGTCGCTTGAAGCGGCGACGCGGGCCATCGCCGATTCCGGACTCGAAAAGAACGCCGTCGACGCGCTGTTGACGCGGCCGCCGCGCAGCGAACCGCAAACCAACTACTCCGCCGTGCTGGCCGCGCAGTTGGGTCTTCAGCCGAGCTACATCAACGACGTCGGCCTGGGCGGAGCCTCGTCGGTCTCGATGGTGCTCAACGCGGTTGCCGCACTCGAAGCGGGGCTGTGCACGACCGTGCTGTGCGTGAACGGCGACGCGCAGACCTCGCGCGGCGCGACGCAGCGTGGCCGGCTCACGAACTGGATCGAAGATTTCGAGCGGCCCTTCGGCTTCATCGGCGCCCCCGTGACGTATGCGATGCCGGCGCGCCGCCACATGTACGAGTACGGCACGACGAGCGAACAGTTCGGTGCGATCGCGGTCGCGTGCCGGCGGCACGCCTCGCTCAATCCCAACGCCGCGATGCGCGAGCCGATCACGCTGGCCGACCATCAAGCCTCGGAGATGGTCACCGAACCGTTTCATCTGCTCGATTGCTGTCCGTTCACGGACGGCGCCGGTGCCGTGATCATCACCTCGGCCGAGCGGGCGCACGACCTGCGCCGGCCGCCGGTCTACATTTTGGGCATCGGTCAGCACAACACGCACGCCGACGTGCAGTACTCGCCGTCGATGACGACCCCGGCGATGCGCGGCGCGTCCCAGAAGGCGTATGCGATGGCCAAGCTCGGGCCCAAGGACATCGACGTCGCCGAGCTCTACGATTGCTTCACCTACGTCGTGCTGGTCACGCTCGAAGATTACGGTTTCTGCAAAAAAGGCGAGGGCGGGGCTTTCGTCGAGAACGGGCGCATCGAACTGGGCGGTGAGTTGCCGGTAAACACCGGCGGCGGCTTGCTCTCGCAAGTGCACTCGAGCGGTTTCTTCCACATCACCGAAGCCGCTACGCAAATGCGCGGCGCGGGCGGTGCGCGCCAAGTTGCGGGTGCCGAGACGGCGATCGTCAGCGGGCAGTGCGGTGCCACCGGCATCAACGCCTGTCTCATCCTCGGCAACCACGCGAAATGAGGTGACCATGCACAACCGTCGCGAGTTCTTACGCGCTGGGGCGGCGACCGCCGCCACGGGCGCGCTCTTAGGCGCGGCCAAGCCCGCGCGGTGGGACAAGCTTGTCGCGGCCGCCAACGCGGAGGGGAGCTTGGTCATCTACGGCCCACCCTCGAACGAGGAGTACGCCGCGCTCGTGACTCGCTTCCAGCGAGCGTTTCCGCAGATCAAAGTCACCGGCGTGTTCGCTTACGGCTCGCAGCTCATTTCGCGCATCCTCGCCGAACGCAACGCCGGGCGCTACCTCACGGACATCTACATCAACGGCAGCACGGGCGCGTTGAGTACCCTCAAACCTGCCGGCGCACTCGCACCCCTCGAACCATTGATCGTGTTACCCGAAATCCTCAAGCCGTCGTCGTGGTTCCAGAACGAGCGGTGGTGGACCGATGCCCAAAAGCCGTATACGAACTGGGTGTTCGAGGGCGTCATGATTCCGCCGGCGTACTTCAACACGACGCTGGCGAAGGCGTCGGATTTCAAATCGTATTGGGACCTTACCGACCTCAAGTGGCGCGGTAAGATCATCTCCAACGACATTCGCATCAATGGACCGGGTGGCGTGCCGGCGCGTTTCATCTACAAGCAGACGGTGTTGGGTCCGCGCTGGTTTTACAGTTTCTTCAATGCGCTGGCCGTGCCGCTGACGACGGATCAGCGCCAGCTCGTCGACTGGCTGGGTCAGGGCCGCTACGCGATCGGAGCGTTCCTCGATACCGACGTCGCCCAGTTGGCGATCGTTCAGGGATTACCGATCGCTCCGGTTGCGATCGAGCGACTCAAAGAAGGCGGCGCCGTCGCGCCGGGAGGGGGCACGCTGTCGGCGCTCACCCACGCTCCGCATCCGAACGCGGCCAAGCTCTACGTGAACTGGCTCTTATCCCGCGAGGGACAACTCGCGTGGCAAGAGGAGACGAAAACGTCGTCGTTGCGTACCGATGTTCCGAAGGCCGGCCTCTTTCTCGTGCCGACTCCGAAGCACGGCGTGACTTATGCGAACGGCGGCGCGGAATCCTACAGCGTGCTCACGAGCAAAGTGTTCGCGGGACTGATCAAGGACCGTAGCGCCTAACCCTCGCCGACCGCCGCTTCCGGGAGCCGTGCCGTCGTGGATGTTTGACGCACCACGGCTTCCCCGTTCTGGTTGCGAATTTCGGTTTCGCGAACGAGATAAATTACCGGAACGCCTCGGCGACCTCGACGGACGTACATATCCGTCAGTCGCGACTGCAACGTCAAGCGATCGCCGACGTACACCGGACGTAGCCAGGTGAATTCATGGCCCGCATTGCGGGTGTTGGTGTAATTTTCCGGCAGCGTCAAGCCCGGCCAGTCGGTACTGCGGCGCGTGTCGCCCTCAGCGTCATCCAATCTTCGGAAGAGCTGCACGACGAGCATCGGGGGGACGACGCGGCGCTGATGGCCGAGGCTTTTGGCATACTCCTGATCGCGATAGAGCGGGTTGGTCTCGCCGATGAGGTCGATGAAGCGGCGCACCTCGGTGGCACCGATTTCCTCCGGCAGTTCGAGCGCCGGCGTCGTCGTTCCGATGCACGCGCGCATTTCTCGGGTAATCAACCCGTCAACATCATCGACCATCACGGGGTGTCCCCTTTTTTCCTGGCCTTCGAAAACGCGCCTTCCAAGAGCAGTTCGAAGAGCTGCCGCAGTTCGGCCACGCCCTTGTCGACGCGCGGGTCTTTGGCGTTCATCCAGGTCCGCAGTTCGCCGATGTACAGGTAGTGAATGGAACGTGCGATCAGTGCGGCGCTCATGCGCAGCGCCAGGCCGTTCTCGGCACAGTGCCGGCGGATCAAATCGGTTAGTTCGTGAATGATGCGCTCTTGCCGCCGGCCCACGCGCGAGAATTCGGGCTTCTGGCTCGGACCTTGGATCGCAAAAATCCCGGCTGATGCCGACCGCGCCAACGCCAGGTCGGAGGCCCAGTACGCGAATCTGGGCCGGTACAGCCGGATCAGGCACGACAGCAACGGCCCCGGCTTCTTCATGGCGTCGATTCCGGCGTCGGTTACCGCCGCGAGATCGTCGTTGACCACCATGAGCAAAAGCTCGTGCTTGTCCGCAACGTACCGGAACAGTGTGCCCGCACCAACACCGGCTGCCTTGGCGATCTCGGCCGTCGTTGCTTCATCGTATCCTTGGCGGCCGAAGGTTTGCCGGGCTGCGATCATGATGCGCTGCCGGCGTGCCGTTTTCTGCCGTTCCCGCTGGCCGGGACGCGTTGCTGATGGGCCGCTGAGCATCACCGGCTATACCCTAAAAAAGGCCGGATTTCATTCCAGTCTTCGGTGGGTGCCTTCACAGGATCTCAATAGAACATTCACAGTTTCGCGGCAGGATGGGCTCTAGAACACGAAGGAGCCCTTGCATGGCACGCATTGTCGTCGGTATCGCATCGTCGCATAGTCCCCAAGTCAGTACGCCGGCCGATCAGTGGCACGTCCACGTCGACCGCGACCGCGAGAGCCCATATCTCGATTTCAACGCCCTAACGGCCGCATCGAAACACGACATCGACGATCAGCTCGCGATCGAACGCATGCGCGAAAAGGATGCCGCCTGCCAAGCGGCCATCGCGGAGCTGGCGCGGACGCTCGAGCACGCTGCGCCCGACGTGCTGATCGTCATCGGTGACGATCAGCGCGAGATGTTCCTTGACGACGGTACGCCGGCGTTTGGGATCTTTCATGGCGACTCGATCGTCGACGCGAGTCCCGATCCGAGCGCGATGCACCCGTCGATCCGGCTCGCCTATTGGGCGCAGCATGCGGATTCGCCCGAAGACTATCCCGTCGACGCCCGGCTGGGCAGGCATCTCATCACCGGCCTGGTCAAGGACGGCTTCGACATCGCGGCCTACACGCAACAGCCCGCCGGGCGGACCATCGGGCACGCCTTCACGTTCGTCCGCCGGCGTCTGATGCGCGAACGCCCGATTCCGATCCCGATGGTTCCGGTGTTCGTGAATTGCTTCTATCCACCCAACCAGCCGACGGCCGCGCGCTGCTACGAGTTAGGCCGGGCGCTGCGGCGCGCCGTTGAATCCTACCAGCAAGACGTCACGGTCGGCATCGTAGCGAGCGGCGGGCTGTCGCATTTTGTCGTCGATGAAGCGTTCGACCGTTCGGTGTTGCACGCGCTCGAAACCAACAACGTGCGCGAACTGAAGGCGCTGCCGTCCGAAACGCTCGTTTCCGGCACGTCGGAGTTGCGTAATTGGCTCGTGCTCGCGGGGGCGGTCGAAGGGTGCGAGCTCGACGTATTAGACTACGTCCCCGCGTACCGCTCGACGGCGAAAACCGGCTGCGGGATGGCTTTCGCGCGCTGGAGTGGTCCGCGGACGCACGGCAGACGGCTCGAAACAGCTGCCGCGAGCGCTTAACGCGTGCGCGAGCAGCACTGACGCTGCGGCGACTGCGGATTCCGCAGCGCCGCTCGGGCCGACCTTCGCTCCGTTGCCGAGCACGCCGTCGAACAGCACGTTTAGTTGCTCGGCCAGCAACTCCGGCGTTGCGGCTCCGGCTTCACGGGCACGTTCGATGAACCAGTGCTTGCGTGCGGCGATATGGTCGCGAACGATTTGGCGCGCCGGATGGCTCGCATCGGTCAACTCCGCTGCGGCGACCACGTACGGGCAACCGCGGTACGACGAGTCCCGCAGAAAATCGGCAACCGCGCGAAATGCTCCGACGATCTGTTCGGCCGGGTCGCCTTCGGATGGGAGGCGGACCTTCGGCGAATATCTTAACGCAGCCGCGATCAGCACGTCTTTCGACGGAAAGTACCGGTAGAGCGTCCGCTTCGTGACCTCGGCTTCGAGCGCGACACGATCGACGCCGACGTTGTGGATCCCGTGCCGGTAGAACAGTTCGGCCGCAACGTTCGCGATGTGACGGTCCAACGGCCGATGCGCGCGGTTCATGAGAGCCGCTTCCGGACCCCAAGTAGACCGACCTGTCTACCCTTTGCGGAGCGCCCCGCGGATCTCGTCCGGACTTGCCTGGGGGGAGAGCTCCTGCTCGACGTCGCCGGCGGAGTTTAAAAAGAACAGCCGCGTGTCGTGGTCGCGGTAACGTGAGCCGGGATCAGCCGAGCCGAGCGCGACGTAGAACCGCCGCAGCGCCTCCGTCGTGCCGGTAACGCCGGTGATGCGATTCTGCCAGGTGCGCAGATAGCTGCGCAGCGTCGTTGGACGATCGTGTCCCGGATCGACCGTTACGAAGAAGGCCTCGGGGCGCTCGTTGCGCACGATGCGCGCGAGAGCCGTCGCCACGCGGGCCAGCGTCAACGGGCATTCGTCCGTGCAGCGCGTGTAACCCAGGACGACGATCGAACCCGTCCGCGCGTGACCGATGACGATCGGTTCGCCCGTGTCATCGGTTAGCTCGATGTTCCCGGCATGGTGCAGAACGACGGAGCCGTCGAAGCTACGCAGGTTCGGTCCGTTGATCCGCATCGCCAGCCCGGTGAGAGCTGCGATGGAACCGAGAATAATCGCCGCGCGAATCGCCGGCAGGATGCGGATTTTGCTCATGCCGGAACGAGCACCGGCGCACGCGTGCGAATCGGGAGGTTGATCAGCATGCTGCCGTAGCCGACGACGATCATCGCGATCCACATGATCTCGTACGAGCCCGTCTGCTGGAGCGTCAGTGCGCCCAGCCACGCGCCCAGGAACGAACCGATTTGATGGGTCAGAAAGCAGGCTCCGAACAGTGCTCCGAGATTGCGCACGCCGTACAGCCGAACGATGACGCCGTTCGTAAGCGGAACCGTTCCGAGCCACGCGAGTCCCATTACGACCGCGAACGCCAACGTCGTCCACGCCGTGGGTGCGACCAACACGAACGCGAGGATCGTTGTGGAACGTAGCGCGTAGAGCACCGCCAGCAGCCGTTGCGGGGGAACGCGGTCCATCAGCCTACCGAACCCGTAGGTGCCGATGATGTTGAAGAAGCCGATTATCGCGAGCGATGCGGCGCCGATGCTCGCCGGAACGTGACAGATGCTCAGGTACGTCGGCAAGTGGATCGCAATGAATGCCAGTTGAAAGCCGCACGCAAAGAACCCGGCGGTGAGAAAGAGATAGTTGCGGTCGCGCAGCGCGCTCCATATCGCAACCCAAGATGAGCCCGCGGACGCTGCTCCAGCCGGGAAGGCGCCGGCGGGGCGCACTTTGAGCGCCCAACCGGCGGGAACGATGACCAGCGCAAAGAGTGCCAACACGATCAGCGCGCGCTGGTAGCCCGAAAGTGAGATGGCCGTTTGCGCCACCGGTACCAGGGCAACTTGTCCGAGTGACCCGGCCGCCGCGGCGATCGCGGTCGCCGTGGCGCGCTGCTTCTCGGACGCGGCGCGGCTGACCGCAGAGATGACCACGGCGAACGTCGTCCCGCTCTGCGCGACGCCGACGAGCACGCCGAAGCCGAGCAATACGGTGATGACGTCCGGACGCAGCGCCACGACGGCGAGGCCGAGCGCGTAGAGCAGCGCTCCGCCGGCGACCACGCGGGGCGGACCGTAGCGATCGGAGAGGCTTCCGACGAGCGGCTGGGTGACGCCCCAAACGAGGTTCTGGACCGCGAGCGAAAAGGCGATTAGGGAAAGCGATGCAGCGTGCGAGCCCGACATCGGGGCCAGGAACAACCCGAAGGTCTGCCTGATCCCGAGCGCGACCGACATGACCAACGCACCGCCTGCAACGACCATTGTTAGCCCAGGTGCATGTTTCATACGCGTTGCTCGCGCCGGCGACGTACACTCGCCTGTGTACTTTCGAGAAAAACGAGGCGGGGTTGCCCGGAGGGCGAAGGAGCGCGCATCGTGTCATTGTTCCGGCAAAGCGTGATCGTAACGGTCATCATCGGCTCGATGCTCAACGCCGCGATCGTCGTCGGCGCGCTCGGGGGCTATACCTTCTATGCGAACGTTCTCCCGGTAGATGCGCCGGGAGCGGAGCGCTTCGGTCTTTGGGTCGAAATCGTTCTCGTCGTACTCGGTGTGCTCGCGTGGGTGTTTTCGCGACCCGGAAGCGACGAGGACGAGGAGGAAGGGGAAGAAGAGTAAGAACTCACCGCCAAGCCAACGTCGCGTTCCTTGCTGCCCTCGCGCTCTGCATTGTTCCCCTCGTCGCGCGGGCGGGACCGCCGTTCTTGACCGACGACCCGCAGCCCGTCGATTTCGGCCACTACGAAACGTACGTGTTCACGCAGTGGGACAACTCGCCGGGCAATAACTCGACCGTAACGGGACCGGCCGTCGAATTCAACTCCGGCTTTCGCCCGAATCTCCAGGTTCACGTCGTCATGCCGTTCGAGAACGCGACCGTGCCGGGCGTGCCGAACGCCTTCGGTTACGGCGACACGGAGATCGGCGTAAAGTACCGGTTCGTGCAAGAGACGGCCGGCCGGCCGCAGATCGGAACGTTCCCGATGGCGGAAGTCGCGACCGGCAGTGTGGCGCGGGGGCTCGGAAACGGCGAGACGTGGTACCGCCTGCCGGTATGGCTGCAGAAGAGTTACGACGACGGCAAGTGGACCTTCGATGCCGGCGGAGGTGCCGCACTCAACCGAGCGCCGGGCCAACGCAACTACGGATTCGGCGGGTTCCTGGCGCAGCGCTCGCTGGGTCCGGGGTTGACGCTCGGCGCCGAAATCGACACCCAAGGTTCAACCGCGCTCGGCTCCACCCCGACGACCTTCTACAACGTTGGCGGCTACCTCAACCCCTCGAGCCAGTTCAGCATCCTTTTCAGCTTGGGGCACAGCCTCGCGGGCCAAAGCCACGCGCTCGGCTATTTTGGCCTCTACTACACCTATCCACGACCGGCCGGACCCTGACGGGAAGGGCACCTCCAGCCTCCTTCCGTAATATTTGAATATTGCGATATTCATTTAAGGCCGAGTTTTTTAAGGCGTTGGCCCATCCGCTGCGGATCCAGATCCTCGACAGCCTGCGCCTCGGACCGCTGAGCGTCGGCGAGCTTCAAGAGAAGCTGGGGGTCGAACAGTCGACGCTTTCCCAGCAACTTGCGATCCTGCGCGCTCGTAACTTGGTCCTCACCCGCCGCCAAGGCACCACGATTCGCTACGAAGTGAGCGATCCGGTGATTTGGCGGCTGCTGGATGCTGCGCTGGAAATCTTCGACAAGCAGCTCGTGTCCGTAAAAACGGCGCTCGAAGATCTGCGCCGCGAGTAACGTGCGCTTGCGCCTCTGCGGGGTCGGGTTCACGTGGGCCGTCGCACTCTGCGCGGCAATTCTCGCCGCGTTAACGGCCGTACGCGGCGACATCGCGCTGGGAACGCTCGCATCGCCGATCGACGCGCTACGCTTGGACTTCGGCCTCTCGCCGCTGGCGGTGCCGTTCTTGGCGCTGCTCGCGCTGGTGTCGTTCGCGGTCGGCGCGTGGAGCTTGCAGCGTGCGCGCCCGGCCGACATCGTGTTGATCGGATTCTTTGCGCTCGCGATGCTGGGCGTTTTCGTTGCCCGGAGTGTGGCGGCGTTCGTCCTCGCGTGGGAAGCGATGTCGCTTGTTTCGGCATTCTTGGTTGCCGCCCACCACGAACGGCGCGACGTGCGCCGCGCCACGTTGACGTATCTCATCTTCGCGCAAGCCGGCGTGGTGTGCATCGTGGCCGCGCTCTTCATCCTAGCGATCGCTGCGGGGAGCACGTCCTTTCCCGTCATGACCGCGCACGCCGGAACGCTGCCGGTTCCGCTGCGCAGTGCGGCCTTTGCGCTCGTGCTGCTCGGCTTCGGCTCGAAGGCAGGGCTCGTTCCGTTGCACGTGTGGTTGCCGCGCGCGCATCCGGTGGCACCGGCGAACGCCTCCGCGATGCTCTCCGGCGTCATGCTGAAGGTTGCGATCTACGGGTTGTGTCTTGTGGTGCTGCAACTCGCCGCACCGGCGCCGCTCGCGTGGGGTGTCATCGTGCTCGTCCTCGGCACGGTAAGCGCGGTGGTCGGCGTTTTGTACGCCGTCGTCGACCACAATTTGAAGCGTCTGTTGGCCTATCACTCGGTCGAAAACATCGGCATCATCACGATCGCGCTGGGCGTTGCGCTCATCGCACTCGCCTCCGGCGACGCTGCAGTCGCGGGCGTGGCGCTCGTTGCGGCGCTCTTCCATACGGTGAACCACGGCTTGTTCAAGGCGTTGCTCTTCTTGGGCGCCGGCATCGTCGCCGATACCGAAGGCACGGTCGATTTGGAGCGGCTCGGCGGGCTGTGGGAGCGGCTCGTGTGGACCGCGCCGTTCTTTCTGATCGGCTGCGTCGCGATCGCGGGACTTCCGCCGTTCAACGGTTTCGCTTCGGAATGGATGACGTTCCAAAGCCTGATCGCGGCGCTCGCCGGCACCGTGCCGGCCGTGAAACTCGTGCTGTTGGCGGCGGTGGCCGGGCTCGCGCTGACTGGTGGGCTTGCCGCCGCGTGCTTCGTCAAGGTGTTCGGCGTCGCGTTCTTGGGCCGCTCGCGGCGGCCCGAGAGCCGCGCGCTCCGCGAGCCGTTCGACGCGTCGAACTTCGCCTTAGGCCTGCTTGCCGTGCTGTGCACCGCGTTCGGCGTGCTGCCGATGTTGGCCGTGGCACCGTTGGCACGGATTGCCGCCGCGATCGTGGGCGTCGCGCCGCTGGGGCTGCCCACGCTGCCGGTATTGCCGGTTACCGCTGCGGCGTTGCCGTTTGCCGGCGCGTTGCTGTGTGTGGCCCTCGCCGCAAGGCGCGGCGTGCGCCGCGTTCCGACCTGGACGTGCGGGTCGCCGGTTACAGCGCGGGCGCAGTACACGGCCACCGCGTTTGCCAAGCCGCTGCGCACGATCTTCGCTTTTTTGCTCTTGCCCGAGCGCCGCCGCGCGCTCGAAGCCGGCATCTCGCGCTGGTTTCCATCGCGCATTCGCTACCGCACCGAAAGCCGGTACGTCGTGGACGAGGCGGCGCGCCGGTTCGTGGCCATCATTCTGCGCTGGACTCGCCTCGCGCGCGGCCTGCAAAGCGGGAGCTTGCGGCTCTATCTGACCTACGCGATCGCGACCTTCATCCTCGTCGTGGCGGTGGTGCACTGATGCTCGTCTTCGTTCAAGTGCTCGTCATTGCCGCGCTCGCACCGCTCCTGCAAGGCGCGATGAAGCAACTCCGCGCGCGCTTGCAAGGCCGTCCAGGACCGAACCCCATTCAACCCTATCGCGATCTCGCCAAGCTGTGGTCGAAGGAGGCGCTCCTGCCCGACGGCACCTCGATCGTCACGCTGTGCGCGCCGGGACTCGCGTTCGGCGTGGCGCTGACCTTTGCCGCCGTGTTGCCGCTCACCGCGCAAGCCGTGCCGGTCATCGACGTGGTGGCGCTGGCGTTCCTGTTGGCGTTGGGACGCTTTGCACTCAGCTTGGCGGCGCTCGACACGCGCAACGCATTTACCGGCATGGCGGCGAGCCGCGAGATGACGTTCGCTACCCTAGTCGAGCCGACGCTCTTGCTCGCGCTTCTGGGCGGCGCGATCCTCGGTCACGGAACGGCCTTGGAATCGCTGCTCGGCGTCGCCTTCGGTCCGGCGAGCATGCTGGCGTTCGCGGCCTTCTTTCTGGTGATGCTATTGGAGACCGCGCGCATTCCGCTCGACAACCAAGAGACGCATTACGAACTCACGATGATGCATGAAGGTCTGACGCTCGAGTATTCCGGGTGGCAGCTCGCGCTGGTCGGCCTCGGGTCGTACGTGCGGCAGTTGAGCTTTTTCGTACTCGCCGCCATGCTCTTGTTGCCTGGCGGCGGCATGCTCGTTTGGATCGCCGTCATCATCGGTTTGGCCGTTGCGATCGCGCTCGTCGAAACGTTATTCGCCAAACTGCGCCTGTTCGAAGTACCGCAGGTGTTGACGACGGCGTTCATTTTGGCCGCGACGAGCGTGGCGTTGCGGATCTTCGGGGCGGCGGCATGACGATCGAAGTGCTGGTTCTCCTCGCGGGTGCGGGCTTGATTATCGACACCTCCACCGCGCGCGTCGTCGTCGCCTACGTCATCATCGTCGCGGTGGTCGCGCTCGTTGCCGCACCAGCGACGCTGAACGCGCCGCTGCCGCTGGCATTCTTCCTGGCGGCGTTCTTGCTGAAGCTCGTCGCCGCGCCGATCGCCATTTGGGAGTTCGTGCGTCGCAACGCGGCGGCGCGCACGTTGCGGCCGGCCGTGGATTTGCCGCTGCGTTTGATCGTCGTGCTGGTGTTGGGCGGCGCTGCGCAGCTCGTCCCGCGCGTGCCCGGGCTCGGGATGATTCCGCATGCCGGCATGGCCGCGTACATCGTGCTCTGCGGCTTGGCGGTGCTCGTCACTCACCGCAACCTGCTGGCGCAGGTCATCGGTTTGCTCGTCCTGAGTTCCGGCGTGACGCTGGCCGGCGTGGTGTGCGCGCCGCAGCTGCCCGAGGCGGTCGAGCTCGGCGCGGCCTTCGACGTGCTGGTCGTGACCTTCATCGGATTGGCACTCGTGCGCGCCCTGATCACCGAAAACCCGCTCTTGGACACCGAGTCGCTGCGGAGGCTGCGCGGATGATGACGGCCTTCGTCGTGGTCGCGCCGCTCGTGGCCGCTCTGCTTACGATGCTCTTCCGGCCGCTCGACATGCGGCGCATCGCCCGCATCATTCTCGCGGCGGCCGCGGCCACAATGCCGTTGACTCTGGTCGGCCGCGTCGATTGGCTCTCGCTGCTCTTCGCCGGCATCGTGTCGGCCATCAGTTTCCTCGCGACGGTTTTTTCGACGGGTATGTACTCGGTCGATTGGGGCCGCGGCCGCGCGATGTGGACGCGCAAGTCGGTGTACTTCGTTCTGCTCGGCACGTTCTGGAGCGCGATGTTGCTGGTCGTGTTGGCGACGAACTTCGGCTTGTTGTGGTTTGGCATCGCCGCGACGACACTCGCTACCGCCTTCCTCGTCGGTTTCAGCGGCGATGCGTCAGCGCTCGAGGCTGCCTGGAAGTACCTCGTGCTGTGCAGCGTCGGTATCGGGCTCGCACTCTTGGGCATCGTTCTGCTGGGCCGGGTCTCGCTCGAACTGGGGCTCGATCCCGCCCACGCCCTCGCCTGGAGCGCGATCGCGCAACATCACCTAGCCCGGGCCGTGCCGCCGGCAGCGCTCGCGACGGCGATCATGCTGATCGGTTTTGCGACCAAAGCCGGTCTCGTTCCGATGCACGCGTGGTTACCGGATGCGCACTCCAAAGCGCCGGCGCCGATCAGCGCGCTGCTTTCGGGCGTTCTCGTTTCGTGCTCGCTCTACGCGATCATGCGCACGTCGACGGTCGCCGAGGCGCTGGGTGCCGGTGAGGTGTTCCGCCAACTGCTGCTCGGGTTCGGCGTTGCATCGATCATTGTTGCCGGTGCGCTGATGCTCGTGCAACGCGACCTCAAACGTCTGCTGGCGTATTCAACGGTCGAACACGCCGGAATCGTCGCACTTGCACTCGGCTTCGGTGGCAAGCTCGGCCTCATCGCCGCGCTCATCCACGTCGTCGGACACGCCTTTGCGAAGTCCGCGGCGTTCTTCGCAGCCGGGCTCGTGCAGAGCGCATCCGGTTCGACGGCCCTGAGCGAATTGAACGGCCTCTGGAATCGCGGCGTTTCCGGCCGTTTTCTGCTCGGCGCGCTCGCGGCGCTGGGCGGCCTGCCGCCGTTCGCGCTGTTCGTCAGCGAACTGCTCGTGGTCGGCGCGGGCATTGCGGCGCATCAGTGGATCGCGCTCGGCCTGGGCGCGTTCGGCCTGATCCTGGCGTTCGCCGCCCTGGCGCGAGCGGCTATCGCGATTGAAAGCGGACCGCTCGTGCGCGAGTTACCGGCCCCGTTCGCCGAACTGCCGTCCGGGCTGTCGGTCGGGGCGGCCGCAGCGGCGCTCGCGTGCGCGGCCGCGATCGCGCTCGTGCCGTGGACCGGTGCGTTGCCGTGACGTTCTACGAAGACGTCCGCGCGGAATGCGCGGACGGCGTGCCGGCCGGTGCGTATGCCGATGCCGATTTCGCCCATTACGTCTATTTGAGCAGGGACGGACCCTATGCGTTGTCGTGCTCGCTCGACGGTGAGCGCAGGCTGAAAGCGGTCTCGAAGGCCGTTCCGCTCTTCTCGTGGGACGAGCGCGAGATGGCGCAGGATTGGGCGGTACGGTTCGACGGCCTGCCCGACGATCGCCCGCTTCGCGCGCAGCACGGTGAGATGCCGGCGGCGCGCATCGCCTCCGGCGACGGCATCATGCGGTTCGTCGTCGGGCCGGTCCACGCCGGCATCATCGAATGCGGGCGCTTTACCTTCAGTTCCGGCGGCGAAACGGTCGTCCACCTCGACGCTCAGCTCGGTTACGCGCATCGTGGTGTCGAGCGCGCGCTCGTGGGCGCACCCGCGGTGCAGGCGGCATCGAAGGTCGCGCGGATCTGCGGCGGATGCAGCGCTGCGCGCTCCTACGCCTACGCGCTGGCGCTCGAAGCGTTGGCAGGGGTCGAACCCGAACCGGAAATCGATCTCGCCCGTTTGATCGCGGCGGAGCTCGAGCGGGCCTACAATCATCTTGCGGACTTGGCGGCCAGCGCGTCAGGCGCCGGTTACGCCGTGGGCTTCGCACGCGGTATGGCGCTCAAGGAGCGCGCGATGCGTCTGAGCCGCTTCGCGTACGGGCATCGTCTGCTCTTTGATGCGATCGCACCGGGTGGGCTCGGGCGGCGCGTGCTCGAAGATCGCGTGCAGCTCGGTACCGAGCTCGCCGAGTTCGATCGCGACGTTCACGCGTATGTGAAGTCGCTGTTTGCAAATACCTCGATGACCTCGCGCTGGGAACGCGCCGGCGTGGTTGCGCCCGAGACGTTGCAGGCATTCGGAGCGGTCGGGCCTGCCGTGCGGGCCGGCGGCGGATCGATCGACGTTCGCGCCTTCGTTCCGTACGGTGCGTACCGGCGCTTCTCACCCACCGTCGCGCGCGCGGCAGCTTCGGATGCGTTCGCACGCGCCGAGGTCAAGCGCGACGAGCTGCTGGAGTCGCTGCTCCTGATTCGCCGGGCGCTGCACGAGCTGGGGAACGCTTCGCTGCCGCCGCCGCAATTCGTTGAGCCGCAGCCGGGCATGGCGCTGAAAGTTGTCGAGGGGCCGCGCGGAACCGAGTTCGTTGCCGTGCACGTCGGCCAAGGCTCCCGTATCGAACGTATTCACGTCATCTCGGCCTCGTATCGCAACTGGCCGCTGGTTGCGCGGGCGATGGACAACAACATCGTGCCCGACTTTCCGCTGGTCAACAAGAGCTTCAACCTCTGCTACGCGTGCGCGGACCGGTGAGCATGTTTCGCACCTCGATCGGAATCCGGCATCTCGTCTGCGGCAGCTGCAACGGCTGCGAACACGAGATGAATGCGCTGAACAATACGTTCTATGACATCACGCAAGACGGCTGGGATCTCGTCGCTTCGCCCCGCCATGCCGACGTCGTTACGGTAACGGGGCCGATGACGGACGCCATGCGGATGGCCGCCAAATCCACGCTCGAGGCTGTGCCGCAGCCGAGCGTGGTGGTGGCGATCGGCGATTGTGCAACGGGCGAAGGCCCTTGGCAGTCCGCGCCGGCCGGTGCCGGAGCGGGCATCGAATTGGGCGCCGACGTGCTGGTGCGCGGCTGCCCGCCGGCGCCGGACGAGATCCGCGCCGGCCTCCGAGCGGCCGCGGAACTCCTCGATTCCCGGCGAAGCCGGGGGCATGGCTGAGATCGTCGCCGCGATCGGCGTCCCGCACACACCCGCATTTCCGGCCCTCGTGGCGCGGGAGGGTCCCGAATGCGAGACCGCCCGGCTCTATCGCACGGTGCGCGAGCACCTCGAGGCCGTGCAGCCGGACGTGCTCGTCATCTATGACTCCGATCACGTCAACACGTTTTTCTTCGATAACTGGCCGACGTTCGCGGTCGGTTCGACCGCCCGCATCGAGGGGCCGAACGACGAGAACTCGGGCCTGCCGCATGCCGTCGTGCCGGGCGACGAGGCGCTCGCCGACCAAATTTATGCCGGCGGCATCGATGCCGGCTTCGATTTTTCGTTGACGCAAAAGTTCACCATCGACCACTCGATCATGGTGCCGCTGCACTTCGTGACGCCGCGTCTGAACGTTCCGATCGTGCCGGTCTTCATCAACGGCGTCGCGCCGCCGTTGCCCGCGGCGAAGCGCTGCTTTGCGCTCGGCGGCGCGGTGCGCAGCGCGATCGAGTCCTGGCCGCGGAACATGCGGGTCGCGATCGTCGCCAGCGGCAGCTTCTCGCTCGACGTCGGCGGGGTGCTGACGGCGCCGGGGCAGCGCGCGGGCGTTCCGGATCGAGCGTGGGTCGAGCGCGTGGTCACCCGGCTCGGCGCGGGCAAGATCGACCAGCTGCTCGAAGAGACGACGACCGATCAGCTGCGTCGCGCCGGCAACGTCGCCGGCGAGATTCTAAATTGGATCGCGCTCTTGGGAATGCTCGACGGGCGTAAGCCGGCGTTCATCGAACCGCAACTCTCGCATGGTCACGCCTACGGCATCTGGAGATGGGATTAGGATGAGTGCGTATACGATCAACGAGATCTGCTACCGCTGCGCCCACGACCCGCCGTTCCGCGAGGCGATGAAGACCGATCCCAGCGGCGCGCTGGCCGGCCTCGATCTTTCCGACGAGGAGCGCGGTGCGGTGTTGGCCGGTGAGGTCGGCAAGCTCTACCGGATGGGCGCCAACACGTATTTGCTTTCGCATCTGTTACGCTACGAACTCGTCGGCATGACGCTCCCGGTGTATCAAGAGCGGCTCTTCGCCGCGCGGTAGCGTAAGAAGATGGCGGAATTCGATCTCGCCTTCACGGGCGGTACGATCGCGGACGGAAGCGGACGCCCCTCGTTCGTGGCCGACGTCGCGACGAGGAACGGCAAGATCGTCGCCATCGGCAAGCTCGATGGAGGCGCGGCGCGTCGCATCGACGTCACGGGGCTGGTCGTGGCCCCCGGCGTCATCGACGTCCACTGCCATTACGATGCGCAAGTGTGTTGGGACGGCCTGCTGGCGGGCTCGGCCGAACACGGCGCCACCACGGTGATCCAGGGCAATTGCGGCATCGGGGTCGCGCCCACTCGTGCCGCCGACCGCGAAGCGACGATTCAAGATCTGAGCGCAATCGAGGGCATGTCGTGCGACGTGCTCAATGCGGGGATCGACTGGCGATTTGAGACCTTCCCCGAATATCTCGACTTCCTGCGCGGGCGGGGTCTCGGCATCAACCTGGCGGCCTTCGTTCCGCTCTCGCCGTTACGCCGCTATACGCTGGGCAGCGAAGCCAGCGAGCGTGCGGCCGCCCCGCAAGAGCGAGCCGCGATCGCGCTGACGCTGCGAGAGGCGATGGAAGCCGGCGCGCTCGGATTCAGCTTCACGACCTCCAACCGCCACATCGGTTACAAGGGGCAAGCGCTGGCGTGCCGATTGGCGGACGGGGCCGAATTGGACGAGTATGCCCACGTACTGCGCGACTTGGGCCGTGGCGTGATTCAGGTGAATCCCTTCGACCAAGTGCCGTACCCCAAGGAACAAGAGGTGCAGTTAGTCGCTTCGCTGCTGGCCCAAAGCGGCCGGCCAGTGACGTACTCCGCCGCCCATCATCGGGCGAAGGATCCCGAGCAGATCGAGGAGATGCTGCAGCGACTCGAGCCGCTTCGCGCTCAGGGTGCGATGCTTCAAACCATGATTCGGCCGCTCACTATCGCGCTCAGTCTGCGCACGCCGGCGCTGTTTGCCGTCTTCCCGCCGTTTGCGATGCTCCTGGACGAGCCGCTTGAAAAGCAACGCCGGATCTACGCCGATCCGGCGTGGCGGTCCCAGGCCGCGGCGGCTCTGTGCGGCCCTACGTCGAACATCGGCAAGCAGTGGGAGGGCGCGACCGTGCAGCGGATCGGCAGCGAAAAGATGCGGCCGCTGCTTGGTAAGTCGGTGCGGCAGATTGCTGCTGAACGCGGAACCGAGCTCTTCGATACCCTAATCGACGTTGCGTTGGAGGACGATTTGGAGCTGCGATACTGCATCGAGGCGATGAACACCGACCCGGTCCAACTGCGCAAGCAAGTCGTCGACCCACGACTCATGATCGGCCTCGCCGACGGCGGTGCGCACGTCGATCAGCTCTTTGAAACCAACTACCCGACGTACATGCTCGGCCACTGGGTACGGCGCGAGCAGGCGCTGACGCTCGAACATGCCATCAAGCGCATGACGTCGGAACCGGCGGCGTTCTTCGGGCTCCACGACCGTGGCCGCATTGCCGTCGGCGCGGCGGCGGATATGATGATCTTCGATCCGCGAACCGTTGATTCGGCGGCGCGGGCGACCGAGGTGCGCTACGATCTGCCCGGCGGCGGCGAACGGCTCTATGCCGAGGCGACCGGAATGGAGTACGTCGTCGTCAACGGAGCGATGCTGTACGAATCGGGCAAGCACACCGGTGCTATGCCCGGCGTCCTCGTCGCCGACGCGGCCGCGCGATGACCTCCGAAACGCTAGCCGACGTTGATTTTGTTGCGCGGGCGCGGAGTCTCGCGCCGGCCATTCAGGCTGCGCTCCCGCGCATCGATGCGGAATGCCGGCTGCCCGACGAGTTGGACGCGGCGCTGCACGAGGCCGGCATGTATCGCTTGTTGACCCCACGTTCGTGCGGCGGTGCGGAGGTCGATCCGGTCACGCTGGTTGGGACGATCGAGGCGCTCGCGGCGCTCGATGCGAGCACCGCGTGGGTCGTCGGACAGACGATCGGATGTGCGATGTCCGCGGCGTACTTGCGACTCGACGTCGCGCAAGAGATTTTTGGTGCTCCCGGGTGCGTTCTGGCGTGGGGCCCGCCCGCGCCGGGAAACCCGCCGCACGCGGATGTCGTCGACGGCGGCTATCGCGTGACCGGCACGTGGCAGTTTGCCAGTGGTAGCCGGCAGGCCAACTGGCTCGGCGGGTCGGCCACCGTGGTCGAACGCGACGGTTCGCCGCGCACGAATGCCGCCGGCCTCCCCGAAGCGCGCACGTTTCTGTTTCCGAAATCGAGCGCGACGATCACCGACATGTGGCGCGTCGTCGGCCTGCGCGGAACGGGCAGCGACCAGTATGCGGTCGCCGATCTGTTCGTGCCGGGCGAACGCACGTTTCTCCGCGACCGCGGCGACTTGCGCGAAACCGGACCGCTCTACCGTCATTCGACGATCTACCTGCACGCGGTTGCCTTTGGTGCCGTGGCCCTCGGCATCGCGCGCGCGACGCTCGACGCGTTCGTCGACCTGGCGGGACACAAGAGGCCGCGGCGCGGCAGCGGCGGACAAGGCTTGCGCGACAACAATGCCGTTCAAGGCCGTATCGGCCTCGCCGAAGCGCAACTGCGCGGGGCGCGCGCGTATCTCATGACGGCCGCGCGCGAGGGCTACGCGATGGCAGCGACCCTGACCGAGGGGATGATCGATGTCCCCGAGCGCATCGAGATGCGCGCGGCGTGTACGTTTGCGATCGGGCAGGCCGAAGCCGTCGTCGACATGGCCTACCGGCAAGCGGGTTCGACCGCCATCTTCAACGCGCAGCCCTTCGAACGCCGATTCCGCGACATGCACGCCGTCACCCAACAAGTCCAAGGCCATCTCGCGAATTACGAGACGATCGGCCAGTACCGGCTCGGGGTTCCGATGGACCTCGTGATCTAACGCCAGGGGTGATCGTGCACCGACTCTTGCATACCCTTTGCCGTGCGGCCGTCGCAGGCTTCACCCTCGCCGTCGTCGCGCCGGTGGCGCAGGCGCAGCCACTCCCAACGGTGCTCGTAGCGGCAACCCAAAATGACGACGCCACGGAGGTTCTTTACGCGATCCATTCGGGCATTTTTCGGCGGCTCGGCATCGACGCCCAGATGAGCGTCGTCACCAGCAGCACGGCCGCCGCCGCCGGGATCGTGGGGGGCTCCCTGCAGTTCGCGACGGGCAGCGTATTCACGGTCCCAAGTGCTCGCTCGCACGGCGTTCCGCTCGAGTTCGTCGCGCCAACCGGCGTGTATCAAGCGAACCTTCCCTATGCCGTCGTCGTGAAGGGGGACTCCCCGATACGGACGGCACGCGATATGAACGGCAAGGTATGCGGAGTCAACCAAACCGGGGACATCAACTTGCTGATGCTGCGGGCCTGGATCGATCGGAACGGCGGCGACTCGACGTCCGTGCGGGCGGTCGAAATGCCGTACCCAGCCATGAGCGCCGCGGTCGATGCGGGACGTATCGACGCTGCGCTCATTCTCGGCCCGGCCCTTCAAGAAATCATCGACACGGGTAAATTCCGCGTGCTTGGGCGGCCGATCGACGCGCTCGCATACGGGAATAACAAACCCGTCATCACCGCCTGGTTCACGAGTTCGGCCTATGCCGCAGCCAACCCACGGATCGTACAGGCGTTCGCGCGCGGCATTTTGGAAGCGGCAGCATACGCGAACGCGCATCATGCCGAAACGGCACCGCTCATTGCACAGTACTCCGGCGTTGACGTAGCGACGATCGAGCACGGCACCCGCACGACCTTTCGCGAAGCCATCGATCCCCAAGACGTTCAACCGGCGTTGGACGTCCTCTTCAAGTACAAGCTGACGGCGACGCACATGGTCGCACGCGACCTGTTCAGCTCCGCCGTGCTAGAACTGCCAAGTTGAGCGAAGCCGCCGCCAAAGCGCTCGCGTTCGCGAACGGTCTGCGCAAAAATGTCGCTACCGCCGGCCGGCGGTGGTCGCAATGGCCCGGCGGAGCGAACGATTTGGCGCGGGTCATCGCGTGCATCGACGGCATCCAGCAGCGGTTAGCGGCCGTGCCGGATGCGGAAGAAGAAGGCGCAGCGAGCGTCGCGGCGGGCATCTCCGACCTGCGGGCGATTCTCGAGTGGACGACCTATCAGTCGGCGGGCATTGCAACGGCGCGAGCGCTCGCCGTCGCTCGTAAGACCCGGGCGTTCGCCGAGCGATTCGGACTGCTCGACGATCCGGCCGCGGGGTTATCGGTCCTCGCCGACTCCGAGGAATCGCTGATCGAGAACGTGCGCAGCAAGAACGACTACATGCAGGCGCTGGCCGCGCGCAACCCGCAGCTCGACCTTCCGCAGCCGCTCGTTCGTATCGAAAGCCTCGCTCCGAAAGCCGAACGGAAAACGGGGAAACTCGACCTCATCCAACAGTTGCTGAAGAGCAAGAAAAAGAAGTAGTCAGCCGGACCACACCAGTTCTGCTCCGGTTATTTTGGGGTTTCCGAAATACTTGGTCGCGGTGTCCAAAATCGGCTGAAGCAGGGCTCCGGTCGCGGGGTTGGTGTCGTACACCGCGCGCGTGATCGAGTTGATGGTGGCCAGCGGCATGCTGGTATGTTGCGCGAGGATGGCCGCCGATTCGGCGTTGTGTGTGTTGGCCCAGGCGGCGATCTTGAGCGTTGCCGCGGCGAAGCTCTTGGCCGCCTCCCGGTGCTCCGACAGCCAGGAGAGTTTGCTCACCCACACGGTCCCGATGAAGCGCGGGCCGATCCCCACCATCGCATCGCCGATGATACGGATTTTTCCGCGCAACGCGCTCGTGAAAGGCTCGACGATCAGTGCGGCATCGATGCGGCCCGCATCGAGCGCCGCGCCGACGCCGGGAAACGGAATCTCGATCAACTTCACGGATTTCACGTCGGCACCGTTCGTCCCCAGCCACGAAAGCAGCGCTAGATGGGTGAGGTCGCCCAGACCGTTGACGGCGATCGTTTTCCCGTTGAGGTCGACGGCGGTTTTTGCCGGTGAGGCGTTCGCAACGACGATGACGACCGACTGACCTTGCCCGCGGTCGTAGAGCAGGCCCGGGGCGATGACGCGCAAATCGATCCCACGCGCGTAGGCCTCGGCCACCGGAACGACGGTGCCGGTGATGACGTCGAGCGAACCCGCCGCGAGTGCCGCGGCCATCGCTTCCCCGTTGAACATGGGGGTGATCGTCACGTCGAGTCCGGCTGCCTTATAGAACCCTTGGTCGACGCCGTAAAATCCCTCGCCGGTTGCGTCGGTCGGTGGAGCGCCGACGCGCAGCGGAATGAGGTCCGCCGCGAACGCGCGCTGCGGAAGGACGCCGGCAACGAGCGCGGCTGCAGTGCCGCCGATTGCGGCAGCGCGAGAGAGGTGGGGACGCGCGAGCATGGCTGCCTCCAACCGTCAGTGAGTGAGCACGAGGTCGCCTAACGCGAGTCTTTCCACAGGCCGAATACTCGTTCCCCGCGAAATCGCAAGCATGGCGAGCACCATCGATCTGGATCACGAGAAAGAGTTCGCACGCGCTTGGGCCGATCCGCGTAACACGCGCGGCGAGCGGCCACCGGTCGACGTCAACGCCGTGCTGGCGGCGCACTATCGCTTGAGTGAGCCGTTGGTGTTCACGCGGACGATGCTGTGGGACATGGAAGTGCGCAAAGCGTTCAGGCCCGATATCTACATCCCGACCGTCGTGCGCGAAGGCACTGCCGGAACCTGGAACGAGCGCAAGCTGGACGATGGATCCGAGACGTTCTTTCGCAAGTCGGCCCAGCGCTTGCGAACGGTGCCGGGCGAACACGGGCTGGTTCTGGAGCAGGTGCGGATCAACCCGACGCTCGAGAAGGTTACGTTCATCGGAGCGGCCGAGCTGCCCGATCGCGACGGAACGATGCTGCATGCCGACGCGCGCCAGCCGCTCTTCCACGTCGATCACGGCGTAGCCGGGACGGAGACGCAACCGCTGAATCTGTGGCGCATCGTTCACCTCACCGAGGCCCCGGATCAAGCGATGATGGATCGCTTTGCCCGCAGCGCTAGCGTCTACTTGTACGAATTCATCGAAGTCTACATCCGCGACGTGTTGAAGCTCGAGCTGACGCGCATTTAAACTTGACGATGACCGCAGAAGTCACCATTCACGATAGCCGCCCCCTCATGTCATCCCGAGCTTGTCGAGGGACAGCCGCCGTCGTCGCCGCAAGCCGAGTCGCCCATCCTCAGTAGCAGCGGTCACGGCTGCCCCTCGACAAGCTCGGGGTGACATAGGGCAGCGTTGTCCTAAAAGCCGAGCGCACCTCGCTGCGCTCGGCACAGGCTCCGGCATGAGGTGTGTGGGGTGGGTCTAATTAGATCACGCCGAGTTCGCTCCAAATGCGTTCGGCTGCCGGATGCAGTGGTACGTCGTAGGGTGCATCGGGTGCGTTGCGGCACATTCGGGCCAGCGACAGCGGTGCGTCCTCTTGCCACGGAATGCGCCCCACGCAGCCGGCCAAGGCGGCGCAGATCGCTCCCACGTCGGCGTCGGGAAGTTCGGCGTGGACGAACAGCGGCCAACCGCTGAAGTCGATCGTGAGGACGTCGTGCGGCAGACCCGTATAGCGCGCGTGCGGAATCACGGAGCGGCGGTAGCCGAGTGCTTCGAGCTGCGTCACGGCCGGTTCCGCCAGCGAGAGGATCGTCATCCCGGCGTCGAGCGCCGCGCCCACCCAGGTGTCGGCACCTTCCTCCCAAAGCGCATCCAGCGAACCGTCGACGAGCGCGCGAAAATTCGCCGAGTCGGGATCGGGCGCGCGGCCTTCGTAGCGAAATTCGCCGCCCCACGCCGCGACGTCGGCCCGCGTGAAGCCGTTGGCGCGCATGATGTCGTCGAGCATGAAGTGCAACGAGTGCTGGCGATCCCCGCGCACTCCGATCCGCAGCGCCGGGCGTTTGGCCGCAATCTCGGCGAACGAGTGCAGACCGGTGCGCGGATGAACCGCGAAGATGTACTCGTCGCGCGAGGGGATCACGGCGATCGTTCGTAAGGCCAGCGGTCCGTCGAACGGCCCGGTGCCGCGATAGGCCAGCGTCAGCGTCGCCGACGGGTTCACGATCGCCAGCGCCACCTCGCGTGCGGCGACGGCGTGAATGCCGGCGATCGTGCTCGAGCCGAGCAGCCCGATACGATGTCCGTTCCCCAAGTCGACGACGGCCGTCGCTTGGCGCATCTGCGTGCGCAGCGTCAGCTCGGCCCCCATCTCGAGGACGAGCATCGAGCGGGTCGTCGGCGGATTGACGTGCGGGCTCAAATGCCGACGGGCTTCGACTGCTTGGTGAGTTCGATGGCCCGCAGACCGATCTGATCGTACTGATACTTGTGCACGAGGATCGATTCGCGCAGCGCAGCGGCGGCGCGTTCTTGGTCCTCTTCGGTCACGGCGTGCCGCGCCAGCAGCTCGAGCGCGTCCTCGCCATGTCCGGGACCGTCGTCGCCGACGCCGTGATCGGCATGCTCGGCCGCCGTCCAGTGAGAGAGCGCGTCGCGCTCCAAGCCCAGCTTGGACCACGGCTGGGACGAGTTGCCCGGAATGTGGCCGTAGCGCGCCGCCAGCGGCGCGTTGGTGAGCAGCTCCAAGCAGCCGATGGCGGCGAACGCTTCGAGCCACGGCTTCGTGCGCGAGGCGTTGTCGAAATAGTGCAGTGCCATGGTCGTTACGATGAGCGGAACGTACTCCCGAATCTGCTTCTCGTTCGCACCCAGTGCCTTGGCGAACATCCACATGCTTTCGTTGTGGCCGACGTCGATCGTGGGGTCCTTGACCTCCTCCACGAACATGTTCCCGATCATGTAGGCACGCGCGTCGATGAACGGGCAGTTCGCGATGATGTTGCCGAACCAGCGCGGGAAGTTGTCGGTGAACTGGCAGTGTTCGAGCGCGAAGAAGAGCGCTCCGTCGCGGGACATGTATTCGCGCTGAAAGAGATACATCGCCGGCGGCGACTCCCAATACGTTTCACCGACCAGCGACCGGATGTGCTCCTTGTAGGCCTCGTGATCGCGTTTCATAGACCTCCTCATACGATGGTGCCTCGGGAGCGTCCCGCCGTCGCGCCGCCGTCGAGGACGATCACGCTCCCGGTCAGATAACTCGCCGCATCGGAGGCGAGGTAGGCGACGAGTTGCGCGACGTCATCGGGGCGACCGTACCGGCCGATCGGGATGAACGTGGGCGCCGGTTCATCGCCGCTGCTTTCGGGCGGCAGGATCGATCCCGCGCAGATGCAGTTCACGCGCACGCCGAACGGCCCGGCTTCGAGCGCCGTGACCTTGGTCAGCATCGCGATCGCAGCTTTCGACGCCGCGTACGCAGCGCCGCCGGCATAGGGTACGATTCCGCTCACCGATCCCATGTTGACGATCGCCCCGCCGTGCCGGCGCATGTGCGGCAGCGCGAGCTTCGTGCAAAGCAGCGTGCCGTCGACGTTGACGCGAAACGCTTCACGCCAGCTCTCGAGCGCGTGATCTGCGATGGCTTCGTGCGGATGAACGGCGGCGTTGTTGACCAGCACGTCGAGGCGGCCGAATCGTTCGATCGCCGCGTCGATTCCGAGCCGCGCGCCCTCGACCGTCCCGATGTCGCCGGTGAGGAAGTGCACGTCGTCCGCGGGCGCGCCGGCCGCGGTTGCCCGCGCGTTCGCGGCCGAGTCCCGGTCCACGGAGAACACGCTCATCCCCTCGCTTGCGAGCCGGCGGACGATCTCGAGCCCGATGTTGTTTGCGCCGCCGGTGACGAGCGCGACGCGCTTCGTCAGAGGCAATAGCGTTTCAACTTCGTCGCGTCGATCGAGCCGCCGAAGCCCGGCCGGTCGGGAACTTCGATCGCGCCGTCGACGATCGCCAGCGGTTCGGCCAGTACGTCGTCGGCGAGGCGTTCGAAGAACTGCACCTCGCACGGCCATGGCTCGAGGGCCGGGGTGGCGGCGCGCAGGTGCACGCGGGCGAGCGCCCCGAGGCGCGATTCGAGATCGGTGCCGATGATGGCGGGTATGCCTGCCGCCTCGGCGAGAGCAACGACCTTGAGGGTTTCGATCAGTCCGGTGCGGCGGACGTGCACGCTGACCGCGCCGATCGCATTCGCGTGGATGTAGCGGTATGCAGTGGCTAACGAATCGATCGGGATCTCACCGAGAACGGCCATCGGCAACGCCTGGCTGAGCAGCGCGAGACGCTCGACCGTGATCGCGCACGGGTCTTCGATCATCGCAACGTTGTATTCAGCCAGCCTCGGAAGGAGGGTTCGGGCTTCGGTTTCGGAGTAGGAATGGTTTGCGTCCGCATACAGCAAGACATCGTCACCCACCGCGGCGCGGATGTCGCGCACGAGGTTGATGTCAGCGCCGGAATGCCGCCAGAGTTTGATCTTGAGCGCGCGGATGCCCCGTCCGGCCGTTCGCTCGGCGTCTTCCAGCATCGCGGGCGAGGTGTCGCCGAAGAGAATCGCCGTGACGGGGACCGGCTTCGGCGGTCCTCCGCCCAAGAGCCGCCAGACCGGTTGTCCGAGCAGTTTGCCTTTGAGGTCCCAGAGGGCGGTATCGATCAGCGACTTCGCAATCGCGGCGCCGCGAATCTTGTTGATCGCGCCGAGCAGGCGCTGATGCTCGAGCGCATCGGCGCCCTCCAGGAGGGGCCGAAAAAACTGCTCGAACTGAGTGGCCAGCAGCTTCGGATCGCTTTCCGCGACGTTGGCGATCCCGGTAACCTCGGCAATCCCTTGCGCACCGTCGCGCGTCGTTAAACGCAGCAGCGTATACACGCCGCTCGCGCCTTGCGACGAACGGAACTGGACCGCGGAGCGGTATGGTAAGTTGAGAGCGAACAGCTCGACGCGCGCGATTACATCGCTAGGCAATCGCGATCCACGCCGTTTGGACGGCCGGCATATTCGGAAGCAGCGGGTTCCACGACTCCCCGGCGTCGTGCGAAACGTACAACGCGCCGTCGCCGCGGACGGAGGTGTCGATGAAGTAGCCGCGCTCGCCGTTCCCCATCCCGCAGAACAGCGTTTTCGGATCGCTGGGATGGGACGTGAGCACCCACGGAACCCATTTCTCCAAGCCATGCGTGACGACGCGCCAATTCGCGCCGCCGTCGTCGCTCACGAGAATGTGGCCGTCGGGATCCCCGTGGTCGAAGCCCCAGACGCCCGGCGAGCCCCGCGAGCCGCAGACGACCATGCGCGGATGACCGGCGTTGACGAACTTCCATTCGTGCGAATAGCACCACACCGGCTTGTCGGCGTAGGGCATGCCCTTCTCGGTCCGGTACCAGTGCGCTCCGCGATCGTCGGTACGGTAAAAGCCTTGGGCCGACGAAACATAGAAGCGCTCTTTGCTGCCGGGGTAGTTTTCGAGCTTGTGCATGTCGACGTAGTCGATGCCGGTGCTGCGATCGTCCCAGGTCTTGCCGCCGTCGCTGCTGAGCAGCACGCCGCCGTGCTCGAGCAGCACGAACAGCAACTGCGAATCGTCGGGGTGAACGAACACTTGCCGCACGTGGGCTTCCTCGCGCCCGCGGTAGGGCGGCGGCACGGCCCACTTTTTCTTTACCTCGGGTGAGAAGTCGAGCATGCCGTCCAGCGGCTCCCAACTTGTTCCGCCGTCTTCGCTGCGGAACAGGCGCACCGGCCCGGACCCGGCGTAGACGACGCGTTCGTCGTGCGGGTCGATGGTGAAGCACCGGACGTCGCCGTCTAAGACCTTCGCCCATGTCTTGCCGGCGTCACGGCTGCGATAGCCGCCGTCGTGCATGACCGCCGCGAACACGATTTCCGGTTTGGTGCGGCTCCCCGTCAGGTCTTCGAGCGTCCCGCTTTCGAAGAACGTGCCGACCGGGCGCGGTGAGGCGCCGTTCGCTTCCAAGACCTCGAGTCCGCGGTTGTGCCCGAGAAAGTAGCGCAATTTTTCCATGGTCGCGTCCTTTTATTTACCCGGCAACGGATCGCCGCCGAATTTGCTGGCGGCGACTGCCGTACTGCGATCGGGGTCCCATTTGACGATAACGACATTGGGCGCCCCGATGCCTCGTTGTGGATATGTTTTGAAATCGTACGGTCCATTTACGCCGACCCAGCCTTTGAGGTTGACGAGATAAGCCCGCAATTGCGCCGGCGTGGCATCGGTGCCGAGTTTGCGCAGCGCGTCGACGAGCAACATGCCCGGATCCCACGCGCTGATCGCGATTTGATCGGGCCGCGCTCCGAGGGCGGCGAGCGCGGTGGTCATGGTCGCGATCGCCGCCTTCGTCGCGGGATCGGTGAGCACGTCGGCCCCATAGTACGGAACGCCGGCGAAGTACAGGTTCGTGGGAACGAGCGGGCCGTATTGCTTGAAGAAAGCCGGGTTGAGGTTCGCTGCGGATGTGAGCGTCGGTACGTCGAGCCCCGCGTCTTTGAGCCCGTGGAAGAGCGTCCCCGCCGCCGTCCCGGCGGCCCACCCGATCATCGCATCCGGGTTCGCGGCTTTGACGTTGGCGACTTGGGCCGCGATGCTGAGGTCGCCGATTCCGAAGTGTTCGCGCGCGACGACTTGGAGCGACTTGTTCTCGGGAAGTCCGGCTGCCCCCAGGAAGGCGCGCTCGGCGTCTTGACCGGCAGCATCGGTGGTAACGAGTAATGCGATCCGGTGGAAGCCGCGCTCGCGGAAGTACCGCGCAACGGCCAACATTTGCGCCTCGGCCGTGAACAGCGACTGGAAGACGTAGCTTCCGGGCGGCGGATACCCCGATGGGGTGGCGCAGTACAGCAACGGGCCATTCTGGGCGGCGATCGGCGTGATCGCGCTGCAGGTGTCGGGACCGGTCGGCCCCAGAATGATCGGCACGTTCTTGGCGATCAGGGCGTGTGCCAACTGCACCGTGACCGCGGGATTGGACTGGTCGTCCGTGACCATGAAGGAGACCGGGCGTCCGTTTATCCCGCCGTGCGCGTTGACGTAACCCTCCAGCGCCTTGAGCGACCGCTGCTGCGTCGTCCCGACGAATGCCACGTAGCCGGTCAGTGAGAGGATCACGTTGATTTCGTACGGCTCGGCAGCGCGCGCGGCCGGTGCCGTCACGGTGGCGAGCACCGTAGCGGCGATGAAAACTGCGGCCAGGTGCCGTGCTCGATGTACGAACGACATTTGTTCCTCCCAAACCGGTCGAGCGAGAAGGATAGAATTCTAACGAGCGTCTATTCTCCCCTATGTTCTCTCGCGCCGCAATGCTCTCCGGGCTGGCCGCAGCGGCTGCGGCTCCGTCCGTCGCGCGGGGTGCGGATCTGCCGGCCGTCAGGGTCGGTTCGGCGCGGACGGATGCCACGGCCCAACACTACTACGCCCAAGACCTCGGCATGTTCGCGTCGGCGGGGCTCGACGTGACGATCACGGCCCTGCGCAATGCCAGCGAACTCAGCGCCGGCGTCATCGGCGGTTCGCTCGACGTGATTTCCGGCAGCCTCGTCCCGATTGCGGAAGCTCACAATCACGGCACCGATCTGCGCGTCATCCTGCTGGGCAACGTGTACACCGGCCCGCCGCCTCAGGGCGTCGTCGTGGCGGCGCAGAACTCCACGATTCGCAGCGGCGCCGATCTAAATGGCAAGACGATTGCCGTGAACGGGCTGGGCGATTTCTCGCAGGTGACGATGGAGGCGTGGATCGACTCCACCGGCGGCGACTCGAAGACGGTAAAGTTTCTCGAGGTCCCGTTTCCGGCGGTCGCCGCGGCGCTGACGCAGGGGCGCATCGACGCCGCGCTGCTCGTCGAACCGTTTACGACGCTGGCTCGCGGTCAGGTGCGCGTGATCGGCGATGCCTTGGCACCGATCGGCAAACACTTCATGGTGACCGGCTGGTACGGGAAAGCCGACTGGTTGAATGCCAACCGCGAAACCATGCGCAAGTTCATCGATGTGATGCTGGCGGCGGCGAAGTGGGGCAACCGCAATCACGACCAGTCGGCGGTGATCCTGGCGAAGTACACCGGGCTTGCGCTCGACGTGATCCGCGCGAGCACGCGCGCGGTCTACGGCGAGGTCCCCGTTTCGCCGGATTGGTTGCAGCCCGTGCTCGACTACTCGACCAAATACGCCGGCCTCGAGAAGACCTCCGGCGCAGCGCTGATCTGGCGCCCCTAACGCAACATGCCGAGCAGCAACACGCGCATTCTGACGACGCACACCGGCAGCTTGCCGCGGCCGGCGAACCTGAACGCGCTCATGATCGACATCCAAGACGGCAAGCCCGTCGACCGCGAAAGCTTCGAGCGGGACGTGCGCGACGCCGTGCAGTGGATCGTCGAAAAGCAACTCGAGCTGGGCATCGATATCATCGATGACGGCGAGCAATCGAAGCCCGGCTTCGTGACCTACGTCAACGAGCGGCTCGGGGGCTTTACCCCAAGCGAAAGCTTCACCAACCCGTATGGCGTCTCGAAAGAGTACCGCGCGTTTCCCGAATTCTATGGCCATCCTGCCGCTCACGGCAACACACCATCGGCTTCGCACCTCACCTGCACCGGGCCGGTGACGTATACCGGGCACGACCTCGTCCGGCGCGACATCGACAACTTGCGCAGCGCGCT
>Ga0209415_10001586_pt1 | contig 43459 bp, 32 predicted proteins | sample PeaSoiSIISIP2007_FD_187696 | JGI IMG/M metagenome (GOLD analysis project Ga0209415, IMG submission 187696) | Peat soil microbial communities from Weissenstadt, Germany - SII-SIP-2007 (SPAdes) (version 2) | ecosystem: Environmental > Terrestrial > Soil > Wetlands > Peat | place: Germany...
TCCCTCCGTAGAACCCAATCCAACCTGGATTTCACCGTACCCCCACCCCCTCCCCCTGTGGAAATCGCATTCCGCCCTCTATAAAATCAAATAAAGAACATGGAATCAATCATTTGTAATTTTTATATAGTTACTGAAAAGTAAACAGAGAGGCCGTTTTTAGACCCTTTTTTGCCCCAAAAAGCCAGATTTTACCCTCAAAAACGCCCCTTTTTGCCAAATTTACGGACCTCAAAACGCTCTGCGAAGTCAATCTCCATGGATTTTTGCAACCGGCGCAAACTGCCAAAATTCACCATCTACCAGAGAAGAACGACGGATTCGGCTGCATGAAATGCAAGAATTGCCGAAGAATACTTCATGCCTGGTCGCTGGATCAAATTTGGCGCGGACGAGAAGATCAAGGACCGTCGCGCGGATGCGCGCATCGTGCTGCCTGCCAATACACAAGGCACTCTGCACTACAAGAGCGCCAGAATTCCCTGTCAGGTTTTGGATATTTGCTTGAGCGGATGCTGTCTGCGCTGTGAAAAGCCCTTTGCGGCTGGAGCTTTGGCGCACGTCGAGGTGGTGCTGCCCGTTCAAGGAATGGTGTTGCGCATCGACGGCATTACGCAGTGGGTCAGTGTAGGACGGATCCTGGGCATTCGCTTCATTCACCCTTCGACGCGTACCAAAAGCCAGATGGCTGGTCTGCTCACCTGCCTAGTGGATCAGAGCGCCGCCGAGGAGGTCAAAGCCGCAGTCGCTTCTGCCACGTGGGACCGTTCGACTGCGCTGTATCTGGACCCCGATCCGCCACCACCACCGCCGGTTGCGTCTGTTGCAGCACGAGCCGTCAAACAGGAAACTGGCCCAGTGCCGCCCCTTGAATCGTTGGATCACGGCAACGCACCCGGCGTTCAATGCCGGGATGAAAAGGAGTGGCCAACCACGATCCGCTTTCTTCGAGATAACTCGCAGATACACGGTCACCTGCTGTATCTGAGTCTTGGCGGCTGCCGAGTTAAGATTGCGCAAAAGATGCCCCTTGAGTCTGAACTGCGCGTCGAGGTGGGATTTCAATTGCTGGGCCTGCCCTTTCGTTTGGGCGGCCTGACCCAATCTATTCATGGACACCTCATGGATATTCGCATCAGCGAGATGAGCTCCCGCATTCGCCAGGAACTCGTTCCCATGATCGAGGAGCTGCGCGCCCGCAAGGCCGCGCTTCCTGTCGCCTCCGAATCCGCCGCTCCAGCATCCGAGGGTCCACCAACCACCGCGGAACCGGTGTTAGCTCCAGAGGCCGAGCCAGAGCTTCCGGAGCCTCTCCTTGCCGAGCTGACAGGTCTGCCAAAAAACAAGCTGGAAGAACTGCAAGCGCCCTTCCCCGCACATGCGGAGATCGATGACTGGGCCGCAATCGTCGAGGATGACGGGGGAGACAGCGACAGCGACGACTGGGGCGATGCCAAGCTGGATAATTGGGACTTTTAGATTTTTACATGAATTTTGCTTGACTTTGCCGCTCTCCAACGATTATCTGTAATTGTCCTAACTCCAAGGCGTTCACGCGCATTTGGTTTTCCCGTCCTGTCTTTGTAGCCAAATCGCACGGCCCGGTTCTCTCAATTTCCATCCGATTCACAGGAGGTTTCATGCCCGAAGAAACGCAGCCAATCCCTGTTCCGCCACCTACCGCCCCCTCTGGCCTCGCAGATAACGTCGCCGGTGCCCTTGCCTACTTTACGTTTATTCCGGCGATTATCTTTCTGATTGTGGCACCTTACAACCAGAAGTCCTTCATTCGCTTTCACGCCTGGCAGTCGCTATTACTCACTGTAGCGGCCATTGTCATCAATATTGCTTTAGGAATCGTCTTGGGCATTGCCTTGTTCATCCTCCCATTCTTCATTACCAGAATGTTGTGGACGCTGATCGATCTTGCCTGGCTGGCCGTTTGGCTGGTATTCGTGGTCAACGCCTATAACGGCAAACGGTTCAAGATCCCAGTCTTGGGCGACATTGCCGAAAAGCAGGCAGGTGCATAACTCGTTGCAATCTGAGACCCGCGCCAGTTGCGCCGTTCGAGCCTTCCGCTCTAACGGCGCTTCCCTTTTCTGGCCGTATGTTTTTTCGACTTATGAGTCTTGACTGCGGCATCCCGACGCTTGCTCTTCTTCGGCTTCGGCGGCAGTTTCCCAGCCTTCTTTCCCGTCAGCGGAATCCCTTCCTCGACGATCGAGAATTGTAACTTGCGCTCATAAGTCAGTATCTTGTCCAGAATTACCTGCACACGGTCGCCGGCGCGGTAGCGGCGTCCCGTATGGTCGCCGACGATCTCATGCGAGTCCTCGCGCCAGTTATAACGGTCGTCGCGCAGGCTGTCGATGGGGACCAGCCCCTCGACAAACATATCGGTCAGTTCGACAAACAGCCCATATTTGGCGGGGTTCAGCACCAGCGCAGCAAACTCCTCGCCTACCCGGTCCTGCATGAAGCGCACCTTCTTCCACTCGACCAACTCGCGCTCGGCCTCGGCGGCGCGGCGCTCGGTCAGACTGGTCTCCTCGGCAATCTGCGCCAACTCGGTCTCTGGAATCGGTACTTCTCCGGGAAAGATTACATGCTTCCTGGGGGTACGCAGATGCGGAATCAAACTCGCGGGCAGGTTCTCATTGTGATGCACCCACGGCGAGTTATGCCGCCCTTCTTTGACCGCGCCTTCGCCGGGAATCCCCGCGTGCAGCAGGGCCTTCGCGATGCGATGCACAATCAGATCCGGGTAGCGGCGAATCGGCGAGGTAAAGTGCGTGTAACTCGGCGCGGCCAGAGCAAAGTGACCCTCATTGATCTCCGAGTAACGCGCCTGCCGCAGCGAACGCAGCATCAGGTAACTCAGAATCCGCTCTTCAGGCTTGCCTTCGATACGCGCCGCCAGCTTCTGGTACATGCGCGGAGTGACTGCAATATCTTCGGGAACCTCGTGGGTGCGCGCAGTGCGCCCGCTGCGGTGCGCGTCGCGGCGGGCGCCTTTGGTCTGAATGCGTTTGACCGGCAGCGCGCCCAGGCCAAGCGAGTAACCAAAGGCAGCGGCCAACTCCTCGAATTGGACCACACGGCGCGGTTCCGGCTTCTCGTGAATGCGATAGATCGACGGCACACCAAGATCCTCCAGCCACGTTGCCACGCACTCATTGGCGGCCAGCATGAACTCCTCGATCAGCCGATTGGCCCACGTGCGCTCCGACTTGGTGACTCCGCGCATCTGGCCCTGCTCGTCGAACTCGATGACTGGCTCCGGCAGATCGAAATCGATGCTGCCGCGCTCGCTGCGCCGCTTGTTCATCAGCCCGGCCAGCAGCCGCATCCGCTCGAATCCAGGCACCAACTCACTGTAACGCGCGCGCGTCTCCGCGTCGCCCTCGATGATCGCGTGTACCTCGGTATAGGTCATGCGCGCCGCCGAGTTAATGACTCCCTCGACGATTTCATAACTCTCGATGCGCGCATTGTGGTCCAGTTGCATGATGCAACTCAGCACCAGACGGTCCTCACCGGGACGCAGGCTGCATATATCGGTCGATAATTCCTGGGGTAGCATGGGAATGGCGCGATCTGGAAAGTAAACGCTGGTTCCGCGCAGCCGCGCTTCCAGATCCAGATCAGTGGCCTCGCGCACGTACTCGGCCACGTCGGCGATGTGTACCTGCAATTCATAACCAACGCCGCCGGGGCGCGCGCTGACCAGCACTGCATCGTCAAAGTCCTTCGCCGTTTCACCGTCGATGGTGACGATGGGAAGCCCGCGGAAATCGCGCCGATTCTCGACCTCTTCCCGATCCAGATGAGCGACTGCGCGCGCCTCGGCCAGCACATTTTCCGGGAAAGTGTGCGGCAACTGGTGCTTGCGGATCATCATCTCGACATCCACGCCGAAATCGTCCGGATCGCCCAGCACCTCGATCACGCGGCCCACTGGAGGCCGCGTCGGCGTGGGCCAACTGGTGATCTCCACGTCCACCACCAGCCCCTCCAGATCATCATACTCGGCGTGCTGCGCGGCCTGCTTGCCCAGCACACGATGGGGCGTTGAGGGCTCTTCTTCCTCCGGCAACTCCGCGCCGATAGGAATCAGAATATGCTGACTCATGCGCTCGTCGAACGGCACAACCCAATTGCCCTCCGGCTGACCAGGGCGCGCATGAAGCCGCCCGCGCGTGGTGGACCGGTTGGCCCCGTAATGGAAGACGCCCACCACGGTCGCATTGCGCCGCTCAATGATGCGCACAATGCGGCCCATGCGGCGACCGTCGGCTTTGGGCGGCTCCACTTCCACCAGCACCTGATCGCCTTGCATGGCGCTGTTGATCTCGTTGGGGGGAATGAAAATATCGTCTTGTGGCGCGGCGGTTTTGGTGGCCTGACGCGCATTGGGACGCACAAAACCATAGCCATCGCGATGCAAATCCAGCCGCCCCGCGCAGAGGTTTTCGCGGGTACCGCTGACCGGCTTGGGCAAGCTCCAGTGCTCGCGGTCCAGCTTCACCAGTTCGCCGCGCACCGTCAGCCGTGCCAACTGCTCCAGCAGCACACGCCGCTCCCGTCCGCCGCCCAGGCTCAACTCCCGCACCAGTTGCTTGTAACCGGCCTTCTGTCCCGCCGAGCGGGCAATGCGCGCTATTAGTTCTCGATCCGTCATAGTTCTCAAGCTAACAGCAGTCAGCGAGTTGATTCCAGTAAAAAGGCCTGTGGGGTTTCGATTGCGCTTCGAAAAGGGATGATCAGCAGAGGTTTGAGGTTCCGCTCGACGAAGAAGGCCAGATTCGGGTTGAGGTCTCCCCGGTCTCAGAATCGAAGCCGGGGGGGCACCCTGGATTTGTGCGGATTCAATGAACTCTATGGAGATGCGGTTATGCGCGGGCGACGCGTGGGCTGTTTATGCGGCGCGGGATCATGCGTCGGAACCAGGCACGGATGCGGTCCGTCCAAGAGCGGCGCGGCCGCGCAGTCTCCGGCTTGCTACCGGCAGTGGTGGCGGTGCGCAACTGGGCCAGCGTTTCCTTGACCATGGTGCGCAGCGTCTCGGCCTCGAAGGTGCAGGAGCGCAGATAAGCCGAGACGGTCATGCCGGCCTCGGCGGCGCGCTGATGGAGTTGTTCGCACTCGGTCTTGCTCAGGCGAATGGTCACGCTGGCATCTTTCAGATTACGGACGAATCGCGCGGCGGGGCGCTGGGCAAAGCCCGACGCATCGTTGCCGCCCGCACTTTCGTCGCTCGATCCACTGTCCTCGCTCCAATCACTACCGTTTTCCGCGGCACGGGCAGCGGCCTGCTCGATGGCTTCAGCGCGCGCGGCCATTGCAGCGGCCATTGCCGGATTCACAGCGTCAGAACCGGAGTCTTGCTCCTTTGCAGGCGTGGGTCTGGCCTGCGTCAGTGAGCGGTCATAGGAATCCTCGTGCAGAAAATCGGCGGGGGGCGGTTCGACGGAGCGATAGCGTCCATGGGCGCGCAAGGCGTGCTCATAGCTGAGCGTGGCCACATCATCGGCCAGCAGATCATCGTTCCAGGCTGGGGCGGGCTTGGGCGCGGGCGCGGTAAGCGCGGCCAGCATACCCGCAAAGCTTTGCGGCGAGGCATTGGGCGCGTTGGTTGCGGTCGATTCCATGAAAAGGAGCATACGCCCGCGGGGAAGGCCAACTGTGAGTAAATTCACATCTACGCGCGGCACGGATTCCGGAATGGGAATGGGGCGGTCTCCGTTCCGATACGGACCCCATCAGATCTCTGCATCCGTCTCTGGGTCGGGCAGCACACGGCCGGGCAGGCGAAGCAGTTCGGTGACGTTCTCGGCGCTCATCGGGCGCGCAAAGAGGTAGCCCTGACCAAAACGGCAGCCAAGTTGGCGAAGCTGGTGATACTGCTCGCGGGTCTCGATGCCCTCGGCGACTACGTCCATTCCCAGCACGCGGGCCAGTTCGATGATGGTGCGAACAATCTGAAAAGCTTGGTCGCCATCGGTCATACGGCCGACGAAGGAGCGGTCAATCTTGAGTATGTCGAAAGGGAAGGCGTGCAGGTTGCTGAGCGAGCTGTAACCAGTGCCGAAGTCGTCCATGGAGAGGGAGACGCCCAATGAACGCAGGGTGCCCAGCACATCCATGGCTGTCCCAATATCCGGGGTGAGGCTGGACTCTGTCATTTCCAGGCCCAATTGGCGGCTGGTCACGCCGGATTGGGCCAGCAGCGCCTCAATGTGATCGGCAAGGCCCTCGCGGGAGAACTGGCGCGCCGAGAGGTTGACGCTGATGCGCAGGGAGCAGCGATGCGGGTCTTCCTGGCACCATTTTTGGATCTGCGTACAGGCCTCGGCCAGGCCCCAGTCACCGATAGGAAGAATAAGTCCGCTATTCTCCGCCAACGGAATGAACTCAGAGGGGGCCAACAGGCCGCGCTCGGGATGATTCCAGCGAATCAGCGCTTCCAGACCGACGATGCGGCGGGTGGTCAGTTCGATCTCCGGCTGGTAGTACAAAACAAACTGGTGTTCGTCGATAGCGCGCTTCAGATCCGCACGGCGCGGGAAGCCCCCCGATCTTGTCATGCCTGTGCGCGTGGCGCGCACGGTGCGCGAAGCGCGGCCCTTGACGGCCTTTCTCATGCGGCGCAGTTCAAGCTGCCCTGAAACCATATCGGCAAGGCTCTCCAGCATGCGCAACTGATCGATGGCCATGGCGCGACGCGGGTAGCTGGCAAAGATGGTCAGTGTGCCCAGAATGCTGCCGTCGCAGGCGCGCACAGGAACACTGGCGAAAGAGACCACGTCGAGCCGCCGTAGCGTTAGGCGGCCGCTTTCAAATTCAGGGAATTTGGCAATATCGGGCACGACGACCGGTCCGTTGGCGGCTAACACCATATCGAAGATGGAGCGGCGGCGGGGCAATTCGCGAACCGGCTCGCCCCAATAGGATTTGATCCAGACCCGGCTCTGATCGGCAAAGCCCAGCAGCACGGTTTCGGCCTTGAAGTATTCGGCGGCCAGCCGCGTGACGGCATCGTAGCCAGCCTCGGGTCCAGAATCCAGAATTCCGGTCGAAAGCAGGGCGGCCAGCCGGACCTCCTCCAACTGCTGGTCGATACGGTCGATCTCCAAGACTGAATCAATCATTGCGACTCCAACTTCGCGCTGGCGGGAACAGAGTTATGCACCGCACCGTCTCTAGTCCATTTATCGGAGCTTCATCGCTGCGCGTGAGGTTACGCAGGCGCGATTTGACTGAGTACCGGCTGATTTCCCGGCCTTTTTCGACGCTTTCGCATCGCACTGACCTAAATCAATACAGCTCAATCAAACTCTTTTTCTGTAGATAGGCCGCAACCCCGATAGAATCAACAAGAGTGGTAGAAAAGCAACCAACACAATCCTCGCTGAATCTGAAGTCGGCTGCGAACCCTTCGCCGCCGCGGCCTTCGCGCTGGAAACGCGGGCTGGGCTTGCTGCGCCCATCGCACAGTCATTCCGCCTACACCGCGACGATTCTGCTGATGGCCTCGACGTTTCTCTCACGCATCATCGGACTGGTGCGGGTCAAATACATTCTCTGGCTCTTCGGCCGAGGCACGGACGCCGACGCGCTGAACGCCGCCTTCGTACTGCCCGATATGATCTCGTATTTCCTGGTGGGCGGCGCGGCTTCCATCGCCTTCGTCACCATCCTGACGCGCTATCGCGAGACCGGCCGCGAGGCCGAGGGTGAGCGTTCCCTCTCCGTCATTCTGACCACCATGTTCCTGGTGCTGGGCAGTGTTCTGGTTTTGGCGGAGGTCTTTGCCCCGCTCTATATTCATTGGTGGTTCGACGGCTTCGACGCGCGCAAGGCCGCGCTCTGCGTGCGGCTGACGCGCATTCTGTTGCCCGCACAACTGTTTTTCTTCGCTGGCGGAGTCTTCGGCGCAGTGCTGCTGGTGCGCAAGCAGTTCAGCATGCAGGCGGTAACTCCGCTGATTTATGGAATGGGCACCATCGTCGGCGGCCTGCTACTGGAGCGGCGCATCGGGGTCTCGGCGCTGGCTATCGGCACGGTGGGCGGAGCCTTTCTCGGTCCGTTCCTGCTGAATGCCATCTTTGCCCGTCGCGCGGGAGTACACTACCGGCCCATCCTCGACTGGCACGATGAGGGATTGCACACGTGGTTCAAGCTTTCGCTGCCGCTGATGGTTGGCGTTTCCCTTGTGACTGCCGACAGTTGGATCATCGCCCACTTCGCCTCCAAGACCGACGGCGCGGTCTCGCTGATGAACTACGCCAAGCAGTTGTTCTCCGCTCCGATGGCCATGCTGGCGCAGGCGGCAGGCGCGGCCTCCATGCCGTTTTTCGCCAGCCTGTGGAGCAAGCAGCGGCACTACGAGTTTGCCCTGGGCGTGGCCGATTCAGTCTCGCGCGTCGCTGCGTTGGGGCTGCTGGCGGCTTCAGCGATGGTGGCTCTGGCCACCCCCCTGGTCGAAGTGCTCTATCTTGGCGGCAAGTTTTCGCTGACCGATTGCCGCGAGTGCGCCGTCTACTTTGCTGTCTTCTCGTTCGCATTATTCCTGTGGTCAGCCCAAGCCATCTACTCCCGCGCCTTCTTCGCCGCTGGCAATACCATGCTGCCCATGCTCGCAGCCACGGCGGTCACCATCGTTTCCTGGCCCATCTACGGCGCGCTCTACCACTGGAAGGGCGCGATGGGGCTGGCCATCGCCTCCGACCTGGGCATCGCGCTGCAAACCGCGACCATTGCCCTGCTGCTGCACCAGCGCCGCATGGTCTCGCTCGCCAGCCTGGATTACGAGGAACTGGGGCGCTGTTTTCTAGCCGCGGTAGCCAGCGGCACCGCAGTCTGGGCTGTCTTTACAGGGTTGGGCGAGCCTGTGGTTCGCTTGCTCGGTTCGCACCTGCCTGCACACTCCCACTGGACCGACCTGGGCCTGCTGGTGGCAGGAGCAGTGCTCTGGCTGGCAGTTGCGCAATGGGTTCTAGAGAAGAGCGGTTCGGCGCTGCCGCGAGTGATGAGAAAGCGTCTGGGCATCGGGTAGGGATATGCCCTGGCGTTCTGAATCTGGAATTCATCTGTACGTTATCGACTCTGCGATCCTTCCCCTCCACCAGGACTGGGTAGAGGCTTACCCTTCTCTGTTTCACGCACATCGCCTACGAAAAACGGCCCCCGCCGAAGCGGAGGCCGTCTGAAAACAGGATCGAGATAAAGCTACTTCAGGTTGCCGCTGGCATCCAGCGTGATGCCGCCGGGACCCTGGTTCTTCTTCTCTTCGTTCTGCTTGCGAGTTCCCATCGCCTTCTGAGTCCAATCGCGAGCCGCGGCCATATCGGCCTTGACCGCTTCCGGATTGCCGTAGTCCACATCCGCCTTGCGACGATAGATCAGGTTCAAATAGGTCATCGCATCGTCGTAGTTGGCGCGGTTGGCGATCGCCTGATTCAGAGACTGCAAGCCGTCCTCGACCAGCGGACCGTTCAGAGCCTTCAGCGGCTCTATCACGTTCTTCGGGGCCTTGGGATTGCCTTCACCGTCATCGTTGAGCCCAGCAGGCACCAGCGCCTTGAGAGCGTTCTCGTGAGCCATCGTCCAATCGATCACGCCGATGGTGTAAGCCGCCTCGGCATCCTTCGGATCAAGTGCAATCACCTTCTTCTGCCAATCCTTGGCTTCCTGAAGACGCTTGATGCTGAAGTTGATACCAGCAATCTGCTTCATGCTGTTGACATCCTGGGGATTCTTCTCCAGAACGTCCTTGAAAATGGTCATGGCCTGCTCAGCGCTCTTGATGTTTTCCGGCGAATCCAGGCCGGGAACCACGTTTTGCGCATAAGCTGTGGCCAGATAGGCCTTGGCGTTGGTCAGCGTCGGATCAAGCTCGGAGGCTTTCTGGAAGTGGCCAATGGCCTCTTCGTAGTGGGTGGCCTTGTAGGCTTCCACGCCCTTGTTCAACTGGTCGCGGGCAGCAAGGCGGTCACACCCGCTCATGGAAACCACCATGCCGGCCAAGGCCACCGCGAGCGCCGTTATACGTGCGGGTCCATTCATGTTCGTATCCTTCTCCTTCAGGCTGCCACTCTGCGGTGAGCGCCTGGTATCTCTGCTACTGGCCACGGGCGGGAGGTTCCGAAACCAGGATGGAAAAATTGTACTCCTGTCAGCGCCCGGTCAATCCCTCCGGACGGGCTGGCCACTCCGGGATACTCAAGGCTACCGCCCCGTTCTCCCCTCAGGCCAGCCTGATCAAAAGACTCTTCCAGCCTGCCTCTACTACTGTCCAGCCAGAATCTTCGGCGTCATCAGTCCGACGTGATCCACGTTGGCCGCGTGCGCTATGTCAATGACTTCAGCGATGGAAGCAAAGTTCACATCGTCGTCGCCCTTGACGAACATCACGCGCTCGGCGCGGTTGGCGTAAATATCAGTCAAGCGAGGAAGAAGATCTCTCTTCTCGACCGCGTCTTCGTTGATCTTGTACTGCGGGGCCGATCCAGGGTGACGCAGAACCTGCACCACGATGGTACGCGTGTTGTCTGGATTATCTTGGTGTGTCTTGGGCGGCTGCGGTACCAGCGCGTCCAGGCCTTTCGGCGTGACCGGCACGATGACCATGAAGATGATCAGCAGCACCAAGAGAACGTCGATCATTGGCGTCACATTGATGTCGGACGAGTAACCACTCGATCCACCCATTGTCATTGCCATGTCAAAACTCCTTGTATCCCTCGAAAAATTCGTTATGACGTTGCAGGGGCGTAATTACTCGCCGCCTGCGCTGCCAGCTTCACGCTTCTGCGTCAGCAAACCCACGTCATCCACGCCAGCCGTACGCACGGCGTCAATCGCATCCTCGACCGCGCGGAACTGGGCGCGGGCATCGGCACGAACATAGATCGTCTTGCCAGGCTTGTCGGCCAGTTTGTCGCGGACCATGTCGCCCAGTCCGGAGACGGCGACCTTGTTCTGTCCCAGATAAACGCTTCCGTCGCGCGTAATCGCCACGACAATCGCGTCTTCCTTGTCGGCATCGGGCATGTTGGTCGGGTTATCGACCTTGGCCATGTCCAATTGGACCTTGTTATTGAGCATCGGGGTGATGACCATGAAGATGATCAGCAGCACCAGCATCACGTCCACCATCGGAGTGACGTTGATATTGGAACTGACATTCTTGGCTTCGTTGCGAACTGCTTGTGCCATTTTTTGGCTCCATGCCTGAAAAATTTGTTCCGAAAGGCCTCGGTTATGGTGGACCGCGACCGGAGTGGCGCGAGAGTGAAACCGGTGGACGGGAGGGTTGAATCTCCCGTCCTCCGCAGCTTCCCGCTCAGGCCGACAGCCGCTTCATTTAGCGCTTCTGATTCTGCTTGATGAAGTAGTCGGTCAATTCGCTGGAGGAGTTATCCATTTCCACGTCGAATGCTTCCACGCGGCCAGTGAAGTAGTTGAAGGCCATAACGGCCGGGATGGCGACGACAAGACCGAACGCGGTCGTAACCAGAGCTTCCGAAATACCACCGGCTACCGCGCCGATACCAGAGGTCTTCTGGGTGGCGATGGCCTGGAAGGCGTTCAGAATGCCGACGACGGTGCCGAACAGACCGACGAACGGAGCAGTTGCGCCGATGGTGGCCAGAACGGCCAGACCGCGCTTCAGCTTGGCGTGAACGATGGCTTCAGCGCGCTCCAGAGCGCGGTGGCAGCTATCGATGGCCAGTTCGGTGGGCAGGCTCTGCGATGCACGGAACTCGGACAGACCGGCGGTGACAACCTCGGCCAAGTGCGACTTCTTGTTGCGATCGGCGATCTTGATGGCTTCTTCAAGCTTGGCATCCTTCAGGGCGCCGGCCACCTTCGGTGCGAACTCGCGGGACTGCTTGCGGGCTGCCGAGAAGTACAGGTAACGATCGATCATCACGGCCAAAGACCAGACCGACTCGATGAACAGGATGATAGCCACGCCCTTGGCGAGGATACCCATGTTGTGCCAAAGGCCACCGATCGAGAAGCTGACGGTCTGCTCGCCTTCTTCAAAGAAGAAAGCCAAGTTGGCGGCGGTGTGCGAAGCGAAGTGTGCAAGTTGAGCGAGAATCACTGAATCGTTCCTCCTAAGGAGTTTTCTTGTTGACTGCGAAAGCCTGGTGGTTGCTGAGAATGCGGTTCAACTTGCTCCCGCATTCAGGTCAAATGGGAAGCCCTTCCCCCCGCGCTGCGGGGAAGAGCCAAAGTTGTTTATCCGCCGCCCAGGGTGAACACCACGTTGACAGTGGTTTCCACTTCGACCGGCTCGTTGTTCAACAGGTAAGGCCGATAACGCCAATTTCTGACGGCATCCAGCGCGGCCTGCTGCAACATGGCCGGTCCGGAGACGGCGCGAAGATTTTCGATCGTGCCTGTCTTCGAGATCGTTGCCTGAAGCACCACGGTGCCCTGAACGCGAGCTGCCTTGGCGATCGGCGGGTAAACCGGCGAGGGCTTCGAGAGAATCATGCCCGCCATGACGCCTGCCGATACCGGAACTTTCTTCGGAATCGCGGCAGTCACCTTCGGAGCGCTGGTGTTCATTCCAGCAAACGCTCCTGGTATGCCAGAGCCGCCCAGGCCTTCCATGCCGGCTACGCCAAAGCCCGACGACGGAGCGACTTCCTTGCCTGAGACCTGCAGAATGTTATGGGGGATCTTGGTGGGAGCCGTGAGTTGGTTATTCATCATCTCCGACTTCACCTGAACCACATGTACTTCCTGCGGTGGTGGTGGCGGCGGTGGTGGTGGTGGTGGTGGAGGCGGGGCAACCAAGAGCGTTGTCATCGCATTCTTGGGCAACGCCTCGGGGTAGATCAGCGGGATGAGAATCGCCAGAATCACAAGCGCGACCTCTACGATGGACATCAGCAGCATCCATCGACCGCTCTTGCTCTTGATCCTGTCCCCGGATGCAAACGTTGAATCTTCAAACATGGCCAGCCTCGAATCGGGTGGTTTGGTTACTTCTTATTTAGACACCGCGGAAGCGAAAAATGTTCCCGTGGGCCAAATCTCATTTGTGAAAGTGTTTCCAACAATACCAGACGGAACACATCCCTTGCAAAACGTGCCGCAATTTGGCACATTCTGCTTTAGTAAATCGTTATACTCGGGGCCGTTTCGCGGCCGGCAATGCGGCGGCAACTCCCTTTGTCTCGCGCCATTGCTGCCACACTACCAACATCGGCGCGGCAACAGCAATGGATGAGTAGGTTCCAATTAAAATTCCCACCACCAGCGCGAAAGAGAAGCCATTCAGCACTCTTCCGCCAAAAATGTACAGCGACAGAACAGTCAGAAACGTCAGGCCCGAGGTAAGCACGGTCCTGCTCAACGTCTGATTGATGCTGCGGTTGACCACGTCCGGCAGCGACTCACGCCGGTTCAGGCGCAGGTTCTCGCGGATGCGATCAAACACAACGATGGTGTCGTTCATCGAGTAGCCGATCAGCGTCAGAATCGCCGCAATGACCGTCAGGCTGATCTCTTTGCCAGTAATGGCGAAGAAGCCTACCGTGATCAACGTATCGTGGAAGACCGCCACGACCGCCGCCACGCCATAGATCAACTGGAAGCGGAACCACAGGTATACCAACATCCCCAGCAGCGAGAACAGCGTGGCCTGCACGGCCTTGTTCTTCAACTGCTGACCCACGGTCGGTCCCACCACTTCGACGTTGCGGATCGAGAAACTGTTCCCCGCGTAGTTGTTGTGCAGGGCATCCACAATCTGCTTCTGTCCTGAGTCGAGCGAACTCTCGTTCTGCTGCTCGGGCAGGCCGATGATGATCTCATTCTTCGACGCATCGTCGAAGTTGACCACACTGGCGTCCTTGATGCCGGCCACTTCCGTCGCATTGCGGATCTTGTCCAGATCCGGCGTCTGCTGGAACTGCACATGCACCTGCGTACCGCCCTTGAAGTCCACGCCCAAAGGCACTGGGCTGCCGGTTTGAACGTAGTGCTGCGTCATCGAGACCACACCCGCCACGCTGAAGATCAACGAGAAGCCGAGGAAGTACCACTTCAACCTCAGCCAGTCCACATTTACATTCCGAAATAATTCCACTGGATCTCTGCCTTCCTGGGAGCCGGGGCCGTCGCCGACTCCGGTGTTCAATGTTTCCTGCCGCTCATCGTGGCAACGTCTCTGGGTGCCCCAGGTCTCGATTTTGAGACCTGGGAGGCCTCGAATGCACTAGATGGAGACTGCCTCGCCTGGCTTCAACTTGTTCAAATGCCAATCAAAGATCACGCGCGAGACAAAGACCGCCGTAAAGAGATTGGCCAGCAGACCGATGGTCAGCGTAGTGGCAAAACCTCTCACCGGGCCGCTGCCCACGATGAACAGAATCGCCGCTGAAACAATCGTCGTCACGTGCGTATCGATGATCGTTACCCATGCGTGCGCGAAGCCCTGATCGACCGCCGCGGCGGCCGCCTTGCCCGCTCGAACCTCTTCACGAATGCGCTCGAAGATCAGCACGTTCGAGTCCACGCCCATGCCGATGGTCAGAATGACGCCGGCAATACCAGGCAGCGTCAGCGTGGCGTGCGTGATCGCCATGAAGCCCAGCAGGATAATCAGGTTGAACAGCAGCGCCACATTGGCGTTGATGCCCGAGCCGCGATAGTAGATGAGCATGAAGACCATCACCACCAGCACACCGGCAACTGCCGCGCGTACGCCGTCGCGAATCGAATCCTGGCCCAGCGATGCTCCCACCGTGCGATCTTCCAGATAGGTCAGCGAGGCGGGCAGCGCGCCCGTGCGCAGCATCTTCGAGAGGATCATCACTTCATCCGGCGTAAAGCTGCCAGTGATCTCGCCCGAGTCGCGAATCGCGCTCTGGATGTTGGCGACTTCCTTCACCCGGCCGCTCATCACCACGGCCATGCTCTTGCCCACGTTCTGGCTCGTGTAGTCGTAGAACTTGTCGCCAGCCGCGTTGGTCAGCGTAAACCGCACATTGCGGCGGCCATTCTGATCGGTGCTCTGATCGGCCGAGCGGAAGTCCATGCCCGAAACCACCGAGGTCCGCTGCAGCAGCCAGACCGAATCGGATTCCGCGTTGGCACCCACCGCGCCGGAGCCGTGAATCAACTCTTGATCGGCAGGAACCGCGCCGCCCACGCTGGCCATCGCCTCGGCGTCGTCCTTGTAGGGACCGCCCACAACCGGGTGAATCTGCAACTGAGCCGTGTTCTGGATAATGCTCTTCACCTGATCCAGATTGTCGATGCCCGGCAGTTCCACCAGAATCTCGTCCTTGCCCAGACCGTACGGGGCGATCTGCGGCTCGCTCACACCCAGCGTATTCACACGCTCGGTGATCGTGGCGATCGCATTCTCCACCGTCTTGTCTTCCAGCGCCTTCACTTCCTGGGGACGCATGGTGATCGTCCAGGTGTTGTCCGCGCCGCCGCCGCTCACGTCGTACTGGTTGCCGTACTTCGACTCCAGCAGCGAACGCACATCGCCGGACTGTGCCTGCGTCGTGCCTTCCAACCGGATCGACTCCGGCTTGGCTTGGTCGGGCTTGAGGGCCTGCGTATAGCTCAGATGAGCCGTCTTCAGATCCTGTTCAATCCGCGACACCGTGTTATCGGTTTCAGCGCCGATGGCTTCTGACACCACCACCTGCAAAATCAGGTGAGCGCCGCCGCGCAAATCCAGGCCAAGATGAATGCGCTTGCCCACGGACTGCTGGATGGCGCTGCCGCTAAAGCCCGCGGGCACCCCGATGATGCCGAAGACGCAAATCACCAGGACCGCAACAATCAGGGCAATTTTTCCGTTTAGATTCTTCTTCATTGTTCCGTTTCTCTGCTTCCAATTTCTAGTCAAAAAACGAGTGCAAAAACCTAAAAAACCCGAAGGATACCTACTTGGAATCGTCGCCCGTAGTCACTGAGGCGATCGCTGTCTTGGCCACTTCCAGCTTCAGATTATCCGGAGCCACGCGAATGATAATCGCGTCGTCCTTCAAAGACAGCACCACTCCGCGAATGCCGCCCGCGGTCGTGACGCGGTCGCCGGCCTTTACCGTGCCCAGCATCTCCTGCCACTGTTTCTGCCGCTTCTGCTGCGGACGGATCATCACCAAATACAGGAACGGAATCATCAACAACAGCGGCAGAATCCCTAAAATACCGCCACCGCCGCCCGATCCACCGAACCCACCGGCCAAAAACGCTATGCTCGTTGCCACGCTCATCCTTTACTCGCCCCTGGCCGCAATCCTACGCTGCCGTTCAGGGCACAGGCGCTCCCGGACTCTGCCCAGGGTTGCCTTGAAATTTCAGTCTCCGGGAAAATTCCTGGCCGCCGTTACCGCCCGGCCCAGGCTCGGGAAGGAAGGTCCGGCTGGTGCTGCGCGCAATCTCCACGCCCGCTTCCCTGCCGCTGACCCAACTGCCGTCCGCTTCCTGTTCGACAAAGCCATCCCATTATTGCAGCCCAGTCCCGAATCCGCACACTTCAACCCGCGACAGACTCCGTCCGGAACCCAAAAGATCGCCTCGTAAGATAAGATACGCGCAGCCGGGGCCGTGTCAAGGCGAAACCCTCTGAATCGGGCATGGTTTTTACTTCGTTTCACACTTGCTCGGACTTGTCTCCGCGGAATAGAGGCTTACAAAGCCCTTACAGATTCTGTACTCCTCTCTTACCATAAATAATTTCTCCTGAAATTGAAGCTTCTTGCACTCCGCTAGGCCGCGCCCCAGCGCCCCAGCGGCAAGGCAAGGACAGAAGGAGCCTTCATGCTGTACGTAATCTGTCTGGCTCTGCTTGTGTTTTCCGAGTCCTTCATGCTCTGGTTCCTATGGAACCTCTTCCGAGATGAACGTAGAAAGCTGAGAACGCGGCGTCTCTCTACTTTTTCTCTGCCTCCGGTCTCTCCGCCTCATCGCCCGTTTCCGCCGCAAAAAGCCACATGATCCAACCACCGCTGGGTGCCCCATCCTTGCGACGCTCTTGTACTTTGTCGCAAGGATGGAAAACCTCGCCCCTCATTTTTTATTCACAAAAATTGATGGGGGCACCGGTGCCTCGCTTTTGGGCACCGGGGAGACCTCAACTCTCACCCCACAAGATTTTCTTCCGCAAAGGATGGTCCCATTCCAATGCCCATCCGCGCGCCTTTTTCTGGCGCGCGCCACGCCGAAGGCCGCTGGCCCCAATGCAGGTACAGGCGGTACGGAGCTTCCAAAACGCCCCAACAAACAGCGCGGCAATTCTACCGAGGAAATGATTAGTGGCCGAATTCTTTTTTCGCCCCATTCGCTACTTTGCTTTTGCCTCGGCAGTATCCGCCTCGTCGCCCGTCTCCTCCACCAGCAACGCCGAACCCGGCACCACGTCAAAGCTGACCGCGTCCTTGCCCGTGGGATGGAAGGTTGCGCGTAGCGGCTCGCGCTGCCACTCGGCCAGTCCGCACACTGGCTGCGCATGATTCTCGGGCTCAAAGCTCTCCAGCTTCTTTGCCAGCACCGCCTTGCGCGCGGACACCTGCGCCACCACCGCATACAGGCTCTTGCCGCTCGATGTGACGCCGCAATACGCGCCGTAATCGCGGAACCAGCTTACATGGCTGACGCCGGGATCGTAGTCGGGCAGCTTGAGCGCCGTAATGTGCCCCGTCACGCGATCCACCAGCAACCAAGGCCCCCTCTGCCACACCCAGGGGCTTGCCGCCCCGTGCGGAGTTTTTGGGGTTGCATCGCCGGGGAGCGCATCGTTCAGCTTCAAAACCCGCCTCACCACAAAGCTGCGGTCCGTCACGTCGTGCGACTCCCCAGTGGTCCACTCCTTCAGAGCGCCATCCACCAGTAGCGCGCGAATTTTCAACGAATCTTCACCGGGAACAGCGCCCGCTGGATCGCCCACCTTCGAGTACGGCACCTTCTTCGCCGCCCCCAGCGCCACCACGTGCGGCTTGCGCGGAGCAGCCACTACTGGAAATGAAACCAGCGCCGCCGTCAGAATGACCAAAGCAAATCTAAAACCGCGATTCGTGCCCATCAACACACACTCCTCGAATTCCATCCGAAGACCGCGCAATATCAAGGGTGAGAGAAAAGCAGAGAGGGAGTTAAAAGTCCATTGGCGCGGCTTTAGCGCGCCTTTTTAAAGCAGTGCAATATTACCAGAAAATTCTTCAGATGCGTACACATCGCATTTTTGCTAAAGATGGGCACCACGCAAAGAGTTAGTGGGAAAGCTTTCGGAAACGTTCCAACGCCGTTGTGGAAACCCAGTAAACGTCGCCATGCTTTCCGTCGAAGCGCGCAAAAAAGAGCACGCGACCATCCTGAGAGAAAGTCGCCGCAAACTCATCACCCGGAGTATTGAATCCCTCGCCCATGTTGACCGGCGTAGTCCAGCCACCGTGCCCGTTATCGAAACAGATGAAGAGTTCCGAGCCGCCGGTTACGCCCGGACGATTGGGCACAGAGTAGAAAACCAGCGTCTTGCCATCGGGCGAAATGCCGGGATCACCGTCGTCGAAGACTGAGTTGATCGGCACTCCCAGATTTTCAACACGCACCGGTTCGCCCGGTTTCTGCGCTGTCCGATAAATATCCAGGCCACCTGCCCCACCATCGCGCCCAGATACAAAGTAAAAGATTCCATCCGCAGTCTGGGCCAGATTCCACTCTTCCTTGGGCGAGTTGAACTGCGCTGGAAGCGGTTGCGCATCCTTCCATTCCTCGTTATGCGCAGCACGATGAACCGTCCAGAAATCCGTGTCTGTTGGTGAATTTCTGACGCCAAAGAACAGCCGATTGCCGTCTCTGGAAAACAATGGCTCGAAGTTTTCCTTTCCACTCACAAAAGGGACCGGAGCCTGGGGCGTCCACGCGCCATTTTGATAACGCGTAAAAAGCATCCTGGAGTTGGAGTAGGTGCCATTGAAATCGAAGACAGTGAAATAACATTCCAATCCATCGGGAGAAAAGGCCAGGTGGCCAACGTTGCGCCCTGGAATGGAGACAATGCCGGGAGCAAAGATCTCCGGTGTCTCACCCGGCAGTTTCAATCCGAAATACGCTCCTGGAGCCAGCGGAGCGGCATCCCTTTTCGGGGGGCTACCCTGCGCATTGGCAGCCAAACAACGGCCGGAAAAATGCAAAAATACGATAAAGAACAGCAACCCCAAAAACCGTCTTCGAGGAAACCGTCGGCCTGAAACGCCCAATGCCGACTCCGTAGTTCTTCGTTTTACGTCGTGCATGGCAACCGCCTTTTGTTGCTCCAGCCTGACTCTCGGCTATAACCCCGCCTCTTCCACCGCCCGCGCCACCCGAAACGCCGTGCTCTCCTTGAAGTGCGAGGCCAGCACCTGCATCCCCACCGGCAATCCGGCCTTGGTTGCCCCGCAGGGCACGTTCACGCCGCAGATGCCGATCAGGCTCGCCGTCACGGTGTAAATGTCGGCCAGGTACATCGCAATGGGATCGTCAGACTTTTCGCCCAGCTTGAAGGCTGGCGTGGGCGAGGTGGGAGTCACAATGGCGTCCACTTCATTGAAGGTGCGCAGAAACTCCTCGGCCAGCAAGCGCCGAACCTGCTGTGCCTTGATGTAATAGGCGTCATAGTAACCGGCGCTCAGCGCGTAAGTGCCCAGCAGAATACGACGCTTGACCTCTGCGCCAAAGCCCTCGTCGCGCGAGTTGCTGTACATCGCCGCCAGCGTCTCCGAAGACGGCGAACGGTAACCGTAGCGCACCCCATCAAAGCGAGCCAGATTGGCGCTGGCCTCGGTCGTTGCGACCAGGTAGTAAGTGGGAATCGCGTACTTGGTATGCGGCAAACTGACCGGCTTCACAATGCATCCGGCCGCCTTCAGCGCGGCAATGCCCGTCTCGACCGCAGCGCGCACTTCCGGTTCCAGCCCCTCGCCAAAGTATTCGGCGGGCAGGCCGATCCTCAGCCCCTCGACCGGTTTGTCGCTCTCCACAGCATAGTCCGGCACCGGCACAGTCGAGCTGGTAGCATCCTTGGGATCGTGCCCCGCAATCACTCCCAGCAGCGTGGCCGCGTCGCGCACATTGGCCGCAAACGGCCCCACGCGGTCCAGCGACGAGGCAAATGCGATCAGCCCATACCGCGAAACCCGCCCGTAGGTCGGCAGCACGCCCACCACACCGCAAAAACTGGCTGGCTGGCGAATCGATCCGCCGGTATCCGAGCCCAGCGTAGCCACAGCCATATCCGCCGCCACCGCCGCCGCCGAGCCGCCACTCGATCCGCCCGGAACCCGCTCCGTATCCACAGGATTCAGCACCGGCCCATAAGCCGAGTTCTCGTTCGAGCCGCCCATCGCAAATTCGTCGCAGTTCAGCTTGCCCAGCAGCACCGCGCCCGCCGCCTCCAGCTTCTGCACGGAGGTCGCGTCGTACGGCGGATGATAGCCCTTCAGTATCTTCGATCCCGCCGTCGCCGCAGCGCCACGCATCACCAGTACGTCCTTGATGCCCACCGGAATTCCCGCCAGCGCGGGCAGAGGATCGCCCTTGGCCGCCAGTGCATCCACGCGCCCCGCTTGCTCCAGCGCCCGCTCTTTGGTCAGGCTCAGGTATACGTTCAGCCGCGGATTGATCTTCTCGATCCGCGCATAGTAGCTGTCGGCCAGCTCCACGGCCTTGGTGCCGCCCGAGGCGATCTCGGCATGCAATGCGGCCAGGGTTTTGGGCTTCTGTACAAAGGTCTCTTTGGCTTCGCTGGTCAATTGAATCTTCCTTCCCGTGGCCTTTGCTTGGCCCATTTACTGCCGACGTTCAACCGCCGGAGAACGCATCTCCAGCGCAGGTGGAACTACCGCTCAATCACCTTGGGAACTTGGAAAAATACCCCGTCTGTCTGCGGTGCCTGCGATAAAACCTCGGCCCGATCCAACGACGGCAGCCCGAAGTCCTCGCGCAGCAGTCCAGCCTCGTAGCCCTCGCCCGGCTCACTCAGCAACTCGCTGACCTGGGCCAGCGGCGCAACGCCCGTCGTATCCAGTTCGTTCAACTCGGCAACGTAATCCAAAATCGCATTCAAATCATGCAGCATGCGCTCCGATTCTCCCGGAGCCAGCTCCAGATGGCCCAGTTCGGCCACCCGCTCCACGTCTTCCACCGTAACCTTTGCGGTCATCGTGTTGTTGTCCTCGATTCCGGCCCCGATTCCCAGCAGTCAGGCATTGCGCGCAAACTCTTGCCGCACAGCCTCCATCCGTAACCAGCACCCGAAAATAAAGTATAGCCCGTTTGATATTGGGTTCTGTATACGAGTGCGCAATCTCGCAGGGAAATGCAGGCGGGCTAAGAACCTACCCGCAAATTGAGGAGGGAGTGTAGCGCCGACCTCCTGGTCGGCAGTAGCGTGGACCGCCCGGTCCACGCCTGCTTTCTAATCCACCGTCAGCGTCACATTCACCGACTGGGTAACCCCCATCGAGGTCGCCGAAATGGGGATCGTATAAGTTCCCGCCGGAGTCGAACCACCCCCGCCGCCACCACCACCACCGCCCCCCGTGCCTCCGCCCGATCCCGAACAACTGCACACACCTCCGGTAATTATCGCCGTCATTACCAGAAGAAGCAGCAATCTGCGCGGTCGTCGCCAGCCAAATGGCAACAGAACCAGCCCGCACAGCAGCGGAAGCGCCGCCCAACCGCCGGGCCTGCTCAGCCGCGCCGTGCTGCTGGTTGTGCTCATCTGGACCGTAACGCTGTCGGTATTGCTGCCGACAATCGTGACCGAGTTCCCCGTAGACCCCGGAAAAGTGCAAGTAGTATTCGAAGGCAGCCCCACGCCGCAGCTGAGCACATACACAAACGAGCCACTCAGCCCGCTCGTGGGCGTAATCGTCAGCGCGTAATTGGCCTTGCTTCCGGCTGCCACGGTCTGCGTCGCCGAACCCGATGGCGTCAGCGTGAAGTTGAACCCCGTGCCTGAGAGCGGCAGAATCACCGAGAGCGGCACGGCCCCGCCCACCGGCACCGTCGTACTGCTCACCGTCAGGCTGCCCGTCTGCGCCCCACCGCCGACCGGCGCAAACTCCAGACCCACCGTGCAGCTGGCCCCCGCCGCCAGCGTACCCGTGCAGTTGTTATTCGCCAGTTGAAATCCGCCCGTCACCACCAGTGCCAGCCCGCTCAAATCCTGCGAGCTTCCGGGGTTGGAGATGGTCAGCGTGGTGGCACTGCTGGCGCTGCCCACGCCAGTAATCGCAAAGGGCGGAATCGGTGACGGTGTAACCACAATCGCGGCCGAGACCGCGCCCGTCCCCGTCAGCGCCACGTTGCCCGTCTGTGTACCGGAGGTCGCGGTCAGCATCCCCGCAGCAGCCCCAATCGCGCTGGGCGAAAAGATCACGCCGATAGTGCACGCCGCCCCCGCGCTCAGGCTCCCCGTGCAACTGTTCTGCGTCACGCTGAAGGCATCCGCGCCTGTCAGTTGAAAGACCGGAACGCTCAAAGTGGCATTGCCGGTATTGGTCACCGTCACCATCTGCACGGCACTGCTCTGGCCCGTAAAGACCAGCGAAAAATTCAGCGCCGCGGGAGTGATATTGAGTCCCGCAGCCGCTACGCCCGGCCCGTTCAACTGCACCTGAACCGCCTGCGCGTTGGCCGCGCTGATGGTCAACGTCGCCGTGTTCGTTCCCGATGAAGTAGGTGAAAAAATCAATTGAACCGTGCAGTTTGCGCCCGCCGCCAGCGACGTGCCGCACGTGGTCAGGCTGCAAATCGTCGTGCCGCAGGAGAAGCTGCTGGCCGACGGGCCGCTGATCGTAAACGGCGTCGCCGTCAGGTTCAGCGGTGCAGCTCCGCTATTGCCGATGGTTAGCGTCTGCGCCGGGCTGCTCTGCCCCTCATTTTCCGTAGGAAAGGTTAGTGTCGTCGCGCTCAGGCTGAACGCCGGCGGCTGCAATCCCGTGCCCGTCAGCGAGACCGTCTGCGTTTGCCGCGCATCGGTAATCGTCAGTGTGCCGCTCTCCGCGCCCACTAGATTGGGCGTAAATACCACCGTAATCGAGCAGCTCAGCCCCGGTCCCAGCGTCGCTGTGCAGCTATTCGTCTCTGAAAATGCCCCATTGGCCCCGCTGGTCGAAACGCTGATTCCGTTCAGATTCACGCCGCCCGTATTGCTCAGCGTGATGGTGCAACTCACATTCGCTGCCAGGTTGGTGGTGCAGCCCTGCCCCGAAGAGGCAACGCCCTCCACGGTATCCGGAAAAGCCAGCGAACTCGCCGAAAGCGTATCTGTAGCGGGTGCCAGCCCCGTTCCCGTCAGGTTCACCGTCTCCGTCACGCTCGGCGCGCCCGGCATCTGGTAACTGAAACTCAGCGTTCCGGTCGCCGCTCCCGCCACCGTGGGCGTGAAAACCAGCAGCACACTGCATGCGGAGTTCGCTGCCAGCGTACTCCCGCAGGTATTGCTGCCGCTCACAATCGAAAACGGCGTGCCGGAGTTCGTGAACGGAGCCAGCGTGATCGCCGTGGTATGGCTGTTGTTGCTGATCGACAGTGAAAACTGCGCCGAGGGTGAGCCTACCAGCACGCCATTGTTCGTCGTACCCACATTGAAGTTGATCGTCCCCGTACTCAGGCTCACTGGCGGCGCGGTCGAGCTACCCGTCAGCGCCACAGTCGAGAGTTGCCCGCCGGAAACGTCGGCAAAGATGGTCATCGTGTCGTTGAACGTCAGCGTGGTGGCCGGAGAAAGCGGCGTCTGCGGCGCAAACGTCACAGTAATCTCGCACGTCCCGTTCGGCAGCACCGTATACCCCTGGCAGGTATCCGTCTCCTGAAAATTCGCGCTGTCCGAGATATTCGGACTGTTGACCGCACCAATCACCACGCTCGTCGTAGTCAGCGGATTGCTTCCCGTATTGGTGATCGTGAAGACCTTTTGTCCGGTGCTGCTACTGATGCCCACCAGTTGCAGCGGATAAGTCCACGAACTGGGACTGATGCTGGCGGTCGTCGTGCTCGGCTGCACTCCCGCCGTCTGTAACGGAATCTGCCAGACGCCCCGCCCATAGGTTCCCGCCACCAACGCCTGCGCCGACGAGGTCGCCGGACTGGCGCTCAACTGAGTCACCGGCGAAGTCGGCAAACCGGAGCCGTACGGCGACCAGCAATTTGTGGCTGGCGTCCCGCAGTAGCCGATGGTACGCGTGGACCACACTCCCGCATCCAACGCCACGTAAACCGTATTCGCATCCTGCGGGTCCACCACCACGCTGTTGCCAGGTGACCACGGCAGATTGGAATCCACGTCCGTCCAGCTTGCTCCCCCGTTGGTTGACAGGTAAAGCACCGTCACCTTGTGGCTCATCAACTTGGATTGTTCGCCCTCCACCGTCACATAGACCGTATTGCCCGTCTGGTCGTGCTCATCGATGAAGATACTCGATATATCGAAGCCGTAGGAGTTCAGCGTACTTGTGTCTCCCGCCACGGTATTCCCTGTCCGATCCGTCCACGTCGACCAGGTGCTCGATGCGGTATCGTAGCTTGCCGTCCACACGTGTCCGGACGCGTTGCCGCCCGCCGATTGCGCGCCGTACATTCCCACATAAACCACTTCGCCGCCCAGCGTGTGCGTCGCCGAGTTGGGCAGCGTCTGCACTGCAATCGTGCGAATCAACGAATTGCCACTGCAAGGTCCACTCGATGAAGGCTGGTCAAGGATCGGACTCACCGCATTGGCCGCGCTCCAGCCCTGTCCGCTGGCCGGTCCGCGCCACAGCCGGCACGTTCCCACCAGCAGTTGCATCGGGTCCAGCGGGTCAACAAGAAGCGCCGCCGGATAACCCTCCGTCGCCATCGTGTACCCGTCGCCGCCCACATCCGAATCGTCCACCACCGGCTGCGTTCCAAAGTACACTGGCGCGGTCGGCGTATCCGCAACGCATTGCCCGCCCACCGTAAAGCAATTCTGGTAGATCGAAACGCCGCCCTGGTTATTCACGTACCAGTTCGAGTGATTCAGCGGATCTACAGCCACCGGACCGCCGTAACCGCCCAAAATTTGCTGCCACGGTCCGCTCGTCAGGCTCGCACTCTTCACGCCCGCCGTCCCGTTCACGCCCAGACCAGCCATCAGCGTGTACTGCGTGTTGCCGGTCTGCGACATACTGACCACCTCGGCCAGCGAACCCAGTCCCCCGTTCAAATTTTCAAAGTGATTCGCATCGTTGGCCGAGCAGACCGGATCGGTAAGATCCGTGTACCCCAACCCGTCCGGCGACAGCCACAGTCCGCCGTCGTTGCCGGCAAAGATCTCCACCGGAGTCCCCGCCGCCGTGCTCCACGCCAGCGCGTGCTGGTACGGGCTCACCTTGCCGCTCATGCAGGTCGTTGCGTTGGTCGTATTCCGCCATGAACTCGACGACAGGCATCCCGCCGCCAGGCTGCACTTCCACAGGTCCACAGCCCCAGCCACCAGTATCGTATCTTCTTCGCCCACCAGCGCCCCAGCGGGCAGCGCCGCCAGCGCCAGCGTATAGTCGCCGTTCTGGATGCGCGTGTCCCCGCCCGCCGCATTCACCTCCATCTGGCTCGAATTCAACTGCGTTCCGAAGGTGATGCCCTGCGTCGTGCAGACTCCATTGCTGATCTGGCACTTGTCCTGCCAGATGCCCTGATCCTGGTTATAAACGTCTGTCGTCCACGCAAAGGTATCGCCCGTCTGCGGATTCACCGCCAACGTTCCCCGGAAGATCGGGCATGAAGTCGAACCCAACATTCCCCCCGAGTTGGTCGGACAGTTTCCATTCGTCTGATTCGGCACCCCCAGCGTCAGCCCGCTGCCCGGCTGCGCCGCCATGCGCGTAAATACCTTCCCGTCCGGTGACTGGTAATACCCGTGAAACTGCACCGCCGCAATAAATAATTTCCACGCCGGATTCCACACCACCGAAGTCGCCGCGTTCGAGTACGCGTAACCAAACGCGTCGTTCGGCCCCTGCACATCGGCCCCGTTTCCATCAGTGATTCTCGCCAAGTGCCAGGTCGCGCCCGCGTCGGTCGAGTAGTAAAGCCCCTGATAGCTCAGCCCCGGCTCAACCGCATTCACCAACGCTCCGCCGTTCGGGAACTGGTACGACTCCGTCACCGCCGCCACCACCGTCTGCGTGCTGCCCGTCCCCGGCCCCCACGCAAAGCCCGCAAAGCCCTCGCCATCAAAGCCAAACAGCCCATCCGCCGTATACGGAATCAGGCTCCAACTCTTTCCTCCGTCCGCCGAGTACAGAATTCCCGCCCCAAAGTACGAATCCAGCGCGTCGTTCGGGTCCCCGGTTCCGGCCAGGATCACTCCCGTACCACCCGGCTGCACCGTCACCGCGCCAATACTGATCGAGGCGTCCGTCGCATCGCTCAGCGAAATCTCCGCCCCCTCGAAGTTGACCTCCAGATCGTCGGTCAGCGGCGTAAAAACCGCGTTCGCCGACCCCGCGTTGATCGAACGCCACAGCCCGCCCCCCGTCGTCCCCACATAGAGCGTATTGCCCGTCGCGTCCGCTGGGTCCAGCGCCAGCGCCGTCACCCGCCCGCTCACCAACCCATACTCCGGCGTATTCACTGCCGATGGACCAATCGCCGTCCACGTCGTCGAGGGCACCACCTGCGGCCGCGCCATCAGGCTCTGCGCCACCATGCTTTTCCCAGCTAAAGATTGCCCCGCAGAAGTGAGGCCTTCTGTCGCCGACTGCCCCGAACGCCTCTGCAATGGCCCCGCCACCGCCCGCCCACGTTCTGGAATCCGCCCAGCGCCCTGCCCCGCCGTCCAGCCCCGCTGCGCCAAAAACCGCCGCGCCGCCGCCACCCGTGGGGGAAAATCCGCGCGCACAGCCCCCGCCGGAGACGCCGCGCCCGCAGTTGAATTCTGAGATTGTCCCGCAGATTGGGTAGTCGTTTGCCCCGTGCCCGGATTCCCCGTCACCGCCGCAAACAACACGCCCAGCAGCACCGCACGACCCAAGCCGCGCAAGCGAAAGTCAACGCTGCGCAAGCAGCGTGGGCCAAGACCCAACAAGCTCCCTAAAAACTCTGTCGTAGTCTCGCTTTTGAAAGGGCGCAACTTCAGTCGTGCCAATAAGCCGCATAAAATGAACGGGGCTTTACAGGCTGCGGAAAAACTCAATGCAAGTTCACAAAACTTGCTCTTTTGTGGGTTCTGTAACAAAGGCACGGCTCTAGCCGGGCCACAAATACAACAAAACAAACGACGGGCTTCAGCCCTTGCTGATCTTTCCCAACCCACGCTGCTTAGATTCGGCCCTTTTTCCGCAGCCTGTTTAGCCCCTGAGGGAGGTTGAACAAAGTCATTTTGCCTGCCATTTTCCCATTTTTCGCAGCCCGCAAAGCCGCGCAGGAAGCGCGCGCCAAGACCCCGCCCCTTCCTGCCCCAGAAGGCAGACTCACCGGAAACTCGCTTCAACCCATCCATGGCACACGTCCGGAATCCGATTCCGTCCTCCCCTCTCTACCTCTTCGGAGGGGGATTTGAACAGAACCCTTTCGATTACGCCGTGCGAAACAAGCAATTCCGGGAATGAAATCGGCCCCCAGTTTATTCCACAATTGGAACCGTGTCTATTTCCCCGCCCACGCTTCCCTTCACCCTCCACTCTACAGCGTTCAATCCCCACCGCCCCTCACTCCACCTCGCCCCGTATGTACCTCTCCGCATTGAACTTCTTCCGCAGAGACCCGCCCGTCATCGTGCGCACCAATCCAAATACCGGGCGATTGAACCACGGTCGGTCGTGCCTGCCCACCATCGCCCACGCAATCCCCGCATACCCATTCGGGTCTCGCCCGTCCAGTTCGTACCGGTCATTCAGCATCACCGCCCAATCAAACGCCGTCGCCGCATCCGGCGTCCATTCCAGCATCTTCTTCGCCCAGTACATGCGCATGTACCCGTGCATCCAGCCTGTCTGCACCATCTCCCGCTGCGCCGCATTCCACAATTCGTCCGCCGTCTCCCCGCGTTCCAGTTCCGCCAGACTGTACCGATGCGGCCGCGCATCCCCCGCGTGCTCCAGCAACGTCCTGCGCGCCCACGGTGCCGCGCACTCCCAGTTGTCGTAATTCTCCTCATGGCGCACAAACAACACCGCCAGCTCGCGCCACCCAATCAGCTCATCCAGAAACTTCTCCGCCGACTCCGCCGATGCCCGCCCCCGCCGCACTGCATCCTGCGCCGCCCGCGCCACCGTCCCCGGCCCAATGTTGCCAAAATGCAGCCACGGCGACAGCCGACTCGTCCCGCGCATCTCCGGATGATTGCGCCGCGTTTCATACAGCGACAGCTCATGCTGCGTAAACTCCCGCATCCGCCGCAGCGCCGCGTGTGTGCCTCCCGTAAAGCTATCCACCGGAGCCACGCTTCTGTCCAGCTTCGTAAATCCCGCCGTAATATCCTCGGTCAGCGGATAACTCTCCATCGCTTTCTTCGGCTTCCATGGATAACTCGGAGTTATCTTCTCCGCGCCCTCCAGAAACTCCTCCAGCCGCGCCTTCAGATGCGGCCTGAAGTGATGCAGCAGCACATAACTCCGATTGAAGAGGCGCGACGGCACCACCACGTCCGCATCCACCGTCCAGTACGGCAACCGCAACCGCCGCGCCAGCGCCCGCCGCCATCGTTCCGGCTCCCGGCAGGGATTCTCGTCGCCAATCAGCAGCGCCGCCCGCGTCTCCTCCAGAAACGCATCCAGCGTATCAGGAGGCCGCCGCACCACAAATCCCACCCCGCGCTCGGCGGCATCCTCTGCCACGTCCCGCAACCCCTGCGCCAGAAAATGATAGTGCCGCAAATTCGCATGGGGATAACTCGGAATCACCGCAAAGTAAATCACCACCGGCAACCCCAGCAGATTCCCCGCCTCAATCGCCAACTCCAGCGCCGGATTCTCCTCCACCCGCATCGCCCGCTGCATCCAGTAAACAACGCACCGCGCCCCCTCCCGCAGCGCACCCCCACGCCTCACCACTACGCGCGCCCCCTCCGCCACCCACGCCAACTCCTCCGGCAACCGCAATTCACTTTTCATGGGTTCCACTTATTTCACCAAGTCTTCTGAACCTGCAATTCGTTCCATCATAGCCCCCACCTGAGCCAGGGAAAGCATCAACCCTATGACACTTTTTATCCAGCCAGAGACCTGGTTTCTTTGTAGTACCCACAGGCGTTATCGACCCAGGATTGATGAAACAGGCGGTGGGAGCAGGGCCTTTAGGCCCGGAACTTCACCACTTTTCCAGCCCACAAAGCATCGACAAATGTATTACTAAACTTCACGGCGGCTCTCCCGCCACGATAGGATTCAGACCATCTCATAAATGAGCGGGCGCATTCATCCGCCACCCACTTACCGCGCATTGGAATAAAGCTTCACTCGATAAATCTTTACCCGTCTTGCATCCATTATCAAGCTTTTTCCCTGATCGCTCTCATCTCCATTCAAACGCCGGACAGTAACCCACTCCGCGCCATTCTTGGCTACCTCCTCGATGCTGGCAATCCCCGCAACGCCAGTGTCCGTATCCGGGTCGCGACTTACATGAACTGTCAGGCCGCTGCCCACCACCAGAAAGCTGTCTTTCTCCGTCTCCAGCAGCAGCATCGCGCCGTCGTCTTCCATCAACTGCTGGCTCGGCCACGACCTGGACAACGTCGCCTGAAATAGATAACCACCCAGTGAGATCGTCTGCTTAGTACGCGGGCTATTGGCATGCAGTATCAAGCCCCGCGCGCTATGGCTATGGCCCAAACACCGTACCGAAGTCGAACCAAGTATCCGAACCCCATAGCGCCTGCACACGCTTTTCAAATCGTTCGCTCAGACCTTCCTTCTATCCATACGCGCATCAGACTGTTACGCATGAGTGGCGATTTTCCCGGCACCGATAAAATCGCAATTCTTCGCTCACCTGAATCCAGGTCGGAGCGGTCACCTTCCCGTAGCGCAAAAAAATCAGCAAGTAAATCCATTTTCCACTTGCTTTTGTTGAGAAGTTTTGTATAGGATTTCGCTGGTTTGAAAAGGCACTTCCTTCCGTCTTGAAACGCAACTACGTGCGGAGCGTACCTGCCCCGCCCACGCAGACGGTTGTTTTTGTGCCTGCATTCCGGTATCGTCCGTCCGGAGCAAACCGACGCTCTCCGCCTGATTCCCGAAATACTCAGGCAGAGAGGACACCCGGATCGACTTCGGGTGATCCTTGCATTGATTGACGGTTTTTTAGATGAGAATCGTAGGCTGCCCTGAGAAACCATCGAGAGGCAGGCTCAGTCAGGTTCGCGCATATGGCCTTGGGGCATCGTACGGCATTATCAATCTAAATCCGAAAGGAAACACGTGCATGAACTCCCTCAAGATCACTTCGTTTCAACTTGTGCGAGCAAGCCTCACCGTGCTCATCACGGCGGGTTGTCTAACCATGGCGGCCAACGCCCAAACAGTAAACGGCAACGGAACGGGCACAAATAATGGCTTTGCCTATTCGCTGTATAGTAGTGGCGGCTCGGCTACCATGACGCTGGGTTCGGCAGGCAATTACGCCATCACCTGGTCTGGCGTCAGCGATGTGGTTGGCGGCAAAGGCTGGAATCCGGGCAGCGCGCAAGTCATTGGCTACAATATCGGCTCTGCCAGCGGCTTTAACAACATCTCCATCTATGGGTGGTTCACAAACCCGCTCGTCGAGTATTACATCACTGAGATGGGTTCGCTGTATACCGGAAATGCAACGCAGAAGGGTTCTGTAACCAGCGATGGGCATACATACACCACCTATGAGCATCAGCAGGTCAATCAGCCTTCCATTATCGGCACAACAACTTTCGAGCAGTATCTGGATAACTGGGGCGGCGCGGCGGTCGGAGCAAACGGCGTCGTCACCACGGCCAACCACATCAACCACTGGAACAGTATCGGAATGCAAACGGGGTCTTTCAATTATCAGATCCTCGGCACAGAAGCATATAACGGCGCCAGCGGCCACGTGAACGCTACCGTGTGCGCAGGGCCATGCGGCGGTGGCGGTGGCGGTAGTACACCCTCCTTCAACCTGGTGCCTTCTTCGGCTTCGGTCTCTCTGACTCAGGGCCGCACCGCCACGGACACCATCGAATTGCAGGATGTGGACGGATTTAGCAGCGCAGTAGAACTAGCCATCTCCGGTCTGCCCAACGGCGTCTCCGCCTCGTTCGGCACCAACCCCACCACAGGGAATAGCACCCTCACGTTGACGGCCAGCAGCTCAGCCGCCACCGGCTCGTCCACCATCACCATCACCGGAACCTCCGGAAGCCTCTCTAAATCCACCACCATCAATCTCTCCGTTACTGCCGCGGGCGGCGGTGGTGGCGGAAGCTCTGCCTGCACTGTCAAATACACGATCACAAACCAGTGGCAAGGTGGTTTCGGTGCCAGCGTCGGCATCACCAACGGTGGAAGCAGCGCTCTGAGCAACTGGTCGCTGACCTGGACCTTCGCAAACGGACAGACCATCAGCGGTTCCTGGAATGGAGCCACAGCGCAGAGCGGTGCCAACGTCACCGTCTCCGAACAACCCGGCCAGTCCTGGCAGAACATTCCCGCCGGCGGAACCTACACCGGATACGGATTCAACGGAAACTCGGGCGGCACCAACTCCATTCCCACCAACTTCAAACTCAACGGAACAGCCTGCGCCAGCAACTAACTCCCCGCCCTCTGGCGGCCACACGCGGCGAAACAGGTCAAAAGACTTGTTTCGCCGCATTCTTGAATACAAATGAACGCGCCCGAAATGTGATGGGGCGCGAGCGGGACCGTCTTCATCAGCAAACGAATTTCTGAGCCGATCAGTCTGAAGTAATAGTCCGGTTTTGAAAGGGCACGACTTTAGTCGTGCCATAAACCCACAGAATCGACGCGGCTTTAGTCGCTGAGGGACAGTTTTCTAGGGGTTTTTACTTTTCTCGCAGGTCGTTATCTGAATATTTGCGATCCTGATGATAATAATTCTTGATCTGGAGATACGAGGCATTCAATGAAAAAATTACTCATTTTATCGGCAATCATGCTCGCCGCTGTCGCCTGCTGGGGACAGCTTCCCGGTAACTTTGTACTGGTCAAAGGCGGGAGTTTTCAAAACACTAAATCCAACTACTACGGTAAAGATGTAACCGTAGCGAACTTTTATATCGGCAAGTACGATGTAACTCAAAAAGAGTGGGTGGAAGTCATGGGAAGCAACCCCTCGAAATTCAAAGGCGACAATCTGCCGGTTGAGATGGTGAACTGGTACGACAGCATCGAGTACTGTAACAAACGAAGCATAAAAGATGGCTTGCATCCGTATTACAACATCGACAAAGAAAAGAAAGATCCGAACAATCTGCCCAACCCGAAGTTTGGAGATCTCGATACCATCAAATGGACGGTAACTATCAATGCGGGAGCAAACGGTTACCGGTTGCCCACAGAAGCGGAGTGGGAGTATGCCGCGGGCGGCGGCCAATTGAGCAAGAGTTACATCTACAGCGGAAGCGACGATATCGATGAAGTGGCATGGTATTGGAGAAACTCCGGAGATACTCACTTGTCAGGACCATGGCTATGGACAAAACTGGAGCAAAACCATAACCAAACAAAACCTTTTGGCAGCAAGAAGCCCAACGAGTTAGGTCTCTACGATATGTCGGGCAATGTAAGGCAATGGTGCTGGGACTGGTACGGAGACTTGCAGACTCACACCTCCGACCCCAAAGGAAGTCAAAGCGGCTTTGGCCGGGTTTGGAAGGGCGGCTGTTGGATGAGCGACGCCCCCTACACCGAGCCAACTTTCCGCAACAGTCTGGCGGCCAACGGCAAAGGCCCCGATCAAGGCTTCCGCGTATGTCGCAACAAGTAAGTCGGATGAATCTGACTTACTTGTGGAAAGTCCGGCTCGATGGTCACCACCTTTGAAATCATCTTGAAAACAGCAGTGAGGAGCAGTCCGGCCTGACTCGTCAAGTTAAGCTTGGTGTGAACTGCCGCGAACTCGCTCACTTGCAATTTCCGCGAAGCGGAAGCTAGAGCATTTCCTGAAATGGTGTAGTCTCGTATCCATTGTGCAAGGTCGTCGCTCCTTGGGGTCGCGCCAACTTGAACCCGAGGTTTCGGTCTATGGTATTTCAGGAAATGCTATAACTCGCTGCTTTTGTTTTACTTTTGCTTCATTGAATGATCGTGTTCGTTTCGAATATTAAGGAAACGGTAGAATTCAAAATCAAATCGCTGATTTCTGAGTGTGGCAAGGAGAAAAGCAGCGAGCGGCTGTTCGATAGAAAGTGAATTTATAACTCGCGCAAAACGCTTCTTCTTTGTACGTTATGCGTCAACCAGCCGAACAGGCTTAAATCCTGAAAAGTGCGCTTTTGAACTGCTTGATTGAATATGTAAGTCTCTATTCTACAGATAGAAAGCCCTTCGTACTCTTCCAAAAAAGGGCCGAATTGAAGAATTGGTCGGGGAGAGAGGATTCGAACCTCCGACCCCCTGCTCCCGAAGCAGGTGCTCTACCAGGCTGAGCCACTCCCCGAACCAGGGTGCAGAGCGAATCGACGGGGCGCTGCCTGGCGCGTTTTTCCCCTTGATTACGCTTGAACCAGTGTACCAGAATCCAGGCGGTTGCGGAATTAGTCGCTCTTGCCGGACTGAGAGCCATCGCCAGTGGGCAAATCCAGCGCAACGAGCACAAAACGGGTCTTGCCGTCGCGAGGCTCCTCGAAGCTCGTAATGTGCTGGTGGCGCTTGGAGCCGGCCTTCAGCTTGAACTCATGGGCCAGGATCGCGTTGCCGCGCCCGTTGATATTGATCTTCGGCTCGGCGTGCTGGTCGTTCTGACAGGTGAGTCCTTCAGCAGTGACAGTGGGCGTACCGACGGCGACATCCCCTTGACAGACCAGTACATCGCCGTAGTGGGCCATCTCCCGGCGGTAGAAGGCGATCACCTTATCCCTCGAGTCGAGCGTGGCGTAAGTGACAACGCGGACGCGCAACTCCCATTGGCCAAAGCCAAGATGCACGTCGGCGGACTTGTGGTCCCCTTCCTTCACTACTTCCGCTCCCGGATAAACCGGCAGGCCAAGGTCTGCGGCTGTAGTCTTGTCGGTGTTCACATGAACTCCACCAAAAGGAGTATCAATCTGCACGGATTTATCTTCCCCGTTAGCGCCCTTTTCATCGTGGATGCGGCAGCCAACCACGGTCGCCGCCAGCGCCAAACTGGCCGTAAACATGACTATTTTCCCTGTCATCGCATTCGCCCTCTTCCGATACTGTACGACGATAGCACTGAAAAGGTTCCACCTGCGGTGGGGCCACCGGCCTTCGGCGTGGACCGCGCCACAAAAAAGCGCGGGAAAGAACATTGTCGTTAGTCCCGCATTTTGTTGTGCGAACCTGAAAAGTTGGGCATCCCATTCTAAGCAATGAGGAAACAAAATCGCGACAAACGGACGGAAACCACCGTTGCAAGGCAAGATCGGTTGATCGCGAACGCAAAAAACCCCAGCGATGAAAATGCATCGCCAGGGTTTCTTCTGTGGCGGGGAAGCCGCAGTCTATTTGACCAAATACGCCTGGGATGAAGCGCTTCGGCTATTGAATGCCAAGGTCGGCGAGCACCTTGGGTTTGGGTTCATCGACGGCAAGCAGGTTATGGCAGGCCGAGCAATCCTGCGTGATGCTCTTGCCGTCCTTGGCCGCATGGTCGCCATCGTGGCAGCGGAAGCAGCCGGGATAGCTCATGTGCCCAATGTGATTGGGGTGGGTTCCCCAGGTCACCTTCATCTCCGGGAAGACGTTATGCGTGAAGATGTTCACCAGCGCGGCACCCGCAGCCTTGACCAGATCAGCCTTGGCGGCCAGCACATCGGGGTGCTCGGCACGATAGAAGGCCTCAAGTCCGGCGGGAATCTTGGCGCGAGCTTCGGCTTCGGTGGCATAGTCGGCCTTGAGCAGTTCGAGGCTCTTCTTGTGCACCCAGGGCAGGTCGGACGAGACTGCGCCCTCGGCCATGGCGCGGTTCAGCGCGTCCTCGGCGGTCTGCATGGTGTGCGAGGCACGATTGTGACAGTCGATGCAGTCCATCACGCGGCGCTCGCCCTTGGGAATCCCAGCACCCGCCGTCGAGGAAGCATATTCGGTGACCGTGCCATCGGGATTCTGCCGCTGGACCCATGGAATCGTGGTGCGGGTCGGGTCGGTCGAAATGTACTCGATGTGGCCCAGGTGTACGCCGTGAATACCGCTCAGATGCGAGAGCGAATCGCGACCGCCCAGGTGAAGCACCACGACCGTCTGGGTTTCGGTGTTCTTCTCGTCGTCGGCAAAAGTGGATTTGACCAGCAGCTTCTCGCCAATGAAACGGGCCGGAGTGTGGCATCCCTCGCAGATATAGCGAGCCGGACGAAGACTGGTCACAGGCGAGGGAATCGGGGTAGGATAGTCGGGAATGTACTTCGGCGCGAGGTGCGCAAACGGGTGGGTGGTGACTTCAATCAATTGCTTGGTGCCGTTCACCTTGGCGGCAATATAGGACTGCATCCCTGAGCCGATATGACACTCGACGCAGGCCACGTGAGAGTGCGCGGAGACCTGATAAGCGGCAAATTCCGGCTGCATCACGTGACAGGACTGGCCACAGAAGACTGGCGAATCCATATACGACGCGCCTCGATAGCTGGCCACCGAGACGATCAGCAGGTTCGCGATGGTGGCCACCAGCACAATATCCAGGCCGTGGCGAAAGATCTTGTCGTTGAAATCAATGCGGGGGTATTCGGCTGGAATCTGTCCAGCCCGGCGCAGTTTCCAGCGGCGCAGCAGTACGCCAATAGGAATCAGGATCAGGCCGCCCACAAAGAAAGCTGGCAAAATCAGGAAGAAGATGATGCCCAGATAGGGATTGTCATTGGGCCGGCCAAAAAGTTCCACCAGCCAATAGCCAAGCATGGTGACGGCAGAGGCCGTGGTGATGGCCCCGCCCGCCAGACTAATGGGGTTGTTGCCGAAGAACAGCGCCGGCCGCAGCCAACCTTCACGAAATTTCTCGATCCTGGACACCTTGCCCCCTTGGACAATAGAGCGGAGTTCACGTTGTGAGCGGAGTTCGCGGGGTGAGCAAAAAACCACCCCGCAAACGATCGCCTGCTCCGCCTCCTGCTGCTGCTCTTACTTCAGGCCGCGATAGAAAACCACAACGTCCTTGATCTGCGCATCGGTCAGTTTGCTGGCGAAAGGCTGCATCTTGCCCTTGCCATTCTTGACCGAGGCGAACATCTGATCGCCGGTCAGCTTCTTGATCTCCGGATCGGAGAGCGGCTTCACCTTCATCATCTTGGCTGTGGGCGTTTCCGCCGCGCCGGTCGCGCCGTGACACATGGCGCACTTGGCCTTGTAGGTCGCTTCGCCGCCGGACTGCGCAAAGCTCATCGTGCCGGCCAAAAGTATCGCCAGCGCCATTGTGGACAAAATCAACTTGGTCATTGCCTGCTCCTTGAGTTAATCGCCGCCAGAAATCCCATCCCCTGCCGGACGAAATGGTTGCTACTTGCAGAAGGTGCGAAAGAAATCCGTCGAATCCTTGATCTGCGCTTCGCTGAGACTGTTTTTGTAGGGCTGCATCTTGCCCATGCCGTTGCGCACGGCATCAATCATCTGCGCCTCAGTCATCTTCTTCACCGCCGGGTCGGTGGCGGGCTTTACCTTCAATGCCTTGCCCATGGCCGTCTCCGCCAGCCCATTGGCACCGTGACAGTTCAGACACTTGGTCTTGTAGACCGCTTCTCCGGCCGACTGCGCCTGCGCGGCCACGCCCAAGAGCGTAATCGCCAAGCCCAGCGCTAACTGAAATCGAATCTTTCTACCCATCGTTCAACTCCTCCAGCGAATCCACCGACAGTCTACGCGCAAAGCACTACGCACGCACACTGTTTTGCCAGAAAACTTTCAATTCGCGCCAAACCGGCCGTCAACTGGAACGACCGGCTGGCGGGGAAGCCGCACGTGCGAAGAAATAGGTGAACCGGCCAAACAAGAAACCGCCGCCCCCAGAAGAATTCTCCAGAGGCGGCGGTTCCAGCTAGAACTCGTAATGCATGCCGAGGGTAAGGTTGTTGGCGTGGAAGTTACGCGGCGCGGTCAAACCCGCGGGCGACTCGGTCAGGCCCGTCAATGGCGTCAGCGAGGTGCAGGGAATAACTGCGGCCGTCGTCGAAGTGGAAGTGCTGCACAATTGCGGACCGGAAGGACCGCCCTCGCCATAGCCGGAGTAGTTGTACTCCGCCTTCCAAATCCATCCTTTACGGACGTTATAGGCCAGATTGACAAACGGAGTCTGATAGGTCGAGGTGAGCGAACCGTTGACCGCGCGCGCATCGGTGAAAAACTGGCTGCCGTTGACCGAACTGACGCGATAACCGACGTTGGAGTGGAGGGTCTTGATCGGCGAGAGCGCGATGGCCACCGACCCGAATTGCGTGGGCGCATCCATGAAGTCGCGACCAAACCAGGCCGTGTAGGTTTGCGGCGTTGCAATTGCGGTAGCGCAGACATTCGCCGTGCCGCTGCTGTTGAGCGTGGCCGTACCGGGCAAGGTGGCCGAAGCACCGTTGTTAAAGCAGATGTTGGTCGCCGTATAGATGTCGCTGTAGGCGTAGTCGAAGTCCAGCCCATAGTGCTCATTCGGTGCCAACACCGCGCCCAGGCTCACCACGCGGCTGTGGTCAACATGGTTGATCGGGCCATCGTACGGAGAAAGTTTGGCTGCGATGGTCGCCTGGTTGTTGTTGGTGTTGTTGTGCCGCTCCACGTCGTTGAAAGCTCCCGAGAACGTTGCCCAGGGCTTGGGCTTGTACAAGGAATGCACCCGATAGTGTCTGGTTTGCCGCGGACCAACCGGAGTAAAAGCATTGTCGTCGTAGAGAACCTCGACAGAACCGTTGACGTCCCAATGATCCACCGGATGCAGGGCCGCGCTGAAGATGCCTCCGTTTTCCGTGATGGCAACCGTACCGGCCACAGGATCGCCCAACGCGAGAGGAATGGAACCCTTGTGGGGAACGCCCTGTCCGATATTGTGATTGCTGAAGCGGTAGGTGAGAGAAAGCACGGTGCGGTCAGTAACGTCCCAACTCGCCGTCAGGTTATTGGTCAGAAACTCCTGTCCAAAGTAGTTGTACGAGAGCAAGCCGTTGTTGCCGTGCGGAAGCCCCAAGGCATTTCCAGCCGTGAGCGCGCCGGAGTAATTGATGGTTTGATTCGGCGCGGCAGGCGTAGAGAGCGTGGCCGCAATCGGCAAATTGGCGTAACCCGGCTCCTGTGTGCTGGAGTAGTTCGCCTGATCGGAGAGGCTGACCGTCTTGGTGGCCTGCCAAATAACTCCATAGTTGGCGGCAACCACCGCCCGGTGCGCCGCCGCGTAGCCGTTCAAGGTCGCCGAGCGAATTGCCCCATCCAGGCCCTGAACATTCTCGTAGTAATGGGGCATGTTCATATTGGCCAGGGTGTAGTTGAAATCGCCGTTCATCGAGATATTCCTGATGCTCGAACTCTGCAAGCGGAGCGTCTCGGTGGGAGTCAGGACGCGGGTCGGCTGCGAACGCAGATAGCTGCTCACCACATCGCAGGCAGGATTGATAATCGGCAGGCCGCCTGATGTCTGGGGAGCGGAGAGAATGGTATATTTCGTCGCGCTGGTATACGCGGTGCCCATGCTGGTGGTATTACAACCGGCAATGCCGTAAGGCGTCAGGCTGGTCCAATTGCCCAGCGTAACCGGCGTTCCATCCGCCTCCTGCACGATAAAGCTGCTGGGAGCCAGCGTGAAATAGGAGTCGGCCTTGTAGTGATTGATCTGCTCTTCAAAGGTCAGCTTTGTACCTTCAATAGGCTTCCAATCAATCGCTCCCAGGAAATCATCGGTGCTATTGCGCTGATATTCCGCCAGCAGCGCCTGGTACTTGAAGATGGTATAACTCGGACTCAGACTCGGCCCCTGAAAGATGTTCTGCGAGTAGCCAAACCGATACGTCAGCTTCGAGAGTGGATGGATGGTGAGGTTGGTATCGGTCATGCGGCGCACGGTATTGAACATGACCGGCGACTGATTGACCTGCGGCCAGGCCAGCGATCCGGTGGGCGCATTCGACGGCCCGATGGGAATCGACTGCCCCGCGGGAATATTCGGGTTGCCCAGCAGGTCGTAGTCGAAGTATTGGCGATCGCGGCGGAAGAGGCCCGTGAATTCGTAGAGCTTGCCCTTGGAAAATTCCAGCTTGGCAAACTCGTTGGGATCGCCACCGAATCCCGAGCCGGTTGCCCGGAGCAAATCAAGCAGCGGGGCCTTCGTGCCGGGCAGCGCGCGCAACGTGAAGCTCTCGCCGAGCACACGCGGTCCAGACTGCTGATTGACCAGCGTGTCGTACATGGCGTTGCTGCCGGTGATGTTGGCGATGTGACCGCCCAGGTCCACACTCTGATGGATCGCATACCCATTCGGAACGGACATCTTCGATTCCGGTGCGGGCAGCGGAACGGCGGCGGTCGGGGTCTGGGCAAAAGCGATGCCCGTCATCGTCAGAAAAATCGCGATACCAGTGGCCCCAGCGATGCGCCGGACCATTGCAGGAGAGGGCTGCTGCTTGGACAGCCAGGGAATACAGCCGATCTTCTTCATCTCAAGCCTCACTTCGAAAAACCGTTGTGGCTGACATCGAAACCTCGAAATCGTGGCCAAGTTGGGAAATCGGAGGCGCGCCCACGGCTCTGGCCGGAAGGCGCGCTCTGCTCCATCACTTGGTAAATGCCGGACTGAGGTTCGACCCATGAATCATGGTGTGGCAGCTGATGCATGGCGTCGCCGACGACGAGCCTGCGTCCATTCCGTGAACTGTGCCTGCCGAAACCGGACTATGGCACTGGTTGCACAGCGCATTGACGCTTGGCATATTCAGCAACCGGGGATTCTGCGAGCCGTGCGGCGTGTGGCAGCCGACGCAACCCTCGGCCTTGACCGCGGCGTGCTCATACACGAAGGGGCCACGCGTTTCTGTGTGGCACTTGGTGCAGACCGCGTTCTGGTCAGCCGTGGACTTCAGGTTGCTGTTGCCGAAGGTGCCGTGCGGATTGTGGCAGTCCGAGCAGGAGACCACGCCCTCATTCACCTTGTGGTGGAAGGGCATATTGAAGGCTGGCTTCACGTCGGTATGGCACTGGAAGCAGAGCTTGGGCTGTTCGGCCTTCAACAGATGCTCGGTCTCCCTGCCCGCTTCCTTGCCTGGATCATGCACACTGTGGCAACCGGTGCAGCCAACATTGGCCTTGGCATGAGGAGAGCGCTCGAAGTTGGGATGCGCGGCAGCATGGCAGGTCAGGCACTTGGCATCCACTTCCTTGGCCGAGGCCTTGGCAGGATTGAAAATCTTCGTTTTGTCGCCGCCGCCCTCGACGTGCAGGCGACCCGCCCCATGGCAGCTTTCGCAGGTCACGCCCGCGTTGCCATGCTGCAAGGCCAGCTTGCTGTGGGGGTTGTTGGCAAATCCCTTCGCAACCTCTTCATGGCAGGTGGCGCAGACTTCCTGCCCCACAAAATCTCCGGCGGGGGCCGCGGCCGACTTGTCACCCGTGGCCTTCGGCGCGGGGGCCGCAAAGGCCACAGCTCCGGCCAAGGCAACGCCCAGCATTAATACCCAACACGCTCGCAGCCCCGGCATCTTTCTCCGGGCCGCACTCGACTCAACTCGCGTTACAGGGCCATCACTTTGCATCAATACCGCCTTGGGTGCTCTCATCGCTTCCTCCTAAGGTCCATTGTGCCAGTCCGACGCGCCAAAATTGCTCGATTCCCTGACGGGAAAAACCATTGCGACGGAAAAACAGTGACACCGATCCGTGGAAGTCGCTCGTTGTGTGGAGCATCACTTCATTTGCGCATCCTACCGTCATACTTTACGCCTAAACTGTGACACTCGTCACATACCGAACTCAGCCCAATTACCGTTTCGGCTTTCCTGTCTTAAAGTGAGATAGATTTCACTCCCATGAAAATTTTCTCGGCCTTGCTGTGGGAATCCAGAATTGCGGAGGGTATACTGCGCGCGGTCGGTAAAGAGGCTCAAACGGGCTGAAAACCGGAGGCCCCGCAAAATCAAAGGTTTGGTGCTCAAAATGGGAGGATCATCTGAAATGGGAGGTTGAGGCCACGCCGAAAATCCCCACTCTTGCAAGCCAGCCAGACGGCCAGTGGCGGCTGATTTTCGCAATCCGTAGCGTGGCCTGATTTGGAGGAGACGAAAGTCAACTGTGGCCTTTTCGATAGAAGTGAGGTCCATCACATCCACGGTCCAGCCCGGTCCAGCAAACTCAGAATCAAGGCGAAAGTCTTTTTCCCAGGAGGCCCATAGCACTTCACCTCAGGCAGCGCCACAGCGTTGCCCGGAAAGCTGTTTTTGCGGCGTGGTGAAGATGCGTTTGGCGGCAGAAGGGGCAAGACCATGGCGGACGCGGGAATCTCGGTGGCGGCACAGACGCGGCAAAAACACAGCGCGCGGCAGGTTCCGGTGGGATGCGCGGCCTGCTCGAATCGCCGTCCAGGATGGTTCTGCTCACTGGGCAGCGCCGTGCTGGCAGATCTGGAGACGGTCACCAGTACCATTACTCTGGCCGCACAGGCCCCGCTGTTCACGCAGGGCGAGGATGCGCGCCATCTTTATCTCATCTGTAACGGATACCTCAAGCTGACCGTCGGTAGCCAAAAAGACCGGCAGATGATCGTGCGGGTTGCCGGTCCGGGGTCGATGCTGGGACTCTACGCGGTTCTGACGCATGGTCTTTACGAGGTTTCCGCTGAAACGCTGACCACCGCCGAGTTGCGCCCGATCCAGCGCGAGAGCTTCATGACTTTTCTGCGTACCCACAAGGAAGCGCAGATGCGGGCCGTGCAATGCATCTGCCAGGAATACCGTTTTGCGCTGCAGGATGCCTGCCGGATCGCGCTTTCCGAGACGGTAGCAGCGCGCCTGGGGCGGTTGCTGCTGGAGCTGGCCCATCAGATCGGCGAGCACCTGAACGGCGGCGGATTCCGTTTTCCGCTGTTGCTGACCCACGAGGAGATGGCCTCCATGGCCTGCACCACCCGCGAGACGGTGACGCGTACGCTGGGGCAATTCCGCAAAGACGGCTGGATCTCGATCGAGGACTCGCTCGTGACGCTGCACGATCCAGACCGGCTGGAAGAGTTGCTCTGAACCGCATCATCTTTTCATGCTTTCCTTGCCCGGCTTCTCAAGTCCAAGGACTATCATCAGAGTGCAGGGGTCTCGTTCAGAAAGCAAGGATCGTACCCTGGTCTCTGATCCCCGCCCCCTGTGAAGGAGTTCTTCGTGCAACTGACCCGTTCCGTGGCTTGTATTTCTGTATTTCTGCTCTCGTGTGGTGCCGCCCTTGCACAGGAGTCGGCCCCGTCGTCCGCCTCGCCCACTTCACAGCCCGCCGTGACCACCAGCGCCAGCCCCGAACTGGCTCAATTCCAGAAGATTGAAGACTCCTGGTCGAGCGCCGTGAATCAGCGCGACCAGTACGCGCTGGAGTTGGTGCTTTCTCCGCTGTTTGTCGACGTAGCCGCCTCCGGCGACATTTCAACCCGCAACCAGCAACTGACCCAGTTGATTACGGGCGAGGACAAGACGCTGCATCTGGATCAGCGCGTAGTCACCGTCCGCCTGCTGGGCGACATCGCGGTCGCCAACGGCACTTATGTTCTGCATCACAAGGCCGGCTCTGCCCTGCTGGACGAAAAAGGTGTTTTCACCCACGTCTTCGAGCGGATGCGCGGCGACTGGGTATGCATCAACAGCCAGCGCACAGTGCTGCGCGAAGACTCCAACGCCAGGCCCAAGAAGCAGTCCAATGCCGAAAAGTCGTTCTACATTCCCTTCATTTCCAAGTAGATACGGCTGCCGAACAAGACTGTTTAGTCTCCCCACCAGCTTCGCCAACCCCGCGTGAGCGGGGGCTAACTTGCCACTTTTGTCATAAATCGCTCTTTCCCTTTGCTTTGTTCAACCTGGATTTTTCTTTCTTCAGGCACGAACCCTCCCCCACCCCTCAAAGGCAAGTGCCAGCAACCAGGAAAACCGCTCAAAACACAGAAGATGGGTGCCCCAGGTGCCTCGCTTTTGGGCATCTGGGAGACCTCAAAACTCAATCCGCCCAGCGAATCGCTTCAACCGAAATCCCCCTCAGGAGCCTCTCGCAATCTCCCATCCCAAAAAACTTATTGACGACTGAGCCTCTTGCAAAATTGACTTTTGTTAGCCGATAAGCGTCAGGGCATGACTTCAGTCGTGCCGCTTAGGTCT
>Ga0209415_10001587_pt1 | contig 43450 bp, 36 predicted proteins | sample PeaSoiSIISIP2007_FD_187696 | JGI IMG/M metagenome (GOLD analysis project Ga0209415, IMG submission 187696) | Peat soil microbial communities from Weissenstadt, Germany - SII-SIP-2007 (SPAdes) (version 2) | ecosystem: Environmental > Terrestrial > Soil > Wetlands > Peat | place: Germany...
ATGCGCCGGGTGATCGCGCGCCGGCTCACCGAGTCGAAGCAGACCGTCCCGCACTTCTATCTCACCGTCGATTGCGACATTGACAAGCTGTTGGAGGCCCGCGCCGCGATCGCCGCCGCGGCGGAGGTAAAAGTCTCGGTCAACGATTTCGTCATCAAGGCGGCGGCATTGGCGCTGCGCAAGGTGCCGGAGGCCAACGCCTCCTGGAGCGAGGACGCCATTCTCCGCTGGAACGCCGTCGACATCGCCGTCGCGGTCGCGCTCGACGACGGGCTCATCACGCCCATCGTCAAGAACGCGGACCAGAAGGGTCTGGCGCAGATCGCGGCGGAGATGAAGGATCTGAGCGCGCGGGCGCGCACCGGCAAGCTCAAGCTCACGGAGTTCCAGGGCGGCACCTTCTCGATCTCGAATATGGGCATGTTCGGGGTCAAGGAATTCGCCGCGGTGATCAACCCGCCGCATGGCTGCATTCTTGCCGTCGGCGTGGGCGAGCAGCGGCCGGTGGTCAAGAACGGCGCGCTCGCGGTGGCGAGTGTCATGAGCTGCACGCTCGCCTGCGATCACCGCGTCGTCGACGGCGCCGTCGGCGCGCGCTACATGCAGGTCTTCAAGAAGCTGATCGAGGCGCCCGCGACGATGCTGCTGTGAGGAGCCGAAAGTGCCAGAGACATCCTTCGATCTGATCGTCGTCGGCGGCGGGCCGGGCGGCTATGTCGCGGCGATCCGCGCGGCTCAGCTCGGCATGAAGACGGCGGTGGTGGAGCGCGAGCAATTGGGCGGCATCTGCCTCAATTGGGGCTGCATTCCAACGAAGGCGTTGCTGCGGACCTCGGAGATCAACCATCTCCTCCATCACCTCGACCAATACGGCTTCACGGCGAAGGACGTCTCCTTCGACATGAAGAAGATCGTCGAACGCTCGCGCAAAGTCGCGAAGCAGCTCTCCGACGGCGTCAAATTCCTGATGCGCAAGAACAAGATCGAAGTCTTCGACGGCCACGGCAAATTGGCGGGGAAGGGCAAGCTCGCGGTGACCAAGGACGGTAAAGCCGCTGCCGAGCTCGCGGCCAAGCACATCATCCTCGCCACCGGCGCCCGCGCCCGCTCGCTCCCCGGGCTCGAGCCCGACGGCAAGCTCATCTGGACCTACAAGGAGGCGATGGTGCCGGACCGCCTGCCGAAATCGCTGCTGGTGGTGGGTTCGGGCGCAATCGGCATCGAGTTCGCGAGCTTCTACCGCAATCTCGGGTCGGAGGTGACGGTGGTCGAGGTCCTGGACCGCGTGCTTCCCATCGAGGACGAGGAGATCTCCGCCTTCGCCCGCAAGAGCTTCGAGAAGCAGGGCATGAAGATCCACACCTCGACGCAGGTGAAGGAGCTGAAGAAGAGCGCCAATTCCGTCACCGCGACGCTCGCCGCCGGCGACAAGACCAGCACCATCGCCGCCGAGAGGGTCGTGCTCGCGGTCGGCATCGTCGGCAATGTCGAGGGCCTCGGCCTCGAAGGGACCAAGGTGCGCGTCGAGAAGACCCATATCGTCGCCGACGAATGGCTCGCCACCGACGAGCCCGGGATCTATGCCATCGGCGACGTGGTCGGACCGCCCTGGCTCGCGCACAAGGCGATGCATGAGGGCGTCATCTGCGTCGAGCGCATCGCCGGGCTCAACACCGCGCATCCGCTCGATGTCACGAACGTGCCGGGCTGCACCTATTGCATGCCGCAAGTGGCGTCCGTCGGCCTCACCGAGAAGCAAGCGAAGGCGCAAGGCCACGAGGTGCGAATCGGCCGCTTTCCCTATATCGCCAACGGCAAGGCGATCGCGCTGGGCGAGACCGAGGGCCTGGTCAAGACGGTGTTCGACGCCAAGACCGGCGCGCTCCTGGGCGCGCACATGATCGGCGCCGAGGTCACCGAGCTGATCCAGGGCTATGCCATCGCCCGCACGCTCGAGAGCACCGAGCAGGAGCTGATCGAGACCATCTTCCCGCATCCGACCTTGTCGGAGATGATGCACGAGGCCGTGCTTGACGCCTATGGCCGCGCCGTCCACATCTAGCGCGATGGCCGACCTTTCCCTCCGCCACCCCGAAAAGGCGCACAAGCCCGACAATCCCGCGCCGCGCAAGCCGCCGTGGATTCGGGTGCGGGCGCCGGGCTCGCCGGAATACCACGAGACGCGCCGGCTGATGCGCGAGCTGAAGCTCAACACCGTCTGCGAGGAGGCGGCCTGCCCCAATATCGGCGAATGCTGGAAGCACGGCCACGCGACGGTGATGATCCTGGGCTCCGTCTGCACCCGCGCCTGCGCGTTCTGCAACGTCGCCACCGGCCGGCCCGATCAATTGGACCCGCACGAGCCCGAACGCGTGGCGGCGGCACTAGCGCGGCTCGGCCTCGCCCACATCGTCGTCACCTCGGTCGACCGCGACGATCTCGATGACGGCGGCGCCGGGCATTTCGCGCGCACCATCGCCGCCATCCGCCAGGCCGCGCCCAAGACGACGATCGAAGTGCTGACCCCCGATTTCCTGCGCAAGGAGGGCGCGGTCGAAACCGTGGTCGCGGCCCGGCCCGATGTCTTCAACCACAATCTCGAGACCGTGCCGCGGCTCTATGCCGAGGTCCGGCCGGGGGCGCGCTACTTCGCCTCGCTGCGGCTGTTGGACCGGGTGAAGCAGCTCGACCCCGGCATGTTCACCAAATCGGGTCTGATGGTGGGTTTGGGCGAGGAGCGCTCCGAGGTGCTGCAGGTGATGGACGATCTGCGCGCCGCGGATGTCGATTTCCTCACCATCGGCCAGTATCTCCAGCCGACGCCGAAGCATCACCGGGTCGATCGCTTCGTTCCGCCCGACGAGTTCGAGAGCTACCGGGCGCAGGCCTTCGGCAAGGGCTTCCTGATGGTCGCGGCCTCGCCGCTGACGCGTTCCTCGTATCTCGCGGGCGACGATTTCCTGAAGCTCCGCGCCGCGCGCGCCGAAAAGCTCAAGCGCGTCTGAGCCCATCATGCCCACGCATGCCGAGCAGCGGCGGCTCCCCTACAGCGCCGCGCAGCTCTTCGAATTGGTCGCCGATGTCGAGCGCTATCCCGAGTTCCTGCCGTGGTGCGTGGGCGCGCGCGTCCGCGAGCGCACCGACAAGACCATCGTCGCCGATCTCATAATCGGCTTCAAAATGGTGCGCGAGCGCTTCACCTCGCGCGTCGTCCTCGACCGCCCCGACCGCATCGACGTGAGCTATGCCGAAGGGCCGTTCCGCTATCTCAACAACCACTGGACCTTCCAGCCGCAGCCGGACGGCGGCTGCGTCATCGACTTCTATGTCGATTTCGAGTTCCGCTCGCGCATGCTGCAGAAGATCATCGAGGTGCTCTTCCACGAGGCCGTGCGCCGCATGGTTTCGGCCTTCGAGGCCCGCGCGCGCCGTCTCTATGGCGAGCCGGCGCAGGGCGGCGCGGCGGCGAAGCCGGCGTAAGGCCCGGCGCGGATCAGAGCGGCAGCGCGGTGCGCAGCGTGCGGGCGATGAGCTCGGTGGGCTCGACGAAGCGCAGGCCGGCGGTGCGGATGCCGGCGATGTCGGTCTGCCACACCACCTTGGCGCGGAGCGCGCCGATGCGGTCGATCGCCAAGGTCACCATCTGGTCCGGCGCCAGCGGTACGGCGAGCCGCACCTTGGCGCCGCCGCGTGACAGATCGAGCGCGATGCAGTCGAAGCTGCCCGACAGCGTCTGAAGCCGGGCCGACCACAGCACCGGCTTGCGGTCGCGCTCGCGCCGTTCCTGCAACAGGGCTTCGTCCGTCGGCTCGTCCTGTTGCGACGGTTCCGTGCCGCTCATGGTCCTCGGGCGCCTCGCGCGCGGTAGGATTAGCGAAAACGCCTGACCCTAAGCCCGAAAGATTGAGCGAGGCTTACGGACGGACGCAATTTGTCGCGACTTTGCCCGGCATTCGAGCGATTCCGGTCAGGACAGCTCGCTCTCGGCGAAGGGCTCCGGCGCCGCATCGCGGCGGCCATAGCTGCTGCGGTCGATCGCCACGGTCTTGACCAGGGCATAGACCGGGCTGCCCGGCTTGAGGCCGAGATCGGCCAGCGCCCGCGCGGTGATGCGCGCCCACAGGATCACCGGCGCTGGCGCCGTGCCGATGTCGAGGGTGAGATCGATCACCGGGCCGCGGTCGGGCGCGATCTCGATCACCCGCCCGGCGAAGGAATTCCGGATCGAAAGCCCGGCGGGCGGCGCCAGCGCCAGAACCACGTCGCGCGCCCGGACGCGCACCCGGACCGCCGCGCCCGGCGGCAGGTCGAGGCGCGGCACGCGCAGGCTGCCGCCGGGAAAGGCCAGCTCGGTGAGGCCGAAGGCCGCATCATGGCCGGCGACGCTGGTGCGGATCACGGCGCCCGCCTCGTAGCGCCCGGTGAGCGGGCGAAGATCGAGACGGCCGGTCAACTCCTCGACCGTTCCCACCGCGGCGACGCGGCCCTCCGACAGCAGGACCAAGGTGTCGGCGAGCCGCACGATCTCCTCCATCGCATGCGTGACATAGACGATGGGAATGCCCAAATCCCTGAGCCGCTCGATGAAGGGCAGGATCTCGGCCTTGCGCGGCTGATCGAGCGCGGCGAGCGGCTCGTCCATGAGCACGAGTTGGGGGTCGGCGAGGAGGGCGCGGCCGATGGCGACGCGTTGCTTCTCGCCGCCGGAGAGATCGCCGGGCCGGCGGTCGAGCAATGCCGCGAGTCCGAAGCGCGCCACCACCGCATCGAAGGACAAGGCGGGGTCGCGCGGCGGCCCGGACCGTTGGCCGTAAGTCAGATTGCCGCGGACGGAGTAATGCGGAAAGAGCCTTCCCTCCTGGAAGACATAGCCGAGCCGCCGCCGCTCCGGCGGCAGATCGATGCCGCGCGCGGCGTCGAACAACACGGTGCCGCCGAGCGCGATTCGCCCGCGCTCCGGGCGGAGGAGCCCGGCAAAAGCGTTGACGAGCGTCGTCTTGCCCGCGCCGGAGCGGCCGAAGAGCGCGGTGATGCCCTGGGCCGGCGCGGTGAAGCGTGCCGCGAGGGTGAAGGCGCCGAGGCGCTTTTCGATATCGACCTCGATCACGACTGGCCCCGGAGACGCTTGTCGAGCCGGCGCGCCGCGATATCGGACGCCCAGAGCGCAATGAGCGCCAGCACGACCGAGATGATGGCAAGCCGCGCCGCCGGCCAATCGCTGCCGGGCGCTTGCGTCAAGGTGTAGAGCGCGAGCGGCAGGGTGCGGGTCTCGCCGGGAATGTTGGAGACGAAGGTGATGGTCGCACCGAACTCGCCGACGCTGCGCGCAAAGCCGAGGATGATTCCGACCAGGATGCCCGGCGCCATCAGCGGCACGGTGACGGTGACGAAGACGCGCCAGCGCCCGGCGCCGAGCGTCCGCGCCGCCGCCTCGAGCCGTTGGTCGACGCCTTCGAGCGAAAGCTGCATCGCCCGCACCATCAGCGGAAACGCCATAACCGCCGAGGCGAGCGCCGCGCCCTTCCAGGTGAAGGCGACTGTGATGCCGAAACTGTCGTAGAGAAAGGCGCCGATCGGGCCGCGGCGCCCGAAGAGCAGCAGGAGGACGTAGCCGACCACCACCGGCGGCAGCACCAGCGGCAAATGCACGGCGCCGCTGACCAGCCCCTTGCCGGGAAACCGGCAGCGCGCCAAGAGCCAGGACGCGGCGATGCCGAAGGGCAGGCTGATGACGACGCTGACGAGGCCAACGCGCAGACTGAGGGCGAGCGCCTCGGCCTCGAGCGGCGTCAAGAGAGCCATCAGCGTGCGGCGGCGAGGCGGGCGAAGCCCTGCTCGAGATCGGCAATGAGGTCGCCCAAATCCTCGAGCCCGGCGTGAAGGCGCAGCACCGCGCCCTCGGTCCACGGCACCGCCGTGCGCAGCCGCTCGGGATGGGCCGGCAGAATCAGGCTCTCGAAGCCGCCCCAGCTCGCGCCCATGCCGAAGAGCTCCATGCCGTCGAGCATGGCGTCGATCGCGGGCTTGGCGATGTCGCGGTGGAGCACGATGGCGAAGAGGCCGCTCGCGCCGGTGAAATCGCGGCGCCACAGCGCATGGCCGGGATCTTCGGGCAGGCCCGGATGCAGGACGCGCGCCACCTCGGGCCGCTTCTCAAGCCAGCGCGCGAGCGCCAGCCCCTGCGCCTGGTGCTGCCTGAGCCGCACTGCCGCCGTGCGCAACCCGCGCAGCGCCAGGTAGCAATCGTCGGGCGCCGCATGATTGCCCATCTCGGTCGCGGCGGTTCGCACCGGCAGAAAACTCTCTTCCGTGCAGACCGCGATGCCCATCATCACATCGGAATGGCCGACGATGTATTTGGTGGCGGCGATCACCTCGACATCGACGCCCAAAGCCAGCGGCTTGAAGAAGAGCGGCGCCGCCCAGGTGTTGTCGATGACCGTGCGCAGCCCGCGCGCCTTCGCCGCCGCGACGATCGCCGGCACGTCCTGCATCTCGAAGGTGAGCGAGCCCGGGCTCTCGAGATAGACGAGGCGGGTGTTCGACTGGAACAGCTCGGCGATGCCGGCGCCGAGGCGCGGATCATAGAAAGTCGTGGCGACGCCGAAGCGGGCGAGGAAGCCGGTGCAGAAGGCGCGCACCGGCCCATAGACCGAATCGGGCACCAGCACATGGTCGCCGGCGCGCACGAAGCCCAGGATCGCCGCATAGCATGACGCCGCCCCCGAGCAAAAGGCGATGGCGCGATGGCCGCCCTCGATCGCCGCGACCGCCTCCTCGAGCGCGAAAGTGGTGGGCGTGCCGTAGCGGCCATAGGTCACCTGGTTGTAGCGGTTGCGCTGCGCCTTCTCGAGATCGGCGACCGTCCGGTGGAGAATGGTCGAGGCGTGATAGACCGGCGGGTTGACGACGCCGAAATTTGCATAGGGGTCGCGGCCGGCATGGGTGATGAGCGTGTCGGCTTTCTTCGATTTGCTGCGCATCGCGCGAGGCCTCGGACAAAGGGTCGGGCTCGCGCCATCTTGCAACGCGCCCGAAGGCGAGGCCAGACCCGTTTTCCGCAGCCGCCGATGCGGATGCGGCGGCTTCGCTAGCGGCGGAAAACGCTCTAAGATGGCGGCCAAGGCTGAGAGTGGGGGAGCGCGTGACATTCTCGAAGGCTTTCGCCGCGGCACTCGCGCTTGCGGCCGCGGCGCAACTCGCGGCGCCGGCCGCGGCGGGGACCCTCGCGGCGGTCAAGGGACGCGGCTATTTGATCTGCGGCGTCTCGACCGGGCTCGCCGGCTTCTCCATCGCCGATCAGCAAGGGCGCTACACCGGGCTCGACGTCGACACCTGCCGCGCCGTCGCCGCCGCGGTGCTCGGCGATGCCGGCAAAGCCAAATTCATCCCGAGCACGGCGGAGCAGCGCTTCACCCTGCTGCAATCGGGCGAGATCGATGTGCTCACGCGCAACACGACCTGGACCTTGGCGCGCGACACCGGCCTCGGCCTGACCTTCGCGCCGGTGACCTATTACGACGGCCAAGGCTTCATGGTGGCGAAGAAGCTTGGCGTGAAGAGCGCCAAGGAACTCAACGGCGCCAGCATCTGCGTCCAGCCGGGCACCACGACCGAGCTCAACCTGGCCGACTATTTCCGCACCAATCACCTGAGCTTCAAGCCCGTGGTCATCGCCCAGCTCGAAGAAGCCGAGAACGCCTTCTTCTCCGGCCGCTGCGACAGCTATACGACCGACCGCTCTGGCCTCGCCGGGACGCGGGCGGGGAAGGCGGCCAATCCCGACGACTATCTCATCCTGCCCGAGGTGATCTCGAAGGAGCCTCTGGCGCCGGCCGTGCGCCACGGCGACGACGAATGGTTCGCCATCGTCAAATGGACCGTCTTTGCGCTCATCGCCGCCGAGGAGAAGGGCATTACCTCGAAGAACGTCGAGGACATGCGCAAGAGCGACGATCCCGAGGTGAAGCGCATGCTCGGGACGACCCCCGGCCTGGGACAGCAGCTCCATCTCGACGAGGCCTGGGCCTACAATATCGTCAAGCAGGTCGGCAATTACGGCGAAATCTTCGACCGCAACGTCGGCAAGGATTCGCCCTTGAAGCTCGAGCGCGGCCTCAATGCGCTGTGGAGCCAGGGCGGGCTGATGTACGCGATGCCCTTCCGGTGATGGCCGGGCAGCGGCGACGAAGCCGGCACGAGCTGCGGCCGGGCGCCATTGCGATTCAAGCGGCGGTGCTCGCGATCGTGCTGCTGCTCGGCACCTACCTCGTCCACAACACGCTCGTGAACATGGCGCGGCAGGGAATCGCCACCGGCTTCGGCTATCTCGGCCGCGAGGCTGCCTTCGAGATCGGCGAGACGCTCATTCCCTATTCCCCCGCCGACAGCTATGGCCGCGCGCTGCTCGTCGGGCTGCTCAACACGCTGCAGGTCGCGATCATCGGCATCGTCGTCTCGACCGTTCTCGGCACGCTCATCGGCATCGCGCGATTGAGCGGCAACTGGCTCGTCCGCAAGCTGGCCTGGGCCTATGTCGAAATCCTCCGCAACGTGCCGCTGCTGCTGCAGCTCATCGTCTGGTGGGATCTGCTGCGCGTCGCGGCGCCGCCGCCGCGCGCGGCGTGGCAGATCCTGCCGCACATCTTCGTCTCGAACCGGGGTCTGGTCTTTCCGACCCTGATCTGGTCGCCGGTCTATCTCTGGATGGGCGTCGCGTTGATGGCGGCGCTCGCGGCGGCCCGAATTGTCGCGCGCGGCAAGAAGCGGGCGGCGGCTCTCGCGCTGATCTTGCCACTCGCCCTGTTCCTCCTGGCGGGCGCGCCCCTCGCCTGGGAGGTTCCGGAATTGCAGGGATTCAATTTCAGCGGCGGGCACACGCTGTCGCCGGAGTTGGCGGCGCTGCTCGTCGGGCTCATCGTCTATACCGCCGCCTTCATCGCGGAGATCGTGCGCAGCGGCATCGAGGGCGTGAGCCGCGGCCAGAGCGAGGCGGCGGCGGCGCTCGGCCTCAATCGGCGGCAAGCGCTGCGACTGGTCATCCTGCCGCAGGCGCTGCGCATCGTCATTCCGCCGCTCATCGGCGAGTATCTCGCGCTCACCAAGAACAGCTCGCTGGCGATTGCCATCGGCTATCCCGATTTGACCGCGATCACCTATACGACGCTCAATCAAACCGGGCAGGCGGTCGAGGCGATCGCGCTGATGATGGCGATCTATTTGGCGCTGAGCCTCGCAACCTCGCTGATCATGAACTGGTACAACGCGCGCGTCGCCCTGGTGGAGCGGTGAAAACGCTGCGTCGCCAGTCCGCGCTGCGCTGGCTGCGCGCCAACCTGTTCAGCAGCGTCTTCAATGCGAGCCTGACGCTCGTCGCCCTCTATCTTCTGCTACGCGCAGCCATCGCGGTCGTCCGCTGGGGGCTCGTCGATGCCGTCTGGTCGGCGCCTGACGGCCGCGCCTGTCTTGCCGCGAGCCAGGGCGCGGGCGCGTGCTGGGCCTTCATCGGCGTGTGGCACCGCTTCATCCTGTTCGGCCGCTATCCCTATGACGAGCAATGGCGGCCGCTCTTGGTGGTCGTCATCTGCATCGCAGTGTTGCTGGCGAGCTGCCGGCGGGCTTTGTGGGGGCGGCGGCTTGCGGCGCTCTGGCTCGGCGGATTGATTGCGAGCGGCGTGCTCATGGCGGGCGGCGTCTTTGGCTTGGCGCCGGTGCCGAGCGATTTGTGGAACGGCTTGCCCTTGACCTTGATGCTCTCGGTGCTCGGCCTCGCCGCGGCCTTTCCGCTGTCGATCGCGCTGGCGCTGGCGCGGCGCTCGAGCTTGCCGGCGGTGCGCGCGCTCGCGGTGGGCTATATCGAGATCGTGCGCGGCGTGCCCCTGGTCACCGTTCTCTTCATGGCGACGGTGATGCTGCCCTTGTTCCTGCCCGCGGGCGTCACGCTCAACAAGCTCGCCTGCGCGCAAGCGGGATTGATCTTGTTCTACGCCGCCTATCTTGCCGAGGTCGTGCGCGGCGGATTGCAGGCGATCCCCGCGGGGCAGTACGAGGCGGCGGACGCGCTGGGGCTCGGCTACTGGCGGCGGACGCGATTGGTGATCCTGCCGCAGGCGCTCAGCATCGCGATCCCGCCGCTGGTCAACACGTTCATCGCCGCCTTCAAGGACACGACGCTCGTCACCATCGTCGGGCTCTTCGACCTGATCGCGACCGCCGGCAACGCCATCACCGATCCCGCTTGGCGCGGCTTCTTCGCCGAGGCCTATGTCTTCGTCGGCGCGATCTACTTCGTCTTCTGCGGCTTCATGTCGCGCTACAGCGGCGAGCTCGAGCGCGGACGGGGCGAGCCATGAGCGAGACTGCCGCGCCGGCGATGATCGAGCTGCGCAATCTGCGCAAATGGTACGGCGCGTTCGAGGCGCTGCGCGGCGTCAGCCTCGATGTGGCGCGCGGCGAGCGGGTGGTGGTGTGCGGGCCGTCGGGCTCGGGCAAGTCGACGCTCATCCGCTGCATCAACGGCCTCGAGCCGCATGACGAGGGCGAGATCATCGTCGACGGCATGGTCCTCACCGGCGAGAAGCGGCAGATCGAGGCGGTGCGCCGCGAGGTCGGCATGGTGTTCCAGCAGTTCAACCTGTTTCCGCATCTGACGGTGCTGGAGAATCTGACCTTGGCGCCGGTGTGGGTGCGGCGCATGCCGCTCAAGGAGGCGCAGGATCTCGCCATGCAGCTCTTGGCGCGCGTGCATATCGCGGAGCAGGCGGAAAAATATCCGGGCCAGCTCTCGGGCGGGCAGCAGCAGCGCGTCGCCATCGCCCGCGCGCTCGCCATGCGGCCCAAGGCGATGCTGTTCGACGAGCCGACCTCCGCGCTCGATCCCGAGATGATCCAGGAAGTGCTGGACGTCATGGTCGAGCTGGCGCGCGAGGGCATGACCATGATTTGCGTCACCCACGAGATGGGCTTCGCCCGCACCGTCGCCGACACCATGGTGTTCATGGACGAGGGGCAGATCATCGAGCGCGCCCCGCCCGAAGAATTCTTCGCGGCCCCGCGGAGCGAGCGCACGCGGCTGTTCTTGAGCCGCATCTTGCGGAAGTAGGCGGGCGATCAGCCGTCGCCGGTCGCGATTGGTGTGTCGCCCGGCCGCCCCCATTCCGACCACGAACCGTCATAGACCGAGGGCTCGGGCCAGCCGATGAGATGGAGCCCGAATGCCAGCGCGCAGGCGGTGACGCCCGAGCCGCAGCTGCACACGATGGGCGTCTCTTTCGTCACTCCGAGGGCGCGGAATTGCGCCTCCAGCGCCTCGGCAGGCAAAACGGTGCGCGCTTTGGGATGTGACAGCCGGTCGGAGGGCAGGTTGAGGCTGCCGGGGATGTGGCCCGAGCGCAGGCCCGCCCGCGGCTCCGGCGCGGTGCCGGCGAAGCGCCCGGCGGCGCGCGCATCGATGATCCGCTCGCGCTTGCTCGCGAGATTGTCCATGAGCTGCGCCTGGTCGCGCAGCTTGTTGCGGGCGAGGCGCGCAGTAAAGCGGCGCTCGGGCGGATGCGGCACGGCGTCGGTGACGGGCCTTTCTTCGGCGAGCCATTTCGGCAGCCCGCCATCGAGGATCGCCACATCGCCATGGCCGAAGACGCGCAGGCTCCACCACACCCGTGGCGCCGACCCCAGCCCGAAGCCGTCATAGACGACGATCTTCTGCCCATCGCCCAGGCCGAGCCGGCCGACGCTGCGCGCGAACTCCTCCGCCGAGGGCAGCATGTGCGGCAGCGGATCGCGCGCATCGGCGATGGCGTCGATGTCGAAGAACACCGCGCCGGGAATGTGCCGCTTGGCGTAATCCTCCGCGGCGGTCGGGGTGACGCCGGGCAGCTTGAAGGTGCCGTCGACGATGGAGATTGCGGGATCGTCGAGATGGGCGGCGAGAAATTCGGTGGACACCAGCGCTTCCGGATGGGCGTAGGGCATCGGCGGCTCCTTACCCCTCGAGCCATTTCGGCACGGGCAGGTTGCGCTCGCGCAAGAAGGCGGGATTGAACAGCTTCGACTGATAGCGCGTGCCGTAATCGGCGAGCACGGTGACGATGGTGTGGCCGGGGCCCATTTCCTTGGCTGCCTTGATCGCGCCGAGGATGTTGATGCCGGTCGAGCCGCCCAGGATCAGCCCCTCCTCGAGCACGAGGTCGAACAGCACCGGCAGCATCTCCGCATCGGTCACTTGGAACCAGCCGTCGAGCGGCGCGCCTTCGAGATTCTTGGTGATGCGGCCCTGGCCGATGCCCTCGGTGATCGAGCTGCCCTCGGCTTTGAGCTCGCCCTTGGCATAGTAGCCGTAAATCGCCGAGCCCATGGGATCGGCGAGGAAGATCTTGACCGCGGGATTGCGCTCCTTCAATGCCATGGCGACGCCGGCGAGCGTGCCGCCGGTGCCGACCGAGGCGACGAAGGCATCGACCTTGCCCGCGGTGTCGCGCCAGATCTCAGGCCCGGTGGCCTCGTAATGGGCGCGCCGGTTAGCGAGATTGTCGAACTGGTTGGCCCAGATCGCGCCGTTCGGCTCCTTGGCCGCCACCTCTTGCGCAAGCTGCTCGGAATAGCGCACGTAGTTCATCGGATTGCTGTAGGGCACGGCGGGCACGAGCCGGAGATCGGCGCCGCACAGAAGGAGCATGTCCTTCTTCTCCTGGCTCTGCGTCTCCGGCATGACGATGACCGAGCGGTATCCCAAAGCATTGCCGACGAGCGCAAGCCCGATGCCGGTATTGCCCGCGGTGCCCTCGACGATGACGCCGCCCGGGCGCAGCGCGCCGCGCTCCTCCGCATCCCTGACGATCCACAGCGCCGCGCGGTCCTTGACCGAGCCGCCGGGATTGAGAAATTCGGCCTTGCCGAGGATGGTGCAGCCGGTCTCCTGCGACGCGCGCCGCAGCCGAATGAGCGGGGTGTTGCCGATGGTGTCGATGAACCCGGAGCGGATCGTCATGGCGGTCTGGCACAAGGCGGCGGGAACATTGCGAGACTATAGGTATCGAAGCGGCGCGTTCAAGGGCGGTTGACTCGGCCGCGCGGAGCGGCGGAGAATTGATCGGTGCTCCCACCGTCGCTTCGCGCCTTGCGCCCTGCCTTGCTCGCGCTGCCGTTGGCGGTCGCCGGCGCGGCCGCGCTCGCCGGCGAGATTCCCCGCGACACGGTGGTGATGGCGAAGCGCATCGACGACATCGTCTCGCTCGATCCCGCCGAGGCTTACGAGTTGTCCGACGAGGAGGTCATCGGCAATCTCTACGACCGGCTGCTCGATTACGATCCCGCGCACCCCGCCGACATCCGCGGCGATCTCGCTTCATCATGGAGCGTCGATGAGGACGGCCGCACCTATACCTTCCGGCTGCGTCCGGACGCGCGCTTCGCGTCCGGCGCGCCGGTGACGGCGGAGGACGTCGCCTTCTCGCTGCGGCGCGCCGTTCGCTTGGAGCTCACGCCGGCCTTCGTGCTGCAACAGTTCGGCCTCAGCCGCGACGATGTCGGCGAGCGCATTCGCGCGCCGGACGCAGAGACCGTCGTGATCGAGACCGCGACCCGGCTCGCGCCGAGCCTGCTCTATTACTGTCTCACCGCGACCGTCGGCTCGATCGTCGAGCGCGCCCAAGTGTTGGCGCATGAGCGCGACGGCGATCTCGGCCATGCCTGGCTCGCGTTTCATTCGGCGGGCTCGGGTCCCTATCGTCTCAAAACGTGGCGGCCGGGCGAGCGCTACACGCTCGATGCGGTTCCGGGATCCTGGCGGGGCGCGCCCAAGAACCGCGAGATCATCGTCCTCGACGTCAAGGAGCCGGCGACGCAGCGTCTGCTGGTGACGCATGGCGATGCCGATTATGCCCGCGACCTCGACAAGGACCAGATCGACGCGCTCGCCAAGGACTCGCGCATCGTCTTCGACCGCGCCTTGCAGACGATGCTGACCTATCTCGCGCTCAATCAGCGCAACCCCTATCTGCGCCGGAAGCCGGTGATCGAGGCGCTCAAATATCTCGTCGACTATGACGGCATCGTCGCGGGTCTGCTCGGCGGCACGCGAATCGTGCATCAGGCCTTCCTGCCGGACGGCATCGTCGGCGCGAGCGACGAGCTTCCCTTCCGCTACGAGCCCGAGCGCGCCAAGGCGCTGCTGCGCACGGCCGATTTGCCCGACGGCTTCGCGGTCAGCCTCGACGTCGCCGCCGCCTCGCCGGCGCTCGACATCGCCCAGGCCTTGCAGGCGAGCTTCGCGCGCGCCGGCATCCGGGTCACCATCCTGCCCGGCGACGACAAGGAGACGCTCACCAAATACCGGGCGCGCCGGCACGAGCTCTATCTGGGCAATTGGGGCACCGACTATCCCGATCCCGAGAGCAACGCGCAGGCCTTCCTGGTCGACGATGACGAAAGCGAGGGCGCCGCGGTCAAGACGCTCGCCTGGCGCAATTCGTGGCAGGACCCGGATCTGGCGCAGCGCGTCGCCGCGGCGGCGCAGGCGAGCGACATCGATCGCCGCGCCGCGCTCTACCGCGCGCTGCAACGCGACGCCCAACGCGAAGCGCCCTATGTCATGTTGTTCCAGGACGTGGCGGTGGCGGCGCACCGTCGCGGCATCGACGGCTTGGTCCTCGGCGCGAGCCCCGATCGCACGCGCTATGCCGGCATCGAGAAGCGCTAAGGGGGCGGCGCTGCAATCGGCGCGTCCTTCGAGACGCCGGCTTCGCCGGCTCCTCAGGATAAGGCTCTTATCTTTGTGCCATCAAAGATTTTCCTCGTGCTGAGGAGCGCTGCGGAGCAGCGCATCTCGAAGCACGCACGGCATCTATGCAGCCGGTTGCCGCCCTACCGCGCCTGCCGGCAGATGAACGAAGCGGCGAGCTGCAGCGCGCGCTGGGAGGCGGCGGAGGCCGGGTTCTGCGTGATGAAGGTATGCGGCTCGCCCGGGAATTTCTCGAGCGTGACCGTGCCGCCGCGCTTGGCATAGGCGGCGGCGAAGCGGTCGGCCATGTCCGGCGTGAGGTTGTCGTCGGTGGTGCCCTGCAGGATAAGGAGCGGCGGCAGCTCGACCGGCTCGCCGCGCTCGAGCACCTTCTGCGGATTGCCCTCGCTCATCGCCGCTTCGTCGGCGAAATAGGCGCGGTGCGCGACGAGAAAGCGCTCGATGCCCTTCGCTTGCGCCATGCGGTAGCGCGCCAGGGGATCGACGACCGGCCAGCCCAGCACGACATAGGCGAGCCGCGCATCGATCTGCGGCGCGCCGGCGAGCGGCAGAGCGGCATAGCGCGGGTCGCGCGGCTTGAGCGCCGTGAGCATGAGCTGGTGCCCGCCGCTCGAGGTGGCGAGCGCGCCCACCAGTTCGCTGCGGCTGCCCAATTCCTTGGCGCGGGATTTGAGCCAGCGGATGCCGAAATTGATGTCGGCAATCGAGGCCGGATAGCCCGCCTCGGGCGGCATGCGGAAATCCAAGGATAGCGCCAACGCCCCGGCGGCGGCGATGGCGGTGCAGATCGCGGCGTTATTGAGCCGGTCGCCCATGGTCCAGGCGCCGCCATGGATCTCGACGATCGCCGGCAGCGGCCCGGCCGCGCCGACCGGGCGATAGAGGCGCGCGAGCAGGGCCTTGTCGCCATAGCGCCGGTATTCGACGTCCTCGCTCTCGACCGCATAGCTCTCTGGCGCCGTTGCATCCATCGCCTGCCTCCTTGCGATGGCGCCGAGCCAAGCATGCCGGCGGCAGCGGCGCAAGCCGCGCGCGACTCGGGACGCTCGTTGATACCTCCGCCGAAGCACGGTATCGAAGCGGCATGTTGGCACGGCTTGCCCGTCTGCTTGCGACTGTCGGCCTGACGCTCCTGGGATTGCTGCTGGTCACCTTCCTCATCGCCCGAATCGTGCCGATCGATCCGGTGCTGGCGGTAGTCGGCGACCGCGCCTCGAGCGCGGTCTATGCCCGCGCGCGCGCCGAGATGGGATTGGATCGGCCGGTCTGGGTTCAGTTCGCGCGTTACGGCGCGATGGTGCTGCATGGCGATTTCGGCCGCTCGGCCCTGACGCGAAGCCCGGTCACCGCGGACATCCGCCGCTTCTTCCCCGCGACCATCGAACTCGCCACGCTCGCGACGTTGCTGGGCCTGATCCTGGGCGTGCCGGCGGGCGTCGTCGCGGCGGCGCGCCACAATCGATGGCCCGACCATGTGCTGCGCATCGTCGGGCTGTTCGGCTATTCGGTCCCGGTGTTTTGGCTCGGCCTCATGGCGCTCTTGCTGTTCTACGCCGATCTCGGCTGGGTCGCGGGGCCGGGGCGGCTCGATCCCTGGCTCGACGGCGTCGTGCCCACGCGCAGCGGATTGCTGCTCCTCGACAGCGCGCTCGCCGGCAACGGACGCGTCTTCGCGAGCGCGCTGGCGCATCTGGCCTTGCCGGCGGCGGTGTTGGGCTATTTCTCGCTCGCCTATATCAGCCGCATGACGCGCAGCCTGATGCTCGAACAGCTCGGCCAGGACTACATCATGGTGGCGCGCGCCAAGGGGCTGAGCGAGCGCCGCGTGCTGTGGCGCCACGCGCTCGGCAATGTGCTGGTCCCGCTCGCCACCGTGGCGACGCTCGCCTATGCCAATCTGCTCGAAGGCTCGGTGCTGACCGAGACGGTCTTCGCCTGGCCGGGGATCGGCTCCTACATCACGGGCTCGCTCCTGAGCCTCGACATGAACGCGGTCATGGGCGGGACCCTGGTGGTGGGGGCCGCATTCATTTTCCTCAATTTGCTGGTCGAAGGCGTCTATCGCCGGCTCGATCCGAGGCTCAGGTGACGATCGCCGACTGGCATGACTGGCTCCTCGATGAGGCGCCGGCCTCGCCGCTGCAGGCGCGGCTCGGCCGCCTCTATGCGACGGCGCGGCTCTTCGGGGGCAATCGTCCGGCGCTTTTGGGATTGGCACTGGTTGGGCTCTTGGCGCTCGTGGCGGCGGCGGCGCCCGGTTTGGCGCGCTTCGACCCTGATGCGCAGGATTTGGCCTTGCGCTTGGCGGCGCCCGGCGGCGGCCATTGGCTCGGGACCGACGATCTCGGCCGCGATATTCTCTCGCGGCTGCTCTACGGCAGTCGGGTGACGCTCGGCGTTGTCGTGCTGATCGCGGCGATCGTGCCGCCCTTGGGGCTCTTGATCGGCTGCGTCGCCGGCTATTGCGGCGGCGTGATCGATGCCGCGCTGATGCGGACGGCCGATGTCTTTCTGGCCTTTCCGCGGCTCATTCTGGCGCTGGCGCTGGTGGCGGCGCTGGGGCCGGGGATCGATCATGCGGTGCTGGCGATCGCGCTCGCGGCCTGGCCGCCTTATGCGCGCTTGGCGCGGGCCGAGACCTTGGCGCTCAGCGGCCGCGAGTTCATCGCGGCGGCGCGGCTCGCCGGCGCCTCGCATTGGCGCCTCTTGCTCCGCCACATCGCGCCCTTATGCCTGCCTTCGCTCTTGGTGCGCGCCTCGCTCGACATGGCCGGGGTGATCCTGATCGCGGCGGGCCTGGGCTTTCTCGGGCTCGGCGTGGCGCCGCCGACGGCGGAGTGGGGCGCGATGATCGCGGCCGGACGGAGCCACATGCTCGACCAATGGTGGGTCGCGGCGGCGCCCGGCCTCGCCATCGCCGCCGCATGTCTCGGCTTCAATCTGCTTGGCGAGGGCATGCGCGACGCGCTCGATCCGAGACAGCGATGAGCGCGCTCTTGGAGGTCGATGATCTGCGCGTGCGGTTCGGCGCGCTCGAAGCGGTCAAGGGCGTGAGCTTCGCCATGGGCCGCGAGCGCTTGGGCTTGGTCGGCGCCTCCGGCGCGGGCAAGTCGCTGATCGGCCGCGCGCTGTTGCGGCTCACGCCGCCCGGTGCGGCAACCAGCGCGCGCCGCATCGTCTTCGACGGCATCGACATCGCCACGGCCGATGCGCGGCGGATGCGAGGGCTGCGCGGGCGGCGCATCGGCCTCGTCCTGCAGGACCCGCGCTTCTCGCTCAATCCGGTTCTGTCCATCGGCGAGCAGATCGCGGAATGCTTCCGCATTCACCGCGGCGCCTCGCACCCGGCCGCGCGCGCGATGGCGCGTGAGAGTCTGGCGGCGGTGCGGCTCGACGATCCCCGAGTCTATGGTCTCTATCCGCACCAGGTCTCCGGCGGCATGGGGCAGCGGGCGATGATCGCGATGATGCTGGCGGGCGATCCCGATTTGCTGATCGCGGACGAGCCGACTTCGGCGCTCGATGCCAGCGCGGCGCTGCAGGTGCTGGCGGTGCTCGACGATCTCGTGCGCCGGCGCGGCATGGGGCTCATCTTGATCAGCCACGATCTCGATTTGGTGCAGGGTTTTTGCGACCGCGTGCTGGTGCTCGAATCCGGCGCGATCGTGGAGCGCTGTGCCGCCGCCGATCTCGCCCTATCGCGCCACCCCTATACGCGCCGCCTCCTGGCAGCGCGGCCGCGGCTCGAGGACGCGCCGTGATCGAGGCGCGCGATTTGATCGTGCGCCTGGGCGGGCGGCCGGTGGTCGATGGCGTCTCCTTCGAGCTGGCGGCGGGCGCGGGCCTCGGCATCGTCGGCGAATCGGGATCGGGCAAATCGAGTTTGCTGCGCGCGCTCGCGGGGCTCGAGACTTGCGCCGCCGGCACGCTGCTGCTCGACGGCGCGCCGCTCGACGGGATGACACCGCGCCAGCGCGGACGCCTCATGCAGATGGTGTTCCAGGACCCCTACGGCTCGCTCCATCCGCGCCAGACGGTCGAGCGCGCGCTTGCCGAGCCCATCGCCATCCACCGCCTCGGCGATCCTGCCGCGCGCATCACGGCGGCGCTTGGCGAAGTCGGGCTCGAGCCGCGCCAGCGCTACCGCTATCCGCACCAGCTCTCGGGCGGCCAACGCCAGCGCGTGGCGATTGCCCGCGCGCTCATCCTGGCGCCGCGTCTCCTGCTGCTGGACGAGCCGACTTCGGCGCTCGACGTGCTGGCGCAGGCCGAAATCCTCGATCTCCTGGCGCGGCTCCGGCGCGAGCGCGGCTTGAGCTGGGTGCTGGTGAGCCACGATTTCGCCGTGGTGGCGCGGCTGGTCGAGCGCGTCGCGGTGATGGCGGCGGGGAAGTTCGTGGAGATGACGGATATGGCGGCGCTGCGCGCGGGCAGGGCGGAACATCCCGTCACCCGCGCTCTTCTCGCGGCCAGCCGCGGCTTCAAGCGGGCCGGCTAACGGACGGCGGCAGAGCCAGCCGCTCGCGGCCGGGACGGCTGCCGGCGGCGCCGGTCGGGTGGAAGCCCAATTTCTCGAGCACGCGCCAAGAGGCACGGTTCTCGCGCCGGCACTCCGCGATGATGCGCCGCTGCGGAAATTCTCGTTGCAGGATGGCGATGACCGCGCCGGCCGCTTCGGTCGCGTAGCCCTGTCCCTGAGAGGCGGTGCCGATCCAATAGCCGATCTCGATCGCGAATTTGGCGTTGAGATGGGCGCCGACGACGCCGATCAGACGATCCTGGCGCCACACTCCGAAAAAGCCGTCGCGCCCGTCGCCGCGGCCGCGGATGAGCGCAGCCGCGTCCTCGCGGGTGAAGGGACGTTCGAGGAAATCGATCGCTTCGGTGATCAAGGGATCGTCGGTCAGCGCGGCCAGCGCCGGCGCATCCTCGGCGCGCAATCGAACGAGGCGCAGCCGCGGCGTCTCGAGCGCGGGCAGATCGCCGAGCCGGCGCGGCCTCGCGGTCATGGCGCGGGGCGCCACAGCCGGCGCAGCCGGGCGCGGTTGGCGGCGAGCCAATGGAGCGCCAGCACGGTCGGGCCATTCTGAATGGCGTCGGATTTGAGGCGCTGCATCGCCTCGCGGTAGGCGAGCACGACGACCTTGATGTCCTCATGCTCCGCCGCAAGGCCATGGATGCCGCCGGCGCCGCGCGCATCGACGCGGCCGCAGAAGAGGTCGATGATCTCGCTCGAGCCGCCCGGGCTCGGCATGTAGCGATGGACGGGGACAAGCGCGCCCGCGATGGCGAGGCCGGCTTCCTCCTGCGCCTCGCGCAATGCCACCGCCGCCTCCGCTTCGCCGTCGCGATCGACGATGCCCGCGACGATCTCGACCTGCCAGCCGGAGAAGCCCGCGAGATGCGCCGGCAGGCGGAACTGCTCGACGAGCACGACGGCATCGCGCTCGGGATCGTAAAGCAGAACGCCGACGGTGCGGCCGCGCTCGAACACCTCGCGGGTGAGCACGCCGCTCCAGCCGCCGGCATAGAGGCGATGCCGCAGGCGATAGCGGTCGATGCGAAAGAAGCCTTGATAGGCGACATCCCGCTCGAGAATTTCCACGCCTGCGTCGCTCATGGCACCCGTTCTCGGCAAGAGGTATCATCCATTCGGACGGACGGAGCAAGATGGAGGATCGCGTGAGCAGCCTTGCCGAGCGGCGGGAGAAGCAAGGGCTCAGCTTCATCGATCTCGATTCGCTGCGGCGGGCGCCGCTCGTCACCGATCCCTTCCCTTATGTCGTGGTGCCGTCCTTCCTGCAGCCGGCGGGGCGCGCGGCGCTGTCCGCCGACTTCCCGCGCATCGACCAGCCCGGCAGCTTTCCCGTCGCCGACCTCGCCTTCGGTCCGGCCTTCGGCGGCTTTCTCGCGGAGATCGAAGGCGAGGCGATGCGCGCGATTTTCGCCGCGAAATTCGGCGTGGATCTGGCGGGACGGCCGACCATGGTGACGGTCCGCGGTCAGGCGCGCGAAAACGACGGCCGCATCCACACGGATACGCGCAGCAAGCTCATCACGGTGCTGATCTACATGAACGAGGAATGGGAGGTGCCGGGCGGCCGCCTGCGGCTGCTGCGCACGCCCGATCTCCAGGATGTGGTGGCGGAGGTCCCGCCGGCCGCCGGCACTCTGCTCGCCTTCCGCGTCACGCCCCATTCCTGGCACGGCCATGCGCCGACGCGCGGCCCGCGCCGCGTCGTCCAGCTCAACTGGGTCACGGGCGCGGACGTCGTCCGGCGCGAGCGGCTGCGGCACGGCTTGTCGGCGCGGTTGAAGCGGCTGTTCTCGCGCCCAGCATGAATTCGTGCGCCTCTAACGGCGCAGACGGCGAAAGAGCAGGAGCGCTCCGACCACCAGCACGATGCCGAGCCAGGAGATGTCGAAGACGAAGGCATCGCGCGCGACGGCGATGTGAATGGCAGGCGCCTTCAAGAAGGCCCACAAGGATTCCATGTCAGGCGCACCCCCGGCGACGGATCGCAACCGGGCGGCATCATAAGGCGACAGACGCTGGGGCGCGACCGCCGGCCCGCTTGCGGGCGGCCTACCACGCAAGGACCAGTTGACCGTCGCGGATCTCGTAGCGCTCGAGGCGGCGCAGGAAGCTCATGCCGAGGAGGGACACCGGCACGTCGCCGTCCATCACCACCGCCGGAACTTCCTCCTGCGTCATCTGGCCGATGCGGATTTCGCGCAAGGTCACCAGCGCGCCGCGCGCCTCGCCATTCGCGGTGACGAGATGCTGATTGAAGGTGAGGAGGTTGCGGTTGATGCCCGCGGCCTCGGCGTCGGCGCCGGAGAGCACGACATAGGTGGCGCCGGTATCGACCAGGAAGCGCACCGAGCCGCCGTTGACCCCGGCGTCCAAGAGGTAGTGGCCGCTGCGGTCGACGGGGATGCTCACGGTGTTGGCGATGCGTGCCGCCGGCGGCTTCGTCGCCGCCCGTGCGCCCGGCATGGTCGCCACAAGCTGCGGCGCGCTGCCTTTGAGGTGGTTGACGAAGGCCGGCGCGGCGAAGGCGGCGACGACGCAGATGACGAGCCAGACCAGCGCCAAGCGGAGAGCGCCGCCGCGCTTGGGCTCGCGCCGCTCGCGCATCGTGAAATCGTCGCTAAACTCGTCTCTCATCGCGGCGCCTGCCTTGGCGGAAATTTCGGTTGGCGCGCCCATGCCCCTCGGCGCCCCGCCGGTGTGGCGCAACTCTAGCCGCGCGGGCTTAACGGACCATCAATGAGTAGCTGGCCGGCGGCGGCGCCGCGAGGGGCCGCGGCAAATGCTAATCAATGAGTTGAGCATCCATGCACAACCCATTGATAAAATTTGCTCTTTGTGATGAAGTATAACCGATGCGGAGCCGGCTGTTCGATCGATTGCCGGCAATCCGACGCCGGGCGGCATCTGCGATCGCAGCCACGGTACAGGTCCAGTTTTCGGCGACCGACCGCAAGGGATGACGGGCGGCATAGGTGGCTTGGCTCGTGGCTGGCCAGGTCCCGAACAGTCGCTTTCTTATCGCATCTGGCACTTGCCCGCGCCGTCGCCGTTCGCATCGCGGACGACCGGCGCTTTGCTCGCATGCGGGTCGAGACCGCCATTCACCGAAAGGGGCGGCAGCGTTGAGGTTCCGCGCTGATGGGAGTACACCATAGCGCTGCCGGCGGCCGTACCGCCCCCGGTGATCCTAGACAACCCTGGGTCGCGCTTGCCCCAAGCAGACAAGACGCGGGCCAAGCGCTATGAATACGACGGTGCCCAGTCGCCGCAACGAGTCCGCGAGCGCGCGCCACCGAAGGGAGCCATGAAGTCCGTATCACTCGACGACAAATATACGCTTGAACGCGGACCGGTCTTTTTGTCTGGCGTGCAAGCGATTGTTCGGCTCGCCCTCGACCAGCGGCGGCGCGATGCACGCGCGGGACTCGCGACCGGCGGCTTCATCTCGGGCTATCGCGGCTCGCCGCTCGGCGGCGTCGATACCGCGCTTTGGCAGGTGCAAGCCCTGCTCAAAGCCAACGACATCCATTTCGAGCCCGGCCTCAACGAAGAACTCGCTGCGACCGCCGTCGCCGGCACGCAACAGATTGCCGCCATCGGCCGCGGCAAGTTCACGGGCGTGTTCGGCATCTGGTACGGGAAGAATCCCGGCCTCGACCGTTCCGGCGATGCAATCAAGCATGGCAACGCGGTCGGCGCGTCGGCGCATGGCGGCGTTCTCGCAATATCCGGCGACGATCCGGGCGCGACCTCCTCGACGCTGCCAAACCAATGTGATCAGGCCTTCATCGCCGCCGCTATTCCCGTCCTGAGTCCGGCGAATGTCAGCGAGATTCTGCGCTTCGGGCTGATCGGCATCGCGTTGTCGCGCTATGCCGGAACTTGGACCGGCCTCAAGACTGTCGCCGATACGGTCGAGTGCACCACGACCATAACGGTTGATCCCGACGAGCCGCGAATCGTGCTGCCGAACGATTTTGCGCTGCCGCCACAGGGGCTGAGCGCCCGCTGGCCGGACAACCGCTGGGACCAGGATGCGCGCCTGTTGAATTTGCGCCTGCCTGCGGCGAAGGCGTTTGCGCGCGCCAATGCCCTCGACGAGGTGGTGTTCGGCGCCCGTGGCAACTCACGGCTCGCGATCGTCACATCCGGCAAGGCCTATGGCGACGTGCGCGAGGCACTGGCACGGCTCGGCATCGACGAGGCGGTCGCCGTCGCCCTCGGTATCATCATTTATAAAGTCGGCATGGTGTGGCCGCTCGAGCCGGAACGCATCCGCGACGTCCTCGAAGGCCTTGACGAGGTCATTGTCGTCGAGGAACGCCGCGCGGTTCTCGAGCCGCAGATCAAGGACCTTGCCTACAACTGGTCTGCCGACCGGCGGCCGCGCATTGTCGGCAAGAGCGATGAGCACGGCGCTCCCCTGCTGCCCGAAAGCGGCGAATTGTCGCCGAGCGTGGTTGCGCTCGCGCTCGGCAAGCGCCTCGGCCGCTTCGCCCCGCCGGCCATCGTGATCGAGCGGCTGGGGGCGATCGAGCGCCAGCACCACCAAGTCCGGCGCGCGCCCAGCCAAATCCGGGTCGCTCATTTTTGCGCCGGCTGCCCGCATGCCGTTTCAACGCGCGTCCCGGACGGCAGTGTCGCGATCGCCGGCATCGGCTGCAACTCGCTGCGCTTGTGGATGCCCGACAGCAAGACCGCACTCTTGCCGCAGATGGGCGGCGAAGGTGCGGTCTGGCTCGGCATGGCGCCGTTCGTCGAGGCAGCGCACGTTTTCCAGAATCTCGGCGACGGCACCTACGCGCATTCCGGCAGTCTCGGCATTCGCGCCGCGGTCGCTGCCGGACACAACATCACCTTTCGCCTGCTGTACAACGAGGCGGCCGCCATGACCGGCGGACAGCCAGTCGAGGGCGCGTTCAGCGTGCCGCAGATCGCGCGTCAGCTGCTGGCGGAAGGCGTCGAGCGCATCGCAATCGCCTCCGATGAGAAGGGCCGCCATAAGCGCCTATCGGCCCTGGGCAGCGGCGTCAGCGTGCACCATCGCGACGAACTGGACACGATCCAGCGCGAACTGCGGGAATGGCCGGGTGTGTCCGCCATCATCTACGACCAGGTCTGTGCGACGGAAAAACGCCGCCGGCGCAAGCGCGGAATTGTTCCGCCGCCGCCGGCGCGCGCGTTCATCAACACCCGTGTCTGCGAAGGCTGCGGCGATTGCATCGAGCAATCGAGTTGCGCGGCGATCCGCTCGGTCGAGACATCGTTCGGGCGCAAGCGCGAGATCGACCAGTCGGCCTGCAATGCCGATCTCTCCTGTCTCAAGGGATTTTGCCCAAGCTTCGTCACCATCGAGGGCGGTGCGCTTCGACCGCCGACCGTGGCGACCGCCGAGTTCAACCTGCCGCTGCCCGCCGCGCCCACGCTCGCCGGCCGTTGCGACATGGTCATCGAGGGGATCGGCGGCACCGGCGTCATGACCATCGGCGCCGTGCTCGGGATGGCGGCGCACATGTCGGGCTACGGCGCTTCGGTGCTCGACAACACCGGGCTTGCGCGCAAGGGCGGAGCCGTGTCGACCCATGTTCGCGTTTACTCCCGGCTCGACGACGGCCACGCCTCGCGCATCGGGGATGGCCGCGCGACGCTCATGCTCGCCTGCGATCTTGTCACGGCGGCCAATCCGGTCTCACTTGCCAAGATCGAGCCGGGCCGCACGCGCGTCATCGCCAACGCCGATCTCGTGCCGACGCTGCAACAGCGCCTTGATCCCGATAGCGACCTTGACACCAATCCGCTCCGCGATGCCATCACCCAGGCGGCCGGCGCATCGCAATGCGAGTTCATCGCCGCGACCGAAATTGCCGAACAGGCGCTCGGCGTTTCGATTTACGCCAATATGGTGATGCTGGGTTTCGCCTGGCAAAAAGGTCTGGTGCCGCTGGCTTTCAATGCGATCGAGCAGGCGATCACGCTCAACGGCACTGCCGTCGAGGCCAATCGGCTCGCCTTCGCATGGGGGCGGCGGGCGGCGCACGATCCTGCCGCGATCGAGCAGTTGCTGCGCCCGCTGAGCGCCGGCGCTGACGAACCGAGCCTCGATGCGCTCGTCTCCCGCTACGCCGACGAGTTGACGGCCTATCAGAATGCGGCCTACGCGCAGCGCTATATCGCGCTCGTCGATCGCGTCCGCGCCGCCGAGCGCCGGGTCGATCAGCGCGACGGACCGCTCGCCTTTGCGGTTGCACGCGGGTATTTCCGGCTGCTCGCCATCAAGGACGAGTACGAAGTCGCTCGCCTCTATAGCGACGGCACGTTCGCGCATGAGATGCAGCGGCATTTCTCCGGCGCCTACAAGATCCGCTTCCACCTGGCCCCACCGCTGCTGGCGCGGCGAGACCGCGCGACCGGCCACCTCCGCAAGCAGCAATTCGGCGCGTGGATGGGCAATCTGTTTCCCCTGCTCGCACGGATGAAAGCCCTGCGCGGGACCTGGCTCGACGTCTTCGGCTACACCGGCGAGAGACGGGCGGAGCGACGGCTGATCGGCGAATACCAGCAAACCATCGACAATCTGCTTGCGGCACTCACCGCGCAGAACTATGAGCTTGCCGCAGAAATCGCGGCATTGCCGGAGCGCATCCGTGGCTTCGGCCACGTCAAAGCCCGCACTATGGCCTGCGCCAAGCAGTGCGAGGCCGAGTTGCTCGCAGGCTTCTCCGACACGTCGCTCCGACAGCGACAGCGCGAAAGCGTCCATTAGCAGGAAGCAGGAAACGTGGACCGAAAAGCCGAGATTCCTTATGGCGCCTACTGGAGCACGCCATTCGCGCGCTGGCAGGGGGCATTCTCCAATCTGCACGCAATCGAGTTTGCCGCCTTCGTGGTGAAGGCTGAACTCGCGCGTCGCCGCATTCCAAGCGACGCGATCGATCACGGCGTGCTGGGGATCAGCGTGCCGCAGAAGCACTCGTTCTACGGACTGCCCTGGCTCGCCGGGATGGCCGGCCTCGGCCACGTCGGCGGGCCGACCATCATGCAGGCTTGTGCGACCGGCGCGCGGGTCTTGCTGGCTGCCGTAGAAGAGGTCGATGCCGGACTGTCCGATGTCACGCTCGCGGTGACGTGCGACCGCACCTCGAATGGGCCGCATTTGTACTACCCGAATCCGCGCGGGCCGGGCGGAACCGGATCGCATGAAGACTGGGTCATGGACAATTTTGACTGCGATCCGCTCGGCCGCCACGCGATGGTGCAGACGGCGGAGAACGTTGCCGCCAAGCACCAGATCACGACCTCCCAGCAGCACGAAGTGGTGCTCCAGCGCGAGGCCCAATACCGCCAGGCGCTTGCCGACGACGGCGCATTTCAGAAACGCTACATGACGCTGCCGTTTGCGGTGCCGGATCCTTCTTTCCGCAAGACCGTTGCAACCCTTCCAAGCGACGAAGGGATCAGACTATCGACCGCGGAAGCGCTCGCGAAGCTCAAGCCCGTGCTCGACGGCGGCACCGTGACCTACGGCGCGCAGACCCATCCCGCGGACGCCAACGCCGCTCTCATCGTCGCGACGCCGGAGCGCGCTCGCGAATTGAGCCGCGACCCCAAGATCCGGATCCATCTGCGTGGGTTCGGGGCCGCGCGCGCGGCCCTCGCCTATATGCCGGAAGCGCCGATCCCCGCGGCGCAGCGCGCGTTGGACGATGCCGGGCTGACGATCGATCGCGTGAACGCAATCAAAACCCACAATCCGTTCGCGCTGAACGATGTTTTGTTTTCGCGACAAATGGGTGTCGATCTGGCCCGCATGAACAACTACGGCTGCTCGCTCGTCTGGGGACATCCACAGGCGCCGATGGGGACGCGTGCGGTCATCGAACTGATCGAGGAACTGGTTCTTCGCGGCGGCGGCTACGGTCTGTTCACGGGATGCGCTGCGGGCGATACGGCGATGGCCGTGGTCATCGAGGTCGGCGACAAGTAGGGGCGGGCATGAGTTTGAAGATCGGCATCGACGTTGGCGGAACGTTCACGGATTTCATCGCCTCCGGCGATGGCCGCGAGACGTTGATTCACAAGGTCCTGTCGACGCCTGAGGACTCGTCGGTGGCGGTGCTCGCGGGTTTGAGAGAAATAGCGCCGATCCTGATGCCGCAGGGAAGCTTCCGGCAGTTCGTCGCCTCCATCGACACCATCGTTCACGGGACGACAGTAACGACCAATACCACGCTCACCCACACGGGCGCACGTTCGGCGCTGCTCACCACCAGCGGCGTGCGCGATGCGCTCGAGATGCGGCGGGGCATTCGTGAACGGCAATACGACAACCACTACACCAATGTGAAGCCGCTGGTGCCGCGCTATCTTCGTTTCGGCATCGGCGGCCGTCTGGATCGAAATGGCGTCGAGATCAAGCCCCTTTCGCTCGAGGACATCGGGCGGGCGATCGCCATGTTAAAGAGCGAAAAGATCGAAGCGGTGTCGATCTGTTTCATGAACGCGTTCGCCAATCCCGCTCATGAACGGGCGGCCGAAGAGCTCATACGAAAGGAGCTTCCCGAAGCCTATCTGACCGTCTCTACGAGACTGCTCCCGACCATCCGATTTTATGAGCGTGTCAGCACGACCGTCCTCAATTCCTACGTCGGCCCCAGGCTCAACCACTATCTCAGCCGGCTGGTGACGACGTTGAAGGAGGCCGGCTTCGACGGCATCCTGTTGATCATGCAGTCGAACGGCGGGGTCATGTCGCCGCAGGTCGCCCGCGAGAAGGCGGCGCTCACGCTGCTATCGGGACCCGCAGGCGGACCCGGCGCCGGTCTATTCTACGCGCGCGCCCTCGGGGCCGACCGGTGCATCACGACCGACATGGGCGGGACGAGCTTCGAGGCGTCGGTCGCCATTGGCACCCCGGCCGCCGTGACCGACGGCGAGATCGCGCGTCATAAGATCGCGTTGCCGATGCTCGACATTCACACGATCGGCGCCGGCGGCGGCTCGATCGCGTGGCTCGACGATGGCGGCCTGCTACGGATGGGACCGCAGAGCGCCGGTGCGGCTCCCGGACCGGCTTGCTATGGCAAAGGCGGAACCTTGCCCACCACGACCGACGCCAATCTCGTCCTCGGCTATCTCGACCCCGACTATTTTGCCGGCGCCAAGATCAGACTCGACACCGCCGCAGCACGGCGCGCCATCGAAACCAATATCGCTGCGCCGATGGGCCTGACGGTCGAGGCGGCGGCGGCCGGCATGTATCGCGTCGCCTGCAACAACATGGCACAGGGCGTGCGCGAAGTGACGATCAAGCGTGGTTACGATCCGCGGGAGTTTCCGTTCATTGCGGCGGGCGGCGCCGGTCCGATGCACTCCTGCGTGATCTGCAACGAACTCGAAATTCCGCTGCAGATCGTGCCGCGCGCGTCGTCGGTCCTGTGCGCTTTCGGCATGTTGCTCTCTGAGCTGAAGCACGATTTCGTGCGTACGTTCGTCTCGCGGCTGGATGCGCTCGATTGGAAGCGCCTCGCCGCGATGATCGAAGAGATGCGCCGCGAAGGCGAGCATGTTCTGGCGGAGGAACGTATTGCTGCATCGCATCGCCGCTATGCGGTCCGCTTCGATTGCCGCTATTTGAAGCAGTATCACGAGGTGTCCTTCGATGTGCCTTTGCCGGCAATCGAGCGGCGCGATACGGCAACGATCGGCCGCAGCTTCCACGCGGAGCACAATCGGCTTTATGGCTATTCGCTGGAGGCGGAGGGAACGCCGATCGACTTGATCAACGTGCGGCTGCAGGCGATCGGAGCGACCGAAAAGCCTGACCACGCCGAGGATCCTTATCACGGCGAGGATGCGGGTCCTGCGGCCAAGGGCCGGCGCAGAATGTACATCCCCGAATCGAGCGCCTTCCAAACGGTGCAGATTTATGATGGCCATCGTCTTCGTTACGGCAATCGGATTGCCGGTCCGGCGCTGATCGAGACGGTCACCACGGCGGTATTCGTTTCGGCGAGCTACGATTGTGTCGTCGATCGATACGGGTCGTTCGCGCTCTATCGGAAGGGCCGCGAGGACCTCGTTCAACCCTGTCTTCCGCGCGCGGAAACGGAGAGCCTTGCATGAAGATCGATCCGATCCTGCTTTCCGTCTATGCCCGCACGTTTCGGTCGATCACCGACGAGATGTCGATCTCGATGCAACAGACGACGCGCTCGCCGATCCTGTGCGAGGCGAAGGACTACGTCACGGGCCTGTACGACGCCGAAGGCCGGATGCTCGAGCAAACCGAGAATCTTCCGATCCTGGCGTTCTCTCTGGCGCCCGTGTGCAAGTACATCCGCAACCACTTCGGCGACGATATTCATCCCGGCGACGTCATCTTCCACAACGACGTGTTCTCTCTCGGCAACCAGAACAACGACGTCGCGGTCTACAAGCCGGTCTTCTTCGAGAACGAGCTGGTCGCCTGGACCGCGGTCAAGGGCCACCAGGCCGACATCGGCGGCGCGGTGGCCGGCGGCTACAATCCGAACGCGGTCGAGGTTTGGCAGGAGGCGCTGCGCATCCCGCCGGTCAAGGTTTACGAGAAGGGAAAACTGCGAAAAGACGTGTGGGATCTGATCTTTGCCAACATCCGTTTCGATATCGTGCAACACGACATGAAAGCCGAGATCGGCGCCTGCCACGTCGGCGACCGCCGCGTCGTCGAGCTGCTGAAGAAATATGGTCGAGAGAATTTCGAGAGTCACAAGAGCGCATTGTTCGAGGCCACGCGCAAGATGATGGAAGCCGAGATCGCGACGATCCCGAACGGCGCCTACTCCGGCGAAGGCTCGATCTATTACGACGGCCGTCACGAGGGCTCGAAATTCAAGGTGCGCGTGACCATCACCGTCGAAGACAAGCGCATCAAGTTCGACTACTCGAAAACCGATCCGCAGAGCAACGGCTTCGTCAACGGCACGTTCACGTCGAGCGCGTCGGCGACCATTCTGACCCTGCTGCAGATGATCAATCCGGATATTCCTCACAATGAGGGGATGTTCGAACCCATCGAAATCGTCATTCCCCCGGGCACGATCCTCAACGCCAATTATCCGAAGGCTACGACATTCGGCAACCATCTGTGTCCGCCGAATGCCGATGCAATCCAGCGCGCGCTGGCGCCGGTCATGCCCGACCGCGTCACCGCCGGCTGGAACAACTTGCTGTGCTCGCTGACCACCGGAATCGACCCGCAAAAGAACGAGAACTACGTCGACATCGGCTTCATGGGCATGAAAGGCGGCTCGGGCGCGATGCTCGGGACCGATGGCTACGACCACATCGGCATGATCGACGCCTCGGGCGGCGTTCTGGACCAAGACTACGAGATGTTCGAGCAGCAGACGCCGCACCGTCTCGTCAAACACGAATATGTGAGCGACTCCGCCGGCCCCGGCGAGTGGCGCGGCGGTCTTGGCGTCGAGACGATCTTCGAATTCGGCTCGGACAACACGCAACTCGTGACCTTCGGCGATGGCGACTTCGAACCGGCCTTCGGACTGCTCGGCGGCGGGGCAGGCACGCTGAACTTCATCCGCCTCACCTATCCCGACGGCAAGGTCATCGTGCCGCGGAACAAGGACCTGATTACCAACGTGCCCAAGGACACGACATACCACCAGCAGGCGGGCGGGGGCGGTGGCTATGGCGATCCGCACAAGCGGGATCGCGCCAAACTCCGCGAAGAGGTGCGCGACGGGGTCATTTCTCCGGCCGCCGCGCAGAAAATCTATGGACTTTGAGCTGAGCCCGGAGCAGCGCGCGATCCGCGAGACATTCGCGCGCTTCAGCGACGAGCGGATCGCGCCGCACGCGGCCGCCATCGATGCCGCACACGCCTTTCCGCGCGAGATTTTCGCCCAGTTGGCGGCAATGGGCCTTTTCGGCATGCGCTATCCCGAGGAGGACGGCGGGACCGGCTTGGCCCTGACCGAGTTCTGCCTTGCGCTCGAAGAAATCGCGCGTGGCTCGCTCTCGGTCGCCGGCTGCGTCGCCATGCAGTCGTTGATGGGCACGAAGTTTCTCCACATGCTCGGCGGCCCCGATATCCGCGACCGCCTGTTCAAGCCGGCGCTGCGCGGCGAGAAGATCGGCGCCATCTGCATGACCGAACCCAATGCGGGCAGCGATCTCGACGGGATCGCGACGCAGGCGCGCAAAACCGAACGCGGCTACGTCCTCAACGGTCAGAAGACCTGGGTGACCTCGGCTCCCGTTGCCGATTTTTTCACCGTGTTTGCGAAAGCCGGCACGGAGAAAAAGCTCACGATTTTTCTTGTCGAGCGGACATTCGATGGGCTGAACATCGGCCGTCCGATCGAGAAGATGGGGGTGTGGGCCCTGCCGACGTCCGAGGTCGCTTTCAACGATTGCTTCGTGCCCGATAGTCATCGCCTGTCGCAGGCGGAAGGCGATGGCGAGAGTCATCTGCGAAAGACTCTCGCCGAGATCCGCATCATCACCGGCGCAATGGCCAACGGCATCGCGCGCGCGGCGCTCGATGCGGCCGTGCGCTACGCGGCAGAGCGCAAACAGTTTGGCAAGGCGATCAACCGCTACCAGGCCATCCAAATGAAGCTCGCGGAGATGGCGACCGAGCTCGAGGCCGCCATCCACCTCGTCTATTACGCCGCCTGGCTGCGCGACAACGACAAGCCCCACCATAAACAGGCGGCCATGGCGAAGCTGTTCGCGAGCGAGACCGCGGCGCGCGTATGCGACCAGGCGGCGCGCGTCTTGGCGTCCTACGGTTATGCCATGGAGTATCCGGTGCAGCGCTTCTTGCGCGACGTTCGGTTCACCCTCATCGGCGGCGGGACGAGCGAAATCTTGAAGCTCATCATCGCCAAGGAAGTGTCGCAATGATGCAAGCAGAAGCCATGAGCCGCTTATCTCGCAAAATTACCCATTCGATTTCCTGATGAGCGTTCTGTATTATCAAGCTGGTCATCGCCAAGGAGCTGTCCGCGATTGAGTAACCGGCGCATAAAGGTGCTGCTGGCGAAGCCAGGCCTCGACGGGCACGATGTCGGCGCGAAGGTCGTCGTGCATGCATTGATGGAGGCGGGATTCGAGGTGATCTACACCGGCTTGCGGCAGACGCCCGACGCGATCGCGGCGGCGGCGGCGAAGGCCGGCGTCGACGTGGTCGGCCTGTCGATTTTGTCAGGCGCGCACCTGCCGCTGTGCCGGCGCATCCGCGATCTGCTTCAGGAGAAGGGGCTGCACGATACGCTCTGGATCGTCGGCGGCAACATTCCGGAAGCGGACCGCATGGTTCTCAAGCAGCTCGGCTATCGCGGCGTGTTTCCGACCGGCAGCCGCACCGACGCGATCGTGAATTTTATTCGGGAGAACGTGAAATGACCGGCAAGCTCCGCGACGCCAAGCCGTCCGCCCGGCAAGAGATCCCGATCCGCCGCATCGTCAACGAGTCCGGCATCGAGATCAAGCCGCTCTACACCGCGGACGACGTGGTTTCGACCGGCGGCGTCGATGCCAGCCGCCCCGGCGAGGCTCCGTTCACCCGCGGCATCCATCCGCTGATGTACCGGCATCGGCCCTTCACCATGCGGCAATACACCGGCTTCGCCAACGCTGCCGACACCAACGAGCGGTTCAAGTACCTGATCGCCAACGGCCAGACCGGGCTGAACGTCGCCTTCGACCTGGCGACGCAGTGCGGCTACGATTCCGACGCTCCCGAGGCGGTCGGCGAGGTCGGCCGCGTCGGCATGGCGATCGACACGCTGCGCGACTTCGAGATCGCGTTCGACGGCATCGACCTCGACGCCATCACGGTGTCGCTCACCATCAACGGCGCGGCGGCCGTCCTGATCGCCATGTATCTCGCCATGGCGGAAAAGCGCGGCTACGACATCGCCAAGCTGCGCGGCACCGCGCAGAACGACATCCTCAAGGAGTTCATCGGCCGGGGAACCTGGATCTATCCGGTCGATCCGTCGGTCAAGCTGGTGGCCGACACCATCGAATACTGCGCCAAGGTGGCACCGAAATACAGTCCGGTCAGCGTGTGCGGCTATCACATCCGGGAGTCCGGCGCGACGCCGGCCGAAGAGATGGGTTATGCCTTCTCGATCGCCAAGGCCTACACCGACGCGGCGCTGGCGCGGGGGCTCGATATCGACGAGTTCGCCGGGCGGCTGTCGTTCAATTTCAACATCTTCGGCAATTTGTTCGAGCAGGTGGCCAAGTTCCGCGCCGGCCGCCGCCATTGGGCGAAGATCATCCTGGAGGAGTATGGCGCCAAGAAGCCCGATTCCGGCTGGCTGCGCATGATCGCCGGCGGCGGCGGCTTCGGTCTCACCATCGAGCAGCCCGAGAACAACATCATGCGCGGCGCCTATTACGCGTTGATCGCGGCGCTCGGCGGCGCGCAGACCATGGCGCTGTGCTGCTACGACGAAGCCTATACCATCCCGACGCCGAAGGCGCAGCGCCTGTCGCTGCGCACCATGCAGCTCCTGATCGAGGAGATCGGGCTTGCCGATACTGTCGATCCGCTGGGCGGTTCGTACTATATCGAGAGCCTGACCAACCAGCTCGAAGAGAAGATCGTGGCGGCGATGAATTGGGTCGACGCCAACGGCGGCATCGTCAAGGCGGTCAGCGACGGCGTGATCCAGGCCAAGGTGTCGCAATATGCCTACCAGCGGCAGAAGGCGCTGGAGAGCGGCGCGCTGCGCAAGGTTGGCGTCAACTGCTACACGGAAAGCGACGAGGAGAAGCCGGACGTCGCGCTGCACGGCTATGACGAGATGGGCGCGATCGAGCAGATCGCAAGCCTGCGCAAGGTGCGCGCCGAGCGGAGCAGCGACGCAGTCGCCCGCTCGCTCGCAACGCTGCGCGCCGACGCGCAGGCGGGACGCAATGTCATGCCCGCGATGATGGCAGCCGTGAAGGCGTATGCGACGGTCGGCGAGATGAGCAACGCCCTGGTCGATGTGTACGGCCGGTTCCAGGAGCCGACGAAAATCTGGTACCGGGTGGCCTGATGCCGCGCTGGATCGTGTTGGGAGCAAGCCCATGCCGATGAAGCCGGGCGTGATCCTGTCGATGGAGCAGGCGCTGTCGCTGACGTCGGCGACGCTTCGCTTCGTGCATCAAGGCTGGCGCGTCATCAAGGTGGAGGCCACGCCGCAATCGGAAGACTCGCTGCCGGGCGATCCCAACCGCTACATCGGCTCGCTGGTCGCCGACGAGGGGCGGCGCTCATATTTCATCGCGCCGAATGTCGGCAAGGAATCCATCGCGCTCAACCTGAAGAGCCCGGAGGGGCAGGACGTGTTGCGGCGGCTCATCCGCGAGCTCAAGGTCGACGTGTTCTGCTGCAACACGCTGCCGTCGCGCTACCGAGAGCTCGGCATCGACTACGACACGCTGCGCGCGGTCAAACCGGACCTGATCTGGGCGGCAATTTCGGCGATGGGTCCGGATCACCCGGACGTCGCCGGCTACGATCCCACGATGCAGGCCGAGGTCGGCTTCATGGAGTTGACCGGACTGGCCGACGGTCCGCCAATGCTGTCCGGCATTCCGCTGATCGATCTCAAGGCCGGCGACGAGGTCTATGCGAACGTCTGGAAGGCGCTGGCCGAGCGCGCAATTTCGGGCGAGGGCAGCCGGATCGACGTGTCGATGATGCAGGCGGCGGCAGCCTGGCTGATCACCGTGCTGCCGCTCGTGGATTTCGGCTGCGACTACTCGGAGATCACCCGCTGCGGCAATGAGCACCGCAAGTTCGTGCCGACCAATGCCTATCCGACCGCCGACGGCGCCGTGCTGCTCGCCATCGGCAGCGACTCCGGATGGCGCCGGCTGGTCGGTATTCCGAAGCTCAAGGGCATCGCCACCCCGCTGCGCGCAACCAATGTTGGCCGCGTCAAGGATCGCGTTGCAATCCATGCCGATATCGCGGCCGTCACCAGGCAATATTCGACCGCTGAGATGAGGGCGGATCTGAAGCGTGCCAAAATCCCGCATGCACCGATCAACACCGTGCCGCAGGTGATGGAAATCGAAGCCATCGCCAGCAAGCTGACGGCGACGACGGCACCCGACGGCCGGCGCGTGCGGTTGCAGCCGATGGCGGTCGACCACGCCGGCTCGCGGACGGAGTTCGCCTTTCCGCCGCGCTACGGCGAGAATTCCGAAGCGATCCTGCGCGAGGTGGGCTACGACCAGCGGCGGATCGCGGAGCTTCGCGCCGGACGAATCATCGCGGGGCCCGACGCGATCGCGGGCCGTCAGGGCCAGTCTCCGGCGGCGCCCGGCGCGTGACAGAGCGCGGAATGACGCGGACGCGTCGTTCCCCAGATCACCCAGAGCCAGGACATTCGATGGGCCCCCACAATCCGCTGCTGCGCAAACCGTCCCGGCCGCTGCCGAAAAATGTCGTCGTGGTCGGCGCCGGCACGATCGGGCCCGACATCGGCTACTACCTGAAGTCCGCGATCCCCGATTTGAAGCTGACCCTGCTTGACGTCGCTCAGGCGCCGCTGGATCGCGCCATGCAGCGTCTTGCGGACTACACGCGAAAGGCGGTCGAGCGCGGCAAGATGAGCCAGAAACTGGCTGACCGGGTCCGCGACAATATCCACGCGACGGTCGATTATGAGGCGGCCGGCGGCGCCGACTGGGCGATCGAGGCCGCGAGCGAGGACCTCGCGCTCAAGCGGCGAATTTTCGCCCGCCTGGAATCGTTGATGCGACCTGATGCTCTGATCACGTCCAACACCAGCTCGCTGCCTGCCGCGCGGGTTTTTTCCGAGCTCAGTCACAAGAACCGGGCAACCGTCACGCACTTCTTCGCACCCGCGTGGCGCAATCCGGTGGTCGAGGTGATCCGGACGCCGGAGCTCGACCCCGAGGTGCTCGAGGACCTGCGCTGGATTTTCTGCGTGACCGGGAAGGTGCCGCTCGTCACGGCGGACGTCCCCTGCTTCATGCTGGACCGGGTGTTCGATAATTGGTGCAACGAAGCCGCGCATCTTCTCGGTCCGGCGAGCGCCGCCGAGATCGACACTGTCGCCGCCGAATTCGTCCACGCCGGTCCGTTCTTCGTTCTGAACCTCGCGCACGGCAACCCGATCATCATCGAGACCAACACATTGCAGGCGGAGGAGGAAGGGGAGCACTACCGGCCCGCAGCGATCTTCCGCTCGGTCGAGAGATGGTGGACGACGGCGCCGGGCAAGCCGGCGCCGGTCGAGCCGAAAATCGCCGCAGCAATCCGCGATCGGTTGCTGGGAATTCTGATTTCCCAGACGGCCGACATCCTCGATCGCAGCATCGGCGAGCCCGAGGACCTCGAGCTCGGTTGTCGTCTCGCGCTTGGTTTCAAATCCGGCCCGCTCGAACTGATGCGGCGAATTGGCGAAGCCGAGGTCGTGCGCGTGGGCCAGCGTCTGGGGCGCGAGCGGCCTGGGCTGCCGCTGCCGCGCAAACCGCTCGACGCCTATCAGTCATTCGCTCGTCACCTGCTCGTCGATGATGTGGGCGACGTCAAACTGATCACCATTCGTCGTCCCGAGGCGCTCAATGCGTTGCACGACGAACTGACCGACGAAATCCTCGACATCATCCGGCGGTTCGAGAACGATCCGGCCATCAGCGGCTTCGTGCTGACGGGCTACGGGCCGCGCGCTTTCTGCGCGGGCGCCGACATCGGCCGCTTCCCCGGCATGTTGGGCAATGCGGAGGCCGCGGCGCAATACGCCCGCGACTGCTCGCGGCTCCTCCTGCATATCGATCGGATGAGCAAGCCGGTGGTCGCCGCCCTCAACGGCATGGCGCTCGGCGGGGGTCTTGAACTTGCCTTGCGCTGCCACGGAATCGTCGCGCAACGCGAGGCGTGGCTGCAATTGCCCGAGATCACGCTCGGTATCGTGCCGGGCATCGGAGCGATGGTTGTGCCGTATCGGCGATGGCCGGCCTCGGCAAAGCTGTTCCATGACATGATACGCCGCGGCGAGCGCGTGTCGGCCGGGGCGGCCCACGAACGGGGCATCGTCGACGCCCTGAGCGACAGCTATCCCGACCTGATCGAGCAAGCTGCTGCGCGCGTGCGCGCCCTATCGGGGCGCATTCGCCGGCCCGCCGACGGCGCGGTCGCGATCGAGCCGCCGGCGCCGATGGAACCTGTCGCCGCCAACGGCCAACGGCTGAGCGCGGAAGTCCTGCGCATGATCAACGACGCGATCGTCGACGCCGCTGCGGCACCGAGCTTTGCTGCTGCGCTCGAGATCGGCTACCGTGCCTTCGGCGCCAGCGCCTGCACGGCGGCGGCGCGGGAAGGCATTGCTGCATTCCTGGAGCGCCGCGTCGCCGACTTCGAGAAAACCGGCTAGGTCTTGCTGACGGCGGGGCGCGTCGCGCGCAAGCGCTGCGTCGCATCGCGATCGACCGTCAGCGTGTTGCGCTCGACCACGACCGCATAATGCGCCTCGGCCGCTTCGGGGGTCACTTTGCCGTCGATCAGGTCGCGCTCGATCGCGCCGAGATCCCGCTCGCGGGGATCGCCATAGCCGCCCGCGCCGGGCAGGAGGATCCGGACCAGATCGTCGGCCTGCAACGTGTCGAGTCCCTTGGACCGCAGCGGCCGCGCGTGGTTCGATTCGGGGTTGAGCTCAAATCGACCCGTCGTTCCCGGGTGGCCGCCGAACAGCCCATGGGGCGCGATGACGTGGCGATCGGCGTAGCGCGCGAAGCTGACCGGCCCGGTGAGCACGCGAATATCGCGGCGCAGCGCCAGACTGCCGCGGAACTTGCCGGCGCCGCCGCTGTCCGGCACCAGCTCGTATCGTTCGATGCGGATCGGAAACCGCTGCTCCACGGCCTCGACCGGCGTGTTCATGAAGCGCGGCAGGTGGCCGTCTTGTCCGTCGCTGCCGTCGGCATCGGGACGGCCGCCATTCCCGCCGCCCTGGATGTCGGTGAAGATGAAACGCAGCTTGGTTTCCGGATCGTACCCGCCGAACGCGCAGGTCGTGACCTGCGCATGCCCACCCGCCGGCACCCGGTCCGGGACGGCGGAGGATAGCGCGAGCAGCAGCGCCTCGACGATTTTCTGCGAGCAATTGGTCCGTGCCGCCACCGCGCCCGGCGGCAGCGGATCGACGATCGTCCCGGGCTTCGTCACAATCTCGATCGGCCGGTAGCAGCCCGAATTGGTCGGCATGTGCGGATCGACCACCGCGATCATCACGTAATAGGCGGCGGCATAGGTGTTCGCGATCGTCGAGTTGGTATTGCCCTCGGCTTGCGGATCGGACTCCGAAAGATCGACGATGGCGCGGTCGCCGTCGATCGTGAGCTTCACCGCAACCCGGATCGGACGGTCGTTGATGCCGTCGTCATCGATGAAATCCTCGCCGCGGTAGACGCCGGACGGGATGATGCGCAGACCCTGGCGCATCCGCCGCTCGGAATAATTCAGCAGCTCGACGCAAGCCGGCTGCACGGTGTCCTTGCCGTATTTTCGGAACAGTCGATCAAGCCGGTCGCAGCCGACCATCAGCGACGATACCTGTGCGCGGATGTCGCCGAGCGTCTTGTCGGGTACGCGGATCTGGTTGGAAATGATGGCGACAATCTCCTTGTCCTCGACGCCGCGCTTGAGCAGCTTCACCATCGGCAGCCGCAGGCCTTCGAGATAGATCTCGCGGATGCCGCCGGCCACGCCTCCGGCTGCCACGCCGCCGAGATCGGCGTGATGCGTGATGTTGCCGACGAAGCCGACGAGCTCGCCGGCATGGAACGCCGGCGCGATCGCGTAGAGGTCCATGATGTGCTGGCAGCCGCGATAAGGATCGTTGGTGATGATCACGTCGCCTGGCTCGAGGTCCTCCGGCCGGTAAGTCTTCACCAACTCGCGCATCGTGATCTCGAAGCCGGCGAGCAGACTTGGGGTGTGGTGCGCCTGCGCGATGGTCTGACCCCTGGTATCCGTCACGACGCAGGAGATGTCCTTGATCTCGGTGATGATGGTCGAGCGCCCCGTGCGAACCAGCGTGTGGCCCATCTCGTCGGCGATCTGCTCGAGTGCATAGCGGATGACCTGCATCGTGATCACGTCGGTCATGGCACGCCCCGCAGTTTGACGAATAATCCCAGATCGGATGCCACGGTCGCCGCCGTTCCCGGCGGGATCAGCGTGACCGATGTCGGCTCCTCGACGACCGACGGCCCAGGGAGGACCATGCCCGGGCGCAGCCGGTCACGTTGGAACACGGCGGACTCGAGATGGCCGCGCTTCTCGAAATAGACCGGCCGCCGGCCGATACGGGCGGGCTCGGCATCCTCCGAATGCGGCTCGAACCGCTCCAAGCGGATCGGCGCGCTGGCGCCGGACGCGGCGAGGCGCAGATTGACCAACTCAATGGGCTCGCCTTCGAAGAAGAACGCATAGCGCTCGCGATAGAGCCGACCGAATGCATCGACGAGCGCCGCAATTCCTGCCGCCGTCACCGGTGCCGCTTGCGGCAGCGCCACCGTCAGCTCATAGGTTTGGCCGACGACCTTGAGATCGGCGCTCCGGACGAGGCGGACGGCGTCGCCCGAGAATCCTTCGGCGGCCAGCACGCGCTGTGCTTCGTCCTCCATGCTTTTGAACAGCCGCTCGAGCCGATCGGGATCGGCGGCCGTGCTGACCATGCTGCCGAGCGCGGTCACGAAATCGTGGCGCACATCGGCCACCAGCAGGCCGACGGCAGAGAACACGCCCGGCAGCGGCGGGATGACGACCTCGGCCATGTCGAGCGCGTCGGCGAGGTCGATGGCATGAACGCCGGCGGCGCCGCCGAACGACAGCAGCGCAAACTCGCGGACGTCGATGCCGCGCTGGACGGTGACGGTCGCAATGCCCTTCACCATGTTGGCATTGACAACCTTGATGATGCCGAGCGCCGCCTCCTCGACGGAAAGACCGAGCCGCTCTCCGATCCGAGACACCACCGCGCGCGCGGCCGAGACGTCGAGCGTCGTGCGGCCACCGTGAAATAGCTTGGGGTCGAGGCGCCCGAGCACCAAATTGGCGTCGGTCACCGTCGCTTCCTGTCCGCCGCGAGCGTAGCACGCGGGACCCGGCTCCGCGCCAGCCGAGCGGGGGCCGACGTTGAGTGCGCCGCCGGCGTCGATCCAAGCGACCGAGCCGCCGCCGGCGCCAATGATGTGCAGGTCGATGATCGGCAGCTTCACCGGCAGGCCCTGAAAGCTGCCCTCGGTGGTGACTTGCGATACGCCATTCTCGACCAGCCCGATATCGAAGCTTGTGCCGCCCATGTCGATGGAGACGATGCGGTCGCAGCCGTGCTCGCGGCCATACCAAGCCGCGGCGACCACGCCCCCGGCCGGCCCCGAATTGACGGTGGCGACCGCCCGTTTGCGGGCGTTCTCGACGGTGGTTGCTCCGCCGTTCGCCTGGATGATGAACAGCTTCGCACCTTTGAGCACCTCCTCGATGCGCGGCTTCAGGCGGTCGAGATAAGAGTTCATCACCGGCGTCAGATAGCTGTTCATCACGGTCGTCGACGCCCGCTCGTACTCACGGTACTCCGGGTTGATCGCGTGCGACTGGCTGATCGCGATACCGGGGAGGCGGCGCGCGAGAATGGCGGCGGCCCGGCGCTCGTGCTCGGGATTGAGAAACGAGAACAGGAAGCAGATCGCAACCGCTTCCACGCCCTGCTTGGCGAACAACGCCGCGGCCTGCTCGACCGAAGCTTCCTCCAGCTCGACCAGCACTTCGCCGCGCGGGCCGATGCGCTCGCGCGCCTCGGCGCTGAGATGACGCGGGACGAGCGGGGGCGGTCGGTTGACCGACATATCGTAAATGCCCTCCATCGGTCGCATCACCCGCCCGATTTCGAGCACGTCGCGAAAGCCCGCGGTGACGAGAAGGCCGGTCTTCGCGCCGGTGCGCTCGATCAGGGCATTGGTGCCGGTCGTTGATCCGTGCACTACTTCGGCGACGCGATCCGCCGCGATTCCGGCCTCGGCGATCACGGCGCGGATAGCGTCGATCACGCCAAGCGAGCGGTCGCTCGGCGTGGTGAACGCCTTGGCGGAGTGCAAGCGGCCGGTTTCGTCGTCGATCAGGGTTGCATCCGTGAACGTCCCGCCAACGTCGATGCCGATCCGGGCTGAAGCACGCTGGCGGGATCCCCGTTCGCCCTCCAGCCGCGCCTGCGGCGCCTGATGCAGCTTCGTCATGCGACGCCCCCGAGATAAGCTTCCTGCACGCGCGGATCGGCCCGGATCGCCGCGGGCAATCCCTCCGCCAGCTTGGCGCCGAAATCCATGACCACGATCCGGTCGACGAGCCCCATGACGAAATCCATGTCGTGCTCGATCAGCAGGATCGTCATGCCTTCGGCGCGCAGCTCGCGCAGCAGAGCGCTCAATTTTGTCTTCTCGAGGCCGTGGAGACCGGCGGCGGGCTCGTCGAGAATGACCAGCACGGGATCGGCGGCCAGCGCCCGCGCGACTTCGAGGATACGCTGCTGGCCGAGCGGCAAATTGCCCGCCAGCTCATGCGCCTTTTCCGCCAGCCCGGCACGCCGGAGCTGACGCATCGCCTCGTGGCGCGCCGAGCCCTCTTCCGCGCGATCGAGCCGCAACGCGCCCGCCAGCATGCCCGACCGCGTTCGGAGGTAGACGCCGAGCATCGTGTTCTCGAGCACGCTCATGTCGGGCCGCAGCTTGACGTGCTGAAAGGTGCGGGCGATGCCGCGCGCGGCGATATGCCGGGTGCGCGCGCCGGTAATGTCCTCGCCGAGGAAGCGAATGCGCCCGCCATTCGGTTTCAGGATTCCGGTGATGAGATTGAACATCGTGCTCTTGCCAGCGCCGTTCGGTCCGATGAGACCCAGGATCTCGCCGGTCTTGATCTCGAAGCCGACCCCGTTGACCGCGGCAAGGCGGCCGAAATTCCGGCTGGCCCGCTCGATTGCCAGAAGCGGCGTGCCAAAGTCTGGCCGCGTTCGTCGCGGCAGGGCCGGCGCCTCGGCGATCGCGGGCGGCGCGCGGCGCGGCAGCAGGTGCTGGAAAAACGGCACGATGCCGCCGCGCGCCTGCTGCAGAATGAGGATCATGAGCGCGGCGAAGACGACGATTTCGAGCTGCGCGCTGTTGCGGGTGAGGCTCGGAAGCACGTCCTGCAGCACGTCCTTGAGCAACGTGACGACCGCCGCGCCGACCAGCGCCCCGCCGATATGCCCCGCGCCGCCCAACAGCGCCATCAGCAGATACTCGATGCCCGGCTGAACATCGAAAGCGCCCGGAGCGATGTAGCGCTGCACATGGGCGTAGAGCCAGCCGGCCACGCCCGCCAGCAAGGCCGCAACGATGAAGACTTTGAGCCGCACGCGAAAGGTATCGATGCCGAGGCTCTCGGCCATGGCGGGTCCGCCGCGCAGGCTGCGGACCGCCCGTCCTTCGCGCGAATCGAGCAGGTTGCCACAAAGCACCATCGCCAGCCCGAGCGGCAGCCAAATCAAGTAATAGCCGGCGCGGGTGCTGTCGAATGAGAGCGCGCCGAGCGAGACCGGGGGAATATGCGAGACGCCGTTGTAGCGCCCCATCACTTCGAGATTGCCGAAGGCATAATAGATCGCGATGCCCCAGGCGATGGTGCTCACCGGGAGGAAATGTCCGCTCAAGCGCAAGGTCGCGAGCCCCAGGATCATCGCTGTGGCGCCCGTCAGCAGGAGCGCGAGCACGAGGCCGAGCCAGGACGATCCGCCCTCGATCGTCGTCACCCACGCCGTCGCATAGGCGCCGATGCCGACGAAAGCGGCCTGGCCAAACGAGGTCATGCCGCCGACGCCGGTCAGCAGCACGAGCCCGAGCGCGACGAGCGCGCTGATCCCCATGTAGTTCATGAGGGTGAGCGCATAGCCGCCGAGCAGCAGCGGCGCCGCCGCGAGCAGCGCGACGCCGAGGATCGCGAAGGCCTTCGGCCATGCGCGGCTCACGGCTCCTCCTCTTCCGCTGCCGCGCCCGCCGCGCCCAGGCTCTCAAAGCGCCGATGCCTGTACAAGGTGGACGGCCCGCCTTATTCCGCGGCGGCGCTGGTCGGGCCGGCCGGTGCCGCGGCGATGGCGGCGAGTTCG